>ERZ826396.283-NODE-283-length-77924-cov-4.634951_pt1 | contig 77924 bp, 81 predicted proteins | sample MGYA00519926_ERZ826396 | MGnify/ENA primary metagenome ERZ826396 (study PRJEB31778, sample SAMEA3449230) | human gut metagenome | biome: human gut; feature: human-associated habitat; material: faeces | place: United Kingdom | collected 2010/2012 ... | reverse complement strand
GTTCTCCGAAGCTCTTGGAAGCTTTGCTTCCTTAGAGATTCGTGAGGTTATTATACCATTCAACCTGCCGTTTGAAAACCAGAAATTGCTTTTTCATTTATTTTAAAAATTTTGAGCTGTAAAATCTGTCATCAATATCTCACTTTCGGGCAGACATACTAAGAGAGAATTCAATAAGGATGGAGGCGAAAAAATGCACACGAATAAATCAAATATCGCAAAAGGCATCGGCATCGCAATGGCAGTCGGCGGCGCGACAGCGATGCTCAGCAGCACCATGATGAGCTCTTCCGCGAAACGCCATGCGAAGCGCAATATGGGCAAGGCGGTCAAAGCGGTTGAAGACATTGTGGGCGGCATTCAGTCGGCAATTAAATAAGTGAGGCAAAAAGCCGCCCTGACGGCATTCTCTCCTGCCGAGGGGCGGCGGCTTCTTAAACATTACAATCTCATTACAATTGCAGGGAAATCGTTGCCGGTTCGACGGGCACGTCATATAATGAAATTCAACCGGCGCTCATCATTTCCCCCGGAGGGAAGAAAAGGAGCGATTACATGATTCGATTCTACAAAAAATCTATTAGCCTGATGTTGGCAGTACTGCTCTGCCTGCCGCTCGCCGCTTGCTCTAGGGAGGAGAAAACAGGGGAATTAAACCCACCGCCCTCCGCCACCCAGGAGGACACAATCACACCGGAGCTGAGCGTCACACTGCCGGGCGCTCCTTCCCAAACAGCTGTGCCAACCCTGCCGTCCGCGTCTACCACCGCCTCTGGTGGAAATAGCGCAGAGCCCGCACAGGCGCAGCCCGTTCGGCGCGAGTGTGTCACCGGCGCGGCAAAGGAAAACGCTGGAACCTATACGGGGCTTTCTCCACTCCCTTGCGTCACCTTTGAGGTAACGGACCCTGAGAATAGCCGCGGCCTTTCGACAAAGGGCGTAGGTTACGGTTTTGGCGTGGCGAAGGATGGAAAGCCGCATGATATTTCTATCAATAATCAAAAGTTATTTGACAAATACCATGCGCTTGCGCTCGATACCAAATCTACGCAGAAGGTATTGTATCTGACCTTTGACTGTGGCTATGAAAACGGCTATACAGCAAAAATCCTCGATGTGTTGAAGGAAAAGAAGGTGCCCGCCGCCTTTTTTGTTACAGTGCCTTATCTGAAGGACAGCCCGGAGATTGCCGCCCGCATGATAAAAGAGGGCCACATCGTTGGAAACCACTCCAACACCCATCCGGTTTTCCCCACCATCAGCCGTACGAAAATGGCACAGGAAATCCAGGAGTGCGACAACTATCTGCGCGAGCATTTTGGCTATAGCGCGCCGTTTTTCCGCTTCCCTACCGGGGAGTATTCCGATAGCGCATTAGATCTCGTACAATCACTAGGATATACGAGTGTGTTTTGGTCTGTCGCCTATGGGGACTATAACGTCAACAAGCAGAAGGGCAAGCAATATGCCTTTGACAAGGTGACTGCCCGCTTGCATCCGGGCGCGGTGCTTCTCCTGCACGCGGTTTCAAAGGATAACACGGCGGCGCTTGGCGAAATCATTGATTGGGCGCGAGAGCAAGGGTATGTGTTCAAGGCATTGACAGAGTATCAGGGTTAAACATTTCGTGTTTCGTGATAGTAAAGAGCGCATTGCAGCATATGCTGCAATGCGCTCTTTTAGTAGACGCTCATTCACCAATCCATCGTATAGCTTGTGACCATTTTCAGTTTTATGTTTGTAAGCGGAATTTCCATTCCCTCTGCGACAAGCGTTGCGGAAACCGTGTCGTTCAATGTGTAGGTTGCCGAAAGCATGTTGCCCGATTTTGCATCTACCACGCAAGTTATGCTGCTGTCGTGGAAGGTGTTTGATATGGTTTTCATCTGCATGCCTTCCTCCTGCATGGAGTCGTTGATTTCATTTAAATCCATGACGGTAAACACTTTCCCGTGCGCGCTGTTTGCAACATTGGTTATGCCCTTTTCTGTGTTCAGCACAATTTTAATGGTATATTTTCCGTTGCTCAGGGTTCGTGTTGCGCTTTTAACCGCAGTGTAGGAGAGCTGGCTGGCCCAGCTCTTCCCGGCAACCGGGAACGCCTTGTTTAAGTTGGCGCCTTTCCGAACGGAGCCGGAATCCGTTTCGTCAAAGGTCGGGAAGCCCGGTATCCCGAGGGACATGGACATGCTCAAATCATATTTCAGGCCCGGCTTGCCCGTTTTCACCTTATTGGCTGCTTTGTTGAAGTATTCAACAATATCCTTCTTGCTGTTTGCCTGGGTAGTGCCCGGCCTGGTCGTGGTTGGGCGGGAAGTGTTTGGCCGTGCTGTGCCGGGCACACTGCTGCCGGGGCGCTTTTGCGTTATTGAGGGGGAGGCGCCGGGCTGGTTTTTGTTTGTCGTCTGCCCGCTGCTACCCTGGGGATTTGCGGCGGCTGTGCCGCCAGCCTGCTCATCCGCATTCTGTGATTCTCCCGGGATTGCGGCGTCTGCTCCTGTTACTGTGCCAGGCTCCTGAGTGGAGGAGGCGCCGGTATTCGGGCCCGTTGAGAGGGCATCCTGATCCTTACCGCCGCATCCTGCGAATAAAGTTACGATCAAGCACGCTGTCATTAACACTGTAACGAATTTTCGGTTCATTTGAAAAAATCCTTTCCGGTTGAAAATGATAAAGATTGTTTCCCTTCGTTCTCTCTTATCATTTACGCTGTTACCACTTCATGGTGAAAGCCTGCGTTGTCGTTACATTCATTGTCATGCTGATCGGAAACACCGATAGTTTTGAAATAGAGATCTTCATTGTTACGTCTGTATAATATTTTGCCGAAAGCATGCGGCCTGTCCTTGCATCTACCACACAGGAGATTTTACAGCCGCTGTAGTTGGTGGAAAAGCTCATATTTTTAAGCAGCGCCTGCGCCTCGGCATCGCCGGACTGGGCCGCCAGATCCATCAGTTCTTCCGTATCATAACAGGTGAACGCCTTGCCATGATTGCTGGTAACAGGCTTTGGGTTTTTCTCGTCCTTCATCGAGATGGCGATGTAATATTTCCCGTCCTTTTCCGAACAGGTTGCGCTCTTGATCCCTTTCACATTCAGCTTGCTTGCCCAGCTTTGCCCGGCCACAGGGAAAACGTCGTTAAGATTGGCGCCTTTCTTATAAGATTGGCTGCTGTTTTCCGCCTCGCTGGTGCCTGTAATATTCTCCCGCACGCGCATAGTCGCCTTTGCCTCCAAGGCAGGCTTGCCTGACTTCACCTGGTTCGCAGCCGTGTTAAAATAGGCGACGATCTGCTGCACGGTGCTGAGGTTTTTTACCGGCGTTCCGCCGGAGGGCTTTTCATCCTCAGAGCCCCACACGGCGGCGTCTGTGGCCGTCTCCTCCGGTTTTACTGCCGGAAGCGTTGCATTGGGGTCGGTCAGCTGGCCCAGGATTTCCTCTGGGATACCAAGGTCAGAAAAAGAATCTGTTCCGTCTTGCTTGCCGCTCGTCGGCTTGGAGCCGGATTGAGTGGCATTGCCGTTCTTCGACGGCGTATGGGATTCCTCTCCGGCGGGCTTGCTGCCAAGTAGGGATTCGCCTCCGCTCTCTGTAACGCCGGACGGCTGCGGATCGTTATTTGCCCGATAAACGTGGACGCTCCAGAAGGTTAGCCCGGCAACAGCTAACAGGATCGCCAGAACGGCCACGATGATTACAACGATTTTTTTGGTGTTTTTTTGCTCGGTTTTCATCATAAAACCGCCTTTCCGGACCGAAAATCAGTCCTCATCAAGCTTGAGCACGGCCATAAACGCCTCCTGCGGCACTTCGACTGTGCCGAAATGACGCATACGTTTCTTGCCTTCCTTCTGCTTTTCCAGCAGCTTCTTTTTGCGGGTGATATCGCCCCCGTAGCACTTGGCCAACACATCCTTGCGCATCGCCTTGACGGTTTCGCGCGCAATGATTTTTCCACCAATGCCGATCTGGATCGGAATTTCAAACATTTGGCGCGGGATATTTTCTTTCAGTTTCTCCGCAATCTTCCGCGCACGCGCATACGCTTTCTCCGTATGGATGATGAACGACAGCGCATCAACCGCATCCCCATTCAACAGAACATCGAGCTTGACAAGATCCGAGCGCTGGTATTCTGAAATCTCATAATCAAAAGAGGCATAGCCCCGCGTGCGGGATTTGAGCGCATCGAAGAAATCGTAAATGATCTCATTGAGCGGTAGCTCATAATGGATATCCACACGATCAGCGGCAAGATAGGTCATATCCCGAAACACGCCGCGACGATCCTGGCACAGCTCCATAATCGCGCCGACATAATCAGAGGGCGCATAGATATGAGCATTTGTCATCGGCTCCTCACAAAAATCAATCCTTGCGGGATCGGGGTAGTGGGTGGGATTATCGACCTCCAGGCATTCGCCGTCCGTCATATGAATTCGGTAAACAACACTGGGGATGGTTGTCACTAAATCGAGATCATATTCGCGCTCCAGGCGCTCCTGAATAATTTCCAAGTGCAGCAGCCCCAAAAAGCCGCACCGGAAGCCGAAGCCAAGCGCGCCGGAGGTTTCCGGCTCATAGGAGAGGGAAGCGTCGTTGAGCTGCAATTTTTCCAGCGCATCGCGCAGCGCCTCATAATCCGCGCCGTCCGCCGGATAAACGCCGCAAAACACCATAGGATTTGCCCTGCGGTAACCAGGCAGGCTTTCCGCGGCCGGGTTATTGGCCAATGTGACGGTATCGCCCACCTGCGCATCGCGCACTGTTTTGATGGATGCGGTAATATAGCCGACTTCTCCCGCACAGAGGCGCTCGGCGGGCTCCATTGCGGTTGCACGCATATAGCCGACTTCCACAACGGTAAACTCTGCGCCCGTGGACATAAAGCGCATGGTATCCCCTGCTCGGATGGAGCCATCCATCAGCCGCACATAAACGATAACGCCCCTGTAGCTGTCATATATTGAATCAAATACCAGGGCGCGCAGCGGAAGGTCGTCATCCCCCGTGGGGGCAGGAATGTCCTGTACAATGCGTTCGAGCACCTGCTCCACATTCTCGCCGGTTTTGGCGGAAACGCGAGGTGCCTCCATGCATGGCAGGCCGATTACATCCTCCACCTCCTGCGCGACGCGTTCCGGCTCTGCGGCGGGAAGGTCAATTTTATTCACAACCGGAACGAGCTCCAGATCATGATCCAGCGCGAGATAGGTATTCGCCAGCGTTTGCGCTTCAATGCCCTGCGACGCATCAATGATCAGAACCGCGCCTTCGCAGGCTGCTAAAGAGCGAGAAACCTCATAGTTAAAATCCACATGGCCGGGTGTGTCGATCAGGTTAAGCTCATAGGTCTGCCCGTCCTGCGCGGTATAGTCGAGCTTTACTGCGTGGGCCTTTATGGTAATCCCGCGCTCGCGCTCCAGATCCATATTATCCAGCAGCTGCTCTGTCATATCCCGCTTAGCGACAGATTGGGTTAATTCCAGCAGCCGGTCCGCCAAGGTTGACTTCCCGTGATCGATATGTGCAATGATGCAAAAATTTCGGATATGGTCTTTTGAAACGGGCAAACCCTATCACCTCGTAAAATATTTCAATCCATCTTACCACAGCAAGCATAGGTTTCGCAAGCTTTTTACACACAAAGGCAAAGCTTGGCAGACGCCGGAAGATTTCGTTTATACTGCCTCGGAAAAAGAATAGGATGACAAACCGGTTCGGGTATGCTATAATAAGCAATAATTATTTTTTGGATCAAAAGCATCCCAATGGAGGAGAGTCAGCCGCATGGAAATAAAAGAGGCATTGGCGCTTATTTATAAAAGCGTTTCACCGGTTTTAGAGGAAAACGGCTTTGAGCCGGTTTACCCGCTGGGCGTCCGTAAAAGCGAAATCCCAATTGAGGAGCAGGCGGACAAGCTGCTCATCAGCTTCCAAGGCGGGAAGGGAGCCGTCCGGATTGCGTATAAAGGGGAGCGCATGGTTCTCCTCTGCACAGATATCAACGCCTCCGAGGCAACCGATGAGGATTATAAGCAGGCCTCCCTCTCCCTGTTTGACCCTTCTACGGCGGATGACAAGGATATTCGCTATATCGGCAATGAGTTTTCTGACACTGTGCGTCAAAAATTTGGGAAAAAAGATCGTGGCACTGCGAAAACAAAGCTTCCCACGCCCGTTTCTAAATCCGCAGCGAAAAGCGGCGCACTTGCCTATGATCCGAATACGCTTGCCAGCCGGTTTACCACCATGTATCCTGAATTGCGCGAAATGTATAAAGCCAATATTGAAAAATACGGCGACTTTCTTGCGGAGGAGTTCTTCCGTGAGTATGGCACGCCGGCTGCAATGCAAACGATTCGGCAAAATGATAAACAACGTATGAAGAAGCTGTTTAACCTCCTAGATGATATCTATGAGGATGGCACAAATGAAACGCAAAGCCTCATCGCGGTGACGATCCTCGGTGCGATGCACACAGATCCCCAGTTGGTAGAGAATGCAAAGGAATATATGAGCGAAACGCTTGCTCAGCCGGTGCTGGCCGTCGTTCGCTATTTAAATTCTCCCGCAGGCAAACGGGCGGAGAAGAAGCTGGAGAATCCGCCTCCTTATAAGCCCAAAAAGGCGCAGAAAGAAAAGGGAATGTTCCGCCAGATGCTTGGCTTGTGAGCAGCCCTGCGTAAAAATGATTCAGACCACAGCGCGAATGGAGGCGCTGTGGTCTTTTTTGATATGGCTTATTCGCACAATATAATCCAATGGGCTATTGAAACAGGAAAGCATCAGTGTACAGGCTGAAAACCGATGTGTACCCCTGTACACTGATGCAAGTGATCTAAAAGAGGCAAGACTTCCGACCATCGAAATTTAAAAAATGCCTCTTGAGCGTTGAAGAAGAATGTTAAAAGGATCTGCCGCGAAATGCAAGGCATTTTGCGGCAGATCCCCTTTTAAAACTGTTTTTGCCTCACGCAAGCAATTTTTTGGCTTCGCACGCCCGAAACCGCGTTTTTTCGTGACGAGTTTCCGCAATGAGCGTTTTAAAACGCGCCCTGTTCTGACTACGCTTCCGGAAAAGCCTTATTTCTTTTTGCGTGTGACGATCAAAAGGCCACAGGCTGCCAATGAAGCGAGCACTGCCCCTCCGACTACAAGAGAATCCCCGGTATCGGCAATCTCCGGCGCCTGTGTTTGGGCGGTAGGTGTGGTCTCAGTACCATCGGCTGTTATTTGTGCCTGCGTTTCGCTTTGCGTGTCAGTGGGCTCCTGCGTCACAGCGGGCTGTGTGGGTTCCTCAGGCGCAACAATCGATCCTTCCGTGGAGGGCGCTGTGGTCAAAGGATGATCCGGCGCCTCAATCCCAAATAGCGAAAGGTCAATAGAAGCGACAAACGCCTCCTGCGCAGGTGCAAGCAAATGCGCTCCATCGCTTGTGAAATCATCCGGCATCTTGGCGGGGTCGGATGGATCCTTCAGGCAATCGAGGTTGATTGCGCCGTCGGCTTGATCGGTGGTGCGCACCCATTGCGTAAGCTGATCGCACATTGCCTGTGCTTCCGGCGTCCACTCCAAATCGACTTGGCCGGTTTTTAGCAGGTCGCGCGTGTAACCTTTCCAAGGAGACATTTCCGCAAACACAATCTTTACGCCGTTCGCATGCGCCATTGCAATCAGTTGTTGATAACCCGCCACCAGCTCTTCCACAGAGGCCTCAGGCACCAGGCCGATCATGCTGTAGCAGCGCGGATGCAGGATATCGTTTAACCCAATTTTTACCAGCGTATATTTCACGCCGGGTTGATCAAGCGCATCTTTTTGGAAGCGGTCGATCATGGCCTTGCCATAGATGCTTCCTGTCGGCCCTACGCCATCGCTGAGCAGGCAATTGCCCACAATCGATTTTTGCAGCACGCCTACCTTATTTTCACCAGTCTCGTCCATGATCCGCTTGGCAAGCAGTTTTGGAATATCGTTGCTCGTGGTTGAATCGCCGATGACAACAATGGAATAGGCGTCCGCATCCGCGTAAACATCCAATCCGCTGAGCAGCGGAACGACAGAAACCAATGTGCCGAACGATAGCTTGATTCCGGTGAGCTTCTGATCTTCTGTGTGGTTACCAAAAGCCAGATAGGTCGTCGCGCCATACAGGGCCATCGTCTGCACCATGCCAAAATCCTGCGCATAGTAGGTAACGCACAGATCCTCCAACGCGCGCACCTCCATATCCACTGGGTCACAATAGATAGTGCCCCCTGCCGGGATGGCAACCTTCCGGCTGCCGTTGAACGTGACGGGGATGCTGCTCCCTGACACAATCTCTGCACCGGAATCGCCTTTGGCGCGCGCAATGCTTGCCTGGTCAATAACAAGCGGCGAAGAGCCGTTTTCATTGGAGAGGCAGAATCGCACCTTATTGCCGCCAAGCGTCGGCGTCAACCGAATGCGGGCAGTCATATTTTTTACAAATGGAGAAATAGATAGCCCTTCTGTGTTTTTTTTGCCCTCCAGAAGCGAAACGGAGATATCCGTCATTCCAGCGCTCCAGGAGCCAACCCAATGCTTCTCGTTGGTAAGCGCTCCGGCTCCGACCGCTGCTGTGCCCACCAGCAGCGCGATGCTAAGAAGCAATACCAAAAGTTTTCTGCATTTTTTCATCAATATGCCCCCTTCAAAAAGATATTTTTACCATACATTTGACGGTAATACACCTTTTAGACTATAACTTTAGCATTCAAAAAGGAGGGCTGTCAACAGATTTCGATAAAAAATATAAACAGAATATTAATTCTATATAAATTTAACACAAATTTTAATGGATTTATCCCATAAATGAAGACTTCCGGCTGCATCAATGCGGCCGGAAGCACAGAAGGGAACCATAAATTTAGATGGGGAAGCAGAGGATTGTGGCAGCAAGCATGCACTGTGCCGCATAATACGTAATAATGTTTAGGCAGCGCAACGAATATTTTTTACGATCCGTAAAATTGAGAAGCGCCAGCGTCCCGTCTGAAATGGCGAACAGCAACGCCCCGCCCCCCAGTAAAAACAGGATGGAAAAGCGCAGTGGGAACCCTGCGCGCACACAGGAAATGGCTAGATAACATGCGTGGATAACCATTGCGGCCAAAATAGCCGTGTAAAGGGCCATTGGAATTTTCAACTTCCCAGCCTCCACTTGCAGGGGCTTCATCAAGAGAGCGGCGGCAGCAAGCACCAAAATCAGGATGAGAATCTCATACCAGGCCACTGGGCTCTGGCCCGGAAACAGCCTGCTGAACGCGATAGCATATGCCGCCAGGTAGAGGATATGTGACAGGGCAAATGCAATCATCCCATATAAAAAGAATTGCTTCTTTTTTATAATCGCCTCATAATGCAGCAGCGCATCCCCAATAAAGGAGCCAACCAGAGCGCCAAGCACCAGCCAGGAATAGGCAGAGTAGTTTTTGGCATGGAATATAGCGCATAAGCCGACCACCAAAAATAGAGCGGAGCAGAGCTGTTTATAGGCGAGCGACCGATAACTGCGGTTCGGCCATTCGTTCTTTAAAAAAATAGGAACAAAAATAACCTCCAGCACAATTGCAGCAAACATCAGTATTTGCAAAACATTCAATTGCTTTCTCTCCTTTGGGTGAAATCCGCACGGGGAAGCTACAGGTTAGAAAAACAGGATCGTACTCGCTAGCAAAACCTGCGCCGCATAATAGGTGCCGATATTGAAACATTTAAGCGGGAATGTTTTTTTAGGCCCAAAGTTCAGCATTGCCAACGTCGCATCCGAAAGCACAAAACACAGGGAGCCAACAATCAGCACGGCCGCTGCCGCACCGCACAGCGGCGTTCCCGCAATGAGGCAGCGGATGCCGAGCGAGCTGGCCTTTACCATCATCGTAACCAAAATGCACATATAGAAGGCGGCTGGGAGTTTTGCCTTCCCAGGGTTGATCTGCAAACGGCGGGAGCCCGCCAAGCCGATTATCACAACCGCCACAATACAAAGGCATTCATAAGGATTAAAAAAACCAGCCTCTGGGAATGTTTTTTGTAGCGCGGTGCAAAAGGCTACTACATAGAAGATATGCGCGGTGAGGAAGCTAAACAAGCCGAGCAAGAAGTAGAGCATCTTGCTGCTGACATGAAGAAAGAAATCCCCCAGCCAGGAAAAACCGAGACCGCACAAAATCCACAGCGCATAGTGGGAAAAACGCCCAGCCAACAGAATTGATAACACGCCCACTAAGATAAAAAGGGTGGAACAAATCATTTTTAGCAAAAGGGATTTTTTTGTTTTTTTTGGCCATCCGGCCTTTAGAAAAAAGGGGACGACCCCCGCCAACAACAAAATCGTTATCGCCATCAAGATCCGGTAACCCGTCAATCAAAGCACCTCCGCAAATTATTGCCGCATGATCTTTGCCGCTCCAAAAGGCACTGGAGCTTTTCCTATAGAAACAGGATGGGGAGGCAGAACGTTTTGAGATTTCTCCCCTTTGCATTGTCAGAAGAGGCCCTTTTATGCTCCGCCCGCCGCGGAACCCTGCCGAAGAAATATGCAGCAGGGCTCCTGCATTTGCAGCGGTGCTTTATACCAGCCTGCCCTTATGCACCGGCTCGGCGATTCGCCAAACCTGGTGCATGGCTTTCTTGAGCAAGTTGCTGAGCACCGGGTTTTTCACCAAATCATCAATCCCCTCCGCGATATTGTATGCCATATCCTTCAGAGGAGGAGTCGTGCGGGGCGTCATGCGCACACGGTTCCCTTTGAATACAAAATGAAGCTTGCGCACTGCAATGGTTTGCAGCGGGCGAATCCAAACATCCAGCGTTTGTTCGTCTTTCCAGGCGGCGGAGCAGCATACCTTATAGTCGATCTGCCCGAGGCGGATCTGCCCATAGCGGTAATGCCCATCCATACCGCACACAACGGTGTTTTCTTCATCGCCCTCCACCCAGGCCATCGTGCACTCATTTTCCTCAAAATGCATGCGGATGCGATCAATATTACCCGCCCTGTCCTTCGTCATATAGGTTGCGGCGAAGGGGAGCACGCTTGTCGGGAATCCGATGAGATTGATGAGTATCTTTTTTCGCAGGCGGATCGTTCTGCCTTCAATGCGCTGCTCTATCTCACTGTGGAAGGAGGCCTTCTGCACCGGCAGCGCCGCTTGCACGCACATCGCCTTCAAATCCACAGCGGGAGAGTTCGGCACTTCTCCTTCCTTGAGGAATATGCCGGGGAAATGCCGCCAGATGCAATCCCGTGTTTTTTGCTCGCTGACTTCGGCACAGTTGATGACCAGCTGCGCATCGTAATCTTTGAAAACAATGCCGAACTGGGAGAACATTCCATCCGATCGGTATGTGTTTTTTGCGCCGCCGCATTGCCAGAAGCAATAGCCGTAGCCTGCGCTGGCGTCGAGGTCCCGATTGGCAGAATTATCGGAATGGACCGATGTCGCCTCCTGCACCCACCGGGCGGGAATGACCTGCTTGCCCTCATAAACGCCGTTTTGCGCATAGCAGAGCGTAAACTTTGCAAAATCCTCCACCGGGAGCATCAAACCCCAGCCGCCGACTTCCACGCCATGGTGGTCCGTTTCCCAATAAGGCACAGGGATCCCCAATGGTTCATAGAGCCGCGGCGTTAAAAACTCCGTTACGGAGATGCCGGTAACGCGCACAAGGATCGCGCAAAGCATATAGATGTTTTCACTCACGTAGAGGAACATCTCCCCCGGCTCGGAAATCCATGGGGCGTTAAAGAAATCCTTTATCCATCGATCTTTCGTTTTATCAAGCAGCAAGGAGGGGTTTTTGCCGCTTGTCATCGTCAGCAGATGGCGCACAGTCATCTTTTCAAGCTTTTCGTCCGGTTGAGCGGGGCGGTATTCCGGGAAAAAATCGATCACCTTTGCATCCAGGGATAACAGGCCCTCCTCTACGGCAAAGCCGATTGCTGTGGAAGTGAAGCTTTTGCTGACGGAATACATCGCATGTGGTGTATCCCTCGTAAAAGGGGCAAAAAAACACTCCGCCGCAACCTTGCCATGGCGAAGTATCAGGAATGAGTGGTTTTCGATGCCGCTCTTCTTCATATCTTCCATAAACGCTGCCACAGCAACAGAAGAAACACCCACCTCTTCCGGCGATGCGCTTCTTGGCAGATACTCTCTCTCTAGCACTCTCATCGTAACTGTCCTCTCCTTATTAAATTTTGAGAATATGATCCTCCAATCAAAAACAGGCAATAGAAGCCCAAAAATTACCTCTTTGTTATTATAACAAATAACTATAAATGATGCAAGCGGCATTTAAAAATCATTGGTTTTGCCCCTTTAAAAGATTCTGTTTCGCTTCCCATTGAAACTTTGGGCAGCCGTGCATTCCAAAGCGCTGCGCTTTCTGCTATAATAGATTAGAATTTGTATCAAAGCGAGGGAGCTCCATATGGAATTGTTTTTAGCGGCGGCGGGTCTGATCGTGAGCGCCGCAGTGTTGATTCTTTTTTTGTTACGCAGCGGGAGGGAAAGGCAGGCACAGGATGCCCAGCTCCGGCAGATAGAAGCGCTTACAGCCCAGCAGCAGGCTTTTGGGCGGGAAAGCGCGGCTCAGCTTGCCGCTTTTGGCAAGCAGCTGGAGCAGCTTGCGCGTCAGACGGCGGATGAATTCGGCCGCAACCGGCGCGACACTCTGCAATACCAGCAGGCATTGCGGGAAGAAACCGGAAAGAGCCTGCGGGAGATGGCGGGGCAGCTTGGCGAGATGACGAGGGCAAATTACGAGCATCAGAAGCAGCTCGCGGAGGCGCTGCGCCTCTCCCTCGATCAGATTCGTACGCAAAACACACAGCAGAATGAAAAGCAGAGCCATTTGATTGAAAGCGCGATCACGCGCATGCAGGAAAGCAACGAGAAAAAGCTCGACCAAATGCGGGAGACGGTTGATGAAAAGCTGACGAGCACTCTCTCCACTCGACTTGACAGCTCCTTCAAAACCGTATCTGACCAGTTGGAAAATGTGTATAAATCCTTGGGTGAAATGAAGGAGCTTTCCACGGGGGTGACAGATCATGTAACTGCCCTCAACCGTGTGCTGACCAATGTGAAGGCGCGCGGCACCTGGGCCGAAGTCCAGCTGGAGAGCATTTTGGATGAAACAATCCCACAACGCTACGAGCGCAATTGGGCGCCGCGGCCAAATTCTTCGGAGCGAGTGGAATTTGCCGTTCGGCTCCCTGCAAGCGACGAAAACGGCGCGGATACCTTCCTGCCGATCGACTCCAAATTCCCGATGGAGGATTACGTGCGGCTTTGCGATGCGGCCGGGCGGGCCGATCGGGATGGGGTTGAGTCAGCGCGCAAGGCGCTGGAAGCCCGCGTGCGCGATGAAGCCAAAGCTGTGCGTAAATACATCAACGAGCCGCTTACCACTCCATTTGCTATTTTGTACCTGGCAACCGAAGGGCTGTATGCAGAGATTACCTCCTCCCGCAGCGGCCTTTCTGAGCAGATTCAGAGCCAATATAACGTGCTGATCGCCGGGCCGACAACGATCACGGCGCTGCTCAACTCTCTTTCTATCGGCTTTAAGGCAGTCACTGTCAATGAAAAGGCGAAGGAGGTGCGCGAGCTGCTCGCCGCCGCCAAGGCACAATATGGAAAATTCAGCGACCTGCTTGAAAAAGCGCGCAAAAAGATTGATGAGGCCGGGCGCACGATTGGGGATGCGCAAAACCGCAGCCGCTTGATTCAGAACAAGCTGCGCAATGTGGAGAGCCTCGACGCGGGGCTGGCCGATCGCCTGCTGCAAATTGATCCTCCGGAGGAGATCCAGCGGGAAGCATCCGCTGAATAACGGTCGTTTTTTCTATGGGAGGCCTCGTTCATGCAAGCAAACACACAGCCACGCAGGGCCGCTGTCAGAGCGGCCTTTCCCCACACCATTCCTGTGTTGACAGGCTTTCTGTTTTTGGGTGCAGCGTATGGCATTCTCATGAATAGCAAGGGCTTCGCTTTTTATTGGAGCATCCTTATGAGCGCCGCAACCTTTGCGGGCTCGATGCAGTTCGTCGCCATCAATCTGCTCACTTCTGCCTTCAACCCGCTCGCTGCGTTTTTTCTGACGCTAATGGTCAATGCGCGGCATTTGTTTTATGGGGTGTCCATGCTAGAGCAATATGAAAAAACAGGGTGGAAGAAATGGTATCTCATCTTTGGCCTGTGCGATGAGACGTTTTCAATCGTATGTTCTGCAAAAATCCCGGAGGATATTGACCAAAATTGGTTTTATTTTTTCGTCACGCTGCTCAACCAAAGCTACTGGGTGCTTGGCACGGCGCTCGGCGCGCTGCTTGGCGCCTTGTTTAGCTTTCCTACCACGGGCATCGATTTTGTGATGACCGCCCTGTTTTTAGTGATTTTGATCAACCAGTGGCGCGAGCAGAGCAATCACCTGCCCGCCCTGATTGGGGTGTTGGGCTCAATCGTCTGTCTGTTGCTCTTTGGGCCTGATCGTTTTCTTCCGCCTGCAATGGGTCTGATCCTGCTGCTGTTTACCCTGCTAAAAAAGCCGATGGAGCAAAAGGGGGAGAAAGTTTGAGAAAAACTTTATAAACGCTCTTTTGTGTTTTCAGGAATCAATTTTATTTCAGATTTTAGCAGCTTCACATCCGTGAAAATCTTTGGCGTAGCGCAAGAAAGGACTGGCGATCCGCATGATCTTTTCCCCTGTTCAAATACTGCTTACGATCCTCGCGGTTACGCTGGGCACCATGCTTACGCGCTTTCTCCCGTTCCTGCTGTTCCCCAACAGCAGCAAAACGCCAAAATTTATTCGTTATCTCGGAAAAGTGCTGCCCTATGCGGTGATGGGCATGCTGGTTGTTTACTGCCTGCGCAACGTATCCTTTACCACAGCGCCTTTCGGCGCGCCGGAAGCGCTTGCGTTGGCCTGCGTGGCGGGCCTGCACCTCTGGAAGAAGAATACGCTTTTAAGCATTGGAGCCGGTACGACCCTTTATATGGTGCTCATCCAGTTCGTCTTTATATGAATCGAGCGGCAAGTGATGCAGTGAAAACCGCTCCCCCCGTGTTGTGCGAAAGCACACCCGCGCAGTGCAAATCCGCCGCTCTGCCTGCCCGGGCGATTGCCGTATCAGCACACCTCGCAGAGCGCCCGGCAAAAAGAAAATCGACCACTCGGAAAAGCCTTTGACCGTGCGGACGGCCTGAAGACCGGAGGAAATACCCTCCCGCATTTCTCTGCGCCGCGCAGGAAAGTAAAATAAAATCAGGATGGGCAAAAGAACGGCGCACACCCAGAAAACCGTGCGCAGAGGTGCGCTGGTGAAAAAGATCATGAAAACGCCTACACCCGCCAGCACACACACTTGGGCGAACGCCGGCAGGTATGCGCGCCACCCCTCTTTAGGCGGGATATGCACCGTGATCTCCGGGCAGAAGCCCTGCAACGAAGAGATCAAATTTTTTGCTCCACAGGCGGGATAGACGGGCATCAAAAGAGTTTCCTCCCCACGCCCGCCGGTACGGCCCGCATACAGCACGCCTACTTGAACCCGGCGGATGAACAAAAGCGGCGGCGTTTGCAGCATGGTAAAAGCGCTGAGCCCGGCATGGCGCACCACAAGCCGCCTTTTTACAATCAGGCCGCTTTGCGTGGCCAAGGCTGTGCCGTTTTGAAGCAGCGCAAAGCGGTGATATTGCTCCAGAAGTTTACACACATGCAGCGCCCAACCCAATAGCGCAAGGAGAGCGATGGCGGTTAGCAACGGTGGCACATAGGCGGCGGCCAGTCGCTGCGCGGATGTCAGCACGCCCCAAAGCCGCTCTTGCACAAGTTTGCCGAACAGGTTCCCCGCCCCGCGCAGAACGGGTGCGGCAGCAAAGAGGCCGAGCGCAAAATTAGAGGTGCTCAAAGCCGCCAGCAGGGTATCCCGCATGCGCATGTGGGATACTGGCTGGAAAGAATTTTCCCCTGCATAGGCTGTTAAAAGCGCTTTCGTATCTTGTTTGCCGAGATAAAGAGTCATGCCTTGCGCCGCTTTTCGCGCCGCTGCCGTTTCAATTTGAATCCGCTGTGCGCCGAAAAGGCGCAGCATTGGGCCGCGGCTTTCTCGCACTGCCGCAATGAGGGTTAATGGAATACGAAATTGCCTGCGGAAAAGCAACCCGTTTGAAAGCAGCAGCGTCTTTCCCTGAATGGCCCATCGCTGCGTTTTCCAGCGGAGAAAGGCCGCTGCAAAAATCAAAACAACAGCAATCAAAAGCGGTAATTTTTTAACAAACCCTGTCTCCTGCCATTCTATCATTCTGCGCACCAGCGGAAGGATTAGCAGCCAAAAAAAGCGTGGCAGCTGCGTCAGCACATAGGCAGGGTGCATCCGTTTCATTACAGGTTGCCCTCCTTTCCCACCCTGGTTAAGAGAGATAAAACTGCCTGCGCCTGCGCCTGCGTCATCCCGGGCAGTAGCATATGCATCCCTGCGCCCCAAAGTGCAACTCCGTATAGCCCTGCCATCCGGTAAAACGGCGTCCGATAAACACACGTATAAAGAGATTCCGGCCTGGGAAGGCGAATCATCCTTGCAAAAAATAAACCGCGGGTGATGGTGATCCCCTCTTCCTCCAACCGATAATGTAGCTTTCTGCAATAGCGGGGAATTAGAACCCAGATCATCAAGCAGATGCCCGTCAACATCGTAATAGAAAGCGCTCCTGTGGCTGGATACCGTTTTGCCAGCAGCCATAAAGGAAAAATGAGCAGGAGAAATAGGAGCCCCAATCGAGCCCGCCAAACGGCGGCCAGCTTTCGAGATGGCTGCAAATTGTTTCTCTCCCTTCCCCACAGGGCTTTTCTTAGAAAATAGGATTCCGCAGTCGGCTGTAAATTATCCTTTTTCAATTGAATCGAACGTCGAAATCCGTTATAGTAAAGGCAGCTTTTATTTTCCCCATCAACAGTATTTTGATTTTATACTAGAATAGAGAGGCGGATTTTTTCTTGCGTGTTTTGATTGATGCCGACGGCTGCCCTGTTCTGGGCTGCGCCATCCGGGTTGCCAAGCGGTTTGGCGTCCCAGTGCTGTTATTATGCGATACTGCGCATGAATTTACTCGGGAGGGGGCGCAAACCATAACCGTATCTAAGGGGGCGGACAGCGCTGATTTCGCATTGGTAAACCTCTTGCACCCGGGGGATGCAGTGATCACCCAGGATTACGGGCTGGCAGCCATGTGCCTTGCGCGTGGCGCGCTCCCCATCCATCAGGATGGCAAACGCTACACGGCGGAGAATATTGACGCGCTTTTACTCGCACGTCACACCGCCAAGAGGATCCGGCGCGCGGGAGGCCGGCTGAAAGGGCCAGCCAAGCGCACGCCGGAGCAGGATTCCGCCTTTGAAAAGGCATTTATACAGCTTTTGGAAGAACAGCAGAAAAAGGAGGACGGCACAGATGAGAACCCTGCTTGACTTTCTTGCGGATACGGGGAGACCGGGGTGCCCCGCCGCCATTCAGGGCGAGGCGGAGGGTTTTCTGCTTTATGCAGAGCTCTATGCATGGGGTAAGGTAACGATCCGGCTCATCGGGTGCGGTTTCCGTGAAGGGGAGGTCTTGCCGCGGGGTGCGTTTATGCTGCACCGCTTTAGCTACAGATCGACGGGGGAGGTTTATGAGACGAGCCTCACTTACTCGCTCTTTGGTGAGGAAGCTGAGAACGTGCAAACACTTGATTTCACCTGCTCGCATATCAGGGCAACGGAGCAGCTTTTGCGCTACACGGAGCATGTGGGGCTTCCGGCCGCCGCTCTTCTACGCGAACAGACCGCGATGTTCTCCCTACAGCTGCTAACAAAGGCCTACGCGCTGGATGACAGCGGCCTTACGCCACAGGAGCGGGAGCTGCTGGATGGCGCGTGGTTCGCCGTGATGAATGCGCCGCCTGAATATGCGGATACGCTCGCAGCCTTGTATGGGGAGAATGGATTGGAGGAAGAAAGCCGCATTCGCGAAGTCCGCGCCTGCGCACAGATTGAAAGCAGCAGCTTTTTAAAGGAGACGATTGAAGCGTTCCATGAGGCTGATGAAATAGGGGACATCGGCCGCCTGCGTAAGGCACAGTCGGATTTATTCCGTATCCTGGAGGATCCGGCCAACCAGGAGCTGCACCGTTTCTACCATAGCCTGTTTGACGCTTTTTTGCGGGCAAACGAGGCCTTTCCGCCACGCCGGGAGACCGAGGAGACACAGGCTTGCCTGCAAAACATGGACGCATCACTTCGAGAGTCTGGCTTTACGGGCAAATTCCCGCACTACCGCCGCCGCAGAGGCCAGAGGGGGGAATATCTCTCCTTTGCCTGGTCGCTCGATTTGGAGCAGGAAGAGCCTGCTGTAAGGCTGCATCTGGTTAGCGGCACAGCCTTTTTGAAAGAGGAGGCAGCGGGGCCGATCCCGTTTAAGCAATCCAATGCCTTTGATTGCGAATGGGCAACCTCCAAGGGGCATTGTGCGATCCTTGGTGCATTTTCCACGCTGGCGCAAGGGCAACAGCTTCTACAGGAGGCTGAACTGGCCTTTGCTGGAAAGGCGCTTCCGGTGGGGAGAAAGGTGCTGCCTACGAAAGCGGCGCTCTCCGCCGCGGGGCTGGGGGCTTTGGCAGGCGGCGGGGTCACGCTGCTGCTCTATGCGCTGGTGGCTTGCGCTCTGTTTGTGGGGAAACTGATGGGCCGCGCGCCCCGTTGGCTGCTGCTGACACAGCTACGCTTTTGGGGCTGTTTTGCGCTGGCGGCCGTTTTGGCCGGCGCACTGACGGCGGTGATTATTGTATTCCATCTTAGCAGGTATCCGCTTGGCAAGCAGCGTCGTTCCAAAACGGCCCGATGATAGGGATAGGAGATGCATTTAGAATGATATCGTCCGAACAAGGCTTTCTGTTTGAAATGCACCTGCATACAGCAGGTGTGAGCACCTGCGCGCATGTGCCTGCGGAGAAGTCGATGCGATTATATAAACAGGCGGGGTATGCGGGCGTGGTGGTGACTGACCATATCAACAGCAGCACCTTTGCACTCATGAAGCACGCCTCGTGGAAGCGGAAAATGGACCACTTCCTCAAAGGCTACCGCCGCTGCAAGGAATTTGAGGAGGAGCATTTCACTGTGCTGTTGGGCGCGGAGCTGCGTTTCCACGGCAGCGACAATGACTACCTGCTCTTTGGCCTGACAGAGGATTTTCTCTACCGCCACCGCAAAATAATGGAGATGGACCCAGCTTCCTTCCACGAGCTCGCACAAAAGGAGGGGATTCTTTTTGTGCAGGCACACCCGTTTCGCAACGGGTTAAAGATTGTTGACCCCAAGCATCTCGATGGAATTGAAACCTATAACGGCAATCCACGCCACGATTCGCGCAATGAGATTGCCAAGGCCTGGGCGCAAAAGTTTGGTATGCTGGAAACCTCCGGCTCGGATTTTCACGAGCGGGAAGATTTCGCCCGCGGCGGCGTCATTTTTTCACAGCCAGTCCACACAGGGCGGGAGCTTGTTTCGGCTCTGCGGGGGCCGCATCGCATGAAAGAAATGGGGAAGGGATAATGGAGGCATTTTCCATGTTCGGAATCGCGGCGTTTTGTATCGCTGCCTGTATGCTGGGGTTACCCGGCCGAGTAAAAAAACTGGAAAGAAAAATTAGGCAAAGAGAACGTGAAGAGAAAGGGGGCTTCATCATGTCTGAGCTTTTAAAACAGCTGGAGGGCACCAAGTGCACGATTCGGCTCACAAGCGGGGTTGCGTTGCCGGGGGAATGCCTGGTGCTCGCAGTGGATACGGATTGGCTGAAGGTGCGTATCACTAGCAAAAAGGGAGTTGACACGACCAAGCTGATCCGCACAGAGGATCTTGCGGAGGTGACCTGCCTGTGACGGTGCGGCATGCACAAACCGGGGATATGCCAACAATTATTGAGCTTTTGGAACAGGAGCTCGGCTATCCGCAGGAGCGTTTGGTGCAAACGAATGCGCGGCTTCAGCGCATCCTCAGCCATCCGGATTACAGCACATTTGTCGCACTAAATGAAAGCACAGTAGTCGGCTTCATTGGGCTGATGCGCTGTATCGCCTATGAATTCGAGGGAGATTATCTGCGAATTGCCGCAGTCGCCGTCCGGCAAGAGGAGCAAGGCTGCGGCGTGGGCGGCCTATTGCTAGAGCATGCGGAACGCTTCGCCAGAGCGGCTGGTTTTTCCTGCCTTGCGGTCAACAGTGGGCTTTCCAGGCTGCCTGCCCACGCTTTTTATGAAAAGCAGGGCTTTGTAAAAAAGGCTATGGCTATGCAAAATGGCTCCGGCCTTAATGGAATATTCACTTCTGCGTGATAACAGCAAAAGGCTGCACATGCCGTGCAGCCTTTTGCTAATGTGTTTGTATCGTAGCGCCCTCTTGTTACTTCCGCTTTTTCACTGAGCGGATGAGGAATATAAATGGAATCAATGCAAAAATCGCCACCAATGCGCTGGCTAAAAAAATCTCCGGCGTGGGGACAGGTTTCACCTGGCCAAGCTCTTCATAGGTCATGCCCGTATTCTGGATTACGCCTGAGCCTATATATGGACCGGTTACCATCGGGAGCAGCACCATGAAGAACATCCGCACACCTTGGAATTGCCCGGCCTTATCCTCCGGCGTGAAGTCGCGGATCAGGCCGCTGACTGCGGAGGTAAGCAAAAGCGCCGCGCCGAGCATGATCCCGCCGACAATGCCGAACACCACCTGGCCGCCCTTATTACCGATCAGGTAAACAGCGATAAAACCTGCCAACAGCAAAATACCAGTAGGGATCAGGAAGGGTATTTTTCCTACCCGATCCATCAGCCTGCCCAAGCTCAGGCTGGAGACCATTGCAATTACGCCTGCAATGGCAATGACCGGAATATAGTTGGAAAATCCTAGATATTTCTCGATATAAATCAGTAGATACGGCATAAACACCTGCTGCGCCATGCTGATTATGCCGAGCGCGCAGAAGGTGATATATAGATTTTTATTCGCCCTCACAGTAGAGGGGCGGAACCCATAGATGATGTTGGAAAGATAGTTGCCGGATGCGGCTTTCAGCCCTGGTTTATCCTTGATAATAAAGAGGCCGGCTATGCCGCCAAGCGACGTGAGCCCGCCGACAATAGCAAAAAAGAGTGTCCATTTTCCCTGCATGGTCAGCGGAGCAAGCGCGCCAAAAACGACCACCATAGCGAGCAAGGGCATAATGGCCAGCACGGTTTCGGTCTTGCCGCGGTTTTGCGGCTCAGTAACGTCTGTAATCCATGCGTTGAAGGCGGCGTCGTTCGCTGTGGAGCCGAAAAAGGTCATGACGCAATCCATAATCACAACAAACACACCTGCCAGCATTACGGCATTTGCCGCTGGAAACAGCACGCTGGTGTTATGTACGGTAATCAGGGAAAACGCAAAGGTAGTAAAGCCCCAGATGATATAGCCCGCACAGATAAAGATTTTCCGCTTGCCGACCTTATCGGAGAGCGCTCCCATAAAAAGGGTTGTCAAAGTAGCGGTGATTGCGCTGAATGCCACCATAGAGGCAATCACGGTCGTGTTGCCTGTAATCGTATTGTAAACATATACATTGAAATACATGTTTTCGACTGTCCATGCCAATTGGCCGAACAGACCGAACACGATCAACGAGGCCCACACACGTGGGCTGAGTTTGGACGGATTCATATTTTCCCCTCCAAAATTCAAAAATATTTATGCAAAACAACATTGTTATCGTAACAGAAGCGATTCATAAAGTCAATAGAAGAAAGCGTCTTCTGCAAAAGGGGCTTCCGCCAAATGGCTCTACAAAAAAAGACGAAAAAAATGTAAAAAAGGACTTGCATTTTTATAAAGGCAGTGCTATAATAATCCTCGTCGCTAAGGAGCGCGGATAACGCTCCACAGTCGGTGCTTATGACGATGAGGGTCCACCCGTTCCCATCCCGAACACGGTAGTTAAGCTCATTCGTGCCGAAAATACTTGGCGGGTGACCGCCTGGGAAGATAGGTCAGTGCCGACATTTAGGAATTCAGCCACCCAATAGGGTGGCTGTTTTTGTTTTTTAAAAAGTGAAATTACCGAACTTGCTTGCTAGCCTGCTAATCTACCCGATGCTCACACAGCTCAACAAAGAGACGGATGAGCCGGACGCTATCGTCAATGCCCAGGCTTGCACTGTCGAGCGAAAGCTGGTTGGTTTCCGCAAGGCCCCATTTCCATCCGGTATAGTAGGTATAGTAGGCGGCCCTGCGCTTATCCGTTTTTTTAATTAAGGCGGTCGCCCTGGCTTCATTCAACTGATAGAGGCGCATGATTCGCTTCACCCGCGCTTCCATCGGGGCATGGATAAAAATTTTTACACAGTGGGGATGATCGCGCAGGATATAGTCGCAACAGCGACCCACCAATACGCAAGCGCTTTTTTCCGCCAGCTCGCGCACCACGCCGCACTGTGTGGCAAAGAGCTTATCTGTCATGGATTCTTCTGGGAAGGCGGTAAATCCGTTCGGCGGCGTGTAGGAACCCGCTACCAGAGAGTAGAGCATGCTGTTGGTTGCGTTTTCATCCACATCGTCCAACAGCGATTGATCAATACCACTGCGTTGGCCCGCGAGTGCGATTAGCTCCTTGTCATAAAACGGGATGCTAAGCTCTTTTGCGAGCTTTTCTCCAATCTCCCGGCCACCACTGCCGAATTGACGGCCGATCGTGATGATTGATCGGTTATGTTCACTCATTTTTAGCCATCCCCTTCTTTAAATTTTGGGCTTTTTGCCAGCTTTATTATAACATATCTCCTGCAAAAGGGAAACGTTTTTTTGGCTTTGCGAGGCAGATTGATTGACGTGGAATCATGCTGCATGGTAAACTGGTTTTACAAAATGGAAGCCGGGGTTTTTCCTGCCCGGCAGCCTAAATTGGAGGGATGGATTTTGGATTTCAAAAGCAGCCCGTTTTTGTATGTCCTTGGTTTTTGTGTGGTAGGGTTTATCATTGTGCAGTCCGTCTTTTTTCTGGTGCGTGCGTGGCGGCGCGGCAAACAGCTTGGGATGACGACAGCCACTCTGAAAAACACCGTAGTATCAAGCGCGCTGTTTACCATCGCGCCCGCGCTGGCAATCGTCGCCACAGTGCTGACGCTTTCAAAAGCGCTCGGCCTTGTGCTGCCATGGATCCGCCTGACTGTGATCGGCGCGATCCAATATGAGGTGCCCGCAGCGGAGGCGGCAATCAATGCCTTTGGGATCTCAACTGGGCTTTCCCAGCCTGTCACAGACCCTGAGGTGTTCGCCGCAGTCGCCTGGGTGATGACGATCGGCAGTATTCTTCCACTTGTTATCGTCCCCTTTGCGCTGAAAAAAATCCAAAAAAGCATCGGGAAGGTTTCCACCAAGGATCCAAAGTGGGCGGATACCATGGCTGCCGCCGCTTTTATTGGCCTGATTGCCGCTTTTATCGGGCGCGCCGTGCTAGGCAAAGGCCAGCAGGCCGTGATCGGAGACGGCGCCGGAATCCTGAGCGTTGCAACGCTTTTATTTGCCATTCTTTTTATGCTGGTTTTGCAGAAGCTCTGCACAAAGTTCACCCTGAAATGGCTGGAGCCTTTTGCTATGCCTGTGAGCATGTTTGCGGCTATGGGCATGGCGATGCTGTTGGCAAATGTGCTGCCGCCGGATATCGCTTTTCTGGAATGGAGAGGCTAGGCTCAATTTAGATTAGCCGAACCTCAGAATTTTACAAACAGGTAGTTTTTTTGAAAAACACAACTGTTTGGGCAGCCGGCCAGAGCACAGCGGTATAATCATTTGATTTCTAAAAGCGCAAGAAAGGATGGCGCCCCTTATGAAAAATCGTAGCTATGAGGATTCCGTCCATTTTTACGGGCGGATCTGGACTGTTACAGCCCTCTTTGTTATGTTCTGTATTCCTATATCGATTTGTATCTATTTTAACGTGTGGCCAAAGGCAACCAAAGTGCTTGAAGGATTGCTGCCTGTTGCCATGCTGTTTTATCCCTCTGCGATCATCGAGGTGCTTACCTATGGGCCAATGCTCGGCTCAGGCGGCACTTATCTGAGCTTTGTGACAGGGAATATCAGCAATCTGAAGCTTCCCTGCGCGCTCAACTCCATGGAAAACGCAAAGGTGCGCGCCACCAGCGAGGAGGGCGATGTGATCTCCACAATTTCAATCGCCACTTCATCAATTGTGACCACCTTGATCATCGCATTGGGCGTTGTGGCGTTTAGCCCGATCCTGCCTTATATTACCGATCCAAACTCCGCATTTGCACCAGCTTTTCAGCAGGTGGTTCCGGCGCTCTTCGGTGCGCTGGGCGCAACCTATTTTGCAAAACATTGGAAGATTTCGATCCTGCCGATTGCGGTGGTGCTCATTGTACTGCTCTTTGCGGGCAATACGGCAATTGGCGTGTTGATCCCGGTCGGCGTTGTTGTGTCGCTGCTCGGCGCGCATCTTATGTATAAAAAGAAATGGTTAGATTAGCAAAATGCGGGCCGAACGGGTGGAGGTTTAAATAATTTGCCTGCTGTGGTGAGATGCGTTTATAGATTACGAAGATTCGATCAGTTCGCCCTGAGATCGGTGGTGAAAGAACGCCATCTTTTCAACTGCATTTTGTGGTTTTCAAGCACAAACAACGCTCGAAATGGGGGCTGTGCCAAAACCGTACGATTCCGTGGACGGGAGTAAGAAAGGAAAGGTCATTGAGGATGAAACAGAGGCCCCAAAAGGTTATGCTCGCCATGAGCGGCGGCGTGGATAGCTCTGCGAGCGCCATTTTGCTTTTAGAGGAAGGCTGCGAGCTGCTCGGCGCAACTTTGCAGCTATTTCCAAAGCATGCAGGCGAGCGGGAAGGCGCCTGCGGCGCTCCATCCGATATTGAGGATGCTCGCCGTGTTGCAGAACGCCTCGGATTCCCTCATGAGGTGTTTCCTCTATTAGGTCGCTTCCGCGAGCAGGTAATCAATCGCTTTGTTAGCGAATACCGTGCGGGAAACACGCCGAACCCATGCATTGACTGCAACCGCGCCATCAAATTCGGTGCGCTTTTGGAGGAGGCGATGGCACGCGGCTTCGATGCGATGGCAACTGGGCATTATGCCCGCGTAGAGCAGGATGTAAAAACCGGCCGGTGGCTACTGAAAAAGGCGTTGGACGATAAAAAGGATCAAACCTACGTCCTTTATCAGTTGACGCAGCAGCAGCTTGCGCATGTGCTTTTCCCGTTAGGGGCTCTGCGCAAGCAGGAAGTGCGCGCGATTGCATCCCGGTATGGTCTTATCAATGCCCACAAACCGGATAGCCAGGATATCTGTTTTGTTCCAGATGGAGATTACGCCGCGTTTATCCGGCAAGATACAGGGCTTACTTTCCCGCAAGGGCGATTTATTGATGCGGATGGAAATACGCTCGGCACACACCAGGGGATGATCCACTATACAGTGGGCCAACGCAAGGGCTTGGGCATTGCATTTGGCAGGCCGATGTATGTCCTTGCGAAAAATGCGCAGGAGAACACGGTGATGCTCGGCCCGGATGAAGCGCTGTTCAGCCGGGAGATGCTGGTGGAGCGCCTCAATTTTATCTCCATCGAAGCGCTTTCCGCCCCGTTGCATGTGCGAGCCAAAACGCGATACCGTCATGCTGCCCAGCCGGCAACGCTTTATCCGGCGGGAGAAAACTGCATCAGGGTAATATTCGACGAGCCTCAGCGGGCAATCACGCCTGGGCAAGCGGCGGTTTTTTACGAAGATGATGTTGTGGTCGGCGGCGGGACAATTGCGGCCGCTTCCCGATAAGAGAAGCGCTTTTTTCAATCAGGATAACGGAAAATCCCCTTCTGCCATCTCGTGCAGAAGGGGATCAATTGCTGTATAAACAAAGCAAAGGCACAATATTTTGGGAGTATTTCTGAATCGTTTTCGTTATGATGGAACACTCCATTTTTGATAATCCATTTATGCGAAATGAAAATTTATACCGTCCCTTGCTGCGGCCAGCAGCTCCCACCCGGCCTGGCTCAGGCGCAGGTAATCCTTTGGAGCCTTTAGCACTTCATCGATCAAAAAAACGAGTGACCAGCGGCTCTCATAAGGCTTTGAAGCATCGTCGCGGTAGGGGTTTGAGGCGAGCAGGCGCAAAATCTCCTCTGTTAGAGCCAGATCATTTAAGCGGAACAGCCGCTTCATCAGAAAGATCAGGCTATATTGATAGGTGTTGAGCCGGCCGAAAATGGCCCTGCGTAAGACGGCATTTGCCTGGATGATATCCGTCATCGAGGCTTTGCATTTTTTGTGCAGGAGAAAGCGGGTGATGCATCTTGAGCAGGCGGCGGAGGCGGCCGGGCTGTTTCCGCTCCACTGCTCTTGCGCTAGAGCAAGCTCTGTGCAGAACGCTTCCGCTTCTGTTTTTTGGAAAAGTGTTAGCGCTTCCACATGGGCAGAAAGCTCCCTTTCACGCTCCAGCATTTCCGCTGCCGTTTTGGGCAGCGCGCAGGCGCCTGGGGGCGCGCAGTCAATCATCTTCAGAAACGTCCTCCCCATAGGCGCAAACCAGGTCTTTATAGTGCCGGCCCTTCTCTTCAAAATTTTTATAAATATTATAGCTGGATGCGGCAGGGGAGAAGAGACAGGTCGCGCCCGGTAGGGTATAGGCATATGCGGCCTTTACCGCCTGCTGCATATCCTCCGCACGGAAGAGATTCTTACCAGTTCCCCAAGTGCGAAGTGTATCCAAAATTTGATGACCGGTTTCCGGCAGGCCAATCAGATTGCGTACGCTGGAGGAGGCGAGCGCTTCTTCAAATGCGGTATAATCCAGGCCACGGTCCATGCCGCCGAAGATCAGCGTATCTACATTTTCGAGCGCCTCTATCGCACACATGACGGCGTGCGGGATCGTAGCGATCGAATCATTATAAAAAGAAATCCCTTTAAATTCACCCACATACTCCATGCGGTGCTCAATGCCCTTGAAATTCTCAATCCCCTGTAGGATTGCTTCCCGGCTGGCCCCAAGGCATTGCGCCGCCGCGGCCGCAAAGCGGATATCTTGGCGGCTGTGCTCGCCCTTGAGGTTTGGGTTGCAGTAGAGGAGCTTGCGCAGAAAGGGCGTATCCCCCTTCTCTCCAATTCGGAGCACGCGGGCGGGGAGCGCCGCCAAATTGATCAATTCACCAAGATCCTGCTGATCGTTGCAAAGGAAGAAATCTCCGGCCTTTTGATGGCGGACGATATTCAGTTTGGCATTCGCATAGCCTGCGAAGCCATGGTAGTGATCCAGATGCTCTGGATACAGGTTGGTCAGCACGGCCACATGCGGCGAGCAGGAGGTGAATTCCAACTGATGGGAGGACATTTCTACCACAGCTGTCATCGTTTCCGCAGCCTCGATATCCTCAAAAACCGGCACGCCAATGTTACCGATCAGGCAGCTCTCTATTCCAGCAGCCTGTAGGATCGAATAGATTAGGGTAGAGGTTGTTGTTTTGCCCTTTGTGCCGGTGATGCCAACCACACGGCAGCGCGCAAAACGAAGGAACAGATCAAGCTGGCAGGTCATCTCAACCGAAGAGGAAATTTGAAGATCACGCACTGTAATCCCCGGGCTTTTAATCACAAGATCATAGCGGTTTATCGCCTCCAGATAATGAGCCCCGCAATGCAGGGTGACGTGCGCATCCTCGAGCGTTACCGGGTTTTGATCTGCAATAGAAAGCTCTTTTTCCGGAAAGTGGCGGCGAATATATTGATAAGTGGAGCGCCCCTCTCGGCCGAAGCCGAGCAAGAGAATCTTTTTTGGGGCGAGATAGTCAAGCAATGCCTGCGGCATAATTGTGCATCTCCTTTATATAAGGCTGAAAAGCAGCCGGGATTTCGTGCTGTGGGTTCCATGCGTTGAGAAGGCTGCCGTCTGAGGAGAGGGCTTCCCAATCGGCGTGCTGTGTAAAATATTGCAACAGGGCTGGCAGCGCTTCTCCACGCGCTCGGTATTGCCGGGCGGCGAGGGCGAGCGCAAAGCGGAGCTCCTCCTGCGTGCCGACACATTCAAAGGGTTTCAGGGGAGAAAAGCCCGCCAGGCCATCAAAAATTTCCCGCAGCTCGTCTCTTTCCAGCAGGTTTTCGCCAAAAATTGCTGAGAGCTGCTCCGGCGGCAGGAATGGGGATAATATGCCGCATACAAACAGGCATTTCGCGCAGTTGCGGCACCACACGTTGCGTTTGCTGCCTGCGTTGCAGCTGCGGAAAACCGCATGATACTGCGGAAGGGCGGCGAAATATTTTGCAATTTGCAGCTCGTTAAAGGGGCGCAAAAGGCTGAAATAATGGATATCCGGCATTAAATTTTTATGCGCATATTGTTGAAAATCATGCTCAAACGCAAAGGATTTGGAATACTGATGGTTGACGGACGCGCCGCTGAGGTTCCCCTCGTTGGCGCTCGATTCATTGGAGAGCACAATATGCTCCGCGCCGATCAAATAAGCGGTATAAAAGCTGAGGAAGGCCACAATTGCTGAAAAGGGCGTGTGGCCATTCAAAAAGCCCTCACGGTTGCGCTCCAGGAGCATTGGGTCAATTGTGCGTAAAACGTGGATCATATCGCCTTGCGTATAACCGGCAGTTAGCGCACACTGATTGCGCGCTTCTTGGAAATTGACCATAAACAATCGGTTCTGCGGGTGAAATGCCCGCATCAGCTCCAGCGTAACACAGGAGTCCTTTCCGCCGCCGACGGGAATCAAATTGAGATGACTGTTGCAAAACGGCTCGTGGGGAATGGGCTCTGCCGCAGGGGCCTCCAGGGTGAGGAACGTATCATAATCCGCCTCGATCCCGTTGCGAAAAAAGAACTCGCCAAGGCCATTGAAATAGAGCCTTTTCCAAAAGGCGTTGTCCGCCTCGTCCAACCCGCCGCACTCCACAACCACGCGGGGCGGGCAGGCACATTTCCAGTAGCTGATGAGTTCTACCATGCCAAGGCTGAAGAGCATCCGCTGCGCGGCCTGCGAATCCGGGGCGTTTTTGATTTGGAGCGGCGCTGTATCAATCCGCAGCGTAGGGCGGAAGCGGCAAAGATTTTCAATTTCAAAATCATAGCGGACGCAAAGCGCATCCCCCTCCTGCGAGAGGGAGAAACCGTGGTAGTAAAAGACCGGGTAAGCCCGGCGAAAGGCGATGTATTTTTTCTGGTTTTCCATGCGGACAACCCTTTCTTTCTGTCGATTCATCCGTGACTCGTTTCTATAATAAATTTCTATAAAATTGTAACAGGTTCCAAACAGAGCGTCAAGGCGAAAGAAGAGGATTTTTGGGGAAAAGTAAAAAATGAGACGGGTATTTTACCCGCCTCATTGTGGAAGCCTACAAATATTTTGGTCAAAAAAGAGAAAGAGCAAAAATTTTTCCGTTAAAATAATCCGGAGATGTTGCCATCTGCATCCACGTCGATCTGATTGGCGGCTGGCGTTTTGGGCAGACCGGGCATCGTCATAATATCACCCGTCAGCGCGACGATAAAACCGGCGCCAGCGGAGAGGGAAAGCTGCTTCACCGTAATTATAAAGCCTGAAGGCCTTCCGAGCAGTGCGGGATTGTCGGAAAGAGAATATTGTGTTTTTGCCATGCAGACGGGTAAGTTACTTTGCCCGAGCGCCTCAATTTCCCGAAGCTGCTTTTCTGCCTGAGCGGTTAAGGCAACGCCGTCCGCCCCATAGATTTCCCGGGCGATCGTTTCAATTTTTTCCCGGATCGGCCGGTCGGTTTCATAGAGGCAGTGGAAGGCGGAGGATTGCTCGCAGGCCTTCAGCACCTTCTGCGCGAGCGCAACGCCGCCTTCACCGCCTTTTGCGAACACCTCGCTTAGTGCATATTCCACCCCGAGCGATGCACAATATTCTGCGAGAAGGCTGATTTCAGCCTCTGTATCCGTATAGAAGCGATTGATCGCCACAACGACGGGAATGCCGAATTTTCGCATATTTTCGACGTGTGCGCCAAGGTTGGCGAGGCCGGCGCGCAGCGCGTCCAGGTTTTCCACAGAGGTTTCCGCTTTGGGTACGCCGCCGTTATATTTCAGCGCGCGCAGCGTGGCGACCACCACCACTGCGCTTGGCCGCAAGTTGGCATAGCGGCATTTGATATCAAAAAACTTTTCCGCTCCGAGGTCGGAGCCGAATCCCGCCTCTGTGATGCAGTAATCGCCGAGCTTGAGAGCGAGGCGCGTTGCCGCGACGGAATTGCATCCGTGGGCGATGTTGGCGAACGGCCCGCCGTGCATCAGAACGGGCGTGTTTTCGAGCGTCTGCACGAGATTTGGCTTGATGGCATCCCGCAGAAGGGCGGCCATGGAGCCGGTTACGCCCAAGTCATCCGCATAAACCGGAGAATTGTCATATTTGTAGGCGACAAGGATGCGACCGAGCCGTTTTTTGAGATCCGTCAAATCATCCGCAAGGCAGAGGATTGCCATGACTTCGCTTGCCACGGTGATTTGGAAGCTGTCCTCCCTCGGCACACCGTTTATTTTGCCACCCAGGCCTACGATGCAATGCCGCAGCGCGCGATCGTTCATATCCATGCAGCGCTTAAAAACGATGCGGCGCGGGTCGATGCCGAGTGAATTGCCCTGCTGAAGATGATTATCGATGCATGCGCATAGCAGGTTGTTCGCAGCGGTGATGGCATGCATGTCGCCGGTGAAATGAAGGTTGATGTCCTCCATGGGCACGGCCTGCGCGTATCCGCCGCCGGCCGCTCCGCCCTTAATGCCGAAAACGGGGCCGAGAGAAGGCTCACGCAGAGCGATAACCGTGTTTTTGTGAAGCTTTGCCATCGCTTCCCCTAAGCCGACTGTCGTTGTCGTTTTGCCTTCTCCGGCGGGTGTAGGGTTGATGGCGGTGACAAGGATCAGCTTGCCGTCCGCCTTGCCGGCGAGGCGTTTCATGATCGCAGGGGAAAGCTTTGCCTTAAAGCGGCCATAGGGCTCGAGCTCCTCCTCGCTGATTCCGAGCCGCTGCGCAATTTGCGTGATCGGCAGAAGGGAGGCGTTTTGGGCGATTTCGATGTCAGTGAGCATGTCAAAGTTCCTCCTTTAAAATGTGGAGTCCGGTTCAAATTAAAAAAAGTATAACATATTTTTCCCTCTCCAACAAGAAAAAGCAGTTGTATAAACCTCGTAAAGCGCGGTCAGAATAAAGACGGAGGTGCGATGATGATCAAGAACGATTATAAATACACAAAAAAGAAAACAAAAATCGGCGGGAAAGGCTTCTATATTGCGCTGGGATGCTGTTTGCTCGCCGTGGGCTTAGGCGTTTGGGGCGCGGTGCAGGGCCGTGCTCCAGTGACACAAGGCCTTTCCGGTGCAAATTCACAGATAGAGGCCCGCACGACAAAGGCGCCTGTGCAAACGAAGGAGGCGCCCGCAAACGTGCCGGCAACCGGCGTGGCCGACGAGCGGGGAACGCAGCAAGAGCAGACAACCGCCGCGACAGAACGGGAGACGCAGGCGGAATATTTCATGCTGCCGTTGGGAACAAAAATCAACAAAGATTTCAGCAACGGCGAAATGGTAGAATCCAAAACCATGGGTGATTGGCGTGTGCACAACGGGATTGACTTTGCAGCAAAAAAGGGCGATGCTGTCAAAGCGATCAGCGCGGGCACGGTGCTCTCTGTGGAAAACGACAGCATGTGGGGGTGGGTCGTGACCATCGACCATGGCAACGGCATGAAGGCCTCCTACTGTGGCCTACAAAAGGAACCGGCTGTGAAAAAGGGCGGCAGCGTCAAAATGGGCGATGTGATCGGCAAGGTCGGGGAGATCCCGGTGGAAATGAAGGATGAACCCCATCTGCATTTTGAGGTGCGTGTCAACGGCACGGTTACCGACCCGCTGGCCGCCATGGGCAAAGCGGGCTGAACAGCTGCAAAAAGAACGGATATCATTTGGAAAAACGGCAGGGGCGTTTCCGGCGAATCGGAGAAGCCCTGCCGTTTTTTCTGCAATATTCACAAAGAACCCCTACGGTGTAGGCACAAAAGAAGGGGAAAACGGCAATATTACGTAGAGTAGATGAATTTTTGAAGTTCCTTTATTGCAAACTTTAAAGTGGTATAGTATAATTACAATAAATATCTGAAGTGGATGCAGCGCGGGCGTGGGAGCGTGTGACAGAACGGTCATGCCGCTTTTTTTGTTTCGGCAGGGCTGCATATTTCACTCAGATAAAAATGAAACAGGGAGGAAAAAGTTTATGAAGAAGCGTTTGTTGGCAGCGTTGATGGTATGCGTTCTGGCCGCCCTTCCTCTGGCGGGATGCCAGAACGGAGATAACACAGGGAGCAGCGGGGATAAGATTGTAATTGGAGGTCTCGCACCTAAGACCGGTAGCGTTTCTGTTTATGGTATTGCTACCGATAACGGTATTAAATTAGCCTTTGAGGAAATCAACAAAGCTGGTGGCGTGCTTGGAAAGCAGATAGAGTATATTTGTGAAGACGAAAAGGGCGATGCGACGGAGGCAACCAACGCTTACCGCAAGCTCGTCAATCAGAACAAGGTCGTCGCGATCATCGGCGACGTGACCAGCAAGCCGGCGGCGGCCGTTGCACAGGCCTCCGTGCAGGATAACATGCCAATCCTAACGGCTACCGCCACGGCGCTCAATGTTACGGCGGCTGGCAAAAACGTGTTCCGCGTTTGCTTTACAGATCCGGAGCAGGGTGAGATTATGGCGAACTACGCCAAGAAGCTCGGCAAAAAAACAGCGGCAGTGATTTATGACACCTCCGATGATTACTCCAAGGGGCTGAGGGATTCCTTCAAGGCAACCGCTGAGAAGCTCGGCATTGCCGTTGCTGCCGACGAAGGCTTTGCAAAGGGCGCAGTCGATTTCCGCCCGCAGCTTACCAATATCAAATCGAAGAATCCGGATGTCCTCTTCGTGCCTACTTATTATGAGCAGGCGGCATTGATCGCCGTACAGGCCAAAGAGCTCGGCTTGACGACGCAGATCGTCGGTGCAGACGGTTGGGACGGCGTTGTCGGCAAGGTTGATCAATCCAACATGGATGCGGTTAACGGCGCTTACTATTGCAGCCAGTATACGGCGGAGAGCGAGGATCAGCGCGTTCAGGATTTCATTAAGAACTATAAAGCAAAATACAACATGGACCCCAATCAATTTGCAGTGCTCGGCTATGATGCGGCTTATATGATGGCCGAGGCGATCAAAAATGCCGGCTCTACGGAGAAGCAGGCGATTATCGACGCCCTTGCAAAGCTTGAGTACAACGGCCTGACCGGCCAGATGCATTTTGATGAGAATCGCAACGTAGTCAAAGAGGCGATCATCATCAAGATTGACAACGGCGCCTATAAGTTTGAAGAAACCTTTGGAAAGTAAGCAGATTACTTTTTGCTGAACTGCCATCCTGCGGGCCGGGCCGTCGGACCCGGCCCGCAGAGCGATTTCCCCGCTGAGCAAAGGGAATGAAATTCCCTTTAAGAATGGGCCTCCCTTTGGAATGCAGCGAGCTTGAAAGGAAGGGCGTTTCTTTTGCTCAGCGGGCAAAGGCGGGAAAGGCAAGCTCGTGAAATGATACGGCGCGCCCCTTTCGTGGGGGAACGCCTAAAGTAGGAAGGTGCGTTTATGGATTTTTTTATCCAAATGATTAACGGCCTTGGCCTTGGCAGCATTTACGCGCTGGTGGCCTTGGGCTACAGCATGGTATACGGCATTATCCAGCTCATTAACTTCGCACATGGCGATATCATCATGGTTGGCGGCTACGTTGTGTTCGTCGTGATGGTGCAGCTCGGCCTGCCGCTTTGGGCGGCGGTAATCCTGTCGATTGCGGTTTGCACCCTGTTGGGCGTTGTCATCGAGCGTCTCGCGTACCATCGCCTGCTGGTCAAGGATGCGCCGCGCCTGTCTTTGCTGATTACGGCGATCGGCGTGAGCATTTTCCTGCAAAATCTATTTCAGCTTGGCTTTACCTCCAGCGCTCAGTCGATGCCGGTGATGTTCCCCAACAAGGTGATTACCCTCGGCAGCCTGCAACTAAGCTTTAGCACCGTGCTGAATATCCTGGTCTCAATCGCAATGATGATCCTATTGGAGCTCATCGTCAACAAATCCAAAATGGGCAAGGCGATGCGCGCCACCAGCGAGGATGCAGGCGCGGCGAAGCTGATGGGCATCAACACGAATTCTACGATCGCGTTTACCTTTGCCATTGGCTCGGCGCTCGCAGCGGTTGGCGCCGTTTTATACAGCAACACATTCCATCAAATTACCCCCTATATGGGCGGCATGCTAGGCCTGAAAGCTTTTGTCGCGGCCGTCCTTGGCGGCATCGGCAATATCCCCGGCGCAATGCTGGGCGGCTATATTCTTGGTGTAGCGGAGAGCCTGACGATCGCAGCGGGCGGTTCCCAGGTTTCGGATGCTGTTGTGTTCGGCATCCTGATTCTTGTCCTGCTTGTCAAACCTGCCGGTCTTCTTGGTAAGAACGTGCAGGAAAAGGTTTAAGGGGGGCGCGCGATATGTCAAAACAACGAAAGCTTTCCTATCTCTTCAGCATCCTTTGGGTGGCAATCCTATTTGCCGCGATCATGGGAGCCGTAGCGACGGGAGTCATCAATTCTTACTATTCCGGCATTTTGGTGCTCATCGGCATCAATATCATCTTGGCGGTCAGCCTGAATCTGGTAACCGGATTTTTGGGGCAGCTTGTGCTTGGCCATGCGGGCTTTATGAGCGTAGGCGCTTATTCCGCTGCATTGTTCACCATGCATGCAGGCCTTCCTATTTCCGTTGCCTTTCCACTCGGCCTGATTTTTGGCGGCTTGGTGGCTGCCATCTTCGGGGTGATTATCGGCGTTCCGGCACTCCGCCTGCGCGGCGACTACCTGGCGATCATTACGCTGGGCTTCGGCGAAATTATCCGTGTGCTGGTTTTAGCAGTGGATTTTACAGGCGGCGCTGCCGGTTTGACGGGAATTCCCTATATCGAGGGAAAATATACGCTGATTATCTATACCTTTTTTATAGCTTTTCTCACGGTGGTTGCGATTTTGGCTTTTATCCGCTCCCGCCACGGGCGCGCGGTGATTGCCATCCGCGAGGATGAGATCGCAGCGGAGGCCTCCGGCATCAACACCACCTATTATAAACTTCTTGCCTTTGTGGTGGCGGCGTTTTTCGCGGGCGTTGCGGGCGGCATTTATGCGCATTATATCGGCGTGCTCGACCCCAGCAAATTCGATTTTAACTATTCCGTCGAAATCCTGATTATGGTCGTGCTCGGCGGCATGGGCTCCATTACAGGCTCCGTTTGCTCCGCAACTGTGCTCACGCTCTTGCCGGAAATGCTCCGCTCTTTTGCAGATAAACGCATGTTGATCTATTCCCTTGTGCTGATTATCGTCATGCTCTTTAAGCCCACCGGCCTGCTCGGGACGCGTGAGTTTTCCGTGCGAAAAATTGTGGGTAAGCTATTCAAAGAAAAAAAGAAGGATACCGGCACGCCCCCGGCGGGCGGCGCGCCTGGAAAGGAGGCCTGAAGCCATGGAGGAAAATAGAGCGGTATTGGAAACCCGCAACCTCGGCATCACCTTTGGCGGCCTGAAGGCTCTGGAGGGCGTCCATTTTCGCTTGCACGAAAAGGAGATCATTGGCCTTATTGGGCCGAACGGTGCAGGCAAAACCACGGTCTTTAATCTTTTGACCGACGTTTATTATCCAACAGACGGCGAAATTGAGCTTGAGGGCAACAGCATTGTGGGTAAAAAAACCTACCAGATCACGCAAAACGGCATTGCGCGGACCTTCCAGAATATCCGTCTGTTTAAAGATGTGACGGTGCTCGATAATGTAAAAACCGCGATGACCAGCAAGATGAAATATTCCCTTCTTTCCAGTATTTTTCGCCTGCCTGCTTATCGACGGGAGGAAAAAGAGATATCAGAGAAGGCCCATGCGCTGCTTGAGGTGCTCGGCCTCAATGAGAAAGCCTATGAAATGGCACGCAACCTCCCCTATGGCCAACAGCGCAAGCTGGAGATCGCCCGTGCGCTGGCAACTTCTCCAAAGGTTTTGCTGCTGGATGAACCGGCTGCCGGCATGAACCCAACAGAGACGAAAGAGCTTATGGAAACGATTCGCCTAATTCGGGATAAATTTGGCCTCTCGATTTTACTGATTGAGCATGATATGAGCTTTGTCATGGGCATCTGCGAGCACTTGGTAGTGCTTGACTATGGCAGGATTATCGCGGAAGGGCCCCCCGAGGAAGTTCGTAAGGATCCGAAGGTGATCGCCGCATATCTGGGTGGGGAATAGCCTGAAAAAGCAGCCTTTGCCGCACCGTTTCAGGCGCGCTTGATACCGATTCCCCAGCTGTTAGAAAGGAATGAGTCAACAATATGGATTTGATGCTTTCCGTCAAAGACTTAGACGTATATTATGGCGCAATCCATGCAATCAAGGGGATTTCCTTTGAGGTGAACGAGGGCGAGATTGTCACGCTCATCGGCGCGAACGGCGCGGGCAAGACGACCACGCTCCATGCCATTTCAGGCCTCGTAAAGCCGAAGAATGGGGAAATTGCCTTCTGCGGCGCAAATTTGCGCACCACAAGCGCCCATAAAATCATCCGGCTTGGGCTGGCCCAGGTGCCTGAGGGGCGGCGCGTTTTTTCCCATATGACGGTGCAGGAAAACTTGGAGATGGGCGCGTATGCACGGAAAGACCGGGGCCGGCTAAACGATGAGTTCGAGCGCATTTTTCAGCGGCTCCCCCGTTTGAAGGAGCGGCGCAAGCAGGTTGCCGGCACGCTATCCGGCGGGGAGCAGCAGATGCTTGCCATTGGACGCGCACTGATGAGCAACCCCAAAATGCTGTTGCTCGACGAGCCATCGATGGGCCTTTCTCCACTGCTGGTGGAGGAAATCTTTCAAATCATTCAGGATGTTAACAAAAGCGGGGTTACCGTTTTACTCGTGGAGCAGAATGCGAAGATGGCGATGCAGATTGCGAACCGCGTATACGTCATGGAGACGGGTACCATCATGATGAGCGGGAACTCGGAGGAAATGCGCAATAACGAGCAGGTGCGCAGGGCTTATTTGGGCGGATAACCGGTGCGTTTCGGCAAAAAGTAAAACCGTGCATAGAGAAAGCGAGGGCAGGCAGATTTGCCTGCGAGGCTGGACGATGGGTTGAAAATCACTGATTTTACGCAAGAAGATGCGAAAACCGTATGCAGCTGGCGTTATCCGCCACCCTATGATATCTATCATTATCCGGAATGGGAAACGGCCCGGGCACAGCATTATGGAATGACGGATGAAGAAACACGCCGCGCAGAGTTTTATGCCCTGAAAGACGGGAATAATTTGACCGGTTTTTTCAGGTTGACGAATCATCCTGATTTTGTAATGATCGGCCTTGGCTTGGCGCCGGATCAATGTGGGAAGGGCCTTGGCAATCAGTTGATGAAAGCCATTCAAACCGTTCTAAAGGAGCGATATCCCGGGCGGCCCGCCTGCCTTGAAGTGAGAACTTGTAATATGCGCGCGATCAAATGCTATAAACGGGCCGGATTCGTCGTCCGAAAAGAGTATTGCAGAGACACGTCGATGGGGATGGCGGATTTCTATTTGATGGTATTATGATCAGTTTCGTTGTATGATATGGCAAGGGAGCTGTTGCAAAATGCAAGGCATTTTGCAACAGCTCCCTTGTACGTTTATTTGAGGCTTTGCCCAAATGGGGGTAAGGCTCAAACTCACAATAGAATGAAAGATTGGATTTATCCGATTGCTTCGGCTTCTGCGCATGCAAGCACCCTTTTAAGCTCCTTTGGAATGGCAATATGCTGTGGGCAGTGGCCTTCGCATTTGCCGCATTCAATGCAATCCGCAATGCCGCAGGATTGTATGCGCGCTCGCAAATCAGCCATTTGATCGAAACGCAGGCAACTGTTATATGCTTCAAAAGCGCTTGAAATCCGCACGCCCTTCGGGCAGCCCTTGCAGTAATTGCAGCCGGTGCAAGGGATCAGCGGCAGGCTTTCCAAAATGGATACCGCCTGCTGGAGCAGCTCGGTTTCCGCTATGCTGAGCGGCTGAAACTGGCCAAAGAGCCGGAGATTTTCGGTTACCTGCGCCATGTCGGACATACCGCTGAGTACGACTGCCGTATTGGGAAGGCTCCCGGCAAACCGGAGCGCCCATGAGGCCGGGCTTGCCTTTGGGGCGGCAGCGGTAAGCAGAGAGACCACGTCGGGATGCGGCGAAGCGAGCGAGCCGCCGCGCACGGGCTCCATGATGATGCAGGGAATGCCGCGGGCCTCAACCATTTCATATTGTTCCTTTGCGCGCTGGGCCGTTTCCCAGTCATAATAATTGATCTGGAGCTGAACAAAGTCCCAGTCGGCGGCATCCAGAATTTCATGCAGAACCTCCGGCGTATCATGGAAGGAGAAGCCGGCATTCCGAACCGCCCCTGCCGCCTTTTTTGCAAAAATAAAGTCGACAAGATTCTCTTTTTTACAAATCTCCCAATTTTCCTGATTGAGGTTATGTAGCAGGTACTGGTCAAAATAGGTCACACCTGTACGCTTGAGCGAGGTTTCTAAGAGCTCTTGCGGTGTGTGCCCCTCCGGAATGAGCCACATGGGGAGTTTGTTTGCAAGATAGAAGCGCTCGCGTGGGTAGCGTTCTACCAAAGTGCGCTTCACAGCATTTTCAGAATCTCCATCCCCATATACATAGGCAGTATCAAAGTAATTGATTCCGCCCGCCATGCAGGCGTCCACCAGCTTTTCCGTTTCTAATAAGTCAATCTTACCGTTCTTTTGCGGGAATCGCATACAGCCAAGCCCCAAAAGAGAGGTTTCAAAACCCAGTTTATTGAATAAACGCTTTTCCATATTGCCTCGCCTCCATCCCTTGATTATTACGGTGAAATTATAGCACAAGAAAGAACGTTTGCATAGGCTTGCGTGGGGAAGGCACAGGAAATATGGAAATCCCCCATCAATAAAACCGACCGGGTGCTTCTCATAAGCACCCGGTCGGTTACACCTGGATCATTTCCGCCTGAGAGAGGAGCCGTTAGGCTGGCATCCCGTCCTTTAAATCACATTCCACAGCCGCACCCTGCGCTTGGGAGCGCTTTACGTCAATGGTGCGCTGATTGCGCGAGCCGCGGAAGAGAATTGCAAGAGATTTTTCTTCCAGCAAAAAGCGCCCGTCCACAAGCACGTCCGTCTCCGCGAGAAGATCCCGCCATCCGGTATGGGAATCAAGGCCATCCATAATCTGCTCATACGTCCAGCCCGTGTAGGTGATCACATTTAGGCCAAGCTTATGCACCTCAGCGGCGAGCACCGCGAAGGGCTCTGCCTGTGCAAACGGGTCGCCACCGCTCAGAGTCACGCCGGAGAGCAGCGGATTCTTCCGCAACTCAGCGATCAGATTGCCAACCTTGCTGTCATATCCTCCAGCAAAATCATGCGTTTGTGGGTTTTGGCAGCCGGGGCAATGATGCGGGCAGCCTTGCGCAAAGACGACGAATCGCCAGCCGGGGCCATCCACAATTGACTCGCGGATAACGCCTGCAAGCCGTAAAGCGGTTTCCATTGTATCCATCAGATCTGCTCAAACTCCCCTGCGCCAGTGCCGATGGAGTGCTTGACGCGATCCATCACTTCGGCATACTTGGCGTCGTTAAAGTGATCGAGCGTGCCGACCAGATAGCCGGTGATGCGGCGGATACGCTCAAAATCGGGATTGCCATCACCTTCGTGGCGGCCGCATTTCGGGCACTCGTCATTGATGATGCCGGTATAACCGCAAACCGGGTCATGATCGACCGGGTGGTTGACGGAGCCGTAGCCAATATTATTTTCCTTCATGCAGCGGATAACGGCCTCAAACGCGTCGAGATTTTCCGTTGGATCGCCGTCCATCTCAATATAGGAGATATGGCCTGCATTGGTCATCTCATGATAGGGAGCCTCAATTTTAATCTTATCAAAAGCGGAGATTGGGTAATAAACCGGCACATGGAAGGAGTTTGTATAATAGGCGCGGTCAGTCACGCCTTCAATCACACCGTAACGCTCCTTATCCATGCGGACAAAACGGCCGGAGAGCCCCTCCGCAGGCGTTGCAAGCAGGGAGAAATTGAGGCCGGTTTCCGCAGCCGCCTGATCCATGCGGTTGCGCATATGGGCAACGATTTCTAGGCCGAGGTTGCGCGCTTCAACGCTCTCGCCATGGTGCGCGCCCACCAGGGATTTTAATGTTTCCGCAAGACCGATAAAGCCGACGGAAAGCGTGCCGTGCTTGAGCACCTCGCGCACCTCGTCATCCGGGCCAAGCTCGCCGGAATCAATCCAAATGCCCTGCCCCATCAGGAAGGGATAGTTGCGCACCTTCTTTTTAGACTGGATCTCCAGCCGCTCAAGCAGCTGATTGATGACAAGATCGATTTTGCGGTCAAGATCCTCAAAGAAGAGATCAATGTTGCCGTGCGCCTTGATAGCAAGACGGGGCAGGTTGATCGAAGTAAAGCTCAGGTTCCCTCGGCCACCCGTGGTTTGGCGCGAAGGATCATATACGTTCCCCATCACGCGGGTACGGCAGCCCATATAGGCAATTTCCGTATCATAATCGCCTTCCACATAATATTGTGCGTTAAACGGCGCATCCATAAAGGAGAAGTTCGGGAATAGCCGCTTTGCTGATACGCGGCAGGCGAGCTTGAAAAGATCATAGTTCGGATCGCCAGGATTATAGCTGACGCCTTCCTTCACACGGAAAATGTGGATCGGGAAAACCGGCGTTTCGCCGTTGCCGAGGCCTGCTTCTGTGGCGAGCAGGACGTTTTTTACAGCCATGCGGCCCTCCGGGGAGGTATCCATCCCATAGTTAATGGAGCTGAAGGGGATTTGCGCGCCAGCGCGGGAGTGCATCGTGTTGAGATTATGAACGAGCGCTTCCATCGCCTGATAGGTGGCGCGGTCCGTCTCTTTCACAGTGCGGCGCAGCGTGAATTCCTGCGCACGCTTTATGATGGCGTCGTCGAGCTGATAGCCCTCTTTCAGCAGCTTTGCTTCAGCCTCCTGATAGCCGTTATCATTTGCAAGCTTGGGTACTAGACCGCTCTCCTCTTTGACACGCTTGCAGACATCGTCCGCAAGGTCACAGGAGTTCTCCAAATCCGCCAGCAATTCAAGCGCCTTGCTCAGATTACGGCGGTAGAGCTTTGCGTAGGTTTTGGCCACGCCGAGCGCCATGCCGTAATCAAAATTTGGGATACTCTGGCCGCCGTGCTGATCGTTTTGGTTGGACTGAATTGCAATGCAGGCAAGCGCAGAGTAGCTCGCAATATCGTTGGGCTCGCGCAGGTAGCCATGACCAGTAGAGAAGCCGCCTTTAAACAGCTTGATGATATCGATCTGGCAGCAGGTGGTGGTCAGCGTTAAAAAATCGAGATCGTGGATGTGAATATCACCCTCATGGTGCGCCTTGGAGTGCTCCGGATTGAGCACAAACAGCTCGTTGAATTGCTTTGCGCCCTCAGAGCCGTATTTGAGCATAGTGCCCATGGCGGTATCGCCATCAATATTGGCGTTTTCTCGCTTGATATCGTTATCCTTTGCGTCCTTAAAGGTGAGGCCTTCGTAGATTTTCATCAGCCGGGTGTTCATTTCACGCACACGGGAACGTTCTGCGCGATATAAAATATAAACTTTCGCGGTGCGGGCGTGTCCGTTTTCAATCAAGACCTTTTCCACGGCGTCCTGCACCTGCTCTACCGTCGGCTTCTGAATGCCCCGATTCTCCAGGTAAACGACCACCTGGTTTGCCAGCGCAAGCGATTCCTCATAGTCCTTGCCGCCCATAGACTGCGCAGCCTTAAAAATTGCATTTGCAATTTTTTCAATGGAGAAGTTTACTTCCCGCCCGTCGCGTTTGATGATTTTTGTTAACATGCGCCCAGCTCCTCTTGTGTGAAAGTGATAAATAGATATAGTTAAAATATATTGATTGATACACTAGATATAGTGTATTCCCTCTATAGCGATTGCTATTATATAGCACATCTTGATGCCTGTCAAGGGCATGCGTATGGAAAAACAAAAGAAAAACGCACAATCTTTTTCAAGATCGTGCGTGTGAACAGCTTCATTGTTTAGGAGAATCAATCCTCTGGCTTTTTTCGCAACCGTTCCCCAAGGGCGGCCAAAAAATCCTCTTCCTCCTGCTTGTGCAACGCCTGTTCTTTCTCATAAAGAGCTTGCAGATGCTGGAAGGCGCTTTTTTTATCTTTCAGCTGCCGATAGAAGAGGATCAAATCTTGCTCCTCTTTGGAAAGGTCGGAAAGATATTTTACGCGGGGGTGGGCAGCGCTTTGATACTCCATGCGTTCATCGCGCAGCTCCATCTGGAGGGTGGGCGGCTTCACGTCCAGCAAAAAATCCGTGCTGATGCGGTAAAGGCGTGCAAGCTTCGCAATGGTGAGGATATCAGGCCTCGTTTTGCCGGATTCATAATAGGCGTAGGTGGAACGGTCGATATTCAGCATATCCGCAACCTGCTTTTGTGTCAGGCCATTTTTTTCCCTGAGCAGACGCAGATGTGTAGCCAGCATTCCCCCACCGCCTTTCTCTTGCTAGTATCTGTTATTTTTGCATAATTATACTATTAGAATGAAAAAAAAGAGCATATTGTGAATAACGTTCACATTTTTTTCTTTCTCAATCAAGGCGTGCCCTTGTATCTATTTGATGGAATGTGATACTATTTCTTTATAAAAGCATCTGCTGAGCTGCAAGAATGCAGCTAGACAGGGAAAGAGAGGGAACAGAATGGAACAGAAATGGGTGCAGGCCTGGGGAATGTCGCATGCGGGAATGTCCCTTTTGGGCTACCGGGGGAACGACCGGACCTTCCGACTGACTGTCCACAGTGCAGTCTCCGGGGGTCAAATCCGCCTGTCGCTCTCCAACCGTTTTTCCAAAGAGCGTGTGAGGGTCGGTTCCGCGTATGCCGCCGTTTGTGATGAAACAGGGAGGCGGATAGGAGAAAGCACGCCTCTTTTTTTCGCTGGCAAGGCGGGGGTGGAGCTGACCGCTGGCCAAAGCGTCCGGTCAGACGCCGCTGCCCTGCCGGTTGCTGCGGGCGAATATCTCTCAGTTAGTATCTATGTGGAGAAGGGAAAGCTTCTGTCCGGCAATGCGCTGGATGATGTGCGGCTCTCTGTCTGCCGCGGAGATCACACGAGCGATATGGCGATTCTACATCAGAGCAGGCGCAAGGATAGCATTTTACATTTAGCGGAGAAGGTGTTGGGGATGTATCTCTCCCAGCCGGTGCCCCTATTTGAGGCAGTCGAACTGCTCAATGGGGAGGGCGCTTCTAACATCGTGTGCTTTGGGGATTCGATCACACAGCAGGGGCGTTGGTTTAATCCGTTTGCCCAGCGGGTGCGTGAGCAGTTTCCCGGCCGCTATGCTGTCGTCAACCGATCGATCACGGGAAACCGGCTGTTGCGGGATTGCTGGAGTCGCTTCCCATTAAAAAATTTTTTTGGCCCGAGGGCGTTGGAGCGTTTTCAATGGGATGTAGGCGCCTTTGACGGCATAAAATACATGGTGGTATGCCTGGGCACAAACGACTATGCCCAGCCGGGCACATTAGGCGCCCCAAAATCGGATCGCATTACGGCGCAGGAGGCGCTCGATGGCCTGCGAGAGCTGGTGCAGATGGCACACGCGCACGGCATCACGGTCTACGGAGCCACATTGATCCCCTTCGGCGGCTCGGCGGACTGCACACCGGAAAAGGATCAAATCCGTGTGGAAATCAACCGGCGGCTGATGCAGGAGAAACTGTTTGACAAAATCGTTGATTTTGACGCCGCTTTTGCACGGGAAGAGAATCCCTATCTTGCAAAAGAGGGCTATACGAGCAAGGACGGCGGCCACCCCAGTCCACTTGGCGGTTTAGCGCTTGCGCAGTGCATTCCGCTGGAATGGTTCATAGAACAGGAAGCATCTGTGATAGAGTAAAGGGAGGCAGGCATTGTGATAGAAAGGGAAAGCGTGAAAAGCGTCGGCGCTTATCTGGAAAGCCAGGCGGAAGCGATGCGGCAGGCGCTTGCCGCTCTGATAGAAATTCCAAGCTACCGCACGCAGGCGGAGGAGGGCGCGCCTTATGGAAAAGGGCCGGCAGCCGCTCTGCAGGAAGGTATGCGGCTGGCACAGGAGCAGGGGCTTCGCACGCGCCTAGTGGAAAACGTTATGCTGGAGGCCGACCTTGGGGAGGGGGCGGAACCGGGGCTGGGCGTTCTTTGCCATTTGGACGTGGTGCCGGAGGGCACGGGATGGACAGTGCCGCCCTATGCGCTTACCCGCCGGGAGGGGAAGCTTTATGGCCGTGGCACAATTGATGATAAGGGGCCGGCTGTAGCGGCGCTGTTTGCCCTCGGCGCGATCCGCGCCCTGAAAATACCGCTTGCTGCGCCGGTGCGCTTGCTGCTGGGGAGTGATGAAGAAAACGGCTCTTCTGATCTTGCATGCTATCGGGCAAAGCATAAAATGCCGCCGATGCTCTTCACACCGGATGGCGATTATCCGATCATCAATATTGAAAAGGGGATGCTACGGGCGGGCTTTTGCGCATCTTACCGGCAGGAAGGGGAACGGCGCGTTCTCTGGCTGCATGCGGGCAAAGCGGCGAATGCCGTTCCTGGCCGGGCGGAGGCCTGTTTATCCGGCATTTCGCTTGAGCAGGCAAAGCAAGCTGCTCAGGCATTGCCAAAAGAGCTCGCTATCGCCTTCCGGGAGGAGCAGGATGGGCTTGTTTTGTTGATTGAAGGGCGCGGGGCGCATGCCTCCACGCCAGAGCAGGGAGAAAATGCGCTGACCGGCCTGATTCGGATGCTTTGCGCATTGCCCGGTATGGAGGGGGATGGATTATTGCCGCTGTTGGAGGAGATTGCGCTGCTTTTCCCCCATGGGGAAACGAACGGACGCTCTGCCGGCCTTGCATGCCAAGAGGCGGAAAGCGGAGCGCTGACGCTTGCCCTCAGCGTTTTGCGGTGCCGGAAGGGCAAGCTGGAGGGCATGGTGGATATCCGGTTTCCATTGTGTGAAACGCTCCCTAGCGTCACCCAAAAGCTTTCTCAAGCGCTTGCTGCACACGGTTTCAATTTTCACAAAATAATGGGCTCCGAGCCGCACCGGGTGCCGGAGGAGAGCCCGTTTATCCAAACGCTGCTCCATGTGTATACCCAGCAGACCGGACTGCCGGGCTATTGCACGGCAATCGGCGGAGGCACCTATGTGCACGGTATCCCAGGCGGAGTTGCTTTTGGCGCAATGTTCCCGGGGGAGGATAATCATATGCATGGCGCGGATGAATTTATTACGGAGGAAAATTTGTTGCGCAATGCGAAAATTATTGCGCATGCAGTGCTTGCGCTGTGTGGAGAATGAGGCGGATGACGATGAAAAAGGTGCTTTCTTATGGGGAGATCCTCTGGGATGTCATTGATGGACAAGCAAAAATTGGTGGAGCCCCCTTTAATTTGGCTGGGCATTTGGCGCGGCTCGGCGCCGAGGCGTTTCTCTACAGCAAGGTCGGTGCGGATGAACTGGGGCGCCGGGCGTTGCAGGAGATCGCTCGCTTAGGGGTAAGCTCAAATTATGTGAAAACAGACGCCCGCTATCCAACCGGGACGGCGCTCGTCCGGCTGGACCATCAGGGGATTCCGAGCTATTCGTTCCCCGAGGGGGTTAGCTACCAGCATATTGAAGGGGGAGAAGCGGCGCTTGCCTCCCTCCGGGAGGAGGGATTTTCCCTCTTTTATTTCGGCTCTATGGTGCAGATGGCAGAACAATCTCGTGAGACACTTTTGCATATTTTAAAAGAATGCACCTTCCCAGCCGTGTTTTTTGATGTGAATATCCGCCGCGATTTTTGCCCCCGTGAGATGGTGGAGCAATCCCTTCGGTATACGACAATCCTCAAGCTCAATGAAGAGGAGGCGCTGCGCTTTGGCACACTCTTCTGCACGGGAGAACAGGAGACGGAGCTAATCCGCGCCCTTTTTGCACAATATAGCAAGCTACGCTGCGTGCTGGTGACAAAGGGGCCGCGTGGCTGCACGGCCTATTCCCGTGAGGCGATGAGGGAGATAAACGAATGCGTATCCAAGGCGGTGGATACCGTGGGCGCGGGAGATGCGTTTAGCGCCGGTTTGATCAGCGGGCTGCTCGCGGGATGGGATGTATTCCGCAGCGCGCGGCGCGGCGCGATCCTTTCGGATTTTGTGGCGTCATCCAGCGGGGCGCTTCCGGTCTATTCGGAACAGTTAAAGGCGAAGCTGGACACTTGCTGAGTGAAATTGTTTACAAATACTGACTTGTATCCTCCGAGGCGGAATGCTAAGATGGGAAAACATAAGGGAAGAGATGCAAAGCTTCCTCTTTTCAACTGCGCTTTATGCCTGTTGCGCACAAACCTGACTCAAAATTTTAGCGCCGCCTAAACCGCAAAATTCTGTGGCTTACCGAGAAAGGAATGGTCATAAGCGTGAAGAAAACAATGCATACCCGGTTCCTTGCGCTGGTGCTTTCCGCTATGCTTTTACTGCCTGCGCTTGCCGGTTGCTCTAAGAAAACCGGGGCGGAAAAAGACCTTGCCTACCCAATTGACGGCGAGCCGGTTTGCCTTGACCCGCAGATTGCTGCGGATGAAACGGCTAAGCTTGTCACGGGCAATTGCTTTGAGGGGCTTGTCCGTCTGGATGAATCAGGCGCAATCGTGCCCGGAGCCGCCCAGCGGTGGGATGTGTCGGCGGACGGACGCACCTACACCTTTCATTTGCGCGAGGGGATGAAGTGGCACATTGCCGACTCCGATGAGCTGGAAGAGCTGCTGGGGAAGGGAAAAACGATCGACACCACGCTGAATGCGGAGGATTTTGCGTTCGGCCTAAAGCGGGCGTTGTTACCGGAAACGGGCATGGCCTCCGCCAAAGCGCTTTATGCGATTGAGAATGCGCAGGCGGTTCATCGTGGAACTGCCCGCTCCGATCAACTCGGCGTGCGGGTGGTAAACGCCAGCACGCTGGAGATTCGGCTGGCTCGCGCGGACAGCGCGTTTCTCTATGCGCTGACACTCCCTATGAGCATGCCTTGCGATGAGGCATTTTTTCTGGCGACGTCAGGCCGCTATGGGCTGGAGCGGAAGTATCTAATCTGCAATGGGCCCTTCTATCTTTCAAAATGGAACCATGACAAATCTCTGCTGTTAAAAAAGAATCCGGATTATCAGGGGGAAACAACCGTATCGCCCGCTACCGTCAGCCTCTATATCAATACAGACGGGCAATCCCGCCTTGATAAGCTGTTGGAAGGGCGGTATGACGCCGCCCTGCTGGAACAGGGCCAGGCCCATGCCCTGGATGAGCGCTCTGGCATTACGACGCAGGAGATCCCCAATATCACCTGGTCGATCTGCTTCAATGCAGGGAATGCTCTGCTGAAAAATGGGAACCTGCGCATTGCGCTCTGCCAAGGGCTAAACCGCTCCGCGCTGGAGCCTGCCTCCGGCCTGACGGCCGAGGCGCAGGGCTTTGTGCCGGCATCCTGTATGCTGGGCAGCACGAGCTACCGGGAGCAGGCAGGCGCTATCGGCCGGCTGGCCTACAATGCGGATGAGGCGCGCAGGCGCTGGGAGAGCGGGCTGGATGCGCTTGGCCAAAAAAGTGCAACGCTTACCATCCTCTGTGCGCAGGAGCATGCCGATATGATCCGCAAGCTCATACAAACCTGGCAAGGTGCGTTGGGCATCACGCTGATCCTGCGGCTGGAGGCGGTAGATCGGGCAGAATTGCGCACTCGTTTGGAAAAGGGGGATTACGAAATTGCTTTTGCCCCCGTGACAGCCTCCGGCTCTTCGGCGGTAGAGTTCCTTTCCCAGTTTGCTTCCGCTGCGAGCGGTAACCTGCTCAACTATAGCTCGGAAGCCTACAATAAGATCATATCTTCCATGAATATGGCTGCTTCTAGGCAACTCATTCAGCTGTGCAAGCAGGCGGAAACGCATTTGATCCAAAACGGCCTAGTTTACCCGCTGTATGCAGAGAGCAGTTTCTTTGCGATGGCACAGAATGTTTCCGGGATTGTTTACCACACGCTGGATGGCACGGTGCGCTTTTTGAAAGGGGAGCGGCTGGATTCATGATACGGTTCCAATCCAAGAGGCAGGCCTTTCTCTGCGCCCTATCCTGGGCGTTTGCGGTGGCCTGTATGGCGCTGATTTTTCATTTTTCTCAACAGTCCGGTGTTCAGTCCCAATCGCTTAGCGATGGCGTTCTTTCCAAAATTTTTGATCTGGTTGGGTTGCTGATCCCTTCCGCCGTGATCCGAAAACTGGCGCATGCGGCGGAATTTGCGCTGCTGGCGGTTCTGCTGTTTCATGCGCTGTACCGCACCTGGGGGCGAAGCAGGCCCTTTCTGGCTTGGGGACTGACCGCCTTTTATGCGGTGACGGATGAGCTGCACCAAATTTTTATCCCCGGCAGGGCGTGCCGTTTTTTTGATGTGTGCGTCGATGCGGCCGGAGCGCTGGTAGGCATCGTGTTGTGCCTTTTGACTGTTTTTTTGTGGAAAAAGCTTCGTGAGCGCCGCTACACCTGATGAAATAAAAAATGGATAGGGGCAAAAAAACCGGCTGATTGGCAATTCGCCAATTCGCCGGTTTTCTGATTGATAAAACCATTTCATTCTACCTAAGTGCCTAAACAGCAGCAGGAAAGGGAGGAACGCCGATTGCCGCCCGTGGACGCATTAGCCTTCGCTGTGATCCATGCCGCTTCCAGGCTTCTGAAGCATGGCGCGGGGCGCTACCTCCCGCCGGGCGTGGTTATAGAGCTTGCGGTTATCCAGCGCCCATTGCCGTGGGGAGAAGCCGTTTGGCTGTGTCGTCTGGACAGCCTGCGCCATTTCATAGATGCGCGCATCCATCAGGTCAAGCTCAGAGAGCAGCTCCGCCTCCAAGAACATAGGCCGCACAGCAGCTCCAAATTCAGGATCCCCATGGTGGGAGAGGAGCATATGCTCCACCAGCATCGCGGTTTCCTGCGGTGTGCCGAGCCTGCGAGCCGCACGGTCAACCGCCATTGCGCCGGAGGCTAGGTGCCCGATCAGCATCCCCTGCGATGTATATCCACTGGCAATGCCGGTGCTGCTGACAGTGAATTCTTCAATTTTTGCAATATCATGCAGGATCGCGCCGGAGAGAAGAAGCTCCTGGTCGATAAAGGGGTATACGTGACACACGCCCTGTGCGAGCCGCACGATGGAAAGGGTGTGGCACAACAAACCTCCCCGGATTGCATGGTGCAGCTTAAAGGCCGCTGGCCAATAGAGCAGCTTCTCTTCATATTCATCGAGAAGCTCTGTGACAAGCTCCTTTAAATCAGTATTTTCAAAAGCGACGACCAGGGAGCGGATTTCTGAGAGCATCCATGCACCATCGTATGCCGCGCTCGGGACATAATCGCTTATCTGAACGTTATCAGAGGGAACGACCTTGCGAATCCGGTCGATGCGTAGCTGATCAGCGCCGTTGTAAACGTCAATTCGGCCGCGCACCTTAACAAGGTCGTTTGCGGCAAAGGTTCCCTGCGCCTCCTCCTTATAATCCCAGAGCTTGGCTGAAATCTCGCCGGATTGATCGGCCAACACCAAGTCGAGGTAGGGCACGCCACGGGCTGTTTGCTTTTTGTCACAGGTTTTAATCAGGCAAAAACCTTCGGAGACACCGGTTTTATCATTGGTTATAAAATTCATAAAGCTGCCATCCTTTTTCTAAGAGCTGAACGAATCGATCATTGGCCGAAATCCATTAGGAAAATGCCGCTTTCCTCCTCCAGGCGGCGGTTAACTTCTCCCGGGAGCAGGCGGATGAAGATCTCGGCTGTTGCGCTGACTCTGATTTCATTGACATGCCCGCCGTATACATTGCCATCGGCATCGGCAAGGGAACCATGCAGGTGAAGGTAAAGCTCCGTTCCGCGCCGTGTCACGCTGCCTGTCAGCGCGCAGATTTCCATCTCTCCCTCCAGTGTGCGAGGCAAAAAGCGCTTTTCAGCCAGGTGGTAAACGCCAACCTCAGCATAATCTGCCGCACCCAGCGCGGAAATCTCCGCCAGACGCACCCGCTCCGCATTGCATACCGCGCGGATTGAAGCGAGAACGTCCTCGCCCCTCACCAGGCAGAGCACAATGGTATCCCCCAATTTCCGGTATTCCATCACAGCGTCCCCCTTTTTCTCTCTTCATTTCCATTATACGTCTTTGAACCCGCAGGGTCAAGGCGAACGGTCAATCGGCTGTCTGTTGGGCGGGCTTTTTCATTGTTAAGGAAATGCGCTTCTTTGCTACATCAACGCTGAGCACCCATACGGTGACGATATCGCCCACCTTGAGAACCTCGGAGGGATGATTCAGCCTGCGGTTGGCGATTTGAGAAATATGGACCAACCCGTCCTGATGGACGCCGACATCGACGAACGCGCCGAAATCAATCACATTGCGGACCGTGCCCTGCAATTCCATGCCGGGCTTTAAATCCTTCATATCCATGATATCCGTGCGCAGCAGCGGCGGCGGGAGTTCATCGCGTGGGTCACGGCCCGGGAGCAGGAGCTCCTTGACGATATCGCGCAGCGTCGGCACGCCCGCTTCTAGCCGCTTTGCGGCCTCCTCCACACCGCCGAGGCCCTCAACGCGCTCTCGAAGGGCCCCGATTGCGCCGGAAGAAACATCGGCCAGAGAGTAGCCGCACAGCGCCAGCAGGGCTTTCGCGGCCTCATAGCTCTCTGGATGCACGCCGGTATTGTCGAGCACGTTTTTGCTCTCCGGCACGCGTAGGAAGCCCGCGCACTGCTCAAACGCTTTTGCGCCGAGTTTCGGCACTTTTTTAATAGCGGCGCGGGAGGGGTAGGCGCCGTTTTCCTCTCGATAGGCGACGATGTTTTTGGCAACCGTGCCATTGATACCGGATACACGCGCAAGCAGGGAGGGGGATGCGGTATTCAGATCAACGCCTACAGCATTGACGCAATCCTCCACCACGCCGCCCAGCGCGTTATCGAGCTCTTTTTTCGGCATATCGTGCTGATATTGGCCCACGCCGATGGCCTTTGGATCAATTTTTACCAGCTCCGCGAGTGGATCCTGTAGCCTGCGCGCGATGGAAACCGCGCTGCGCAGCGAAACGTCGAACTGCGGGAACTCCTCCGCAGCGAGCTTTGAGGCGGAATAGACGGATGCGCCCGCCTCGCTGACGACCATGTAAGAAATGTTTCGGCCGATCGCCTTGATGAGCTCAGCCGTAAAAATTTCCGTCTCTTTGGAGGCGGTTCCGTTGCCGATGGCGATGATCCCAACGCCGTGCGTTTCAATCATGCGGCGAAGCGTAGATTTTGCCTGTTCTTTTTGAGCTTCGCTATGTGTAATATAGATGACCCCTGTATCTAGCACGCGGCCTGTTGCATCCACAACGGCGACCTTGCAGCCTGTCCGATAGCCAGGATCCAACCCCAAGGCAACTTTTCCCTTCACAGGCGGCTGGAGCAGCAACTGGCGCAGATTGGTGGAAAAAACCTTGATTGCGGCCGTGGCTGCCCGCTGCGTGAGTGCCGAGCGGATTTCACGTTCAATCGACGGCTCAATCAGCCGGTCATAGGCATCCTCCCCGGCCTCTAAGACGGCGCGGGTGCAGGGCGACTCGGTGCTCTTCAAAGCAACGCTGGAAATCACCTTGATGGCGCGCGGGCGGTCAAGGGTAACCGAAACCTTCAAAAATCCCTCCCGTTCTCCCCGGTCGATTGCCAGCACTTGATAGCCTGCGATTTTTTCCACTGGCGCACTGAAGTCATAATAAGGCGCATAGACGCTGTCTTCCTCCTTGGCGGATTTGGAGCGCACCACGCCGCATACGGTAAAAAGATTGCGAAGCCTGCGGCGGATCGTTGCATCATCCGAAAGATTTTCCGCAATGATGTCAAGTGCGCCCTTAAGGGCGTCCTCAGCCGTTTCCACGCCCTTTTCCGGGTTAAGGAAATCTAACGCCAGAGCGAGCGGCTCTTCACAATCAGGGCGCTGCTCGTAAAGCACCTGGGCCAGCGGCTCCAGCCCCTTCTCCCGGGCAATTGAAGCGCGTGTGCGGCGCTTTGGCTTAAAGGGGCGGTAGATATCCTCAATTTCTGCCAAGGTGGCGGCATTGCTCAGCGCGGCGGAGATTTCCTCCGTCAGTTTTTCCTGCCCCTCAATCGAGGCGCGCACTTCTTCGCGCCGTTTATCCAGATTGCGTAGATATTCCAATCGCTCTGCTATTTCGCGCAGCATCTGGTCGTCCAGCGTGCCATGCGCCTCCTTGCGGTAACGTGCGATAAAGGGGATTGTATTGCCCTCGTCGATGAGCTTGACGACATTCTCTACCTGCCAAGCCTGTAAATGAAATTCCGACGTGATTTGTGCGATGATATCCATAGGTTTTGACGACTCCTTTTCCTCTGACTTGAAAAAACTGCCCCTGCCCGCAGACAGGGGAATGCATTATGGAAACTGAAAATTCAGAATAGAAATCTCATGGAGAATGAAAAATTTCTCCGGCATGGTATCCTCCAGCATCTTCCGATGCCTCTTGCTGAAGGACTCCACCTGCTCGGGCGGGAGCGAAGCGCCAACTCCGCGGCAGGCCCTCATCCGGCCGTTCCAAGTTTCCCGGGTGAATGGGATTTCTGCATCCAGCGTTTTAAGCGCCGCCAAATGGATGCCCCCTTTGCACCAGCCCGGGGTAAAATATCGGAGCCGCCGGTCATATCCGTTCCAATCTGGGTTAAATTGCCGCACGGTTTCGATAGAGCGCTGGACGACCGGGTTTTCATCCGGCAGCCAGGCCATGTAAATCACGGCCAAGTGCCCTCCAGGCTTTAAAATGCGCTGAAAAGCAGGGATCGCCCGTTCGGAATCCATATACTGCCAGCACTGTGCCGCAGTGATACAGTCAAACATATTGCCCTCAAACGGAGGCTCATGCGCATCACCGACGAAATAGTCGGCAGAAAGGCCCTCAGCCTCAGTCAATGCCCTAGCCTGAAGGATTTGTTTTTTCGAAAGATCCAGCCCAGTAAAACAAGCGCCATAGCGGGCCATCCGGCGGGGCAGGACGCCTGTGCCTGTGCCAATATCAAGGATACGCTGCCCGGGCCCGCCGATGCCCATCTCATAAAGCGTTTGATAAAGCACATCCGGATAAATATCCCGATATTTCGCATAATCCGCGCTGGTAAGCCCCCAATCAAAAGGCTTGCCGCCGTCAATTTTTTGATCTTGCATCGTTCCCTCCCTTTTTATATAGCACCTTTACCTTTTTAACTGGCGAATATCCCGCCCGCAGAAGATCAGGGATGTGTAGCAGCCGATAATGCGTGAAGTAATCCGCTGCGTATATTTTGTCTCCAGCTCCGTTGGCGTCAGATTTGTGCTGATAATAACGGGAAGCCCTGCGTTGATGCGGGAGTTGATGATGTTGTAAAGCGCCGCCACAGTGAAGGAGGTTGAAAATTCCGCGCCGAGATCGTCTAAAATCAGTAAGTCACAGGAGAGCAGCATCTCCTGCATGGCGCCCTCGTCCGCAGGCCTGCGCCCAAAATGCTCCTCCTCCAGCTCATGGAGCAGGTTTTGCGTGGAGCCGTAGATAACGGCGAAATCCTTTGCAATCGCCTCCCTCGCGATAGATAGGGAGAGGTGTGTTTTGCCAAGCCCAGTTGCGCCGCAAAGAAAGAGGCTTGGGGAATGCCGGCCGAAATCTTCCGCATAGTGCATGCAGAATTCAAAAATCTCTGCCATGCGCCTGCGCGGGGAGAGGCCTGTGCGGCTATCAGGCTCCTCTGGATAATAATCGAGCCGGAAGCCTTCAAAGGAGCAGAGATCCAATGGGTAGCGTTTGTTAATTTGCTGGTAGGCGAGGCTGCGCAGGAGTTTTTTGTGGCAAGTGCAGATCACGCCATTCGCAAAGCCGGTATCCTTGCAAATGGGGCAGGTATAAGGCGTTTCGAGATATTCCTCAGGCAACCCTGCTTTTTTTAGTAGCTCGCGCCGCTCCCTCTGCGCTTTCAGGCTTTGCCGTTTCAACCCGTCCAAAAAAGACTGCGCATCCGGCCGGCCGAGCGCATAGACGATGGAATGCCCTGCCTCTGCCATCTCCCGCTCAATGCGGATCAGCTCCGGATGTTTTGCCTCCACTTCATCATGCCGCCGCTGCGCTTCGCGCTCCGCCTGTGTTTTTCGCCGCTGTAGCTCACGCCGTGCTTGAGCGTAAATTTCCTTCCCGTATGGCATCCCGACGACCATCCTTTCATTGATAGCTTAGGCCCCGTTTTTTGAATTCCGCCGCTTCCCAGGATAGATGAGCGGCTCATGTAGGGCGCGGCGCGTGTACTCATCCAAATCATAGGATGCATCGCGCGTTTCAGCGTTCCCGGAAGTTGTTTTTTTCCGGGAAGGAGCGGGGATCGTGGCTTTATCCCGCTGGCGCGTCTGTTTATCCGCCTGCACCTGCTCTGGTGTGAGCAGGCCTTTTTCATGCCAAGAGCGAAGAACCTTGTTGATATAGGGGAAGCTCAGGCGGTCGGTGTGGTTTGCCATCTCCTCATAGGCGAGATGGATCATATCAATGCTAAAATGGAGGTCGTCGCTCCATTCTGTGAGGAATTTTTCCTGTGCGGCGGTTGGGCGCGGTGTGTGGATTCCGGTCAGAGCCTTCAGCTGATTCCAGAGCGACTGACCGGTACGCAGCCGCGTGAGCTGCTCCTCCGCTTTTTCGAGTGTATCAATTTCGCGTTCTCCCCAATCCCGGCCCATCTTTGCAATATAAGCCATCGAGGTTTTTCCCTGTGAAGCGGCGTATTCGAGGATCATCAAAATTACCTCAACAGGCAACCCATATTGATCGTGGATCATTAAGAGCGTTGACTGACCGTCGTATCCGATGGTACGCCCGAGCTTTTGCTGCGCTTCCGCATAGAGAAGGCGCAGCGCCGGCTCCTCCATCAGCCGGCATGCGATTTGATCGCTCGTCGGCTTGGAGAGGGGAATCGGCGCAAGAACGGTCTTTTCAGGCGCCATTTTTTTCTCCGACGCGGATGTTTCCGTGTCGGGAGCTGGCGCAGGGGGAATCGTAGCCTCCCCCGCCTTTTTTACGAGCCCACAACCGATCCAATATTGCATGGCGTCGATCGCATCCTCCCGGTCGATGCCCGTATCCGCGCACATCGCATCTAAATCCTTTTCATCGGACGCATGCCGGTAAAGCCATAAAAGAATTTTCAGCTGATCGCGTCCAACCATTTTGATGTGTTCGTCCACAACGCTGGTGGGCATAGTAAAGATGGGCCCCCACGCGCTAGGATTAATTTGATACTCCATGTTTCTCTGCCTTTCCGGTTGCGCCCCTCCGGGAAGAGCCGGAAAGGGAAAGTAATCTATGCATTATTCCATTTGTTTTTGTAAGGTTTAATCAGGCATGCTTCAGAGCATTTCCTAAAAACTAGGATACTTATATGATAGATGGCGTTGCCGCCTTGCGGCAGGAGGCGTATCGCGCCGACAGACATTTTTCCAATGCTTCAAACGTCCCGTTTGAAGCTATTATATCATAAATTTTTAAGGCACTCAAATCCATTCCGGGAAAAAAAGCAGCCGCCGTGGACTGCATAGCAATCCACGGCGGCTAGCCGTCTCTTTTGCTCGGTGATTTGTGGAAAAGAGAGGGGGTTACAGAACGTAGATGCGAACCTGCCTGGCACCCCAGCGGCAGGCCTCCTCATACGAATGCATATACAGATCCACAGTAAACGTTTTCTGCTGCACGAATCCGCCGGTGTCGGCTGCGATCGCATAACCGTAAACATATTTACCATCGGTTGAAACGATCCACATTTCCGTCCCGTACGGGAATTGCTTGGGGTCTACCGCGATATGCCCGGGCATAGCTTTGCGCCCGGAGGCGGTGCCCCAGCCGCCCGAATAGGCGGCAGCCTTACCATCCACCACTTTTTTGTATTTGGTGGGTACACCGTTTTGATCCAGCTTCACATAGGAGGGAACCTTTAGATCAGAAATCGGTGTCAGGCCATTTTTGAGCTTGATTTTGTTGACGCGGCGCAATGTGCCGACGAGCGTTTTTTGGTTAACCGCCGCCTTGAGGACCTTTTCAGAGTCAACCGTGGTTTTCACAAGCTTGCCGTTGACATAACGATCCTTGTAGGTGACTTCTTTCTCGCCGTTTTCGCCCTTCTGCACTACTTTGCGCTGATCCGTATACATGGAGACGCTCTTTTCCGTGAGCTTTTTGAAGGCGATCGTCTCTTTTTCGGTGCGCAGCTGATAATCTACGCGATCCACACGGATCTCCATTCCATCGGTTACGGGCTGATCTTTTGCTGGTGTGCTTTCATCATCCTCATCCATCGATATACCCGCCGCGCGGATGGCATCCTCTACCGTGCCGCCGACAACCTCGACTGCTGTGGTTTTACCGTCTGCCGTTATCTGAACGGGGAAAGCAATTTGGATGCTGATGGACATGCCCTCTTTGAGAAGCGTATCCTTGGGGAAATTGAGCACATCGGATTGTTTTAGGGTCATTCCGGATTTTGCAACAGCATCTGCCACTGTACCGGCCGCCACGATCGATTTGGAAAAAGCTTCCCCATCGCTGACGGTCACGTTTTTGGCACGGTAAATTGTAATCGTGCTGTCCTCGCCGCTGATGAAAGCGGAAAGGTCGACTTTATCGTCGGCTCCAATTTCAACTTTGGCCTGCTCCAGAATCGCATTTGCGTCACTGCGCGTTGTAATCACCGAGCGCGCCTGACCGTCATCCACCACGGTAACCGTGTAGGAAGCGGTGGCGGCGGCAAACACGGTCCCCGCACAGAACACTGCAAGCAAAATTGTTGCAATGATTCTGGAACGTATGGAACGAGCATAAGCCGCAAGCTCCTTACATTTGTCAATCATTCAATTGCTCCTTTACTGACCGAATATTATTTTCTAAAAAGAATAATAATGCTCCGGCTTCGTATTCTCGCTTGTGACGGTGAACATTATATGCATCTGATTGTGAGATGTCAAATTCTTGGGAACTTCAATTTTGTGCAATATATACAATTCAACTTTTGAGAATATTTCTAAATCCTCTGAAAAAACCTTAAAAAGCCAATTTTTTACGCTTTTTCATGAAAGAAAAAAGCAGGTTTTTTGTAAGAATTTGAAAAAGTTACAAACGGTTACAAACACGTAACAAAACGTTAAAAAATACGTGTTTTCTAATTGAAACAAACAATTTCGCGCGCGATTTTCCGGCTGCTTTTCGTTAGAAAACGGCGTGCAAAACAACCCGCCTCTGCGTGCATTTTTCAGCGCTGAAAACAGGATATATATAATGGTATAGGAGCGCTTGTCAAGCGATTCCTCTCTGAGTAAAGGCAGGTGACTTTTTTGGCATTTTTCTTGACTTGCCTGCCTTTTGCTGATATAATCATTAATTGCCGTTCATATAAAGCGGTGATTTATCCTTGCTCCGCCTTAATAGCGGGGCCAAAGACCAAAAGGAGGTGCAAAAAGAATGTCAGCACAGAATAGCTATGAAACCATGCTCATCTTCTCTCTGACGAAGGGTGATGAGGGAACTGCGGAATTGGTTGAAAAGTTCAAAGCGCTTATTGAAGCGAATGGCACTCTTGACAGCGTCGAGGAGTGGGGCAAGCGCAGGCTCGCGTACCCTATCAACGATGAGGCCGAGGGTTACTATCTTCTCCTCAACTACACCTGCGCGCCTGAGTTTCCAGCGGAATTCGACCGGATTCTGAAAATTACAGATGGCGTGCTCCGTTCCCTGATCATCAAAAAGTAAGGAGGATGTAAACGAATGCTCAATTGTGCAGTCATTATGGGCAGGCTCGTGGCAGACCCGGAGCTCCGCACGACGGGATCCGGCATTTCTGTTACATCCTTTACAGTAGCTGTTGACCGCTCCTATCAAAAGGCGGGCACAGAACGTCAAACGGACTTTATCGACGTGGTCGCATGGAGGCAGACGGCCGAATTCGTATCCCGTTATTTCCACAAGGGGTCGATGATTGCCGTGCAGGGTTCGATCCAGGCGCGTTCCTATGAGGATAAGCAGGGGATTAAACGCAAGGCAGTTGAGATTGTCGCCGACAATGTCAGCTTCTGCGGCTCTAAAAGCGAGAGTGGCACGGGCCCGCGCAATGATCATGCTACGCCGCCCGGCGATTTTGAGGAGCTGCCGGACGATCTTCCCTTTTAGGGGGTGCAGGTGTGGAGATTGATATCTGTGAGTATATCCCTTATGGGCGCAAAAACGCCGTTTCCCGCGCCGAATTACAAAGGCGCACCGGATTACCGGATAGGACGGTAAGGACGCTTATCGAGGCCGCCAGACGCAGCGGGGCACACATCCTGTCGTCCAGCGCGGACAAGGGGTATTGGCAAAGCAATGTCCCAGATGAAATCAAAGAGTTCATCAGAGAAAGCGATAGCCGTATCAGGAAAACGGCGCAGGCCGTGGAGCCCCTGCGGAGGTATATAGCGCAGCAGGAAGGGGGATGCGTCGTCCCCGTGCGGGCGCATTTCCGCAGGCTGAAAAATCCGCCGCTGCCAGAAGGACAAATCACGTTTTAGGAGGCCGTTATGGACTACAGTTTCAATTCCCAGGTAGCACAGATCTACGGCGTTGACGGGGCAATTTTTATCCACAATCTGTATTGGTGGATCGTTAAAAACGAGGCAAACGGAAGGCATCACTACGATGGGCGCACGTGGACATACAACAGCATGAAAGCATTTTCCGATCTATTTCCATTCTGGACAAAGCGGCAGATTGAACGAATTATCAAAAACCTGAAGGATCGCGGCGCTATCCATGTCGGGAATTTCAATAAAGATGGATTTGACCGAACGCAATGGTACGCATTGGACGAAACGGTGTATTGCATATACGCAAATGGTGACGCCCATGTCACCGATCCGTTACACCCATGTACGCAAACGGTGACACCAATACCAGATAGTAAACCAGATAATAAACCAGATAATAAAACCCCCTTACCCCCTTACGACGATTACAAGCCACTGGATGACGAGATCAGGGCTTTTATCGAAAACCGGAGGAAGATGAAGTCGCCTATGACGGATCATGCGGTTCAGTTGATGCTGAAACGGCTTCGGGGGTTATCTCCGAACAAAAAAGAACAAGTTGAAATTCTGGAACAATCCATTCTGAACGGATGGAAAGGGATATTCCCGTTGAAAGCAGGAGATTCCCAAGGGGAGAAATGGAGGCAACTGGAATGAATCCAGACGTGCAGGCAGAATGCTGCCTGATCGGGGATATTATCGCCGACCCGCAAAAGGTGATGCCGGAAGCAACCCTGCGGCTTATCTCGGATGACTTCTTCACGCCGGAATATCGGTCGATCTATAGCACATGCCTGAAACTGTACCGGGAAGACAGGCAGATTGATCCTGTAACGGTTTGCGCGCCGTTGGGCAGGGAATACCGGAAGATCGTGTACGACGCTTATCGGACCACCATATCCACCGCAAATTATGCCGCGCACATCGGCGTAGTAGCGGACACGGCCAAATTGATCCGGGCGGAGCAGATGGCAGGAAACTTTCTTGCGGGGCTTCAGGATGCAGACCTGGAGCAAAGCCGGGAGGATGCCGTCAATATCCTGAAAGCCTTCGACGGGCCTGACGTGGGGCAATCTGTAAGCGCGGAGGATGGGTTTATCCAATTCTTCGGCCCGGAGAGAAGCAAAAAGGATTACATACGGACCGGGCTTTCCAAGCTGGACCGCTACGCGTTTATCAGCCGCGGGGATTATGTGATCGTCGGCGGGCGTCCATCATCGGGCAAGACGGCGCTTACGCTGCAAATGATGCTGACAATGGCCGAACAGCATCGCGTCGTCTATTTTTCTTTGGAGACTAAGCCGGACAAGATATTCGACCGGCTGATTGCCGCTTACGCTGGCGCGGATTTTGGAGCAATTAAACGGGGCGCGCTGCCGGAAAGCGAGTGGGGACGGATTTCGCAGTACGGGGATGCGTTTTCAAAGCTTCGCTTCTCCGTCGTGTCCGCCGCAGGGTGGACGGTGGAGCAGGTCAAGGCAAAGGCGATGCAGGAACGGGCAGAAATTATCTTTATCGATTACCTAACCCTCCTCGCGGGGCAGGGAAAGACGCTGTATGAAAAAGCAACAAACCTGTCGTTAGACCTGCATACCCTGTCCCAGCGCTGCAATATTACCGTCGTAGCTCTGTCACAGCTCAACCGCGAGGGGAAAACCGAGCCTGATATGACGAACCTGAGGGACAGCGGCCAGGCAGAGCAGGACGCAGATCTGATCCTGTTACTGGCTGGGGAGGCCGGGAGCGACCACCGCGACCTGATTGTCTGCAAAAACAAGGAGGGGCAAACTGGGAAAATTCCGCTCCATTTTGACGGCGCGCACCAGCGTTTCACCTTAATCGACGAAAGGACAGGACTATGAAATACACAATTCCCATGCTCCCGCCTAGCCTGAACAGGTTTGCGGGACGAAAAAATCATCAGGAATACCGGACGCTGAAAAGCAAGTGGAAGTTTTACGTAGGGCTGTTCTGTACCCCACGCCCCAAATCCCCATTCGCAAAAGTGGTTGTAAAAATCACATACTTTTTCCCAACCAAAAGGCGGCGCGACCCGGATAATTACGCCGGGAAAATGATTTTGGACGGATTGACGGAGGCTGGGGTGATCAAGGATGACAGCTTCGAGTGTATCGAATTAAGGTTGGCTGGGGAATACGACCCGGACAACCCGCGCACGGAGATAGACGTATATGAATATCCCGTATGAAGCTGTTTTAGGAAGAAATCCTTACAACTACCGTCTGAACATCAACCATCCTGCGGTATATCCCCTGTACATGCGGCACAAACGGTGGAAGGGGATCCCTGTTTGGTGCCCGATGTCGGACGAGGAAAGAATGGAATTCGAACATTATCTTACAGCAAAAGGAGATCCCAATGCAAAAAATACGAAAGAGCAAACCGCCGGAACAGGCGATTGAGCAATACACGTTTTACGGCACGGTCGTATATACCTGCCCATACTGCTCTGCCCAACTAGGGGGGGCTGGGACGAGCAGGAGGCCAGAGAGGTGCCCGGAGTGCGGGCAGCCATTGAAATATCCGGAAGTGAAAGGAGACTATCATGGGAATGCGTATAATTAAACCAACATCCAAGGAGATTATCGAAGCGTTGAGGGTATGCATGCAGGATACGCCAGGTAAGGCCAACCCTTGCGATGGGTGCTATCTAAACCGATTGAGTAGGGACGGTCTTATGAGCACAGGTCGTCCTTGCTTTGAGCGTCTCGCATTTGATGCGATTGAACTAATTCAGGGAGGGATCATAGAAATCGCTAAACTGAAGGCCGAAAACAGCAGGCTACGGTCAGAGGCGGAAGCAGCTGTTAACGATATGCAGAGACTCGTGATATTTAGCGCGGATCCGTGCGAAGTCTGCGCAGGGCCGGGAGATTGTGAGATATGCCATTTTCAGTGGCGCGGAGTGGAGGAAGAATAGAGATGCCAAAATGCCATCATATCAAGTTAAGCGTCCAATTTTGCGGCGACGTGTTGAATGGAGACAAGTGCTTTGAAGTCCGCGAAAACGACCGGGGATATCAGAAAGGTGATCTTGTAAGATTTGAGCCATATGATCCGCACAAACTGTGCCATCATCCGATCGAAGAAAAAACGTATGTGATTACCTACGTACTGAACGGCTGGGGGTTGAAAAATGGCTTTGTGGCATTTGGAATCAAAGAAGCAAAGGAGTGACCACCATGTCCGACATCGACCCCGGCAAGCTCCGTGCCGTCCAACGCCTGTGCAGCCTTAAACTACCGCCAGATCAGCCGCAATGCCCGGATGAGCGGTGTGTTTGGCTGCTAGATGGCGGGTTGTGTCCGTTTAAACGTTGTGTGAGGAGGGATGGGGTTGACCGTCCGGGAAATGTCCCAGCTGTATTACCTAAACAGAGAAATTGATCAGCTGAAGCGCCAGCTTGAAGAATTGGAATGCCTGGCCGAGGGCACCACGCAGGTAATAACCGGCATGCCGCACGGTAGCGGGACGTCGGATAAGGTCGGACGCTATGCCGTGCGGATCGCTGACCTGCGATCAATGATCGACAACCGCAAGGCCCGGTGCTGGGACGAGCTGAACCGGCTGAACGCGTACATAGATGGCGTGGAGGACAGCCTTACACGGCAGATATTGTCCTTACGGTACGTCAATGGCCTCAGCTGGCAGCAGGTTGCGGATAACGTTGGAGGGGCAAATACGGAGGATTCAGTAAAGAAAATATGCTATCGCTATTTAAGCGCGCATTGAAGTTGTCCCGAATGTCCCGTCGGTTTGTGATATCATACAGTTGATGAGATATGTTCAGTTCTCATTCACAGTTTTCTCCTTTCTTTCCCGCCTCCCCGGGGCGGTAATACCGGGGACAGATACAGGCGGTAGGCCGGTGCCCTATTCAAGGCGGGCTCAACACCTGCGCCGCCGTAGCAAGCCGAAAGTCCACGGTAGTGCGTAGTCAGGCAACCCGGGCCGGTGGGGCACAACCGGCAACTAAACCAATACCAGCGGGCCGCCTTCCCCCAGGCGGTTCGCTATTTTTGTACCGATATAAGTTTTAAATGAGGTGGTGAGGTGGCGAATGGTAAATATCAATACTGGCTGACAAAAGACGGTTTGACGTTGCTCACTGCATGGGCGCGGGATGGCCTCACGGATGAACAGATTGCAAATAACATCGGGATTACGCCTTCCACGCTCTACGCTTGGAAGGGTAAATTTTCGGAGATTTCGGAGGCCTTAAAAAAAGGCAAGGAAATTGTGGACATTGAGGTTGAAAACGCGCTGCTTAAACGGGCTAAGGGATATAGCTATGTCGAAAAACGTGCCGAAATGAAAAACGGCCGGATTACTAAAATCGTAACTGTGACAAAAGAAGTCCCTCCGGATGTAGGCGCGGCGGCGATGTGGCTAAAAAACCGGAAGCCGAAGGTATGGAGGGACCGCCCCGAAGCTCCAGCCGGCGAAACGCCGGAAAATAACCTCCTTCAAGCCATCGTGGAAAGCACGAAAGGAGCAAAGTAAATGGAGTACAAACCATTCAGCCAGAAGCAATTAACAACGCTCTGCTGGTGGAATTACGACAAATACAAGCATCATGACGCGCTGGTCTGCGACGGTTCCATTCGCTCAGGAAAAACTCTCTCCATGTCCGTTGGATTTGTGTTGTGGAGTATGACACAGTTCAGCGGGCAAAACTTCGCCATCTGCGGTAAAACAATCGAATCCCTACGCCGCAATGTGATTTTGCAGCTCCCCCACTGGTTGGAGGGGCTGTTTTCGTTGTCGGAGCGGCGCAGTGAGAACCTCCTAACAATCACGGCTGCTGGCCGGACGAACCGGTATTTTCTCTTTGGCGGTCGGGATGAAAGCAGTTACGCGTTGATTCAAGGCATGACGCTTGCCGGCGTGCTTTTTGATGAGGTAGCCCTTATGCCGCGCTCCTTTGTAGAGCAGGCGTTAGCTCGTTGTAGTGTTGCGGGGAGCCGATTCTGGTTTAACTGTAACCCGGAATCACCCTCGCACTGGTTCCATGAAAATTGGGTGTTGAAGGCGGCAGAGAAGAATGCGCTGCATCTGCATTTCACGATGGATGACAATCCGTACCTGCCGGACGATATCAAACGCCGATATGAATCCATGTATTCCGGTGTTTTTTATGACCGGTATATCCGCGGGGAATGGGTTGTCGCCGAGGGGCGGATCTATCGGCAATTTGCGGACCATCCGGACGCTTTCATCCTGCGCGGGCCAACCGCTGGTATGGACGGCCAATTTTACATCAGCATCGACTATGGCACAATCAATCCGTTTTCGATGGGCCTCTGGTGCGTGCAAAATAAGCGCGCTACCCGCATCAAAGAGTGGTACTACGATTCGCGCAAAAAAAGCCGGCAGAAAACGGACGAGGAATATTATGCGGCGCTCGAAACGTTCGCCCAAGGCTACTATATCCGCAAGGTAATCGTTGACCCATCCGCGGCAAGCTTTTTGGAGACGATACGCCGCCACGGGAAGTTCTCCGCCTGGGACGCGGACAACGACGTGCTCGACGGGATCCGCGTGACCTCCTCCTTGCTTAGCGCCGGTATGATTCGAATCCACGAATCCTGCAAGGATGCGATCCGGGAATTTGGGTTGTACCGGTGGGACGAAAAAAAGAATTCTGACACAGTGCTCAAGGAAAACGACCACGCGATGGACGATATCCGATACTTCTGTTATACGATATTGGCCCGTGAATTCCGCTGGGTCGAATGGAAAAGAGGTGCTTGACCCCCATGTTTGAACGAATGCTGAAATGGCTGCGCCGGATGCTTGCATCCCTCTTTGGGGAGGATCGTGGCAGTGATAGCGTGGACGTTATCATTTCCGGCAAGATGGAGAGCGCGATTGCGCGCTGGGCCGCCGAATATGAGGGCAAGCCGCCTTGGGCGGGGAAACGGGTAAAATGCATTGGGCTCCCGGCCGGAATCGCCGCCGAAGTTGCCCGGATGGTAACGATGGAGGCTAAGCTGTCCGTTGCCGGGAGTGCGCGGGCGGAATACCTGAATATGCAGTTAAGCCCGTTCCGGGACGCGCTGAGAAATAACGTGGAGCTTGCTGCTGCCCTGGGCGGGATAGTCTTTAAGCCCTATGTATGCGACAACAAGCTTGTGATTGATGCAGTGCAAGGGGATTGTTTTTACCCCACTTCCTTTGATACGTCTAACCGGATGACCGGAGCAATTTTTGTCGATCAAATTGTTAGGCGCGATATCGTTTACACCCGATTGGAGCGGCACGAATACACCGCCGGTACGCACATTGTTCAAAACAAGGCGTTTTCCAGTGGGAACACGATGAACCTTGGAAAAGAAATATCGCTGCAATCCGTACCGGAATGGGCGCAGATCGCGCCGGAAGTCTCCTTCTCCGGCACAGACCGCCCTCTCTTTGGATACCTCAAAATGCCATTCGCAAACCGGATCGACAGGCATTCTCCTCTTGGAGTTTCTGTTTTTTCTGGGGCGGAAGAACTAATACGGGATGCAGACGAGCAGTATGGGCGCTATCTGTGGGAGTTTGAGGGCGGAGAACTCGCCATCGACGCAGCGGCAGATTATTTAATGACCGCGCAGGACGGTAAACAGGTTTTGCCGAAAGGGAAGCAGCGCTTGTTTCGCGCCCACAATTCAAAAGATGCAAATTTTTACGAGGTCTTTTCTCCTGCGCTGCGCGATGAATCCATCAAACGCGGATTCAATGCCATTCTACAACGCATTGAATTTGCTTGCGGCCTAGCCTACGGAACACTTTCTGACCCTCAGACGGTCGATAAAACGGCGGAAGAAATACGAGCCAGCAAGCAGCGCTCTTACTGCACGATTAAGAGCGTACAGCGTGCCGTTGAGGCTGCGATTGACGATCTGGTGTATGCGATGGATCAGTTAGCCAGCGCCTATCATTTGGCGCCTTCCGGTCCCTACGAGGCAACATATGACTGGGATGATAGTATTATCAACGATCCTGCCGCGCATAAACAACTGTTCTGGCAATACGTACAATCCGGGAAATTTCCTATGTGGCGATACCTGGTCAAGTTTGAAGGATACAGCGAGAAGGAGGCGAAGGAGATCGCGGGTGAAGGCAGTGGTAGCCTCTCGAACCCGTTTGGTTTTGAGGCGGGTGAAACCTAATGCTGGATCCCGTTTATCTTGATCACGTCTCGGATGATATGATTGAACTGTACACCGAGCTGGATCAAGCCATTGTCCGCGATATCGTCCGGCGGCTCGTCAAGACGGGGGTCATTACGGATACCGCCCGATGGCAGATCCTCCGGGCGCAGGACAGCGGCTTGTTGTATGATGAGATCATTGCGGAGGTTGCAAAAATCTCCGACACATCCGCAGCTCACGTCCAGGCGATGTTTGAGGATGCCGGCATCAAGGCGGTACAAAACGACGCAGCAATATATGAGGCCGCGGGCAAGTCCCCATTGCCGCTGAAAATGTCCCCCGCGGCTATGGGTGTGCTGAACGCAGGGCTGAGTAAAACAAACGGCCATCTGCGCAATCTCACAATGACAACCGCAAGCCAGGCACAGCAGGCATATATCCGCGCTGCGACGCTTGCGGAGATGCAGATCGAAAGCGGCGCGTTTGACTATGCAACGGCAATCCGTAACGCGGTACAAAGCGCCGCGCAGGAGGGCGCATGGGTGTCCTACCCCAGCGGTCATAGAGACCGGCTGGACGTAGCGGTTCGCCGGGCTGTGCTCACCGGGGTCGGCCAAACCACCGGCCAAATCGGGCTTGCATACGCGCAGGACATGGGTTGCGATCTGATGGAGATTACCGCGCATGCGGGTGCCCGGCCGTCGCACGCCGCTTGGCAAGGCAAGCTTGTCAGCCTGTCAGGGCGCACAGGGTATTTAAGCCTTAGAGACATTGGGTATAACACAGGGCCGGGGTTCAAGGGCTGGAACTGCCGCCACGACTGGTTTCCTTTCTTCGAGGGGCTGTCGGAATCCGCATACCCGCGCAGTGAGATCGCACAAATGAATAATGCTAGCGTCGAATTGGACGGTAAAAAAATCCCGCTGTACGATGCCACGCAGAAACAACGTGAAATGGAGCGCCGGATTCGGGCAACGAAACGGGAACTGGCGGGTCTTGACGAGGGAATCAAGGTGGCAGAAACAGACGAGCTGCGCAATGCCTTACGTGCAGATTTTAACGGCGCTTCCGTCCGGCTGAAAAAGCAGGAAGCAGCCTTGAAAGAATTCCTGCAAAAAACAGGGCTTCAAAACGATTCCACTCGCATCCAGACGCGCGGTTTTGGCCGTAGTCAGGCGCAAAAGTCTGTACATGCGGTGAAGCGAAATAAGGAACGGCAGGATTACATAAAGAACATTAAGCCTCAATCTCCTAAAGTCTTGGCCGTTGAAAATACAAAACTAAAGGATACCGTCAGATATCAGTCAGCGGACAAAACAAGCGTTATCCCAAAGGGCAGCGAACTCAAACAAGTGCACATCATTGCTGGTTACCATTCATCCACAAATCTCCGCGTGGCGAAACAGCTATCGCAAAAATATGGAGGAGAGGACTGGAAATGGGAAAAGAAAACCGGTATAATAGAATCAGAATATAATACCTATGAGGTGCACTGGTACGAGTACGATAAAAAGCAGTATGATCCGAAAGTAAAGAGGGTGAAGCGAAAATGAAATTGAAATATGTCGGAGAAAGTTTTGGCGTGGATTCTTTAACCGATGGCCGGGTGTATGAGTGCCTTGGCTTGGAATATCCGGGGCTCCTCCGGATCGTGGATGATAGCGGGGAGGATTATTTATATTCTCCCATTAACCCGAGACCGATGGACGGGAGCGCCCCGGGCGGTCGGTGGGAGATCGTAGAGGATGATGCAGAAAACACGCTTTCCCGCGTCATAAACGAGAGCGTGCGAACAAACTGAGCCAAACCGCTTTGCAGCTGCAAGGCGGTATTTTTATACGCAAAATCAGTCAAAAAGCGTTGCCCAGGAGGCAGCGCTTTTTATATATGCGGCAGAACCGCAAAGGAGGAACAGCCAGATGCTGAAACCAATGAACCTACAGCTTTTTGCAGAGCCCAACAACGGAGATCAGGATCCAGTAAAAGACACGCCTCTCGCCACCGGAAAGACCTACTCGGAGGATTATGTCTCCGCCCTGCGCGGGGAATCCGCCAATTACCGCACGCGCGCCAAGTCCTACGAGGGCGCCCTGCGTACCGTGCTAGGTCTAAAAGATGGCGAAGAACTGGGCGACCTGAACGCGCGCTTAAGCGCATACCAGCAAAATCAGGCAAAGCAGCAGTCCGCCGCCCTGGAGGCGGCAAACAAGCGCCTGATCGGCGCAGAAATGCGTACCCTGGAGGGGTACGATCACAAGCTGCTGGAAAAACTGATTGACCTGTCGAACGTCAAAGTCTCTGAAGATGGCACGGTAACGGGACTGAAAGAGGCAGCTGAAGCGGCCGCGAAGGATTTCCCTGCCGTGCGTAAAACACCCCCGCAATTTTCAAGGAGCACAAAGGGTCCTACTCAAAACATGGACAACGGGAAGGACCGTGCGAACGCCGCTCTGAGGGCGGTATTTGGAAAGGAGTAATTTTATGCCTATCAACAGAACCGAAGCCGAGGCGCTTATCCAGGAGCAGGTTGTTAACACAATCTTCCAGGATGCGCCGAAGCAATCCGTATTTCTTTCTATGGCGCGCAAGCTGCCGAATATGACAAGCAAGCAGACGCGCATCCCCGTGCTCGATATGCTCCCGATGGCCTACTGGGTCAACGGAGACACCGGGCACAAGCAGACCAGCCAGCAGGCTTGGGATAATGTCTATCTTACCGCCGCGGAGCTGGCCGTCATCGTGCCGATCCCGGAGGCAGTGCTCGACGATGCAAGCTTTGATATCATCGGCGAGGTCACGCCGCGCATCAACGAGGCAATCGGACAGCGTGTGGACAGCGCCACGATCTTTGGCGTCAACCGCCCCTCCGAGTGGCAAAACGACATCATCACGCTGGCCCGGCAGGCCGGGAACAATGTGTCCGGAGGCATCACCTACGATACCCTGCTGGGTGCGAACGGTCTTTTTTCAAAGATTGAATCGTCTGGCCGGATGGCGACCGGGATTATCGCATCCATGCAGACACGCGCCGCTCTGCGTGGTCTGAAGGATAATGATGGCCGCCCACTTTTCAAGACGGATATGCAGGGCGCGACGCCTTATGCCCTGGACGGCGTTTCCATGCAATTCCCGCTTAATGGCTCCTTTGATACCTCTGTCGCGCAGATGGTAGCAGGTGACTTCTCGCAGGCCGTTTATTCGATTCGGCAGGACGTTACCGTCAAAATTCTTGATCAGGCGACGATCGTCGACCCGGAGAGCAAACAGGTGCTGTATTCCCTCGCTCAGCAGGACATGATCGCAATCCGCGTTGTATTTCGCATGGGCTGGGCGCTCCCGAATCCCGCTACACGGATGGACGAGAACCGCTTGGCGGTCCCCTTTGCGTACATCGAAGCATCTACGCCTTACACGACGCAGAAGGTCACGCTGACAGTCAAAGACAACCAAGAAGAACCGGCCGCCATTGAAGGAGCAACAATCAACGTCAACGGGAGTCGTAAAAAGACGGGAGTGGACGGAACAGCAGAATTTAACTTGCGTGCGGGCAACTACCCAGCGAAAATCAGCAAATCCGGTTACACAACGCAGCATGCAACATTGACTGTAGCTGCCTCCGCTGTTACGCAAACCATCACGCTTCCCGTCTCTACTTAAAGGAGAGCGCTTATGTACGCCGATTATGTGTTTTACGTGGAGGCCTATGGCGGGGAGAATATCCTGCCTCTCGATTGGCCGCGTATCTCCCGTCATGCGGATGCGTATCTTGACCGGCTTACCTATAACCGCATGAAGAATGGCGCTGTCGTAACGGACGCGGTACGCATGGCGGCATGTGCGGTAGCTGAAGTGATGCGCCGGCACGAGGAAACGCAGACGGCAAATCCAGCGGGGATCAAAGCCGAATCCGTCGGCGGTCAGTCCGTCACATATGAGGATGCGGCGACACTCAGTGCACAGTATGACGCCGCGCTGCTGGATGCCGCCGACCTCTGGATACCTCGCACGGATCCTTTGCGGTATGCGGGGGTGTGAAAATGCTGACCAACACGGATTGTACCCTGTATCTCACGGAGGACAACAAGACTTACCGCCGCGTGTATTGTCCCGCTTGCCACTGGGAGGATACGCGCGGCCAGAATATCAACAAAACCGGCAGTACGGCGGTGGACAGCGTGCGGGTGTTCCTGCCGTTGTCTGCTGCCGATCTGGCTGGCGTCAAGGGCTATCTGGTGCATGGAAATTGTGCGTTTTACCCGTCGGGCGATCATCCCATGCGGGCGCTGGTGACGCAAGAAAACGTCCTGACGATCACGAGCGTATCCCGATATGACTTTGGCAGCCCGGCCATACGGCATTGGGAGGTGTATGCCAAATAGCAGATCAAATCAAAACCCCTCGGGGAACGATCATCAAAACGAAGGACGGAACAACCTGTAAACTGGTTTGGAACCCAGATTTCGCACCGCGGCGGAATCAGCAGTACACACGCGCGCAAAAGTTTGTAGACAACGAGGTCTTGCGACTCTCTGCCCCCTACGCGCCGCTGCGCACTAGTATGCTCCTTAAATCTGGGCAGCTCGGCACGGATATCGGCAGCGGTGAAGTCCAATATATCGCTCCTTATGCGCACAGGCAATACTACTCTCCCCGCAAGCCGGGCAGTTCTACAGGTGCATTGCGCGGACCGCAGTGGTTTGAACGCATGAAAACAGATCACGGCAAGGAGATCATTGCGGGGGCAAAAAAAATAGCAGGAGGCGGTTAAATGACATCCATTATACGCGCTGTGCAGGAATGGATCAACGGCTGTCCCTATCTCACGGATTTCACTGGCGGGCAGCACATTGACTGGACGGATTGCGCGCCCGGGAACTACGGGCTTGCACCGACAGGCAGTCCGGTTGTCGAGGTCTCTGAGGACGTCCTCGGCAACCGGACTGTTTACAAACAATACAACCTAGCCCTTTATGCCCGGAACTGGACAGTAGATGATGTGATCCGGCTCGAAAACACAACGTTCCTCGATGATTTTCAGCAGTGGGTTGAAGAGCAGCAGGCTGCGGGGATTACGCCGAAATTTGGCGACGACCCGGACACGGAGGAAATCTCCGCCCAGAACGGCATGCTGTTCGAGCTGGCCGAGGACGGCCAGACAGGGCTTTATCAAATTCAGATCAAAATTAACTATTTAAAACGCTATGAAAGGAGTGGTTCATGATGGCAGCAACCTATGCGGCCGGAAAGGCTCAGCGCAAAACACTGATGTTTTTCTTCAAGGTCCCAGGCGGCAGTTCTCCGGCCTATGAGATCATCGGCAAAGGCATCGAGGAAGCCGGAATCAGCCAGTCTGCAAACGTAGAAACCGTAGTAGATATCCTCGGGAACACCGAAACCACGCTTGACCAGTACGAAAAGACGACTGAACTTGATCCGATCTATGTCACGGGAGACAGCAAATTTTCTCAGTGGCTGGACGAATTGGAGGAAAAAGAGAAGATCCTCGACGACGCGCAGGCGACCTTCCTGGTGGTCAAGGCGTACAAGACCACCGGGGAAAGCAAATATGTTGCCTGGGAACAGAAAGCAGTAGTAGAACTGACCGACTTCGGCGGTGGGACAAAGGGCGTAAACCTGCCCTGCACGCTACACTGGTGCGGCCCCCGCACTCACGGGACATTTGACCCGTCAAATCAAACATTTACGATCGATGGATCCATTTCAGCGGAGTAGTAAGGAGGATTCGCATGAATGCTAGATTACCCGAAAAGAAGATTGATTCTATCCGCATTGATACCGGTGCCAAGCGTATTGAGGTAAACGACGAGGGCGAATACATCACGCTGAACTTCGCCGATCAGTCTCTCCCTACCCGGTTCTTTGCGATGGCCGACGATTTCCAAGCGAAGGAACCGGAATACCGCGCTAGAGCCGAGGCGCTTGATGCCAACACGGAACTGACGGAATACGAGCGGATGCGGGCCACCGCGCAGCTAAACCTCGAATTTCACACCTATTTCAAGGAGCAGATCGATGCCCTCTTCGGGGCGAACACCTGCCGCAAGGTATTCGGAGATATCGTACCGGGCGTTGAACTGTATGGGGATTTCCTGACCCAGATTACGCCGTATTTTGAGAAGTACGGTAAGGAGCGCGCCAAGAAACTCCAGAAGAAGTACAACCCGGCGCGCAAGGGCAATGTTTAACCTGCTACTCGACGCTCTGCCCGCGGAGTATGAGGGATATCTCATCCGCACAGATTACCGCATCGGAATCCAGATATCGCAGGCCTTGGAGGACGAAGAGCTGGAACCGTATGAAAAGATCGGGATCGCCCTCAGCCTGCTCTACGGCAACGGGATCCCGCCGGCAGACATCGCTTATGCCGGACTGCAGTGGTTTTTAAACGCCGGACTGGATCAACTCCAGGACGAAGAAGATACCGGAACCGCGCCCGAAGAGGACGACGGTATCCGGTATTTTTCGTTTGACTATGATGCCGCCCGGCTCTACTCTGGCTTCAGGCGAGCGTATGGCATCGAACTTGACCGGGTTGAAATGCACTGGTTCCGATTCCTCTCCCTGTTGGGCGATCTCGGCGAGTGTGCGTTTACCCGCGTAGTGGATATTCGCAGTGCGGATCTATCCAAGATGGATAAAGAGACAAAGCGAGCATATGCAGCCATGCGGCGAAAGGTTGCGTTACCACAGCCGAAGAGTCCGGAGGAAGATGAGTTCATGCGGCAGCTGCAGGGAAACGAAGAGATGAAAAAGAGGGCTCCCCAAAACTGAGGAGCCCTTGAAAGCAGGCATTATTGCTGGCTGGCCGGTAAGAATTCGATCTTCATCTTCATCCCCATACCGGCAGCCAAACGCTGGAGCGTCCGCAAAGATGGATTCGCGTTCCCGGTCTCCAGTTTGCTGATATCAGCCTGCGCTATGCCGGTCTTTTCGGCAAGCTGTTTTTGGGTGAGGCCGGCGCTTTTTCGGGCGTCAATCATGGCCTGAATAACGGAAAATTCGGGCTGGAGCGCGTCCCATTCTGCTTTGAACTCCGGGTCTTTCATCTGGTCGTTCAGAAAGTCGTTGAACTTTGTCATTGCTTATTCTCCCTTCTTCCTGCTGAGAAACTCAGCGCGATAACGTTTGGCACGTTCCATTTCAGCGGCGGGCGTCTTTTGCGTCTTTTTTATAAATCCATTTGTGAGAATCACTCGGCGGCCAACGATAAAAAAGTATAAAACACGGGATATATCGGAACCAACCTTCGCCCGCAGTTCAAAGATTCCATCCCCTAAAGGCTTAGAAAATGGCTCCCGAAGGTCTGGGCCGTTATCGGCCAGCAGCGAAATGGTGCGTAACATTTTGGCTCTCATTTTCGTGTCTAAGCCCAAAAGGAACTCTTTCGCAGGCTCTGCCCCATCTTCTTTGTCATAGAAGAACACTTCAAAATCTTGCATCGTTGTCTCGCCCTTTCATGGGATTTATCCTATATTTATTATATGTGATTTATCCCATATTGTCAAGCGTTGTTTCAAATATTTTCTCCAATTTACGTTGCTTATGTGGCGCATTAAAAAGAAGGTGATAAACCAATGGCGACAGGATACGATGGCAGCATACGCATTAACACCAAAATTGACAGCAAGGGCTTTAACCAAGGCCTGAACGAAATCACTGGCTCCCTAAAAAAACTGGCCGGGGCAGTAGGCGTCGCTTTCGGCGTCGCATCGCTCGTTGCGTTTGGCAAGCAGGCGGTGCAGATTGCCAGCGACTTGAACGAAGTGCAGAACGTTGTGGAAACCGCGTTTGGAACGATGTCTTCACAGGTTGATGCCTGGGCGAAGAACTCCATCAAACAGTTCGGTATGAGCGAACTCGCCGCCAAGCGTATGGCCTCCACTTATATGGCCATGAACGCCGGCATGGGGCTTAACGGCCAGGGCGCCGCTGACATGGCGATGCGGACCGCCGAACGCGCAGCGGATATCGCGTCGTTTTATAACAAAAGCATCGAAGAATCCGATACCATGCTGAAAAGCATCTGGACAGGCGAGACTGAAAGCCTCAAACAGATCGGCGTCGTCATGACGCAGACAAACCTCGATGCCTATGCCCTTGCAAACGGCTTCGGCAAAACCACGCAGCAGATGACGCAGTCCGAACAGGTCATGCTGCGTTATCAGTACGTCATGAACCAGACGCGGCTGGCCGCCGGGGATTTCGTCAAGACGCAGGACAGTTGGGCGAACCAGACCCGCATCCTCTCCGAGCAATGGAAGCAATTCCTTGGCATCATCGGCCAGGGCTTAATACAGGTGCTCACGCCGGCGCTGAAATATCTGAACCAGCTCATGGGTGTACTCATCCAGTGGGCGCAGACGTTTGCCGCAGTCACGGCGGCGCTCTTTGGCAAGCAACAGCAGCAGGCAAACGCATCCGCGGCCGCGGTGGGAAACGTAGCCGACGCATCGAATGCGGCTGCCGATGGGCAGAACGCTCTCGCAGGGGCCACGAAAAAGGCCAGCAAAGAGGCGAAGGGCGCGCTGGCATCCTTTGACCAGCTGAATGTTTTGGAGCGGAATACGGCGGATGCTGGGGCTGCATCGGGTGCCGGGGCGGTAGCTGGCGCAGGGGCGGCGGTAGCGGTGCCTGCGATGACAGGAGAGATCGGAGCCGACGTTAAGCTTTCGCCTAATGTCCAACATGTTATTGATGCATTCAAGGGCTTTATTGATGGATTGAAAGTCGCGGCTCAGCCTGCGAAAGACGCCATCCATGCCCTTTGGATCGAATTACAGCGGCTTGGCGGCTTCGTATGGTCTGGCTTACAAGATTTCTATAACGATTTTCTCAAGCCCGTGGGAACCTGGGTGCTGGGGGAGGGCATTCCCCGCCTTGTGAACGCCCTGAAAGACGGTCTCTCGAAAGTAGACTGGGAAAAGATTAATGGCGCGCTTGATCGGCTTTGGAAAGCGTTAGCACCTTTTGCGGTAAACGTTGGCGACGGTTTGCTATGGTTTTGGGAGAATGTACTCGTGCCTATCGGCACGTGGACAATGAATAACGCTGTCCCAACATTTTTAGACCTTTTGTCTGGTGCGATTAATGTGTTGAACAGCGTTCTCACAGCATTAAAACCGCTCGCACAGTGGCTATGGGATCAATTTTTGCAGCCTATTGCAGAATGGACGGGCGGAGTCATTGTCAGTGTACTTGGTGGGATGGCGGATGCTTTGACAAAAATATCCGATTGGGCCTCTAAACATGGTGAGACTGTCAGGGTTATCGCGGTCGGCATTGGCGTGGCGTTTGGCACATGGAAAACTGTTGAACTGCTTGCAAAAGCTAAAAATGTAGTGGCTGCATTTTCTTTACTTCAGAATATTCATGATTTAGGCGACCTGAAATATATATTGAGCTCCATCGGCAACGAAATTCTTCCTAAACTCACCAAAAGCCTATCGAGCATAGTCTCTCCGCTGAGCGGGTTTAAAAAGCATGTTGTTGATACGGCATCAGCTGCAAAATCGGCTCTTATTGAAATGGCAAGAACCACGGCCGCTCTGGCAAAGTTGGCCGTCCAGTGGACGATTGAAACCGCAAAAAAAATAGCAAGCACTGCAGCAACATGGGCGCATCAGGCGGCAACCCTTGCGGCTACTGCTGCCACATGGCTATTTAATACAGCTATGACGGTGTTAACTTCTCCAATCACGCTTGTTGTTGCTGCGATTGGAGCTCTCATTGCCATTGTCGTCCTATTAGTTAAAAATTGGGACACCGTAAAGGCAAAAGCCATAGAATGCTGGGACAAAATCAAAGACGCCTGGGACAAAGTGGGTAACTGGTTCCACGAGCATGTCACAGAGCCGATTGCAAGCTTTTTCACTGGCATGTGGGAAGGCATCAAAAAAACGTTTCGTATGGCTGTTGATTGGATCAAAAAAGTATTTACCAGCAGCGTTAATAGCTGGATTTCCATTATTGAATCCTTTATTAACTTCTTCATCAAGGGCATCAACGTATTAGTTCGCGGTATAAACAAGCTCAGTTTTGATGTGCCTGACTGGGTACCCGGAATTGGCGGTAAATCGCTTGGATTCAATATCCCGCTAGTTCCGCAAGTCAAAATTCCCCGCCTTGCCCAAGGCGCTGTCATCCCGCCCAACCAACAATTCGCTGCCATCCTCGGCGACCAGACACATGGCCGTAACCTCGAGGCCCCAGAAGGCCTGATCCGGCAGATCTTCCGGGAAGAAATGGGCAATGTTTATAACCCCGTACTGAACGCCATCAACAACAGCAATCTCGGCAAGAAAGCCACGATTATGGGCGACGTCTACATGGATTCTCAGAAGGTTGGGCGTGTGGTCGCAAGGCCCGTATTTAAAGAGGGCAACCGCGCCGGGTACATTAAAGTAAAGGTGTGATGCGTATGATTTACGCCGTAGATGGCGTACCGTTCCCCAAACCGCCGGATATGTCCAGTATCCAATACACCGACAGCCAGATTGTGACGGACGCGCAGCGCACCGTTGGGCCGGGCGCGTACATGACAAAAGAGCTCCTCGCGGAAAAGCTGTCGATCACGGCAAAGTGGTCGCTGATGACCAACGCAGAGCTGCGCAAGCTGAAAGCAATGCGGGCAGGCAAGAACTTCTTTCGCCTCCGCTACTACGACGAGGGCACAGGCACGATACGGGAAGGCCAGTTTTACAGCGGCGATTTGACCTATACCGTCAAGCTTGCGGATCGCGTAACGCAAATCCCGATTCTATATCAGGATATCTCCTGGCCGTTCATTGAGAGATGAAAAGAGGGCTCCCCAGTTTGAGGAGCCCATAAAACTATTTAGCGTTAATATACCCATTTTTAACTGTTAGATATTGTCCTTCTTTTACCGTTATGTATTTATCTCCGGCAAAATTATCATTTGTTACAATGCTGTCAATCGTTCCTTTCGAATCCTTACTGACTTGCAAATAACCGGAATCATCAGCGTGAACCTTGTATTCACCTGCCGGAATATCTTTTCCGACTTTATACATTCCCTCTTTGTATTTTCCATCAACCGGTTTAAACGCTTCAGCTTTGTTTTCCTGAATAAGTTTTCCACCTTTTACCTCAAGATATTGACCGTCTTTAACGGTGACATAAATATGCGTGGCTACATTATCATTTGATATAATGCTATCCAGTTTGCCGGAACTATCAGACGATACTTGAACATAGCACATACCCGAAGACGATTCTATCAGATATTCGCCAGCGGATAAATCCGTACCAATTTTATAAGAACCGGATTTAATCCATTCATCTTTCTCTTGATTGTTTTGCTCCGTTTTTGGCGTTCCTTCGCCTTGACTTGTTCCCGGATCAGATTCCCCGCCGGGGTTTGCTATGGCAATGATGGCAATTACAAGCACGATGGCGACAAGAGCAATGATCCACCTTTTTTTCTTTTTCTTTGGTGGCTGCATCGGAGTTACGGGCGCCTGTGCAGGTGTAGATTCGCCGTTCGGGGCAGCGCAGTTCGGGCAGAATTTTGCATCATCACTATATTCTGTGCCGCATTTTTTACAAAACATGAGTAAATCCTCCTTTATTTTGGTATTTCTATAATATCAAGACAGGAAGATTTTGTAAAGAATTTTTTAATAACCTCTTGACTTTTTGCAATGCATAAATTAAAATAAATGTAGTGCAAAAAGTGAGGTGATGATTTGAGTCCACGAACAGGTCGCCCCAAAGCAGAAAATCCCAAAGCGGTCAGTGTTACAATTCGCTTGGATGCCGATACAGAATCAAAGCTAAGAGAGT
>ERZ826396.277-NODE-277-length-79151-cov-18.727331_pt1 | contig 79151 bp, 105 predicted proteins | sample MGYA00519926_ERZ826396 | MGnify/ENA primary metagenome ERZ826396 (study PRJEB31778, sample SAMEA3449230) | human gut metagenome | biome: human gut; feature: human-associated habitat; material: faeces | place: United Kingdom | collected 2010/2012 ... | reverse complement strand
ATTTGAACCCTCGCGCCAGTTTCCCGACCTACACCCTTAGCAGGGGCGCCTCTTCAGCCTCTTGAGTATGTCTCCATCACATCAGTGCCCATTCATAATATCATCTAATTTTACATTTGTAAATAGTTTTTTAAAAAAAAGACTAATTTTTAGTCTTTTTTCAACATTTGAACAATTTTCTTAATTAAAGTTATTAAAATAAAATTTGAAATAATAGCCAATAACGCAATTACTGCCATTGATGATAGCGATGAATTATGATAAACAAACATTTTATATGATGGTATTACACTTATAAAACTATGTAAAATATCAAACAACACACCAAAAATAAAATTTATAATTCCTACATAACCATCGATTATCATATTGATAATTTGTGAAAGTTTAGAAGAATCTCCTTGAAATAAAATTTGTACAATTAAAGCAAAAAATACAATAATAACCGAAATCAATAAATTATAAACAACATCAATTACTTTATTTAACCAATGTTCTTGTTCTATCGTATTATTTTTATTTTCTTCATTTGTTTTATTCTCTTCATGACTTTTTTCATCTACGGCATCTCCATTTATAATATCCATTAATTCACTCATTCTTTGGGGATCCAAAGAAGAGGCCTTAGAAAATAGAAACGTATCATCCTGTTCATCAGGTAAAATTTCATCTTCTTGCTCTTGTTCTAAAACAACATCATTAAATTTATCATGAACCTCTTGAACATTATCATTTTGTTCATCATCAAATGAAAATCTCTTTGTTTCTTGTTTTTCTAACTCATTAATTAAAAATTGTTTTGATAAGATTTCATTGAAATAATCATATGTTCTATTAACCAATGCAATTAATTGCTCATCATCTTTATATTTATCCAATAATTGATTTCGAGTATGTGTCAAAGTTTCTAAATCCATTTGTGCATTCATTCCAAGAAGCGGTGAAAACAATTCCACAGAATCATACTTAGAAAATAAAAACATATTCATAATTTCTAAATGATTTTTAGTCGTTTTATAAACACTGGCCTTTATCTTATCACTGGCTGGTACTAAATCTGGCATGTAAATAACATTTGCAAGTAAATGATTAGCCGCTTCAACCATTGATTCAAAATTAGCAACCACCATTGTATGAGAAGGATCAATGTTCATTTGTTGACATGTCACCTCTAAAACATCCACTTCAGGTAAAGGTTTAAGTCGTGAATCTCCACCAATTAAAAAATCAATTTTTTCATAGATCTTTGCAAGTTGTAAATATTGAATAGCTCTTTTTGTTTTATGAGTCGTATATACTGCAATCTTGATATCTTTTTGTTTACAATATTGAATCAACTCATCAACGCCTTCTCTTTTAATATTAGGTTTTAATTTAATATATTCAAATAAATCCTTTTCAACCATTCTATTAAAATCTTTAGCAGAAATATAATCAGACAGTAAAGAATGATCATACATCGTATTCATATTTCCAAGCATTTTAGAAAAATCTTCACGAGTAGCAACTTTATGATAGGTTTCACATGTACTTCGATAATAATTATATCTTAGTCTATTGAGATCTAATAAGCCACCATCTAACGTAAAAATAATCAATTTTATATTTTCACATGTTTGACTATAAAACATAAAATCACCCTCCCTTTTGTAATTATAGCATACATTTTATTAAATATATGATAAAAAAATGTAGAACTTTCACTTAGAATTACATTTTTTCATTAAATATTTTGTCATAAGATTATATTTCATTTTTTTGCACACTTTTAGTTCAACCTAATATGCCCTAGTTTAACCAAGCAAAGTATCTAAAACAAGATATAAAAAAAGCTCAAACCTCTAGTAAAACCTAGTGTTTAAGCCATTTTATCAATTGGTCTCCCCGCACGGTCTCGAACCGTGGACCCTCTGATTAAGAGTCAAGATTGTAAAACGTTCAAACCCCGCATAAAATCAACGTTTTTTAGCAAATATTTATATTTTGACAACTAATTTGACTACTAATTGTATTTTTAAATAAAAAGTTGCCTTAGAAAATATACTAAGGCAACTTTTTTGTAAATATTCAATTGTAAATTTTGACGTCGAATAACCAATAGAGCATTTTGATTATAATACAATTAAATTTCTACAATTTGATTATACTACTTAATTATTCGCTGTAAACTCCCCATTGCTCATTCATTTCTTCAATCTGATATTGATATTTCAAATTTTCTTGTTTTAATTTTTCAATTTGATTATCTTTTTCGATAATTTGAGAATGATATTGAGTGTTTTTATCTTGTAAACAAATATTCAATAAAAGTAATATAATGATGATAATCTTTAATCTTTTCACTCTAAACACCCATTAATTTCAAAATAGTGTTTCTTCCTGCAATTCCATCAACTTTCAATCCTCTATCTGATTGGAATTGTTTTACAGCTTCTTCAAGTCCATCTCCAAATTTACCTGGGCACTCTACACCGTCAGGATCATATCCACGACACATTAATGCGATTTCTACCGCTGTTACCATATATTGAGTTTCTTTTCTTTTAACATAGTGATGGCCTAACGCTGATTTAGATTTCTTTCCGAACGAACCATCAACTGTTAATTTGAAACCATAATCCAAATTCATTGCGTGTTGGAAACATCTAGCAACATTTGCTTGTGTTTTTGGCCCAAATGCACCATCAGTTGCAATACTATGTCCCGTAAAGTTAATTGAATGTTGTTGGCCTCTTGAAATAATACTGTCTAAGTTATCATTTTTAGCAGCAGATGGAGTAGCAGTAGATGTCCCTAGATTTCCAACAGTTGAATTAACAATATTATTTTTAAAATTTTTCCAAACATTGTCATCTAAAAGTCCATTACAATTAGGACATAATTTACCATTTACATCATAATGACGATAAACATGATCAATATCAATGTTATATTTTTTCATCAACGCACGTGCTAATGCATATACATTTTCTAATGTCTTATCGGTAATTTCAACAACACCATTTTTATTGGAATCACACATTTCAATCGACAATGAATTACTGTTAGTGATGATTTGATACATTGGATGATGAGCCGATTGACACTTACCACCAACACTATAAGCTACGTAATCATCTGGAACTGAATGTGTAACTGAATCATCATCAACAAAATAATGTGCTGATGCTTTTACAATGTTATTCGCAAAGTAATTACCATTAGCTTCATCACTATCACCATCGTTAGAAGTATAGTGAATGACTAAATATTTAATTTTTGATAAATCTCTTTTTGAACCATAATTAGCTTTATTTGCTAAATGTTCTTTCATAACATAACTCATATGCTATTTCCTCCTTAATTTTCTTCTACAAAAGTCCAATCTTCTGATAACATATCACTTTGACTTGCTAACCATCCTAACTGCACACCGCTTGTTCCATGGAAAGCAATTGCTTTGTTACCCATATCTGCATGATCTACATTAATAACTTCATCATTAGGTGTTTTGAATGATACATTTGTAGCAAGTTCAATGTATTGGTCTTTACCATTCCATCCTTTACGTTTTACTTTCATTCCACGTTTTAGATATTTGATTGCTTCGTCAAATCCAAAAGTGGCCACTCCACCTAATTGTGGACAGTTTTCTTCGTTAGCAACTTGCCATTGATCATCAAGAATATTTGATAAAGTATAGATAACTCTTTCAGTTTCTCTAATATCCATTTCTTTTCCATCTTTTGTATGCATGATCACTGTTTGCTTTTCATCATCCCAATACCAATAACCACCCCATGAAGGGAGTTTAATTTTTTCTCCGCTTTGCATAAGCTTAAACGCTCTTCCGAATTTCATTGTTATTCTCCTTCCACTTTGATACATCTATTTTCAAATTTTTTATAAGCATCAACATAGAGCTCTTTCTTGTCTCCGTTGTAAGTTAATTCATAATACATTCCATCATCTAATGTTGTACCTAATAACGCTTTGTGATTTTGTAATGTTTTAGCATACCAAACAACGTAAACTTCAAAATCAGGTTGTTCCTTACTTTTATCCAAATGATCTTCTGTATATTCTTTTACTTCTTCTTTACATAATTCAATAAATTCTTTTGACCCCATTTTTATAATCTCCTTTGTTCACTAATTCCGTTTTTCTACCATTCTAATACCGTTTAACAACCATTTTTTGCAATTTTTGGTTGTTATTCAATAAAAGAGAGCTATTCACTCTCTTTCTCTAATTCTTCTTTGATTTCATCAATTCTTTTCCAAATTGCTTTTGTTTCTCGTTCTTGAAGTGCCATACGTTCAACTACGTTATTGTGCTTTTCAACTTTCTTTGTTAATTCATCAATACGATAGTTCATTAATGTGTTGGCTTTATTGTTTGAAAACATTGTAGTGATTACACTAGGCACAGCTACACATAGACCAGAAATCAAAGCAACTGTAACTGCTTCTGTCATATGCTTGCACTCCTAACTTTCATCTACAATTTCTTCCAATTCTGGAAGCCCTGCAACGCTTGTTAGAATAGAAACAACACCAGATAGACAACTTGCACTAACGATCATCGCCCAATTGACTTCATTCATGACAGTAGATGTTCCAATTAATGCTACAGCAGTTTGAGCTACCGTTTTGACCGCTCTAATACCGGCAGCTTTTAACCATTGATTAAAATCATATTTTTTAACTTTCAATTTAATCACCCTTTCTAGACAGTTTTATTTTTTTGTATAGCAAATAGTTGCTTTAAATTTATAATTTGCCCAACTATAGTTATTAGCAAAACGAATATTATTTACATTCAAAATGAAATACGTCACATAAAATGTTCCTGTATTACCACCAGAATAATAAACAACAGGAAATCTATAGAAATCTTCTCCATTGGAACATGTGACTTCATAATCAATAAACTCGTTTAAATTACTGATTGAATGATTGATTGTACTTACACCAACATTTAAACCAGTCCATGTAATAATTTTTTCATAAATCTTCTTACCATCAATCCAGTACTTTCCAGTCCAATGTTCGTCAGCGGACATTTGTAAATTAAGCAATTCATTCCCGTTTTTATCAATAAGTTTTGGCATAGTTATTGTCACCACCAATCTATTTATATTTTTAATAACCAAAAAAGAGCAGATATCAATCTACTCTTTGTAATATACTGCATCGTCTAATGTGCTTTCTAATTCACTGACTGTCTTTTCAAGCTGTCCAACTTGCTTTTGCAATGAGGTTAATTGGGATTTCAAAGCAAATGTATCTTTTAACTTTGTCATGAAAGTTTTTAAAATATCACTTGTTAGAAACTTAGTGCTATTAGCTGAAACAGTTGTTGAAGATGCATGTTCACTTACGTTCGAAAACAAAACTTTCTTAAAGAAATCTTTCATGTGTAAGACCTCCTCCTATGTGATTATGCTCCAAATACTTCAGTCCACATTGCATTTAATTCAGCATCAGCCATTACTACTAATTTAGTATTGATAGCTGAAGTTACTTGTGCTGCAGTTTGATATCCTGAATCATTTGTTAATGATGATACTTTTGTTGGAATATCAGTCTTTTTAGCATAAGAACTTAGATCCATTTCTCTTGAACCTAATTTTTCAAATTTAGAATTGATATAGATGTATTCATCATAGATGTTGTTACCTGAACCACTGTTGGCAACTAAATAGATAACACCTTTTTTACCTGTTGAAGGTAATGCTTCAACGACCGAGTAATCGATTTGAGTTACCCCTGAAACTGCTGAAGCAATTTCTTTTGTTACATCAGCTGATTTAGCATAAGCAGATAAATCTACATTTACAGCTTTCGATGAATCAGGAGTTAAAGCTGTACCATTTACTTTTACGCTTTCAATTTTGTTTGCTTGAGCACCAGTAGCAACACCATCTAATTTAGTTTTATCAGCAGCACTCATTAAACCATGTGTAGATGTTGTTGCATCTGCATAAGTAGTATCTTGAGCTGGAATACCCAATCCAGTAATATCTGCTTTGGCGACAGCAGTAGTTGCACTAACGTGACCAGATGCATCTACAGTAACTTTATATAATCCTGATTTTTGAGCTGTATATGATGGATGCACATATTTATTGGCACCTTCAGCAATACCACTCAATTTTGTTTTTTCTGCACTTGTATAATCATTTGAAGATAAACCTTTTCCGGTTTCTTGTGCTACAAATTTTCCTTCGCCCCATGCTTTAATTTTTCCTAAGGCTGTTTTTAAAATTGAATCAGTTACAAAACTCATAATATTTTTTTCCTCTTTCTTTCTATAAATTTATTTAATTAAAAATTTCATTCCATATGTTTTCCAAGTCTTTATCTTGCATAATATCAAACTTGTCATCTAAATCAATTGACTTTAAATAACCGTCAACCTCACTACGAACAATCTTTATCCATTCTGTACGTTCTTCTGGAAGAATATCATTGCCATTTCCTATCGTAGATCTAACAATAAAAGATACGACACCAAGATGTACCTCCTTTAATTCACTAACTAACAGAAAAGATAAATTCAATAATCCATCTTTTTGAAATGCATCTTTATTTAATGAAAACACTCCATTTTCATCAATTTCCAACAACTGAGTTTTTTCAAAATAATTTGTTCTATAAAAACCTATAACACTAAAATTATCATAGCCTTCATCCTTGATGAATTGCATTTGAATGTTTCCACTATATTGATATGGAATATCACTAGTACTGCTAGATATAGTCAATCCTTTTTGAATAATTTCAGCAACAATCAAAATCATCACCTCTATTCTTTATACATAATCATTTTGTCAATGAGTTCTTGCAAATTAGGAATGATATCAAATTGACTTTTAACACTTTTAATACTTATTCCATCAATTTCTACAAGATATAAAGGCATCTCACTAACTGTACCTCCATTGAATGTATCACTATTTGTATACTGTGGAATAGTTTCACCTTCTCCACTGATAACTTTTATTTCATGCTTTTCATTGACACCATCTGTTTCAAAATGAGACACGATTAGATCATATCTTTTTTGACCAACAACACCATTTTCTAATTTTATTTCTTCATAAGAACCTGGTGCAATCCTATAAAATCTTCCTTGATTAATAAACAAGCCATCATAGATCTTTAAAAGATTGTTGTTTATGATTTCACACTTCAACTGTTGGCCACATTTAAAAACACCATTGTACCCAAACAAACAATGGTGTATGTAAGCATCAATACTTGCTGTAACATTTGACTCATTCAATGTTATATTTTCTAGCACATCTAATCACCTACCTTATATTCAAATTTGCAATGCGAAATAATACCAGATATAGTTACCTTTAAAACTTTTTTTGTAATTTGTTCTTTAAATTCTATTCCCGTTATTTCTTCTTTGGAACCAACATAATCAAACAAAGAAGCTTCATCCGTTGTAAAGTTAATGTTAAGATTATCCGTGCCATTCGCTTTTTCCGTCGCTTCAATAGAACTTTCTATTAATTTTGATTCATCTTCTTCGTTTGAATTATCATAAAGATATGTTTTCCTTTTCAATCCTGCATACTTTGCATTTTCACTTGTATTCCATGTTCCATCATCTTGCAAAAATAAATTGACTCTTATTCTTTCGGTCAATTCACCCTTTCCAAGTGCAACGATATGGTTATACTTGCTTATTGCTTTTTCAGAGATCATGGAAATGCCATAAGAATTGTCATATCTTAATAATTCTGATAAATCAACAATGGGAACAGCTTGTAAATGCACCTTTTTATCATAAAACGTAATTTCTAGTTTTGAAGGGATATCCGCCTTAAGTAACATTTTTTCAAGTGCATCTAATAAATTTAAATCCCTTATTTGATAATTAACACCAATATCACTTAATCCTACATTGTCGACAACAAAAAGATCATTAAATTTTCCATGAATAAGATTATCAATGACCTGATTGGCTTCTCCATTTGCGACATAATAGGCTTGTCCATCAGGGGGCTGAACATATTCTTTTTCAAGAAGTCCTCTAAATGTCTTGCCTTTAAATGTAATTGAGTTTTTAGAAGTATCTACTTTTTTACCATCTAAGATTCCACCAAATTCACATTCTTGACAATAAAAAAGAGAACCTTTATCAAATTCTCTGTTCCATGATCCTATTGAGATAGACATTTGATAATCATTTGATGCGACGTCATACTTCCCAATCTCAAAATCAATTGATGAATTTTTTAATACACCCAGTTCTTCATATTTGTCATTTGTATATATGAATTTCATTAAAGCCACCTCGGTTCTGTTCTCTTATCAAGAATAATCAATTCGGCTTTAAAAGTTCCATCCCATCCTACAACATTTGAACCACTAGGTATTTTTGTAAAAAAGTCGCTTCTAGACATATCTCTATAATTAAAGAGATTTCTTTTTTCACCATAAACTGAAACACCAAAAATAGTATTATCAGTAGAATTTATTTCTAAATACTCACCAGCCATCAATGATGTGTTAACTTGATATAAAATATTGCCTACTTTTATATATGGATTCGCACATGGTCCATAAAATCTCATGATAAAATCAGCATCAGCTAATGAATCATTGATAGCTTGAACAGCACCCTTTTGATTGGAATATAAAAACGGATATCGATACGTATATTTCTTTATACCTGTCTGATTGCTTTTATCATCATACATAACCAAATTGTATTTCTTCTCTTTGATCCATTCCTGTTTGATACAGAAAATACCAAGTTCTACATTGGTCCTTGTATTAATATTAGCAATGCTAGTGTTTGATGAAACAATATAGCATTTAATATAATAATCTCCAAAGTACAAAGTTCCTGGTGTTTCATTAATACAATCAAGTTCAAATATGTCGCACATTTTATCCAATGTTTCTTTTCTTTCTTTTAGACTTCCTCTCAATGTTAAAGTAATTGTATAAGTATAATTACCTATACTTAAACTAACACTGTCATTTTCAATTGTAGTATTCCATTTTCTTTGATGAAGATAGCCACTTGTTGGAAGAATATTTGCATCTACAAAGTCAACACTATAATTTTGAGAATTTATATATCTTACTCTCATGAAAATACAACCCCCAAACTTTTCAACATACGAATGAAATCTCTATCACTAAAATCATTACCTGTATCACCTTTATCAGCAATTACCTTCAATAATTTAATAATGATTTCTAATAGATAATTTACATCATTATTTGAATTTGATTTATTTTGTTCAGTATCAAAGCCTTCACTTGCTAAATCCAATGTTTGTTTTGAAATACCGTTCATTGCATCATATACATCTTTAGCATTTGCTTCAATCCCAACTGCAATACCTTGAGGAAGATATTTACCAACTTCATCAGCCATGACTTTTGAAGGTGAATGAATTCCAAAGAAAGATTTCAATCCATTTAAAACAGCATCTCCAAATCCCTTGATTTTTCCTAAAATCCAATCTTTTACAGAATTAATACCATTCCATAGACCTTTAACAAGGTTAACACCAACATTTGTACTTTCAGAAAAGGAATGTTTAATACCATCAACAATTGCTTTTCCACATTCTTTTATCCAAGAGAGCATTCCCTTAATACCATCACCAACATTTTTAATAATATTTTTTCCTAAATTGAGCCATTGAAAAGCCATAAACGCTGAAACGATAGCTTGGATTATTTGAGGAATATTAGCCACGATTGTTGGAATTGCACCAATCAATCCCTGTACTAATTGCCAAATCAATTCTGCACCTTTTTGTAAAATTGTAGGGAAATTATCATTAATGATGTTTGCAAATGTCGTTATGATATTAGGAACATATTCTACAAGTATTGGTATTGCCGAAATGATTCCATCTAACAATCGGCTTAATAAATCAAACCCCATAGAAATCATCTCAGGTGCTTTTTGTGCAAGATTTGTTCCTATATCCTGTACAAATTGTAATATTTGAGGAAGTACAACAGGAACGTTTTGTATAAAGCCTGTTACCAAACTATTCAAAAGATCATAACCTTTTTGAAATAGAATAGGTGTTGCTGATATCAATGCAGTAGCAAATCCCTGAACAATGTTTAATGCCATTGGGACAGCATTATCAAAAAGAAATGTAGAAGCTGTAGTAATCAAATTGGATAAGGCACCTGTAACATCCCCTCCAATAGCAACATTTCCTAAAAAATCTTGTGCTGCAGCTTTCATTGAAGCAAATGAACCACTAAACGTAGTAGCTGCTTCTTTGGCGGTTGTTCCTGTAATGTCTAAGTTATCTTGTATAACTCCTATAGCTGTATAAACATCCGCTAGATTACTAATATCATACTTTTGACCACTCAACTTTTGAGCATCTTTAAGAAGTCGTTGCATTTCTTCTTTTGTTCCACCGTATCCAAGCTTCAAGTTATCAAGCATGGTATAGTTTTGCTTTGCAAAACCTTGATATGCATTTTGAATATCTTGTATATTGGTACCAAATTTATTGGAATTATCAGACATATCCTGCATAGCTCGGTTAGCTATGTCAGCCGCCTTACTTGTATCGCCTTTTAAACTTGAAATCAAAGACGCTGAAAATGAAGTAACATTTTCCATATAAGCATTTGCACTGACACCTGATGTTTTATAGGCTTCTTTTGCATAAGCTTTCATTTTATCAGCGTTTTCCTTATACAACGTTTCAATCCCACCTAAAGATTGTTCTAAAGCACCACCTTCGGTAAAAGCCTGAGATACAACTTTTCCAATTCCAGCAGCAACAATGATATTCTTTATTTTTGAAGCAATTGAATTTCCCGCTTTTTCTCCTGCTTCTTCAAGGTCTTTCCCCATGACCTGTTCAATCATGCCCTTCATTCCTTCAGCAGAGGGAACAATTTGAACATATGCTTTTGCTAAATTGGTTGCCATATTATCCTCCTTCCCTTATAATCTCTAATCTTGCTTTTTCATATTCTTCAACAGTTTGAAAACCATCATTGACAGTATTTTCTTCTCCATTGTTTAAAATAAGTGATACTATCGATTTAGGAGGATTGATGCCTTTTGCACCATCTTCTGTTTTCATCCAAATCAATCTTGTCAATTCATCTGAAATCATTGATAAAAGCAATTCCCCAAAAGGAACCTTTTGATTGCTCAACTTCATTTTTATTCTTGAATTTTCCCTCAAACCAACTGAAAAAGTCGCAACCATATATGCTGGAAGCGACTTATAATCATATATTTGATAAGTTTCTGCTAAATCACAAATTAAAGCATCCTCATCAGTTTTTATCATGTTGGCGAGGATCACTAGTTTTTTACTTTTTTATTTGAATTAAAAATGTCCATGATGTTTTCTTGCATTTTGCTTGTAAGAACTCTACCCGTTTTTTTATCTCTGCAGAATTTTTTTAATCTTTCATATTGGGCATTTCCTAAAAGTTTTTTAGCAAAAGGAACAACACTTAAATATTCATCATTGTTCATTTCACTTAAAATTTCAATAAGTTCCCAATCATCACCTACTGCATCATCTACAGAATAATGAAATCCTTGTTTTGTAATACCAGTTATCTTCATCTAGATTACTCTCCTTCTTTTTTCTTGATCATATAATCATAATGGGATGTTTCTGTTTCATCAGGAACTCCTGAAAAAGTTATTTCATAACCAATAGCATCACTATCAGAATATTTAATTTCACCAATTTCAGTAATCCCAGCACATGGAATAACAAGCCTTTTTAAAATTTTCCCTTTTAGAATCATATCAATGACCCATGAAAACTGTTCAGGTTCCTCATTTTTAGCTTTGATTGTTAATCCAGTATCTAAATCTCCAGTAACATTGCTGGATCCATAAACTGTTTTCAATACATTTACGTTCAATGCTTCAATCAACTTTAATTTAAATGTATCCTCTTTTCCAGAAAATAAATTTAAAACAACAGCTCCACCCCATGCTTTTTGAGTGTCTGTTTCAGGTGAGTTATTGTTTGAGACTCCGTCATCTGAACAATATCCTAATGAATTAAATTTAGTATCCAATTCACTTTTTGCATCTTCTGGTAGCTTTGTACCTAGAGGTGCAACAAATACTGAACCACCTATTTTAGGTTTAGCTGCACTTACATTTTTTGCGTCCATCTGTATCTACTCCTTTCTAAAAATATCCAATATCAAACAAAGCCTGATATCGATATTTCTTTATTGTTGTATCTGTATAATCATAATCACTATTGAGATGTAATGATGTGATCTCATCCAACTCAATTAAGTCATACATGACATCTTTTACTTTTTCGTTGAGTAAAGATGCTTTATATTTTGAAGACGAATACGATTGAATAAAAAAAGTGGCCGTGTTTGTAAAATCAAATCTACTACTGCCACTTTTACCAATGAGTACATATTCAACTTCATTAATATTTTCAAATGTCACAGGAACATTCAATTTGTTTTTAAGATAATTAAAAACAATTTCTTCAATCATTTTCATCACCTCAAACTTTTTATTAATGTATTGTTTTTGTAGTTATCTTTTATTGTTTCTATTGTATCTGCTCTAACAGATGCATTTACACGATTAGTTCCAACATGAGAAGATATCTCATACCCTTCACCACCAGCAGCTGTTTTGGTTGCTTCTGCATGTTCTAGGCAAATATCCATCATTTCTTGAGATCTAAGTAATTCCCTTACACCTTTTTTATCAAGTACTATTTTAGCCATATCTTTCTACCATTACTTTCTTATTCCAATCTAAAGGAATATTTTCATCTATTCCTTCAATTGCAAAACCTAATATATGCCACTTTCTTCCTAAAAAAACAACATTGTTATCTTCCCAAGAATTTTGGTCACCTTTAGGGATTGCAAGAGTATAAACTGCTTTTTTGCCGATTAAATTTTGTGAAGTAATAATATCATTGGCTGATGATGGTGAAACAAGAACATTTTCAACTATGATTTCTCGTTCTCGATAAATAGCTTGTCCAAAAGGATCTTCATCAACCTTTATTTTTTGTAATAAAACAACAGGAATACCTTTAATCATTGCCATAAATATTAATTACACCTATTCTTTGTCTACGCAAACCTAATCTTGAAAGCTCACTTTTTTTAATGAACAAACCTCCTCCAGGTACCAAAAAAGTACCTGATACAGAGTATCCAAGAGCTGATTGTGACATCTGTTCCATAGGTTCGCTGTTGGTTGAGGTCATCAAGTTACGAGCAATAATATCAACACATACACTTTTAACTACATTTTCATATACATCTCCATTTTCTATCATTTGGTCAAGATTTTTCCCAGCTTTTTTTGCTTCTTGTCTCAAACAATCTGAAACAACAGTTAATAAAAATGTTGCCTTTTTTGTTTCATCTACTGTTAAATCTCTAAACAGCAAAGTAACATCATCTATTGTTACAAATGGTATCATTACTCATCAGCTCCACCATCTTTAGGTGGTACATCTTTATCAGCATTCTTTTTAGGTTCTTTTTTCTTTTTTTCTTCAATTTCCCAATCACCACCACTAATAATTGAAGGAGTAGTGATGATTGCACCTGTATTTTTATTCTTATATGTTGCCATTATTCAGTTACCACCCTTGTAAATGATTTAGAATTTAAGATTCCCCATCCTAAATAGATTTCGGCACGAATATAAACTTGATTATATCCTTTTAAATCTCTTCCGGAGTTATCTGGATCACCATATTTAATAATTTCTAAAGGAATTTCTTTTGAGTAACCCCATTTAAACATATTTGCAAAATCACCAACGATTGCACAATCTTTTGTTTCAGTACCAAACGATACTGTGTTGTTGGTATCTAATGCTTGTGACCCTAAAGTAGCTGGTTTTCCTCCAAATCTAAATTCAGGATATAATGGATTACCATCAGTAGCTTTCATTTTTGATAAATCACTACGTACTGATGAATTAATAGCGATACCAGTAACCTCACATTCACTACCTTCAACCATACTAATTGCATCATTTAAACAATCATCAGGAGTTGCACTTGCATAAGTTACAGTTTGAGTTACTTTTGAATCAAAATTATTTTCTCCTACAACTGAAGAGGCTTTCCCTGTTCTTGGATTTAAACCGTGAAAAGCTGCAATATCTAAACCTTTTGCCACTTTCTTTGCAAATCCTTCATTGAATTGATCTAAAATATCTAACTGTTCTTCTTCACTCGCAAACATAAATTCATCAGAAACACGTGCACCATATTCAAATTTGATTGGAACGATTGTCACTGAGTCCAATGTTACTCCACCTTCGGATTTTTTACCGTTTTCAGCCACAACATCAATTTCATTATCCATTGAGAAAATGAATTCTTTAGAGCCATTAAATGGAATAGGTGTTTGTGCTGATAAAACTGCTAAACTTGAATGTCCCTTTACTTTGTTAATTAAATCTTTCACTAACGTTGGTGTAAATAAATTATCTTTACTTAATACCGTCATGTTATTCTCCTTCTTTCATACCTTTAAGTAATTTTTTTAATGCAAGTTTCTTTTCTTGCTCTTTAGTAGCAACTGTTTTTTCACCTGTTGCTAAAGGTGGTTCTTTTTGAAAAAAGCCAGCAAACGATTCAGCATCTTTACGAATTTCTTCCTCATTTGAACCTTTCAAACGTGAAGCAATAGATGAAGGCAATCCCATTTCATTTGCAATTCTCGTTTTTACTGAGTCGGACTCATATTTTGCAATTTTCCCTTCATATTCTTTTTTCATGGTTGCTAGGTCATCTGGTGAAGTATAACCTTCATATTTTTTACTGATTTCTTTTTCATAATCGGCTTTTAATTCTGCTAATTTGTCAGGACTTACAAATCCTTCATATTTTTTGTTTTCTCTAGCCAATCTTTCTTTGATAGCTGTATCAAATTCTTCTTGTGTTTTAATTTCTTTAAATTCACTCATTTGTATTTCTCCTATTTACCGTTAGTAACGTAATTTGCATAAAAAAAACGAACTTTCGTTCGCTTAACAACTTATTTTTTGTTTTTTCTTAACCCCTTTGTATGTTGCACATGCCCAATGAGCTAAGATTATACTATCAAGCAATGCTATTTCATGTTCTTCCATCATTGCTTTAAATCCAAAACCGCCATTTGTACCAATTGCTCTTCTTTTACAGTTGGTTACAATTTGTTTTAAAGATGGCTGGTCATTATGACATATGTTTTTTGAAGATGTAACTGCCTGTTCAAACATATTGTTTGCTACAACCACATCCGATACTTTAGGAAGTACAGGTTTCAGTTTTATTCCATAATCCTTGATTTCATCACTCAATATCTGTTGAGAGCCACTTCCATCAATAACAACTTTTTCTATGTCTGCTTCTTTTAGAAATGAAATAATCCATGTGTTGCCATTTCTAACGCTTTGACAATCAATCGATTCAACAAAAATCTTTTCATTTACCTTTGTAGCAATCGACATAGCAACATGTTTTCCATCTACACCATACTTAATACCCACAAAAAGCTTATTTTGAAAATTGGGAACTGTTACAACTTTGAGATTTTCCCATTCCTTTTTCGAAAATTCACTGCCTTGTGAATATGATAGCCAATGTCCTAACCTTTGAATATTGAAATCAACATCATCTGATGTAATTTCATTTTCAATTACACGTTCTGTCAATCCTTGTCCTAAGGACGGGTTAGTTTCATACCAGGCATCTCTATCATATGGATCATGCATATGCTCAATAGACCATTCGGCCCAGCCTGTATTCTTGCTTTTTCCTTCTAAAACCTTATCTCTCATTTTTTGAAATACTGTCCCATGAGAGATTGCAGTTGGTGGTGTTCCTAACATAATGGTTTGAGGATTGGAACTTGCTGAAATAACATACTTTAGCGCACTTTCTTGATCAATCGTGTATTCCTGTGCTTCATCAATAACCAGCACGTCATATCCTTCACCTAAACCACCTGTATTAGAACGAGTTCTAAAATTAACAAGATGATCTAATTTATAAGCTTTTCCTTTTTCATTTAATAAACGTATATTTTCTGAACCTTTTGCCTTAACTGATGTATATTCTATTTCCGCTTGGTCGAGCAATGCGCATATTGTTTCAAAAACTGAATGTGCTGTAGAAATCATGTGAGCCGTATAGAGTATCTTTTCACCATGAGTTATTCCCCACATGATTCTCATAATAACATCTTCAGTTTTACCATTTCTTCGAGGCAAGCTATAACAAAAAAGGGAATGAACCCACATGCTCTCTTTATCAATTGCTAATATGTCATAAATCAATAGTTCCTGCCACTCTCTAGCAGTTCTGCCGGTTTTGTTGTAAATTTCTACCGCTTCCTTCCCTTTTGTTTCAGTATAAGGAAGCACTAACGAAGTTGTAGGAGTTTGTCTTCCAATTCTTTTTTCAGACATTCCTTTTACCTCCTACTTCATGTTCGCTTTTTTTGGTGGTGGTCGATACTCTTCACTGACTGAATATGAATAACAATAGTTACAGTTAGGTATATAGCACTCAAAAGTGATTTTTTTCATTTTTTGATGCTTTTTCTTATCGTAATATGGTTGAATATCACTTACAAAGCATACATGTCTATGCGGTCTTAATCCTTGTGCCATAAACTTCCTCCTTTCTTTAAAATTGAATAAAACGAAAAGCAAGTCTTTTAAACTTGCTCATTAAATATATTCAGTTTCTTTAAATATTTTTTGAAGTTTGGGTGCTTGCATTGCTAACCAATCAACCATTTCTTCATTGTGCCACTCACAATTTTCATGAAGTCCCGATTCACATAAAAAAGCATGGATTAATTCATGCCTTATTACCTGTTTTCTATATTTAGCCACATCTTCAATTTCAATTTCTTCTTTTTGAAAATCTGTAATGACTATCTTTTTTGAAGTGTAATCAGTATATCCAAAACTGTTTTGTAATAATGGATCATTATTACAATTATCTTCAATAATTCTATATTCGGTTCCCAAAACTGAAACTTTTTTTAAAATTTTCATCCTTCCACCTCACAAATTGATATAATAATTAAAAGCATAAAATTAAGTAAGAAAGGCGGTGATATCATGGCAACAAAAGGAAAATGTACTGAAAAACCACCTCGTAGAGGTCCAATGACTGTAAAAGTAAGTTCCTATACGAGAAAAGATGGAACAAAAGTTGATAGTCATAAAAGACACACACCTAAATAATTTCTTTATAAGAGCGGTACTACCATTCTTTTTTGTAAAATAAAAACCGACTACTGTCGGTTAACTATTCATATATAAATAATACTTGTCTTTAATATTTTTTGGTGCATCTTCTTTTAATTTGATGTCACCTGTCTTTTTATCAACATAGCACCAAGGAGCAACTTCTTCTTCAAATATTTTAATAAGTTCTTTTTGCCTTTTTGTGGGATTAACCATCATAACCAAGCACCTCCATAACTAATCTGTCTAAAAATTCATCAGAAACACTGTTTTGCTTGTTCAAAACAATACAATCTGCTATCAATTCATTCAATGATTTTGTATTTTTAAATGATTCTTGTGCATTTTGACTTACATTTTTTCTTATATACATTATATCATTTGTTTCCTGATTAAGCACATAATTTCTCAGTTTTTCTTCTAAATCATTTTTGGCTTGTAATTCGTTTATATTGTTTGCTTGTTGATATTTTCTTACAACTTCCCAATGTTTTTTATGACCACCTAGTTCATGATTTAATACATCATCTAAATTTTTAGATGGAAAATATGAAGTATCAACAATTTGTGAAAACTTATTGCTTATCAGTTCTTCACATATAAATAAATCATTATTTATATGATCATAACAGGCAATACCCTGTAATGCATTTTTTTGAACCACCACGATATTGTTTATGTTTCCATATCGATATTCTTGATTTATTTTAGTATTTAAGTATTCACACATTCTTTTTGAATTTTGCGAATATGTTTGACAATAGATATTAGAATATTTGTCATTTTTATACGTAACAAAAGAAATCTCTTTTTTTCCTAATTTCATATTAAATGGTTTCTTTGCACCCATAAAATTTGAATTTTTCCTAATATTTTCTCTATAATCAATCCTTTTACTCCAAACATCCTGTACTTTCTTACTGCCATCTCCAGGATCATAAACTACAGTACAGTCGCAATTCGCATGTCTTCTAAAAACATTATTACCTGTATTGCTAACTTTACTGTAATCATAAACACCAGCCATTGACTGACACCATTTACATGTTTTTCCAACTGTTGTCCTGATAATTTTAGGCCTTAACCCCGCATTGTAATGAAAATCAGCATTTTTTCGAACTGAATCATCTACGACCGACTTTGCATTGGTTTCTAATGAATCAAGAAAGCTTTTTTCACGTTGGGAATACTTATCAGCATTTGAAATATAATCAATGATGCTTGCTGTTTTTTCTTTGTTATATTCAGGAGCAATTGCTTTTAATCCTAAATCAGCTTTTTTATTCAAAATATTTTGTGTAACCTCACATTGTTTGGATACCAAATCATAATTTTGTTTGATCATTGGTTCAAGTAATCTTTGAGCAATGTTGTAATACATTTTTCCATCAGGGAGCATTTCCTCATTGATATTTTCTTGTATTACTTTTTTTAAAGAAACTCCTAATTCTTTGGCAAAAGAAAGAGAGTCGGTATAATTTACCGCTCCCTGCTTCTGTTTTATTAAAATTGATTTTATTTTTTCATTAGCTTTTATTTCTTCATCAAACTGTTTTTGAATTTCTTCTAATAAAGAAGGAACGATATCATTATTCATCTATTTCTTCCTTAAACATATCATCTATATTTGAAGTTGATGAAGATGTACTATAATCGATTCCAGTAAGTTCTTTTAGATTGTCCTTATCAAAATATCCTGGTACAGCTTGATTGATTTTAATTGCTCCATCTCCAATAACTGAAAGAGCTGAAGCATCTGGTTCAAAAATCGGTGCCCATTTGATTTTTGTTAAATAAATTTGATCTCTTGAATATGTATAACCATCTCTCAAACATGCTGCTAAAAATCCAGCATTGATAAAGCCTGTAGCAAATGTTTTTTGAGCTTTTTTTGCTTTCAATCTTAAATTTTCATGTTGTGCCTTGATTGCTTCAACACTTGATGGATTTTCAGTAGAAAAACCTAGATCATCTAATGTCAACCCTGTTTCACAAGCGAAAAGACTGGCCAACATTTTTAGTTGTTCAACATAGGGTGCCATTGATTGTTGGGCAAATTGGCCTACAGTAGGCTTGTCCCCGTCTTCATCCTTTGAGATTTGCATCAATGATGAAATAGTTGCCTTCCATTTATCCATTTCAGCTCCTGGTTCAAGTCCTAAAACATATTTTTGTGGGAATGAATAGAACTCAGCGGATACTTCACTTCTTTTTAGAGTTCTCATTGCTGCTTGCTGAATAGAAATACATGCTCTTGAAATAACTGAATGTCCAAATGGCCTTTTAGCATCAGGTCTATTAATAATTGGAACCAACAGTGGATACGGAGCTTTATTTTTGATTTTATAAGGTTTTTCACCTCTTTCATAAAAATATGTAACTCCTTGAATAAAATATGCTTCAATAATAGGATTCCCTAGAACATCTTCCTCTAATATGGCATATCCTTCAACCAACATATTTGTAATAGGATCAATAATCCCTGTTGCATGTCTTCCATCAATTACCTGTAAGCGAGGCATTTCTCCAACCTTTTGAGAAATATAAATAAAAGAACATGATGTAATCAATGATGAAATAATTGCACTGTCAAACAACACATCAGGATTATTCATGTCGTATATCTTTTGCATATTGAAATTATCATTAGAAAATTCAACAAAGGAAATTCTATCAGCAATAGAGTCAACAGCCTTTGAACACCATCCTAAACATTCTTTTAACCATCTAAATTCAGGCGGTATTACACTTGAAATATCAACCATTTGATTTTTCATTTCATAATAATCGTATCTTGTTTCGCATCTTTCTTTCCTACTAGCAAGTTTTCTTCTTAAATATCCCATTCCTTTGTATTTCATATATCTTCTATTCCTTTCATAATTTCGTTTTGAGAGCCGTTTTCATAATCCGTGAGAAAATATTCACAGTACGGCGTGAAGTCCGGAGCGCGCCCTTTAAGGGGAGGTATGCCCCTATCACATTATTTTTTGCTTCGATATGCAGTCCAATCAATTATTTGTGGCAGTATTCTATTTGATATGACTTTTTCGGTTTTTATTGTGTTATTAGCAAAGATTTTGTCACTCTTTTGTCTGTTGCATGTCATATGCGCTAGTTGTAAGTTATCCAAGTCGCTTGGATGTCCACCCTTGGCAACTGGAATGATATGATCAATACAAGCACTCAATGGGTGTGGATGTTTATAACTAAAGTCTACTGGCTTTCCACAAATTCCACAGACTGATTGAGTTGCAAATATCCTTTTCTTATTGTTTTCGAATTGTTTTCTATGTGCTCCATCTCTATCTAGTCTTTTAACTGACATATTATCAACTCCTTTTTATAAAGCAAAAAAGAACTACCACCGCAGTTCTTTTTTAACAATTCTTTTGTAAATGGAGTGGCCTATGTCAAATTAACCACATTACCATAATAACACATTTTTCGGGTCATTTACTTTTGATTTACTTTTGATTTACTTTACGATTACTTTTCATTTACTTTTGATTTACTTTACGATTACTTTTTTATTTACTCCAACATTCTTTTTATTTTTTCTTTTGTTGGAGCAATTGCTAAAGCTATAATATCTAGTGATTCATTCAATAGCTTATAAAAAATCGCTTGTGAATATCCATTTTCTATTGCTTTGCTCACTCTTAATTTATCACTTGCGTTATTAATATAAATATCAATGACTTCTTTATGCTTTTCATCTAGAAGATCATTCATTGCTCTTTCTAATATATGAATGTATGTATCATATACTTCAATACATTTATCGTAATCCTCTGTCTTTTCTAGCAACTTATTGTATTCTTGAAAAATTGTTGAATGATAGCCTGGCATTTCAGGCGAATATGATATTCCTTTTCTTTTGTCTAACAATTCTTCTTTTGTTTCTTTTAAGAATTTAGACATTCTTTTCCAGTCCTTTAACTTTGATATTTTAAACTTAACGTCTTCTCTTTGTGATAAATTCATAACTACACTCCCTTTTTAAAGAATTTCTTTTAATTCTTTTTCTTTTTGTCTGATATAACTATTTACTGTTTCTAAAGCAACTTCATTTTGAGCGATTGAATCCACTTGCTGATACCTTTCAAGCAGCTCTTTTCAGCTTCTAAATATGCTATATTTCTAGGTTCGATAACTCCATATTATCGCACCTCTATTAATTCCCTTAAACTCTATGGCCACCAACAGTTTTGAAAGATTTTTGAAGTTAAAAACTTCTTGATATTTTTGATGGTTATTCTTTACGCTCGTATGTAATTTCTATCGAATTCGCTCCACTATTAAATCTAGTTTCAACGATTTCCCCACTTAGGATTTCTTCGCTAATTCCATGCCAAAACTCTACATTACAGCGCATCGCTCTTATCCCTTTATCTTCATATACATCTATTTCTTCATCGTCTGCTGGTTTGTACGTTTCTAGAAAATCTCTAACTGTCATTTTCTTCACCCCTTTTTAATCCCACTTGGAAGGTGAATGGACTTTAAATGTTCTATCTATTATCCGTTTGATTATCTTATACATCCAGCCACCTCTTTTACTTTCTTCAATATGTGATATGTTTTCGTTTTCCTCAATCCAATCCAAATGTTTTCCACAAGAACAACAATAATTCATTTTTTGATTTACTATTTGATGGCATTTTCGACAAACTCCTATGAATTTGTTTTCTTTTTTTGAATAAGTGATGTGTGAAGGCTTCCCCATTTTTTCCTTTTCAATAAGTTTATACATGATAGTTAATTTATCTAGCCATCCAAGCTCTTCACATTGTTTGTTTATTGCTTTTAATAAAGGCATATCAATAAAAACATCTTCATCATTTTCTACGTAGTAAACACGTATTTGTTTAATTTTTAAATAGAATACTACATTGATTCTTTCCTTTTCGTTATCAGGAAAGTTCTCATATATAATTAAGTCCTTTGTTTTAAAAAAAGGCACAAACCCTATTGCTTCAAAATTTTTCATTTGCATCATCCCTTTCTTTTAAAATCCATTCCAAATTTTCTTGTTTCTATAATCAAAAACTTCTTTATCTTTAAAATCTTTATCGGATAGATCTTTAATTCTTTTTCTTGATTTTGATATATATAATTTAGATCTAATTTTTGTGTTAGGCTGTTCCCACTCTAGCATTTCATCAAATTCAAGGATTGATTGATATTGCTCTTTGTGATTATCTTTCATATATTCGAAAAAGTAATTGGTGTGAAATGGGCAAAAACAACAAGCACTTGCTTTTGTATCTAAACCCCATTTTTCTAGAATATATTTATAATTATCTGCTCTGGTCAATTCCATATCCACTAAAGGAAATTTATTAACAAACATCTTATGCTTGTTTTCTTTACAACGGTGTTTTTCTTCTAATGAAAATCCTAAATGCATTTCATGTGCTTTTAGATCTTTATTTTTAACACGTTGATATTTAGCGTATCCAAGCAGTTTGTATTTAACAAACTTTATAATTTCATTTATCTTATAATCCAACGTACAATTTCGCATCATCTTACCTTTTTTACCATTTTCATCAACTGACCAAAACGGAATTGATACAACTCTACGTTTTCCAAAATTATTTAAGTAATCTTGATGTAAATGAGTATCTAAGATGTAAAATGGTATTTCTGCATCTTCACAGGCATTTTTTATAAAATCAACTTGCTTATAAACCCATATCGGTTCACTTCCCAAATCACAAAAGATAACCGCATCGTAAATAGGAACTTCTTTATATTTGATTTCTTTTTTATTTTCGCAAGACATCAAAGCTAATGCGGTTGATTGCATTCCTGCTCCACAACTTAGAATTTTCATTTACCGCTTATCTCCACATTTTTTAAAAGCTCCTGGATTTCATATTGATGGCCACACCATATAAATTCAAATAATTTTCCAAATGGTTCTTCTATATGAACCGTTTTTTCCTTATATACACTAAATCTTTCCGCTAAATGGTGATATGGCATTTTTTTATCGCTTGCAACTAATCTTAGCGGTTCAAATTCTCCTCTTTTGTCCTTACCGATATATCTATATCCTTCTTTTTGAAGGAATAGTAATAATTCTTTTTCAAAATTTGTTAATTCACATTTTTGTTTATCTTCCATGGTACTCTAACTCCTTTCTTTGGTATCATTTTTCTCACTTCCTATGTTTTTCCTAACTTTACAACTTTGTATTTATGATTGCCCTTTTGTGCTTTTGGTGTAGCACAATGTCTTAAATAATCAGGTGTCCTGTCTAATACTTCTGCGCATTCTTGAATAGTTCCCAAAGCTACTATTTTACCTTCTTGATCTCTATCGTAGACAACATATATTATTTTGCTCAATGGCATGTCATATGTTTTGCTTTTTCCTTCCAACAATTCTCTTAATTTGCTATTTTTACTTTGAAGTCTAGATGCTTGTTCTCTATACCTATATGCCGTTTGTTCTAGTTGTTTGCTTTTGATTTCTAGCCGTTCATTTTCATTTATTAACGGCTGATACTTTTCAATCACCCATTGCTTCAATGTTTCTTCTAATTTTTGAGCAGCTGTTTTTTTATTATCTTTCATGAAAAACAGCTCCTAAAATCGTTTCTTTTGCACCACTTATTTACAAATACAATGACATTATTATTTGGCTTTGCGTTGCAATTCGCTCTGCATTGAATTACATTGCGTTTTTTTAATTCTAGAGTTACATATGGTACGTCCAATTCTTTATTTTTTCTGATAAAAAATATCGATGTTTCTCTTCTAGCTACTTTTTCACAATATGTTTTTACACAATGTTTTAATTTGTTAGACTCCACAAATAACTCTTCTTGACTTTTCGCTGGAAAAATTGAAAAATCATTATTTTTAAATTCATATTTCTTTAATTCACTTGCATAATTGGCAATTTCGACGTTCATTTTTTTATTAATCATCATTGTATATTGATCCATGACTTCATCATGCTTTGTTTTGAAATTAGCTGGATAACGTATAGCTTTGTCTTTCAAATCCAACTTTAGAAACTTCGCTTGTCTCATGTAATCAGTGTAGTCATGAGAATTAATCGCATTTTTTTCTAAATAATCAATCGTTTTTCTAATATCTTTTGTGAAAGTGATTAAATCTTCGTTATTTTCTAATCCGATTAATTTTGCTTTTGTTATGTAAGAGTTATCAGCTATTCCAATATTTCTATATATTTGTAGTTCTGCAAATCCCCAGTTATTTCTGATGATCAATTTCATTTCTCTTTTGCTAAGGTTCTTCAATGATGCTTTTCTTCGCAAAACATCCTTTAACATATTTGAACAATTCATTTTTACTAGAATTTCTAGTTTAGGCTCTTCTAAAAAACATTCAATATAATCAAATACATCAATATTTTTCTTCACTATGGCATCCAAACAAGAATATTTCATGTTTTTTGCTTCATTCATCAGCTTATTTATGCTATTTTTTGTGTTTATAACATTTCTGTATGGATAATAATACCAGTAACTACTGTATTTGGTGCATATTTCTCTTTTCCATGGTTTATTTAATTTTTGATGATATGTTCCATTGTATAAACCCATCGTTCTATAGCTGTTGTTTTTCATAAATATTTTATACATCACATTAATTCTTTCGACTTCCAATAAAGTGTCGCTAAAAGTGCCAAAATGTTTATCATAGCTTCTATAGTAATAGAATAGTCTGATAATTACTTCTCCTCTTGCGTTCACTTCTAGAAACGTCAAATATTTGCATAATTCATCAATATTATTTCTTCGACTTATTATCTGTGATCTTTTATTACACTCTCCGCAGGTCATATAATCACCTATTTTTAAGTGATTGGTGTATTTTGCTGGTACAAAATGCCATTTTTGGCAATTCGTACAATAAAAAGCACTCATTTCTCCCTTATTTTTGAACATCACAATTCTGTTTTGTTCTTTTTTTAGAACATTGATTTTCTTTTGAAATTTCTTCATTGGAACTTCTTTTAGATTGCTCAATTCATCAACTATTTGATATTTATACACTTTCATCACCTAATTCGCCGAAAATGTCTAATTGATCATAAGCAATTTTAGCTTTTTTCTCTTTTTTAGCTTTTGCTTTTGCTTTTCTTGCTTCTATTTGATATTTTTTGTAAGAATCAAGCGCTTTTTCAACAGCTTCATCAATTTTTTTGTTAATTTCTTCTTCATTTGATTCAGATTTGACAACTTTTTCATCTTTTTGTTGTGCTTCAGCAACTATTTTCTTTGATTTTTGAACATTTTGTTCCATTTTGGATTGTAATTGCGAATAAGTTGCAGAACCATCTGCATTTGTCTGATACGAACCTCTGACAACTTTTATATCATCTTCATCATAATAATGTACTGCTAATGCATAAAGTTCTTCATCTTCTCCTGATGCAAAGCCAACTCTTCCTTGTTGGCTCTCTTTAGCTTTTTTAGCCAATTCATTGATAATGTATGTAAAACATTCATCTAATGATTTCTTTTCTTTTTTTAAGTTTCCTTTGATATCTTCTCTTGAAAGAAGATAGTTGCCAATTTTTACAATCCATGGATTTTTAGCCTTTTTCAACTCCATTTCAAACTTATCCATTTTTCTTTTCTCCTTTGCAACAAAGAGTTAAAGTTGCTATTTCTTTTCCTTCACAAATCTTTTTAAGCCTGTAACCAATTAACTGATATTCATCTTCATACTCAATTGAATATCTATACATCATTTCCTGATAACTCGAACATTCAAATGATATCTCTTTGTGTTTTGACATGGAATTAGCACCTCTTTCTCTTATATTTTTAAGTTCGATAACTACACATTATCGCACCTTACTATATTTTCTCTAAACCCTTACTGCGTATAGCTTTTGAGGATGTTAGAAAAATAAAAACTTTGTGTATTTTTTTAAGATTTCCATCTTATTGTTTCTTTCAATTCCTCAATGGCTGTTTTTAACGATTTTAGATTGTCGTTCATTTCTTTTAACTTTAGCAACTTGTTTTCTTGTGCATTGAAAATAGCAATCTGTACAAGTAGATGAAGGATCAGTAATATTACAATACCCATTATTCATCATCGCCCAATTTCGTTTTAGATGCATCTATTGTTATTTTCAAAACACCTTCAAAAACAGCATTGGTTTTACTTTCATCATCCGGCATTACTTTTAAAGACGATTTGACTTTTACATTGATTACTTCCGCATTTGAAAATTCATCTACCAAGTCTCTTTGATTGATACAATCATCATCAATAATTATTATTCCATCTTTGTCATATACCTCTAGTTTTTCATCTAGATATACTGTTGATAGCAACTGCTCTAATGTTATTTTCATCTTGTCACTCCTTTTTAATATTTAATAGCTTCTACTTTTCTTTTCTTCTCTTTTTGAGAAGTATTTGTATAGATAGCTGTTGTCTTGACATCACTATGCCCCATTATTTTTGCTAATTCTGATAAAGAGCTGTTCCCGTTTTCATTGATCCATTGAATAGCGAACATGTGTCTAAATGCATGAGGATGCGCTTTATCCAGGTCAATTCCTCTACACATCCCGCATATCTTTTTAATATGTTCTCTTATTGTTTTTTCGGTTAGCATTTTTTGAGGGTCTTTTTTTCCAGGAAACAATGTCCCTGATTCAATTTTTTGAGTTTTTGCATATTTAAGAAGCTCTCTTCTTAAATCGCTTCTTAAAGGTACGTCTCGTTCTTTACCTTTATTGTAAATAGTGATGTATTGCTTGGCTTGTTCAATATTTTCAAGCGTGAAATATTGAAGTTCTCCAACCCTTATACCAGTATAAGCTAACACCTTCATGATCATATGGTCCTGTATCATTCCTTTTTTCTTAGACATTCTAAGCATTCTTTTAAAATCTGCAGGTTCAAGAACATCTTCTATTGAAGTTCTTTCTTGCTCTTTTATTGTTTTGAGGCAATAATCTGAAACGTGTTTTTTTAGCTTTTTCTTTGAATAATCATCATTTTCATTCAGTTCTATGTATTTAATGAACTTATTAATGATTATTATGTAGTTATTTACAGTCTTGGTTGAATACTTTTCTATCATCTTTGATTTGTAATCAATCAAAGATTTTTTTGAGATTTCTTCATTTTTTGTATCTAACATGGCATCTTTAAAGTTTCTTGCCACAAGTGCATACTTTGTGTAGGTCTTTGTGGCTTTTTCATCCATGATTTCATCATCGATAAAATCATCAATGTATTTTTCTAACATGCTCTTGGTTAGAATGAATTTATTCTTCAATCGTTCAACCTCCTTTTTTGACCACTGAAATTCATCTTGTCTTTAATTTTCATCCTTACATAGATATAGAAAAGCCGATTGACTTTGTTATATCTGATTTCATAATCTAGAAAATCTTTAGATTTAAAACTTTCTAGCATGAATTTTGAAATAAGCGTAGGATCTTCTATCATCCTGCTTATTTTTCTTTTTGAAAATCTAGTAAAAGCTTTTCTTTCCAATGGCTTTTTTAAGTTTTTGGATGATTTCCATCGCTTTTTCCCTTTCGGGTCTTTAGCGAGATAATTAGCAAGTCCAGTAAGGCCATATTCATCAGGTTCAAGTTCTTCTATTTTTGTTCTTATTCCTAATGTCCACAGTTTTTTTAAGAGCAATCTATCTATTGTACCTTCGACGATCATATGATGATGTACTCTTATTTTTTTGTCTTTATCAAATTCAGTTACATAGACGTACTTTGAGTTTTCTAAGCCTAGCTTTTTTCTTCTGTAGTTGATTTTTCTAATGAAGTTGCTGACATTCTTTTCAGCTTCTTCAATTGAATCTGGAAGATTTTCATTTGAATAAGTTAGATGCATCACGTAATCATTTTCATCGAAATTGTTATTGATTAATCTTATAAAATACTTTCTAGCGTTTTTTTCATTTAGATTTTTCTTATAAGCTTTTGATGTTTTTTTCTTTATCCTGTATTTATTTATTTCTTTTTTTGAAAATACTGGATAAAGTTCTACTTCAAACTGATTTCCACTTTGAATTGTCTTTGATACGTAATGATGATCTATTTTATTGAATTTCAATAGATCACTTATTTCTTTCTCTTCTAGATTGCTGATGGATGTATCAAATAGATTTTCGTAATCGTAATCTAGTTTCGTCGACTTGTTAGTATCCATTACAAGAGATTTATTGCATCTTCAAATAAGCATATTCTCCACTTTAAAACTGTACAGTTTTGACATGTTATGATATACTAAAAATGTTCAAGAGAATATTTTTACAAGTTCATTTGGAGATGCTATCGATTAATTTTAATTGATAGCTTTTTCTTTTATTTAAAATTAAAGAAAAAGCTTGTCTATTCTACGATTAATCACTTGATACATGTTATCTTTTATTAAAAACATATTGATATCCTTCAATAGTTTTTTCTTATTCTTCTGTTCTTCAATTAAACTGCATATGCAACCTAATGCTACAGCTTCAGGAATTGAATAATTTTTTAATACTTCATCAACTTTATTGCTAAAACCCTCATTTGATACTTTTCTAACTACATAGTTTTCATAAATAGTTAGAATATCATCCAAAACATTCCTTTTCTTCTTGGTTTGTAGCTGGATAACGCTTGTAATAATCATTGCTTCATCATCCATATTTTTTCTCCTTTCCTATTTCTTAAAAAAACAAGCTGCTAAGTTATGATTCATACCTATGAGAAGTCACTTAACTTTTCTTTTTACGTTTTTTCTTTTAATGTTTAATTCAGGAGGTTTTTTAAAATGTACTTAACAGCTTACTAGAGCTTTATTAGCTCTAACCAGTCATAGACGATGGGATTTCATTTTTTTTAAACATATTAGAATGTAAGGATTTTTCTATGACTGGTTAGAGACAACAAATGTCTCTCTTTTTAGTTGCCTCTTTTTTCATTGATAGTTTAAGCTAACCTGCTTGTGCAAAATCTCATTGCATTTATAACTGGTTCATACATCTTCTTAAATTCATCTTCTTCAATTCCTAAAATTTCAGTGAAGAATTCAGGAGGTACACATGAGCCACCTTCTAATTTAATACCTTCATCATCATCTGTTTTGTAAAAATTCACTTCAAATTGAGCTATGGTTAACTTTATGTTTTTTTTGCTTTTATCATTATCATTTGATAAATCAATTACTTCTCCATTTAAGCCGCATTCTTCTAGCAATTTTTCTAGCTCTTTCTTTAAATCTTTTGAATCCATATTTTTCTCCCTTTACCTTTCTATATAGATTTCAGTTGTATACTTTCGCATCTTCGGTGATTCAACAAATACATCTATTTTATTGCCTTTTATCGCACCACCACAATCTTGTGCTATATACACCTTTCCATCTATCTTTATTTTTGAACCATAGGGGATGATTGCAGGATCAACCGCTACAGTCATTCCCTCGGTTGCTTGGATACCGGTGGAGGTCAAAGCTCCGTACCTATCCTCTCCTGGCCAGTAATACGTAATCGTAAACTGGCCAAGGTTTCTTCAATTTTCTAATTCAGCTTCTAATTGTTCATTTCTTACAGAAACTTCATCATACAATCTTTGATATTTTATTCTTTCTTCCTTTTCGGCATTCAACTCATTATAGATAGAGTTGTATTCCTCTTTTAGAAGCGACATTTGTGCTGTTTGTTCTTCTAGCTTCGAACTGGTTGAAGCTAGATTGATTGCTAAGGTTCCGAATCCTAGAACGATAGCAATACCTGCAGTGATCATAGTAATTGCTCCTCTTCTTGATAGTTTCATTTGTTTTTCTCCTTTCTCTTGGACTTTTTCTTACTTCACTTTTATAATTTAATTATCAGTATTTGCAGATACTGAAATTTATTTGAAAGTGAGGTGAAAATAATGTCTGATACAAATTTACGTACTTTTCCTTGTGATGAGCGTGAAGCACTAGCGATGCTTTATGTTCAAAATCAAGACTTAACAGGTTTAACACCCGAAGAAATTTACGATAAGTACTGTGATGCCTACGAAAAAATTAAAAATCATGCTCGTGAGCAATACAAAGCAAAAAAACTTGCTAGAAGATCTACCTCTATTTAGACATTCGTAAATTTTACATATAGAGTCAGTTAACTCGTCTGACTCTATATATTCATATTCCTGAACTAAAGTTTCTAAACATTCATGAAGTATTTCTCTTTCACGCTTTCTTTTTTTAAAATAATCAATCATCGAACTTCTCCTTTCTATAAAATTACATTTATTAAAATAACTATCACTTTGGCAATAAAGATGATTCCGGCACATATCGTTGCTAAACCTCTAGCACTTAACTTTTCAATCACACTTATCACCAATTTCTTCTTTACGAAACTTGGCCATTTCTTCTAATAATTTTCCATACGATTGTGCTGTGATTAAGTCTAATCGTCTAGCTAGATAAAGTATTCCGCTCAAATAGCTTTCTTTATATCCCAATCTATTTTCGGTCACATCAAGGCAAGCGGATGCATCTGCTATATCGGCTGGATACGCGTTTCTAAATTCGCGTTTCTTTTGATGATATACCTTTGCTATTTTTTCAATTTCCATGAATTCTAACGCTAATACACTGTTTAATTCTTCTTTCATTTTTTGTTTTTCTGCTACCATATAACTTCCTCCCCTTTCGCGTCTTAAAACAAATAATCTAATAGAAACTTTTACTAAATTTTCATATTCAGCTATTTCCTTTGCAGCTATTAGATTTTTTTCTACTTTTGAGTCAATCACTTTTGAAATTTCTTTTAACCTTGCACCGATTAAGCCATACGATAAACCGTACATGTATTGGTTCATGCCTCTTTCTAATTTCATATTTCCGCCCCTTTACTTTTTTATTTCCTGAGCTCATAAGAGCCTACATCTTTTTTTCATGGCTTTAATTAGTAAATCAGTACAAACGAGTATTGTTAACGATATAGGCTCTTACAAGCCCAGGAATGAATTTACTTATGATCCTTTAACTCCAAATCGACGTATCAACCAAGAATCCAACTTAGTTGTATCTATTTTCCAAGGAGCTGTTTTTCCTGGAGCCTTGTACGCAGGAAAACCTTTCATCTTTATGTACTCATTCAATTCGCATCGTGTGAATCCATAAGGAAGTAATTCCTTGATTGACATGTATTTTTTGGGATATGTGGTAGTATTTTGCATTTTTTTAGCCCCCTTTCTTTAATTTTTCTTTTAATTGCCCTTTTTGGTTTGAATTGCTAATTGCATTCCTTTAGCAATGTCAGTAATACGTTGAATCTCACCTGAGTTCATTTGTTTTGCTACAACAACTAGCTTTTCAATTTTTTCTTTTTTAGCATCTTCTTTTTGTGCTTCTTTCATATTTTCACCTCTCTTGTACGTTTATCAAACTTTACAACTATATAATAGTCTTGTAGTCGTACTTTGTCAATACTCAATGTTTGATAATCGTACTTTTTTTATTTACTTTTTTATTTTACGTTGTATAATTCAATTGAAAGGAGAAATTAAAAATGGAACAAATAGGAGATAGAATTTTATATATAAGAAAAGAATTAGGATTAAGCCAAGAAGCTTTTGGTTCTAAGATTGGAATAAAAAAATCATCTATGAGTTCAATTGAAAAGAATAAAAGTAATCCTAGTGAACAAACGATTAAATTTATTTGTAAGGAATTTAATGTTAATTATTCTTGGCTAGTTAAAGGAACTGGAGATATATTTGTTGAAACTGATGATGCTTTGTTACAAGCGCTAAAAGAAGAATATAATTTAGAAGATATGCATTTGAAGTTAATTAAAGAGTTTTTGAAGTTAAGTGATCAGGAAAAAGATGTTTTTCTAAAATACATCACAAATGTATTTTTAAAAGAGGAACAATAATTCCTCTTTGATTGCTATTTTCTATAATACTTTTGAACAATATTATAGATTAGTTCTAATGTCTTTAGATCATAGATGTTTTTCAACATTTCTATAATACATTTTATGTATTCTTCTTTAGGCATGATAATCACCTCCCTGATTTTACTTTATCTAAAATAAGAAAGGTGCGATGATATGCGATTTATAAAATTACTATTAATTCTTTCACTTATGGTTTCTTTTGTTGGCTGTTCTTCATCTACTAACAATGAAACTAATGAAAATAAAGAAAAGATTGAGACTAAATCGAAAAAAGTAAATAAATATAAAATAATTGATGAATTTATTTCTAACTACGAAAAGAAATACAATACTTCTATTGCTGATGTTCAAAAAATGAATATTCAAGGTGAGGACTATAGAGTTGAGTTTAGATTAAATGCATTTAAAAATGCTATCGGTAAAAAAGGAACACTTAACGGATATAAAATAGAAATTGTTAATTATGGTGTTTGGAGCAGAGATTCATTGAGAATATATTTAACAGCAGATACGAACGATAATGCACAGATCATGTTAAAACAATTACTCAAAGTTGTTGACAAAAATATCTCTGATGATAATATCAACGAACTTACTGGTACATCTTCTAATAGTTTAATCAACAGTAGCATCAATGATTGTGAAGTGCTCGTTGATATTGAAGCTAAAAATATTAATTATTAATAAAAAAGAACAATGGCTGCAACCATTGTTCAAGGCACGAAAAAATGCAAAATACTACCACATATTTATTATCATCATTCCATGCACATGTTTATTTTATCACTTTTGCGTATGGAATGAAAGATTCAAAACAAAGGAGATAAAGTAATTATGGCTAAGTACACAAAAAGAAAAGATGGAAGATATATCACTTCCGTCACTTTAGGAAATAAAAAATATTATATTTATGGAAAAACTATCAAAGAAATTGATAAAAAAATAATAGAATTAAAAGTTAAATACGAACAAGGCTTATTATTAAAAAGTCCCAATGTTCTTTTTAAGGATTATAAAATGAGATGGTTTGAATCAAAGAAACCTATGATAGGTGCTAAAAGCGTTGCAAGTTATCAATCTATTATTAATAATCATTTTACTAGGATTGATTATATACAAGTGTCAAAAATCAAGAAAACTGATGTGCAATTGGTTATCAACGATTTAGTAGATCATCCTAATACTGCAAATAAAGTATATATGACTTTAAATCAAATCATGGAAAATGCAGTTGATGATGATATTATTACTAAAAATCCATGTAGAAGAATTGTTAAACCTAAATTAGAAGCTAAAGAAAAAAGAATTTTAACAGATGCAGAATTTTATTTAACAGAAGTAGCTGATTTCAATGATAGAGAAAAGATGTTTGTTGTTTTGAGTAAGTATTGTGGGCTTCGTCCTGAAGAAACAAGAGCACTTACTAAAGATGATTTCTTTTTAGAAGCTAATAGTGGATACGTTAGAATAAATAAGACTGTTGTTTATGTTTCTAATCAAGCAATCTTTCAACAGTTTACAAAGAATAATACAAGCGTTAGAGACATACCTCTATTTGCTAATATTCTGCCTTTTGTTAAATATTATCTTTCTAGCATACAAACTAACAAGTTGTTTACTAATCTCTCTAGCAAGAAAGATGAATACATGTCTAATCAATCTTATAAGTGGTTAGTTAAGAAAATCAAAGATAAGATAAGAATGAAAGCTTGGGATTTGAATATTGAGTTTAAAGAAGATGGCTTTACACCTTACACATTTAGACATACATACGCTACCCTACTTTATTATTCAGGAATCAATTTAAAAGAAGCTGAATATTACATGGGCCATACGGATAGTAAGATGTTGAATCAAGTCTATATTCATCTTGATAAAGTTGCTTTGAGAAATAATAAAAATATTGAAGATTTTATTAAAAATAAATTAGAATTAAATAGAGAAAATTTTAATAAAAAGTTGCTCTTAAACGAGTAACTTTTTTTGACAACTTTTTGACAACTTTTAATATGAATAAATATAAACAAATATAAGCAAATATAAACAAGTAACATATCTAAAATAAAGTATAAAAAAGCTCAAACCTCTAGTAAAACCTAGTGTTTAAGCCATTTTATCAATTGGTCTCCCCGCACGGTCTCGAACCGTGGACCCTCTGATTAAGAGTCAGATGCTCTACCAACTGAGCTACGGAGAGATAACAATGATATTCTAATACAATCTATTTTTAAAATCAAGGAAAATCATTAAATTTCTTAAAAATCTATTGAAATATAAAAATGATTTTCTTTTTTATATACTGTAATAACTTCTTGATTATAAAACTTCTTTAAACTAATTAGATTATGAAACCAATCATCATTTGAATTATATTGAAAAAGAATATTTTGTTTTGTATCTACAATAATAAAATCATAAAAACTAAAATGTTGTAATAGATTTCTTAAAGTAATTTTTTCATCAAAAGCATCTGTTGATATTTCACCAATCCCTTTTAAAGTATACATTGCCATTTTTGATCACCTAAATCATATTATACGTTATTGTGTACATGTTCACAATATTTTTGCAAGAATAATTCTATATAATTATACATATAAGGAGGACATAACAATGATTGATTATTCACCGTTATGGCATACAATGGAAGAAAAGCAGATTTCTCAATATGTTCTTCTAAAAAGTGGTATTGATCATAAAACTTTAGACAGATTAAAAAAGAATAGTAATATTACAGCTCTCACTCTTGAAAAATTATGTTTGATTCTTGATTGTCAACCTAATGATGTAATTACCTTTGTACAAAAATAGTTTTAATAAACTATTTTTTATTTTACCTATATCATCTTATATCTTAAGCATATAAGTACTATAGGGAGGTGAACTATGCAAATCATTCGTAAAAAATACAACTGGGCTTCTCCATTGTTCAAAAGAAATAAAACAAATAAAATTATTTTGCATCATGCACAAGCAAAAACATGTAGTGTAGAAGATATCCATCAGTGGCATTTAAAAAAAGGTTGGAGTGGAATTGGATATCATTTCTTAGTAAGAAAAGATGGTACGATTTATCAAGGTAGACCTGAAGATACAATCGGAGCGCATGCTAAAGGTGCAAATCATGATTCAATCGGTATTTGTGCTGAAGGAGATTTCATGAAAGAAGAAATGAATCCTTTACAACTCAATGCCTTAATTGATTTAGTTTCTTATATAAAAAATAAATATCACATTTCTAGCATTAAAAGACATAAAGATGTTGCTTCTACAGATTGCCCAGGAACCCATTTTCCATTTTCTACAATTATTTCTTCAAATCATATTGTTTTAGAAGATACTTGGTTGCAACGTTTAAATCAAGAAATTAAAAAACAAGGTTTTCGCATGTATCCTACTGTTAAAAGAGATGCCCAAGGAAAAATTACAAGACTCATTCAAGAACGCCTTAACTTTTTAGGATTCAACTTAAAAATTGATGGTATCTTTGGTATCAATACCGAAAAAGCTGTTAAGAAATTTCAAAATAATAGAAATTTAAAAGTAGATGGCATCGTTGGTAAAAAAACATGGTCTTATCTAATAAAAGGTATAAAAGTATAAAAAACTCCTATACGGAGTTTTACATAAAAACTAATAATATAATGGCAACCAAATTATTGATCATATGCATTAAAATAGGTACACAAATTGTTTTTCTTTTTTCATAAGCATAGGAAAAAGCAAACCCCATTCCACCATAGGAAAGCAAATAAATTAGTTGCGATAGATCACCAGCAAATAAAGCAGAATAAATGTGTAAAAAGCCAAATAAGAATGAACTTGCAAAAATAGCTAACCATTTACTTTTATCTCTAAGACTTCTAAAAACAAGTCCTCTAAATAAAAGTTCTTCTAATATAGGTGCTAAAACAACCGATTGAAAAGCCATCAATAAGGCACCATTATTTAGATAATCTTCAAATAATAATTGATTGGCAGAATCATTTGATCCTCCACCCAATACAAAATTAATAATCATATTAGCAACAATTGAAATTCCATAAATCATTACAATACCAATTGTAATAGAATAAACAAAATTATCTGTAAAATGTTCCTTAAATCTTTTTATATTATCTATCAAAAAATCTTTTAAAAGCCATACAACCAAAACAAAACTCAATAATGAACAAATCAAATTTAAGTAGATTCCTAAAACTGTCGTATCTCTTGTAATATTTGTATACTTTAATAAAAGATAAATACCAAAATTAGCAAACCTTGGTATGACATATAAATATAACGGAAATAAAAGAATAAATCCAATTGCTTTTTGTTTTCCATTAATCTTTCCTGCAAAGCTTTCAGTCATCATAAACATCCCTTCAACTATAGCTCAACACTATTTTTATCTGCATAATCTAATTCTTCATAGAAAACAGCAAAACATGTATTAAGCTTTACATCATAAAAATAAGCACTAAAGAAAGTAGAAACAACCCCTGTTATAAATGTTGCTAAAAAAGGAATAGGCATAATCGTTTCTACAAACATTGCCACAACGCCTGAAACCAAACCAGCTAAAATCATCCATCCAAAGAAAGAAAATTCTAATTTAAACAAAGTCCATTTATTTCCTTTCATTAAGCGACTGGATTCTTTTAAGGCTGTTAATCCAGTATAATTATATTTTTGTAAAATGTAGTTAAATAATCCAAATTTTAATGATAAATAAACAGATAAAATCGAAATAATAATTACGAGTATAAAAACAAATGAAAACACATTTGATAATGAAGCAACAATATTAACAATTTCATCTTGAGAAATCGTTGATTTATTAACATACATTAAAACAAGTTGAGATAAATTTGAAAATTGTGCATCTGTAATCATTGTATACATCAAAAGCATTCCAATAACCCCTACAACAATACCCGCTAAGGCAACAACAACTCTATACAAAAAATATGTTGGAAAAAGTTGACCAAATCGTTTAATTCCTACAAGTGAATCTTCTTTTTCATCAACTAAATTTCCATTATTATTAACAACCTTTAAAGACGCTACAATAATTCCATGTCCCAAAGTAACTGTTAAAATACTTAAAATTAAACTTATAATACTTCCTAAAATGCCATCAAATAATCCTGATAAAGCCGAAAATAAAGCTTGAATAATACCAACATATAAAATAACCTTAAATAACTGATTAGGTTGTCTTAATACTTCATTTGCTTTATTTTTGATATCATATATATTCATTTCTTTCACCATCCTATAAAGGCATTATAACAAATATTATATTTGATGAAAACTATTTTAAATCCAAACTTGTTTTAATAGCCTCATTTACTTTCTTCATAAAATAATCATCTAAAGTACCTAATTTTTCTTGAAATCGAACTTTGTCAATCGTCCTTATTTGTTCAAGTAAAATAACAGATTTCTTTTCTAAAGAATCACAACGAATAATGACATGCGTGGGAATAGGATTTTTGGTGAGTTTTGACGAAATCGGGGCAACAATAACAGTTGTTGAAAATTTATTTCCTTTATTATTTTGTAATACTAAAACAGGTCTTATTCCACCCTGTTCACTTCCTATAACCGGTGAAAGATCAGCATAATAAATATCTCCCCTACTAATCATAAAATAACCTCCTATTGGATTTTATGAGTAGTTTTTCAAATTATGATAATTGCTTCTTTAACACCTTGATTTATGCTATGATATATCACGAATAATAAAAAAAGGAGATACTAAAATGATTAAAGCAATAATATTTGATATGGATGGTTTAATGATTGATAGCGAAAGAGTGACTTTTGAATGTTATCAAGAAAGATTAAAAGATATGAATTTAACAATGGATGAAGAATTTTATAAAACATTGTTAGGGAAACCTATTAAAGGAATCTATCAAAGATTTTATGATGTTTATGGAAATGATTTTCCTATTGAAAACGTGATTCAAGATGTACATCAATTAATGGCTGAACGTTTTGAAACAGAAGGAGTTCCTGTAAAAAAAGGACTTGTTGAATTATTACATTATTTAAAAGATAATAATTATAAAACAATCGTTGCTACTTCAAGTAATCGTGATCGTGTAGATAAAATTTTAGCACAAGCTAAAATCACAGAATTCTTCGATGATTCTATTTGTGGTGACGAAGTTACTAAAGGAAAACCAAATCCTGAAGTTTTCTTAAAATCTTGTCAAAAACTTGGCGTTAATGTTGATGAAGCTATTGTTTTAGAAGATAGTGAAGCAGGAATTCAAGCAAGCTATGATGCAAACATCAAAGTAATTTGCATTCCTGATATGAAATATCCAGAAAAACAATATGAAGAAAAAACATTTAAAATTTTAAAAGATTTAACTGAAGTTACAGCGTATTTAAAAAGTCTCTAATTAAAGAGACTTTTTTAATATATCATAAATCAATTCAACAACACGTTTTGTATTTTTACCATCTTGATATTCAAAAAATATATTTTTAAAAGCTTCTAAATTTCCCACTTCATTCTTTTGTATTCCTTGAATCAACTCATCAATATTTTTACAAATCTTTCCTGGAAATAAATCTATATTTACATAACATCCAACATCTTTTAAATAATCATTTAAATCTGGAACATAAAAATACATTGTTTTATTTAAAATAGAATAATCAAAAACAATCGATGAAAAATCTGAAATCAAGAGATCACTTAAAGCAAACAATTCATGTGTATCTTCATTAAACATATCAATAATACGAGGGTGTTGCGGAAGACAAACATTTTTTAACAATGGATGTAATTTATAAATGAGATACGTATTTTCATCAAAAGAATTTATTAACTTTTCACCATCAAATGGAAGCATTGAAAAACCTTGGTAAATATTTCCCCTAAAAGTAGGAGCATATAAAATAATTTTTTTATCCTTCAAAATTGGATACTTAGCTAACAATTTATTTTTAGATGATTTTAAATAATTATCATCAAATAAACAATCTACCCTTGGCATACCAGTAACAACCACATTTTCTTCTTTAACAGAAAAAGCTTCACTATACGGTTTTTTCCAATAAGAGCTATTTGCTATCACATAATCATAATTTTTAATTGGATATTTTCTAGCAAGTGCATTCCCAAATTTTTTTATCGCACCACAAGCATGCCATACTTGTATCACATTAACTCCTTCTCTTTTAAACGTAGAAACAACATAATTATTATCTCTTATAATAACCACTTTTGATGTATTAATTACAAAAAGCTGTTGAATACAATTAAGCATATATAAAAAGTTTTGTTTTATTCCTTGTTGATCATACTCAATAACAACTTTTTTGAGATTTAATTGTTTATCTTGTTTTAAAACATCATAAATCAATTTCATATCAGAATCTAAATATTTAGATTCCAAAGAAACAAAGGCAACTTGATTTTCTTTTATTTTAAATCTCTTAACAAAAATATTTAAAAATCCCAAAATAATATTTAATATTAATTTTTGTAATCCCATCTTAGCACCTACTTAAAAACAATATCAACTACTCGTTTAGAAGCTTTACCATCTTCATGATTATTAAAACGTTGATTAAACTTATCTAAACGTTGATAATCGTAACCTTTTTTAATTTCTTCTAATAGTTGATTTTCATCTTCAATAATATCTCCAGGTAAATCATGATAAACATCTAAATAAAAACCTCTTAATTCATCTCGATAATGAATCAAATCATACATATAAAAATAAATAGGTCTTTTTAAAATAGCATAATCAAAGAAAACACTTGAATAATCAGTAACTAAAGCATCTGCAATAATATATAAATTAGAAATATCTTCATTAGCTTCTACAAAATAAACAAATCCTTGATATTGATCAATATCAAAATCATTAACAATTAAATAATGAGGTTTAAATACAATAACATATTCATCCCCTAATATTTTTTGCCATTTATCAAAGTGAACTTCTAATTTAAAAGTATACCCTTTGGTTATATAAGAATTATCTCTCCACGTTGGTGCATAAAGAAGTACCTTTTTATCAAGAGGAATTCCTAATTTTTTCTTAATATTTAAAACATCTTCTTCTGTATAGTTTGTTAAAAAATCATTTCGTGGATAGCCAGTTTCAATTAATCTTTCTCTATTAATTCTAAAAGCACTTTGGAAAATCTCAGTTGTAAAAGCACTTGGAGAAATCATATAGTTATACTTTTTAACATCTTGTGCGTATGTTTCATGCATCATTTCTTCATTCATGCCACTTCGATAAAAAGTAGTTCCTTCAGGAACTTCTATATCAAAAGCCAATTTTTTAAGCGGTGTTCCATGCCATGTTTGTAAATATATTTGATTTTTCTTTTTTAAAACATACATTGGTAATTTACAATTAGCAATCCAATATTGACTTCTTGCAAGATAAAAGAAATAAGGAATTGAAAAATATTCAATCACTTTAGCATTTTCAATAGAAATGTTTTTCTTTTTATGGTGCTTAATAGCCCATATAAAACGATAATCTTTAAATTGATCTTGTTGTCTCATATATTCATAAATAGCTCTAGGATTATCACTATATCCCCTACCATGAAAAGCAATAAACAAGACTGTTTTTTTATGAGTTGGTATTAACTTATAAGTTATTCGATAAATAAACTTAATTGTTTTACCCAAGATATTTTTTATTAATCTAATCATTTTAAACCTCCTTATAAAAATAAGGGGTAACCCCCTTATTTAAAAACTGCTTCAACTGCTCTTTGTGAAGCATTTCCATCATCGATAGAACAGAATTTATCATAGAATACTTCATAACGTTGAGCATATTTTTGATTCATTTCATCAAGATGTTTAATTTGATCAATTACTTCTTTAGTCGAATAAACTAGTGGACCAGGAAGTTCTTTTTCCATATCAATATAGAAACCTCTTAAAACATCACGATATTTATCTATATCATAAGTATAGAATAACATTGGTCTTTTTAAGTTAGCATAATCAAAGAAAACACTTGAATAATCTGTAATACAAATATCAGAAATTAAATAAATTTCAGTAATATCATCATATTTAGATAAATTATAAGCAAAATCTTCAACTCCTGTAACATCTAACGCATCTGCAATATAATGATGTGTTCTAAGTAGGATGACATATTCATCTCCTAACTCTTCTTTCATCATTTCTAAATCTAATTTTAACTTAAATTTATATTGCCCTTTCCCATAGTATTCATCATCTCTCCATGTTGGTGCATATAAAATTGTTTTCTTATCTAATGGAATATGAAGTTTCTTTTTCAAATCTAATGCAATTTGATCTTTATTTGGTGCATACAATAAATCATTACGAGGATAACCAATTTCTAGCATTGTTCCATTGGTATACATAAAACAACTTTTAAAAATATCACTTGAAAATTTATTTGCTGCAATTAAATAATCCCATTCTTGTTTTTGACGATAAAATTGAGATTTATAAGTTGGAGAAGCTGCAGTCACCTCTTCTTGATCAAAAGCTAAACGTTTAAGTGGTGTTCCATGCCATGTTTCTAAGAAAACTTGACCTTCTCTTTTTCTAAACCATAAAGGTTGTCTGATATTAAAAACAAAATATTTAGATTTAGCTAAATAATAAGCATATTTCTTCGTAAATCTTTTAACAATGATTCCTTCATAAGGCAGTTTTTCTTTAGGATCATTTAGAACCCAAATAAATTTATATTTTCCTGGATAATTTTTAGCTAAATATTCATAAATATACTTTGGTGAATCCGCATAACTTTTACCCATAAAAGTTTCAAACATGATCCAATTTTCTTCAATTGCTTCATTGATATATTTATGACGATATAAATACTTATTAATTTCATTTTTATTTTTTAATATCTTTTTCATCTTATTTTTAGCAAGATGTTTAGCAATCACTTTTTGTGTTTGATGTAGATCATGATTTCTAGCAAGTTTCACCATCTTTCTTTGATAATGAGACATATTCTTCAATAAATCATCTCTTACATCCTGCATTAAAATAGACATTTGATCAAATCTTTCATCTCTCCAAAAATCATCTTTAGATCGTCTAATTTTCTTAGCAAAGAAATTACTATAATATTTAATCATTTTAGAATCTAAATAATAACGAATTCTACTTTCTTTATCTACTAAAGAAATAGCATACTTATAGACATTAATAAATTCATCAAATTTAGTTTCATCTTTAATTTGCGACAAAGCTGGTGTATTGATTGGATCATTATGTTTTCTTTTTGCATAGAGTGTTTTGTCATTGAAATCTATCTTATGCCCATACATAACAAGTCCTTCTACAAAAGGTAAATCACTATAATAAATGAAATCTTCATTAAAACGTAAATGATTTTCTTCAATTAAAGTACGCTTAATTAAAATATTTAAAACTGAAATATTTCGAATCCCTTTTTTCGCTCTAATTAATAAATCAATTCTTCTTTGTTCATCACTATCATCTATGTCAGAATAATCTTTTTCTAAGAATTTATGATTACGATCATCATCTTTATCCTTCAAATTTAATTCTTCATTTTTTTCATCACCCATAGTTTCAAAAACTTGTTTTTTAAACCATGTGACCCATCTTCTACCAACAACTAAATCTAAATCTTTTTGCATAGCATCTTGAAGCAAACAAGATAATGTTTGAGGCATAATATAATCATCACTATCAATGAAATAAATATAATCTCCTGTTGCATTTTTTAAACCAAGATTTCTTTTTTTAGCAACGCCTTCTTCTATTGAACAAGGAATAACATTCAAAGATATTTTATCTTTATATGTGTCTACTAATTGTTGAAATTTTTGGTCATCTTGACTTCCCACTAATAATGTTTCAATTTCAACATTTTCTTGTTCACTTAAACTTTCTAAACAATCTTTTAAATATTGATAATATCCTTCATAAGGGACAATCACACTAATTTTCATACAACTCTCCTTTATTATAATTTATCTTTTAAATCATCTTTGATTTTAGTTGTAGAAATACCTTCTGTACGAGGTAAATAAACTACTTCACAATAATCTTTTAAGAAATCAAATTGGCCTTTCCAATCATCACCCATAACAAAAACATCAACATCATGTTCTTGAACATCTTTTATTTTTTGATCCCATGATTCTTCTAAAATAACTTCATCTACATATTTAATAGCTTTTAAAATAGCCATACGATCTTGATCACTATGATAAGCTTTTTTACCTTTTTGGGCATTAAAAGCGTCACTACTTACCGCAACAATTAAATAATCGCCTAAAGCTTTTGCTCTTTTTAAAATATTTAAATGACCTACATGAAACAAATCAAATGTTCCATATGTGATAACTTTCTTCATCCTATCTCTCCTATCTTTTCATTTTATCTAATAATTTTTCCCAAAAACCAATTTTAGGATTTTGAACAATTCGACTTGCAAATTTTTCATCATTTAATTTTTTCTTTTCTTTTTTCTTTAAACTATTATAAAAATCAACATATTCGGCATACTCATCACATACTTCTTCAACGTCACCATATTCTTTTAAACGTCCACCTTCTATCCACATAGCCTTTTGACAGAATCCTCTTACTTGTGGCAAAGAGTGAGAAATAAAGACAATTGTTTTTCCTTGATCTTTAAGTTCATTCATTTTATCTAAGCACTTTTGAGCAAATCCTTTATCCCCAACCGATAAAGCTTCATCGACAATGATAATATCAGGATTTAAATAAAGTGAAATTGAAAAACCTAATCTTGATTTCATCCCACTTGAATATTTCTTAACGGGTTGATATAAGAAATCACCAATTTCAGCAAATTCAATAACACCTTCCGTAATTTCTTGAATTCTTTTTCTAGAAAGTCCAAGTAATGCTCCTTTAACATTAATATTTTCAAGCCCTGTAAGTTGCATATCCAATCCTGTATTGATTGCAATTAAAGCCTGTTCTCCATTGATATCCATTGTACCTTCATCAATTTGTGAAATACCTGCTAAAATCAATGATAATGTTGATTTACCCGAACCATTTGTTCCTAAAATTCCTACAACTTCTCCTTTAGGAATTGTAAAAGTAATATCATTTAAAGCATAGAATCTTTGTGTAACTGAGCTTTTTGATTTACCATCATTTTTCTTTTTTAATTTATATATTTTTGAAACATGTTCAAATTTAATTGCATAATCTTCCATTATTACCACCTAAATCATATCAATAAATTTATGTTTAAATTTATACATCATCATACTACCAATTGTAAAAATCACAATGACAAACACCCAAAAGAAAAGCATTTGTTTCCAATAAAATAAGATTCCATGATGATATAAGAAACAATCTCTATAACCACATACAATATAATAAATTGGATTAGCTTTCATAATATATCTTACTGTCATTTGCCACCCATATTTGTGTAAACGTGAAATTGGCCATAAAATTGGTGTTAAATAAAGTAATAAACGCATGCACGCTAAAATAAGCTTTCTTGTATCACGAGCTAACATATTTAAAACAGATGTAATCATCGCAAGTGAAATTGTCAAACAAATTGCTGCAAAAAGATAATAAATAAGTTCAAGCCAATAAAGTGAAGGCATGATCCCTTGTGTAAGCAAAAAGACAACTAAGATAGCCATCAAACAAAAATGATTAAACAATTCTTTTCCAACAACTGTAGCTGGTAAAACGGATACCGGAAATTTCATTTTTGTAATGACATTACGTTTAGCATAAATAGCATTGGCTCCATTAGTAATACATGGACTAATAAAAAACCATACCACCATCCCACATAACATCCATTGAATAAAAGGAATCTTTCCTACAGCCTTTCTATTCATAATTAAACCAAACACAAAATAATACGTTATAATTTGAATTGCTGGATTAGCAAAATTCCAAAAAACACCTAATCTTGAATCTCGCATATCAGAAAGCAATTCATATTTTGAAATACAATATATACGATACAAATTTGTAAAGTTTTCTTTTAATACATATCGAATACTTTTAAACATACTTACCTCCAAAAAGTAAACCTACTATTACTTTTACATCATACCACTATTTTTTGCAAATAAAAACAAAAAAAAGGAACAATGGCTTTAAATAACCATCATTCCCTAAAAATACTTATTTATCCATCCATGATTCATCACTTGGATCAACTTTCCAAGCTTTTAATTTTTCCATATCTTCATGTTTAATATAATCATGTTCTTTTGCTACTTCAATTAAAGTATCATAATTTGATAAAGTCACAAATGGACAATGTGCATTTTCAAAATTAACTGTTGCTTTATCTAAACCATAAGTAAAGATAGCAATTAATCCTAAAACTTCACATCCAGCCTCTCTTAAAGCTTCAACACATTCTAAAGAAGAACCACCAGTTGAAATTAAATCTTCAACAACAACAACTTTCATTCCTTCTTTAACAACACCTTCAATACGGTTATTACGTCCATGAGATTTAGCTCCTCCACGAACATACCCCATTGGTAAATCTAAAATATCAGCAGCTAAAGCAGCATGTGCAATCCCAGCAGTAGCTGTTCCCATTAAACATTCTGCATCTGGGAAATTATCTTTTACAAGTTGAGCAAGTCCTTGTTCAACATCTTTTCTTACTTTTGGATAAGATAAAGTTAAACGGTTATCACAATAAATTGGTGATTTAATACCACTTGCCCAAGTAAATGGTTCATTCGGTCTTAAAAAGACAGCTTTAATATCTAATAAATCTTTAGCAATAATTTTTTTCATTTCTATTCTCCTTGAAAATCTTGATAAACTTTTTTATATGTCGCCAAAGGATCTTGACTTCCTGTAATTGTTCTACCAACAACAATATAGCTTGAAGTAAGTTCTTTTGCCATAGCTGGTGTTGTTACACGTTTTTGATCATTGACATTATCACTTGCAAGACGAATTCCTGGTGTAACTGTCAAAAATTCTTTTCCTAAATGATCATGAATGATTTTTGATTCTAATGGTGAACATACAACCCCATCTAATCCTGCAGCTTTTGCATTTTCAGCCCATTTTAATACAACATTTTCTAATGGTTCATGAATAAGTAACTGATTATCTAAAACATCTTGATCTAAAGATGTTAAGCATGTTACAGCAATACATAATGGTCTTTTACCACTTGTTTTGCCTTCTTCTAATCCTTCAATAGCAGCTTTCATCATTTCAATACCACCTGAAGCATGAACATTGACCATATCAACATCTAACTTAGCAAGTTGTCTCATGGCACTTTTTACAGTATTTGGAATATCATGTAATTTTAAATCTAAAAAGATTTTATGTCCCATTTCTTTAATCATTTTAATGATTTCAATTCCTTCTCCATAAAACAATTCCATCCCTACTTTTACATAAAGACTTTCTCCCTCAAATTGTTTTAAGAAGTTTTCAACGTCACTTTTTGTCTTAAAATCAAGAGCAATACAAATTCTACTTTCGTTCATAAAAACCTCCTTATTATTCTTTTAACATTATACCAAAATTACTACCTCTATTCTACACGATTTATTTATTTTTTTGATATTCTTCTAGTAAATGTAAAACTAACTTTTCAAATGTCCAATTATAATTTGTTGCTGTTACAATAGCTTTTAAACAAAGTGTTGAATTATTTTTTAATTTTGATAATATTTGATCCATTTGTAAAGATGCAACGTTTGAAAAAACAACAACCGCTGGTTCTAAATTATTCTTTTTTGTTTTTTTAATCTTTTTATTTAAAATATCTTTAACTTTATTTTGTGTCATCTGTTCATTCAATAAAATTATTTCAATGTTCATCAACAAACATAATTGTTTTAATGATTCATAATTTTGAATCTTTTCCTTACAATAAATAATGAGCTTTGCGTTCATAAATTCTCCTTTATATACAAAAAAACAGCTATAAAAGCTGTTTTTCTTATTAACCAAGTCTGTTGTAGTATTCAACGATTAATGATTCATTGATTTCTGAGTTTAATTCAGATCTTTCAGGTAAACGAGTTAATTTACCAGTTAATTTATTAGTATCAACTTCAACGAAAGCTGGAGTTGCAACTTTGTTTTCTAAAGCTTCTTTAATAACTGCTAAATTTAATGATCTTTCTCTTACTTCGATAACATCTCCAACATTTACTCTGTATGATGGGATATCAGTTTTAACACCATTTACTAAGAAATGACCATGGTTTACTAATTGTCTAGCTTGTCTTCTTGTAGAAGCAAAACCTAATCTATAAACAACATTGTCTAATCTTCTTTCTAATAAGCATAAGAAGTTGTAACCATGGATACCTTCCATTTTACCTGCTTGATTAAATGTGTTGTGGAATTGTTTTTCATTAACTCCATACATATGTCTTACTTTTTGTTTTTCTGCTAATTGTAATCCATATTCAGTTTGTTTTTTTCTTTTTTGTCCATGTTGACCTGGAGCATAAGCTCTTCTGTTTAATTCTTTCCCGTTTTCTAAGATTGAGAATCCTAAACGACGAGAGATTTTCCATTGTGGTCCTGTATAACGTGCCATAAATTTTCCTCCGTATTGTTTTATTTGCATAAAGCAATAACATTGCATAGATCAATTAATAAGTGTTAATATTAAGCATTTCCCATTGCAGCCAGGTACTTTGCAATCATTTGATATTAACGCATTTTTTTAATCCTCTATGTGCTGCTATTCATTTACTGCCTTGTCATCATACTATATATTTATACCAATGTCAAACATTATTTTCATCCATAAAATCTTTATTTTTTGTCGATTTTACATATTGGATGACGAATCACTGTTTTCCATTTTTCCGGAGCATTTTTTCTTGCATCTGATAAATAAATTTCATGATGCAATCTTGATTTACTAAAATCATTTTGATACCCCTTTTCTTGAAGAAATTGATTCATTATTTCTACTGTATTTATTTCATCATCAAAAGATCCTTGATGCATCATTTGCACACATAATCCTTCTTCAAAAGTAAAAAATTCCGCTTTTGAGCAATCTATCTTCTTTTTAATAGTGGCTCTTTTTACTGCCCAATCAAAATCTTTTTTTGTAATAAAGTCAGGAAGTCTAATTACTGAAATCCAGTTAAAATTTTCTTTATGTAAATAATCAACATTTTCAACATTTTCTTGCCACCAAAAACCTTCAAGTGGCGGTACAACAAATTGGTAAAAACCTTTAATTTGATAATCTGTTTTATAACTCATTTTTAAAGTATAAGCTACTGCATAAAGTACTTGAATGGCTTGCCGATAACTCCCGTTTTCTTCATTAGGATTGCCTTTTCCTCTTATAGCAATAAAATTAAATGATGGTACATTGATAATTTCTGGTTTATTTTTAGGTCTATAATATTCTTTGAATTCTTTTTTAAAATCAAAAGCCATCTTTCTTTCCTCCTAAACAATGGGTATTTGAATTTCTGTAAGCCACTCATCAACTGATTCTTTATTCCAAATACCATCAATATAACATTCTCTTGATCGTCCCGATACTTGATAACCATTATCCTCTACATATTTCATAAGAAAACTATACGCCACACCAATTTCATCATAAGCCCCTTTATAAAAGATACTTAATACCTTTGTTGTTGGAATTATTTTAAACTTTATGCGTTCACTTTCTTTACCCATACATTCCACTGCTTCATTGTGTCGAATCAAAATATTATTTTCCTTATGTTCTTTATCTAAATATTCACAAAATTCATACGGCGGTCTTGTACATTTTATATCTGGATTCAATTTTATACATTCACTTGCAAGGTTAGGAATAATTTTCATCATATCCGAATAATTTTTTATCTTTACTTCGCTGTAATAGACAATTGTTTCAGGTATTACTTTCTCAATTACTTGATATTGCATTTCACTAGCATTCAAAAGATGATGAATAATCAAAAGCCTATTTTCAATTTCTTCTTTTTGACTTTTCAAGGACTCTGCTTTAGATATTAGGATTTCCTTTAGATTAATACCTTTATTAGTTGCTTGTAGTTCTTCAATTGTTAGCCCTAATTGACGATAAGACTTAATTCTTGCTGCCTCTTTAAGTTGACTTGTTTCATAAAAACGATACCCTGTTTGTTCATCTACTTTTTTAGGAATCAGAATGCCTTTTCTTTCGTAAAAGCGTAGTGCTTTAACTGTTAAATGAGACAACTTTGAAAATTCTCCAATTTTTAACATTTTCCTATTCTCCTTTCCTATTTCAAATTATGAATTATCCCCTAAGGGGAGAGTCAACATTTTTTCTATGATTAAAAAATACGGAGTGGTGTTCACTCCGTCATTTTATTACTTTTAATCATTTTCTTTTATCCACCCAAAATGTACACAAGCATTATAAATACCATCTTGATCACATGGTGTCGTTACATAAGTTGCTTTTTCTTTTAGTTCATCGATAGCATTTCCCATCGCAATACTTGTCCATTCATCTCTAAACATACTTAAATCATTTTTTTCATCACCAAAAACAACGATATCTTTATAATCACCTTTAAAATGATCAACCATCATTTTAATACCAACTGATTTATCACCTGGTTCTACAAATAAATATTCTTTATGGAAACGACACCAAGGTAATTCTTTTAGTGTTTCTAATTTTTGTTCCTCAGGTGCAAAACAAGCTACATAGACTTTAAAAATTTGATCATAATTTCTAGGATCTAATCCATCTACAACCTCAGTATCCATATAGACATCATGTGTAAAATCATAAAAGCGTTGATCCGGAGCTAATCTTCTTGTTTTATTATCTGGTGAAATAGCCCAAATAAATCCTTTTTCTTTACATTCATCTATGAGATTTAAACATTTTTGATAATCTAATGGTTTAATGGTAATAAGTTCATTATCAATTGTAATTCCATTACCACCATCACTCACCATATTTTCAAAACCTAGACTTCTCATATGATCAACTGCCATTGCATAACTTCTTCCTGTCGCAATAGCCACAAAATGACCTTGTTCTTTTAACATGCGAATTGCTTTTTTTGTTGATTCAGGAATGTATTGTCTTCCTGGTGTTCCTACTGCTAATGTTCCATCTATGTCAAAAAAGAAAAATTTTCTGTTCATAACTAACTCCTTATAAATACTTATCTAATTCTGTTTCTACTGTTTTATTGATTTTTACCTTTGGATGATCAATTAATTTACCACGTGTAAATACTTTTTCAACATATCTTAAAGCTTTTAAATCATCTAAAGGATTTTCACTTACAACGATCATATCTGCATCCTTACCAACATCAATACTTCCTGTAATATTTTCAAGACCAGCGTATTTAGAAGCAAGTGAAGTGGCTGTATATAAAGCAAAACGATTAGAAACACCAATATATTTATGGAAATAATAAAGTTCTCGCCAGAAGTCATATTGACTCACCCATGGACATCCTACATCATTTCCTAAAACAACAGGTATATCATTTTCTAATGCTTGCTTTGCACAATCAATAATACCATTGAAAACGAGTTCACCATTGTATTTTTCTATTTCTGAAACATTGGAAATACTTGGATCAAACAACGCAAACGGAAGTGCTGGTGAAATCGTCGTACATAAAAAAGCCTTCTTTTCTTTAAATAAAGCAATCATTTCATCATCTAATTTTGCTCCATGTTCAATCGAATCAACACCATTTTCTAAAGCTACTCGTACCCCTTCAGATGATTCAACATGAGCAGCTACTTTATAACCAAGTTGATGCGCTCTATCACAAACAGCTTTTACCATTTCAGGAGGCATTTTTAATTCGCCAGGCACACCTTTTTCTTTTGCATCTAAAACCCCACCAGTAATCATAAGTTTAATCAAATCAACATTTTGACTTTTTGCTTTATCCACTAAAGCTAGAGCTTCTTCATTATTATGGGCAGCAATGGCGACTGATCCTGCCATATGACCATGAGGAACAGAAATTCCCTCATTGCTGGCAACAATTCTTGGACCAATAACTTTTCTCTTTAAAATTTCATCTCTGAATTTAGAATCATAATGAGCAATTCCTCCAACTGTACGAATTGTTGTTACCCCACTCATTAATTCGATCTTAGCGAAATTAGAAACCACTTTATACGTAATTTTTCGTGATAATGGATTAGACATCAACATTTTAACTGTCTTTTCATTATCTTTTTGTTTCTTTTGTGGTTTTCCATTTCCTGCAAGATGAACATGCATGTTGATGAGTCCTGGTAAAATATATTTTCCTTGTAAATCAATAATTTGATAAGATTTATCTAAATTACGATAAGGTTCAATAGCCACAATTTTTTCATTTTCAATAAAAATTGCTTTCCCTGTTTCTACTTCCATATCCTGATGACCATTTAAAATTTTTCCATTAATTAATGCATACTTCATAACCATTCCTTCTTTCCTATATATTCATTATAAAAGAATACATAAAAAAATCACTCCTAAGAGTGATTAATTATTAAGGTCTTAATCCAAGTCCACCTTCTAATGTAAGTGTTTCTCCTGTCATATATTTAAAATCAGGATTAGCAAGTTGTACACAGACACGTCCAATTTCTAATTCATTATTTCCAAAATGTCCCATTGGTGGTGTTTTAACATTTGCTTTGAAGGCTTCTGGATATGCTTTTTCAAATTGTTCTAATTGTGCCGTCCAAGCTAAAGGACATACCACATTGACATTGATTCCATCTTTCGCCCATTCATTAGCAGCTACACGTGTTAATCCACGGATTCCTTCTTTGGCAGCAGCATATGAACATTGTCCATAGTTTCCAAATAATCCTGCTCCAGAAGCAAAGTTGACAACTGATCCTTTTGTTTCTTTTAAATATGGATAACATGCTTTCATATAATAGAAGGCTGCATAGAGTCCCGAATACATTGCTAGATCAAATTGTTCTGTTGTATGATCAGCTAATGTTACCCCTGATGCTGATGCTTGCGCATTATTGATCAAAACATCGATTCTTCCATAAGTATCCATTGCTTGTTTAACAACATTGTTAACAACGGCTTCATTATCAGCACCAGCATTGACATCTGCTTGAACTGTTAAAACTTTGATACCATATAATCTTTCTAATTCTTCTTTAGCAGCTTCTAATTTTTTAACATTACGTCCTGTAATGACAAGATTAGCTCCTTCTTTAGCATAAGCTGTCGCAATTCCATAACCAATAGAACCACAACTTCCATCTTCTAAGACAGCACGTCCTGCTCCTGTAATAATTGCTGTTTTACCTGTTAAAAATCCCATTTATATTTCCTCCTTAAATACAATTTTTAAGTGTTGATATAATTATAGCACTACCAAAATAAAAAATCTATAGCTTGTGATATTTTTAACAAACTATAGACGGATAAAAATCATGTAAACAAGAGTTGATAAAATAATGCTTAAAAAAGTATTCTTTTTCCATTTATAAGAAAAAACAACTGTTAAACACGCTAAAAGATAAGGAATAAAAAGTGTTGTTAATTGCGTTTTTAAATCTTTTAGACAATAAACAATAAGAACTGCCATAATAGTCATTGGTAAATGCTTTTCTAGTTTTTCAAACCATTTAGGAAGTTCTTTTTCTTTAAACAAAAGAAAAGGAAAAGCTCTTAATAAAAAAGTAATTAAAGCAGAAAGAATAATTGCTGAAAGTACATAACTATTCATAAGATGTTCCTCCTTGTTTAACAAGTAAAATCATTGAAGAAATAATCAATGAAAGTAACATAAAGTTTTGACTGCCAAAAACAATCAAACAAATAATAGCGATAACAATTCCTACAACAGCAGGAAAATGATCTTTATTTTTCTCTAATTGATCCATAAAAATAATAATAAACAAGGCTGTCATACAAAAATCAATTCCTGTTAAATCAAACGGAATCAAATTACCAAGTACCGCTCCTAAAACAGTTCCAATAAGCCAATAACATCTTGAAAAAAGTGCGATATAAAACATAACTTGTTCTTTATCTTGATCTTCTAGATTACAATTAACCGCATAAGTTTCATCAGTCATGGTAAAAATCATATACCATTTTTGCTTCATTTTATTAAAAACATCTATAAAAGATAAACTATAAAAAAGTTGTCGGCTATTCATTAAAAGAGTTGTAACACCAATTGCAAGTAAAGAAGTTCCCCCACTTAATAAAGTAATCAAAAGAAATTGAAAAGCACCCGTATAAATCAAAAAACTCACAAGTAATGCTACATACCAAGAAAAGCCCGCTTCGTTCATCATCACTCCACAAGCAATCGATACAAAAAGATAACTACACATAATAGGTATCGATTTTTCAAAAGCTTTTTTTATAATTTCTTTATTTTTCATAATCCTCTAAAAAGCTATGGTAAACTTTATCCTTTTTCGTTCCTAAAATACAATCTAAATTAACATTATCTAAAGCTTTAAAAATATTTTGATCAACATTTAGGTTTACTTGTTTCATTGTTTTAATGAGTTCTTTGACTTCTTTTCTTTTACTTGTTCCATCATTAATTAAAAAACATCCTTCAGTAAAACGACATGCACAATTGATAAAAGTCAAATCATTATGTTTACGCCAAGAAATAATACTTTCTTCTTTTACTAAATATAAAGGGCGAATAAGCTCTAATCCCTCAAAGTTTTCACTATGTAATTTAGGCATCATCGTTTTGATTTCAGAACCATAAAACATCGAAAGAAGTATTGTTTCAATCACATCATCAAAGTGATGTCCTAAAGCAATTTTATTACATCCTAACTCTTGTGCTTTACTATAAAGATAGCCCCTTCTCATCTTTGCACATAAATAACATGGACTTTTATCAACTATTGAAACCACATCAAAAATATTACTTTCAAAGATTTTAATAGGTACATTCAATAAATCTGCATTATCTTCAATAAAATCACGATTATAACTGTTATATCCTGGATCCATCACAACATAATGAGCTTCAAAAGGAACACGCCCATGTCTTTGTAATTCTTGAATACACTTAGCCATTAAAAAAGAATCTTTTCCACCGCTAATACAAACCATAATTTTATCATTTTCTTGGATAAGTTGATAATTTTTAACAGCTTTTATAAATTTAGACCAAATTTCTTTACGATATGTTTTTATGATACTTCTTTCTATTTCTTTATATTTTTCCATTTCCAAAGCACTCCTTGTAACATTGATCAAAGATTTTTAGAAAATCTTGAACTTCTTTTTCTGTTGTTAAATGCGATAAACTAATTCTAAAAGAAGACATCGCTCTTTGACGATCTTGATAAAGCGCATAAACCATTTTAGAAGGTGTTTCTACAGGACAACATGAAGTTTTAGTAGAAATATAGATACCTTGTTGATCGAGCATTTGTGCAAATTTTGTAGCTTTCATTCCTTTTAAGGAAATATTAATAACATGAGGTAAAGAATATTTTGTACGATTTATTAATACTTGATCATATTGTTTTAATTGTTCAAGCATTTGATGATTGATTGATTTTACATAAATTTCTCGTTCTTGTTGTTTGGAAAGAGCAATCTCTAAAGCTTTTTCAATCGATACAATATGTGCCAGTTCAGGCGTTCCACTTCTAAAAACAGTTGTTGACTTTCCCCCATCAATTTGTGTTTTTAAACCAACTTTTTTCTTTTTAATTAACATACCAGTTCCCAACATACCATAAAACTTATGAGGTGCAATAGTAATCAAATCAACATTTCGATAATCAATAGCTACTTTACCAATTGCTTGAGAAGCATCACTATGAAAAAAACAATATTTATAATCTTTTAAAACTTCTCCAATTTCTTCAATCGGTTGTCTAATTCCAAGTTCACTATCCACACTACAAACACTTACTAAAATCGTATCTTCTTGAATCATTGATTTCATTTTTTCAACATTGACTTGTCCATCTTCTTTTAAAGGAATCATTTCAACAATAAAACCATTTTTTTGCATTTTTGTAAGACTTGATAAAATTGAATTATGTTCTAAAGGTGAAATTAAAACATGTTTACCTCGATGTTTATATCTTTCTAAAATACCTTTGATTGCAAGGTTATTGGCTTCACTAGCTCCTGATGTATAAATGATTTCTTCAGGTAAAACATGTAATTGTTCAGCAATGTGCTTTGTTGTTTGATCAATAACTTCTTTTGCTTGTAATCCTAGTGTATGACTTGCATTAGGATTAGCAAAATATTTCATGGTTGCTTGATAATACGTATCAAGTACTTCTTTTTCTATTGGTGTATTGGCTGCATAGTCTAAATAAATCATAAGGTACCTCTCTTTTCCTACTAATATTATAGGAATTATAAAGAAGTGTCAATAATGAAAAGAACTCTAGCTGATTGCTAGAGTTTTTCATCAAGGGCTTTCCCATTTGTTTCAATAATATGTTTCATCCAATTAAATGATTTTTTCTTTGTACGTTTTAAAGTTCCATTTCCTTTATCATCCATATCAACATAAATAAATCCATAACGTTTTTTCATTTCTCCAGTTGATAAAGAAACAAGATCAATTGGTGCCCACATCGTATATCCTAAACATTCAACACCATCTTCATTAATCGCATCAGCCATAGCTGATAAATGTTTTTGTAAGTAATCAATACGATAATCATCTTCAACATATCCATTTTCATCTGCTTGATCAATAGCTCCCATACCATTTTCTACGATAAAAATTGGTTTTTGAATACGATCATAAATTTCATTCATACAATGTCTAAGCCCAAGTGGATCAACAGGCCATCCCCAAGGTGTATTTTCCAAATAAGGATTTGAAGAACCTCCAACATTAAACCATGGATCATCTTTTTTTACTGTATTTGAACGATAATAAGAAAATGAAACAAAGTCTAATTGTCCTTCTTTTAAAATTTCTTTATCTTCTTCTGTGATTTCTAATGAATCAAAGCCATGATGTTTCCACACACTTTTAGCATAAGGATGATAATAACCTCTTGCCATCGTATCAATAAAATACCAGTTTTCTCTTCTTGCTTGAAGACGTTTAAACATATCTTCTGGTTTACACGTTGCTGGATAAAGTTCACTCATTGCATACATTGTTCCAAACATGCTACCTGGCATCATTTGATGTCCTAAAATAACAGCTTTAGCACTAGCAACAAACATATGATGATCTGCTTGATATCTCACTTTTCCATCACTTTCTTTTGTTCCACATGGCCCAAATCCTCTAACAGCATTGATTTCATTAAATGTCAACCAATATTTACATCGTTTTCCATATCTTTCAAAGAGTGTTTTACAATATTTTACATAACAATCAATAACAAAACGATTTGACCATCCACCATATTTTAAAGCTAAGTGCATTGGCATTTCATCATGACAAATAGTAATAAGTGGTTCCATATGATGTTTTTCAAGTTCCGAAATAACTTCATCATAAAATTTTAATCCTTCTTCATTAGGTGTTTCTTCGTCTCCCAAAGGATAAATACGACTCCAACAAATACTAAAACGGAAAACATTAAATCCCATTTCTGCCATTAAAGCAATATCTTCTTTATAATGATGATAAAAATCAACCGCTTGATGACTTGGATAATATTCATCATCTAAAAAAACTGGCTTTGCTTCATTAGGAACAGGATCAGCATAGAAAAATGAACTTCTTGGTTTTAAAATTGTTCCATCAGGCATTTGAAATGTATGATGTCTTGGATTTTCCATTGATCCATCTGTTTCAAAGTCATGTGATAAAAGTCCTCTTCCTCCTTCATTGAATCCTCCTTCATATTGGAAATCAGCAGTTGCGCCACCCCATAAAAATCCTTCTGGTAATTGTTTCATAATAGTCTCCTTGTAACTTTTTACATTTTATTTTGATAATTTTTACAAGTAAATCATAATCTTATTATTTTCTTTTGTCAATAGTTACATATTATTTTGACAATTTTATCATTTTTATATAAAATAAACATGAGGTGAGACTATGAACTTAATGGAAACCATCCACTTACATAAAAATGATTTTTCTAAAACAGAACGTAAAGTTTACGATTATATTGTTCAAAACCCTACAGCTATTGAAACAGCGACGATTACTAAAATTGCTGAACTATGTCAAGTTTCAACTTCTGGAATTTTAAGATTTTGTCAAGTTTTAGGTTATAAAGGTTATAAAGATTTTCGTTTTGACATGCTTCATTATTTGCATCAAGAACATGTTGAAGTAAATTCTGAAAATCTATTTGATGAATTAACATCTAAATATTTATCAGTCATTCGTCAATTCAATAACATTGATCAAAATAAGCTCAACCAACTTATTAAACAAATAAAAAACACCAAAAACATCTATATCATTGGTGTTCATTATTCATCTTTACCAGCAAAGCATTTAGTTTTAGGATTACAAGATTTAGGTATTAATACTTATTTTGCTTATGATTATATGCAAGCAAGTCATCTTTATAATACAATTCATGAAGATGACCTTTTGATTTATTTTTCTATTGAAGGTAATCAAAATAATGTTTCTCGTTTTTTTGACCTTACAAACGCCTCTAAAAATACATATATGATTACTTTAAATCCAAAGCCTAAATTATTGATTGAAAATACACTTATTCTTCCAGGATATACTTTATCAAAACAATCAATTGTTGATTTACAATCGATTGTTGTAATCTTTGTAGAATTACTTTTAAATATGTTTCATAATACTTTAAAAGAGGATTAAGACTTTTTACTTAATCCTCTTCTTTTTTTAAAAAGGAAAGTATTTTTTCATTAAAAGCATCATCTTCTTTAATTTCATTTAATTGTCCTACTTCATTAGCACATTCTCCACAAATATCAATTCCAATTGTTTGACTGTTTTTAAATAAATAAGCGAGTAATATTTTAAATTCCATGAGTTGCATAGAACCTTGATCCCAATCTGTTTGAATAACATTTTGACTCAAAACATCTTTATCAATTGAAATATATAAAGGATATTGACGTAATAAATCATCAACTTTTTTCCACACTTCTCTATTTCCTAAATCATCATCTGTTAAATAGAGAACCTTATCTTGACGTTTAATCAATGAAACCTGTTTTTCATCAATACCTATTAAAATCACTTTTTTTAAATATTTATTATTTTCTAAACTATTTAAAATCCAAGATCCACAGCTTAAAATATCATCAAACATCGGTTGCATCATATCACTATGATGATCAAAAACAACTAAAATAAAATCATGTTCCATTTTTTCTATCCAAAACTCACTAACATAATGAAAATTACCAGAATCTATAAAATGTATACCTTCAGGAGATAGATTACTTATTTTAGCTTCTATTGTTCTTCTTGCTTCTTGACTACAATAACCATAAACACCTTGTAATTCATGTAAATCAAGCCATCTAATATTTTTATGTTTATAAAACTTTTCATTTTCATAAATTCCTGTAAAATCCATGACCGTCATGTTATTTGGTTTTTTAAACATCTTAAACACTTCCTTTGTTTTTATCCTAGCATAAAAAAAGTAACTTCCGTTACTCTTTTAATAAATATTTTTCAAAATATCTTCATCAAAACTTTTTTGATATAAGGCTTTCTTTTCTTTTAAATCATAAACAAGTGCGCCTGAGATACAATTTAAATAACGAACACCTGGTAAAATATCATAAAATTCTTCAAGCTCTGCAGGGTTTCTTCCTGTATTTAAAATCACAATTTTATTATGCGCAACTGCTCTAGCAATTGCTTCTTGGGTTTTCTTTGAAATTTGTTTATTAGAATTTAATAATGTTCCATCCATATCAAAAGCTATTAGTTTATATTCCATACGACTTTCTCTACTACAAATGATAGTGTATCATTTTTAATCAATTAAAAAAAATCTCTTTCCATTTTAGAAAAAAGACTTGTTTTTCTACAATACATCACAATTTACATGCTCAATAAATTCAAGAAATGCTTTTGATTTTTGCGTATTCTTTAAATAAGCCATATAAAATGTTTGTTTTTCATCTATATCTTTAATTTTTATTTTTTTGATTGGCAACAAATCATAAACTGCCATATCAGGAACAATCGCTACCCCTAAATCATGACCTACAAAACCACCAACAACTTCATCTTCCTCTAATTCCATTGATATATGAGGATGTATTTTTGCCTTTTCTAAAAGATGATCGATCATTGGACGAATTCCACTATTTTTAGTAAAAGTAATAAAAGGTAGATCTTCTATTTGTTTTAAATCAATTTCATCATTTTTAGCAAGTGGATGATTAAGACTGACGATTACATAAAACTCTTGTGTTATAACAGGTTTAAAAAATATATCTTGATCATCTACATAGGAACAAAAAACAATATCTAAATCATTTTTCTTTAAATCATGAATAAGATCATAAGAAAAACCACTATGGCATTGAAAGGTCACATTTTCATTTTGAAAAGAAGAAATCAGTTGGGGAATATAGCTCATCCCTAGTCTTCTTACAAAACCAATATTTAAAGTTTCTTTTCCTTTTGAAATTTGTTTAATATTTTCTATAGAATCATCTAAACGATTAAGAATTGGCTCGATTTCTTTTAAAAAAAGTTTTCCATACTTTGTTAGAACAACATTTCTTCCCTTTTTTTCAAACAACGCAACATCTAGTTCATCTTCCAATAAATGAATGGCATGCGTTAAACTCGGTTGAGTAATATGTAATTTTAAAGCTGCCTTTGTATAATGTTCTTCTTGTGCTAATGTTGTAAAATAACGTAATTGATATAAATTCATGTGTATCACCTAATATGATTATACTAGGACTTCTTTTTCTTTTCGAGTACGTTTTTTAAATAATAAGCTAATTAAAACACCAACGATAATAAAAGCTGATCCCAATACAAATGAAGTTGTCAAAACCTCATGAAAAACAACAACTCCTAAAAATGAAGAAGTTAATGTTTGAATTGGATAAAAAGCACTACAAGTATTAGCAGGCAATAATGATAAACTTTTATTCCATAAAATATTCGTAAATGCCGTACAAACAACTCCCATATAAACAAGTCCTAAAACAGCACCTAAATCTACTTGAATAAGAGGATGTGTCATTTGTACTTCTAAAAATGACACGGGGATATTACAAATTGTTGCAATCAACATTGATACTTTTGTAAGTGTTAATGCACTATATTTATTAGAAATCTTTCTTGAAATAACAGACATAAAAGCCCAACCAATAACTGCAATAAAAGAAATAAGAACTCCTAAAAACTGAATATTAGCTCCTGTACCTATAATCATATAAACCCCAGCCAACGATAATACAATACCAACAATTTTATTCATTTCTAATTTTTCATTTAAAATAATCATTGCCATCACACTAATAATCACTGGATTTAATGAATTAATAAGTGAAGCCATTGATCCACCGGCAATCTTAGTTCCTAAAAGTTGACAATCAACAGAAATAAAATAACCAATAAATCCCATAATAAAGAAATATTTATAATCACTTTTTTCTATTTTTTCTTTTTCACTTTTTAACGAGATTAAACTTAATGCTATAAAAGCAATTAAATAGCGAAACATTGCTACTGTAAACGTAGGAATCTTTCCTAAAACAAATTGGCTGACAACATATAAACTTCCCCATAACATAAATGTTGTCAATAAATATACATAAGATTTTTTCATTTTCTTCTCTCCCTTAGTTCTACAGTATACATTTCTATTTATATAAATAAAAATAGATAAAAATTATCAATTTGATAGTTTTTATCTATAATTTATTATTTTGTATAACATGTATAACCATTTCTACCTTGATTCTTTGTTTGATACAAAGCCTGATCAGCTAAATTATACAAGCCTTTAAATGTTGTTCCATGTTCAGGATAAAAGGCAATCCCAATACTACAAGAAATTGTTCCTTTAAAATTGTCAATTTCAATATTTCTTATCTTTTGACATATTTCTTGGGCTTTATTTATCGCATTTCCATGCTCTTGAATATCTTTAACAAAAACAATAAATTCATCACCACCTGCACGCCCTACAATATCCTCTATTGTAAAAGACTCTTTTAAAATTGAGCCAAAGTTTTTTAAAACTTCATCACCAATAACATGGCCGTTTAAATCATTTACTGTTTTAAAATTATCAACATCGATCATAAAAAGTGCCCCTAATTGTTGAGAAGAGTCATTTTTTAAATATGTACTAATTTCATTTTGCAATGTTTCCTTATTTTTTATACCTGTTAATGCATCGATACGTGTAAATTCTAATAATCTTTTTTGATGTTTATTGTTTACTTTATAAATTGTAAATAACAAAATCACTAACGCAAAAACAAATAAAGCAAAAAGTAAATATTCAGCATAAATGATAAATGTATAAGATTCCTGTGCTACATCTACATCAATGTTATAACACATGATCCAATCATTGATTTTTAATGGATAATAAGCCATATAAGATGTTTTATTATTATGATTTAAAGTCATATAACCTTTTTCTTGTTTAATAAATTTTTGTTTTAAACTTTGAAGATCATCCGGAGATAAAACATTGTATTCAGCAAAATAACTATAAATACTTTCAGAAGCTAAAAAATCTTTATTTTTAACAGCATTATCATAAGTAATCAACTGCCCTTCTTTAGAAACAAGAAAGGCTGATCCTTTTCCATCATAAATACCTCTAAAAACAATTTTATTTAGATCCCCGATATCATAGCTACCACCTATAACTCCTACAATTCCTTTTTGTTGATCATAAATAGGTACCGCTATAATAACACGTGTCTTCCCTGCAATAACACTTTCAAGTGGAGCACTTAAGACTCTATTTCCCTTTAGTGCTTCTTGAAAATATTCACGATGACTTACATTCTTTACGGCACCATTATCATAATGACTTTCTCCATTTTTATCAATAATTCCAACATTTTCTAATTTTGTATATTCTTTAATGGAATGAATTAAATTTATATTATCTTCGCAAAATAAATCTTGCTGACTTATATGATTACCAATACCTTCAAGATATCGATATTGAATATCTATATACTGTTTTAAACTTTCAGTTTGTTTTTCTGTCTTAACAACCACTTTATTAACAGATTCATTTTCTATATCTTTTTTTATATAAAAGAAAAACGAAATAGAACAAATCATTATAAAAACAATAAAAAGCATTATTGCTTTTAAATATTCTTTAAAAGAAAGTTTATAAATTGCTCTTCTTTTCATATCGTCACCAACTTTCTTTAAAATATTTTACCATATTTAAACAAAGATTTTAATAAAAAAAATTATAGTATCGCTATAATTCAATTAATTGAAAAACTTGAGGATTTCTTGAGCTACAAATAACTCAGGAAATCAACTTTTGGCTTTTTCTGTTGGTTATCAACTTTTTTAACTATTCTATTATTTTCACAAATGTTATATCATCTTCTTAAAATCAAAATAATTTACAGAAAAAAGGATAAACCTTAAAGTTTGACCACTGTGATGTTTATCCTGTCCATAAAAACATTATGATAAAAATCAAATATATTTCCCAAATTCAATACGATAAAATCATTAATAACGTTTAGTTCTTTTCTACTTGTTTTTTTAATAAATCCATTAATCTTTTTTGTTTAGCGTAGAGTTTAATTATATTATAAACACGTCGATAAACAATTCGATAATCAAAAGGTCTTTTAATGTAATCAGATGCTCCCATCACAAAACCTTTATTAATGATATTTGCTGAATCTTCACTTGAAATTAAAATAACAGGTATATCATCTAACCATTTTTCTTGTTCCATCCATTGTAAAACATCAAAGCCATCAATTTCAGGCATAATAATATCCAATAAAATCAAAGAAATTCCCGAACCATATTGTTTAATATAGTCAATACATTCTTGCCCATTTGTAGCTTCCAATAAATAAAAATCATCTTTTAATACTTCATAAAGAATTGCACGATTTAACTCAGAATCATCAACAATAAGAATTGTTTGTTTAGTATCATTTCTATCAGAATAATACTGATGATCTAATTCTGTAAATATACAATTCTTTTTTCTTTTAGCATGGTATAATAAATGATCTGCCAAAGAAACTGCTTCTTCAATTGTCCCTGTTTGATACATTGTAATCCCTGCACTCATAGAAAATTGAACACTTTCATACCCTTTGATTGTTGCATGATGAATATTTTTTAAAATATTTTGCATAATTAAATAAAGATCTTCTTTTTCAATATTTGGCAAATAAATAATGAATTCATCTCCACCATAGCGAATAAGTTTGTCTTGATTTCTAAGTGAATTCTTAATATGTTCAACAATCATTTTAAGAACCCTATCTCCGAAATCATGACTAAATGTATCATTATAAATCTTAAAATCATCCACATCGAGCATAACAATTCCTGCAGGAGTTGTTTGATGTTTTATTTTTTCTTCATAAAAACGTCTATTATAAGCACCTGTTAATACATCTAAATAAAAATCATCGTGTTTACCCAAATACTTTAAAATAAGACTGCTATTTTCTTGTCGCGATAGCTCTAGTTGTTCGTCTAAACAACAAATAATTTCCATTACATATTCTTTTTGATCTACAACATAGTATTTAGAAATGACATGATAAAGTTTATCTTTGCAATATTCTAATTTTGTACAATCTTTTTTTAAACGAAATGCTTCTATTGTATTGCTTAAAAAATTAGAGTTCATTTGATTTAAATCTGTTTTTTCAAAAAGATGTACATTTGGATATAGTTCTTGATAACAAGCCATTTTATATAAAAGTTCTTTCATTGTTATTTTACTATTTTGCATGTTTTTCCCCTCGATATGGTTTTATTTTAAAAAAAGAAGCAGAAAAATTCAATGAATATATCTAAAAAAGAGAAGAATATGTGATTTTAGATAAATAACACCCTTTTTCTTTTTATTGAAAATATTATTTTAAAACAGAAATAATAACTTCCTCAACCTTTTTTACATCAATTGGTTTAGCAATATGATCATTCATTCCTTTTGAAATTGCCATTTTTCTATCTTCTTCAAAAGCATTAGCAGTTAAAGCAACAATTGGAATATGAGCCTTTCCTTCATCAGATAATTTTCTAATTGTTTCCGTTGCTTTATAACCATCCATATGAGGCATTTGAACATCCATTAAAATCAAATCATAGCTTTTAGCAGGCATTTGTTCCATTTTAGCCACACATTGAATCCCATCTTCAACACGTTCAACTATTAATCCCATAGCTTCTAAAATCATTATCGCTATTTCTGCATTCAAATCATTATCTTCAGCCAATAAAACGTGTTTCCCTTGTAAAATTTGTTGTTCATCAACTAAAGACATATCTGTCTTTGTCAAAAATAAATTATTATCAGCAACCTTATGTTGTAAAACCAGGGTAAATTTCGTTCCCTTACCTAGTTCTGTTTCAACCTCAATACTTCCATTCATTACATCTACAAGCTTTTTGACAATAGACATTCCTAGTCCAGTTCCTGCAACTTTTCCTATCTAATTGATAATCAATCAAAGAATGTATTGTCACTGTAAAAGAGGTAGCTGCCTGATCAATGTCTTTTACAAATATTTTTTGATGAACTTGTAATGCATAAAAAAGATTTTTTGTTGCTAAAAGCATTTTTTCTGTTTTCTCACACATAATTTGGGTAGCCATACAATTTGTAGCACGTGTTGAATAAATGATTTTATAAAATGAAAACATTTCACTTTGTGTACTCATCTTACAATAATTATGAACCGCTAATTTTAAAACTTCTTCTAGACTTTTATCTTTGACAAGTTTTCCATAATCAAGATCCGTTATTTTTAGTTTTTCTTTTGCTTGTGTTCTTAAATAATCATACATTGCCTTTACAATTTCATCCTTCGAACGGAAATGATTATACAATGATGGTTTCTTTATCCCTAATGCGTCGCTATTTGTGACATTGAAACATTGTCTATTCCATTTTTAGACGCTAACATAAATGTCGCCTGAACAATTTCTTCTTTCCTCTCCATACCCATTCACTTCCTTATGTTAGTTATATTGCTACCTATCGTTAGTTTAATCAATAAAAATTTAACAATTTCCAAGCTTTAATCATTATTTCATGACATTCTTATAAAGATTTTATTTGTCACCAAAAAAAATACATATATTCACAAAAAAGTAGAGACACTTTTTCAAAAAACTTGATTTTCAAGGTTTTTGAGACGTATCTCTACTTAAACATTTGTAATATTTTATTTAACGACAATGTTTACAATTTTATTTTTAACCACAATTACTTTAACGATATTTTTACCGTCAGTATGTGCTTTAACGTTTTCTTGTTGGAATGCTAATTCTTTAACAGCTTCATCATCTGCATCTTTAGCAACTTCAATTTTAGCTCTTAATTTACCATTAACTTGGATACCCATTTGAACAGTATCACTAACTAACATTTTTTCATCATATGTTGGCCATGGTTCATAAGCAATTGAATCATTGTGTCCTAATTGTTGCCACATTTCTTCACAGATATGAGGTGCAATACATGAAAGCATTTTAATAAAGTTTTCAGCATATTCTTTATAAACATGTTCAGCTTTATAACATTCATTAATGAAAATCATCATTTGTGAAATAGCTGTATTGAAACCTAATTTTTCAAAATCATCAGTAACTTTTTTAACTGTTTGATGATATACACGATCTAAACTATGATCATTTTCATCAGATAATTTACCAGTTTCAATCATTAAACGATAAACACGGTCTAACCATTTACGAGAACCATCTAATCCATTTGTTGACCAAGGAAGTGATGCTTCAAGTGGTCCCATGAACATTTCGTATAAACGAAGTGAATCTGCACCATGACTAGCAACGATATCATCAGGGTTAACAACGTTACCTCTTGATTTAGACATTTTTTCGTTGTTATCTCCTAAAATCATACCTTGGTGTACTAAACGTTGCCATGGTTCTTTACATTTAACAACACCACAATCATAAAGAACTTTATGCCAGAAACGAGAATATAATAAGTGTAATACCGCATGTTCTGCTCCACCTACATATAAATCAACTGGTAACCATTTATCTAATAATTTTGGATCACAAATTTGTTCACTATTATGTGGATCAATATAACGAATATAATACCAACATGATCCAGCCCATTGAGGCATTGTATTTGTTTCACGACGCCCTTTTTGTCCATCGATTTCTACTTCTAACCAATCTTCACAGTTAGCAAGTGGTGATTCACCACTATCATGAGGTTGGAAATTTTTAGTTGCTGGTAATTCTAGTGGAAGTTCTTCTACAGGAACTGTACGCATTGTACCATCTTCCATATGAACGATAGGAATTGGTTCACCCCAATAACGTTGTCTTGAAAATAACCAATCTCTTAATTTATAAGATACTTTCTTTTGTCCACAATGATGTTCTTGTAACCAATCTACCATTTTATCAATAGCTTCTTGTTTTCCAAGGCCATTTAACCATTCAGAATTGATATGAACACCATCTTCTGTATAAGCTTCTTCTTCGATATTTCCACCTTCTAATACTGGAATGATTTCAATACCAAATTTTTTAGCAAATTCATAGTCACGATCATCATGTGCTGGAACAGCCATGATAGCTCCTGTACCATAACTTGCAAGTACATAATCAGAAATCCAAATTGGAATTTTTTTACCATTTACAGGATTGATAGCATAAGCTCCAGTAAAGACACCTGTTTTATCTTTATTAAGTTCTGTTCTTTCTAAGTCAGATTTACTTGCACAGCTTTCTTTATAAGCTTCAACATCTGCTTTTTGAGCATCTGTTGTAATTTCTTCAACATATGGATGTTCTGGTGCCATAACACAGTATGTTGCTCCAAATAATGTATCACAGCGTGTTGTAAAAACAGTAAACACTTTATTTGTTCCATCAATTTTAAAATCAACATTTGCACCAATAGATTTTCCAATCCAATTGCGTTGCATTTGTTTTGTTGCTTCTGGCCAATCTAAGTCATCTAAATCAGCTAGTAATCTTTCAGCGTATTCAGTAATTTTTAAAACCCATTGACGCATTGGTTTACGGATAACAGGATATCCACCACGTTCACTTTTACCATCAATAACTTCTTCATTAGCAAGAACAGCTTTTAATTCTGGACACCAGTTAACTGGAATTTCATCAATATAAGCTAATCCTTGATCATATAATTTTGTAAAGATCCATTGTGTCCATTTATAATACTCTGGATCACTTGTTGCAATTTCACGATCCCAATCATAAGAAAATCCTAATGATTTAATTTGTTTTCTAAAAACATCAATATTCTTTTTAGTAAATTCAGCAGGATGATGACCTGTTTGAATCGCAAATTGTTCAGCAGGTAATCCAAATGAATCAAATCCCATTGGATGTAATACATTATATCCTTGCATTCTTTTCATTCTTGATACGATATCTGTTGCAGTATATCCTTCAGGATGTCCTACATGTAAACCATTTCCAGATGGATATGGGAACATATCCATACAATAATATTTAGGTTTTGAATCATCATAACAATCTGTTTTAAATGTTTTGTTTTCGTCCCAATATTTTTGCCATTTTGGCTCTATTTTTGTGTGATCGAACGGCATAATTTTTCCTCCTTAAATATAAAAAAGCGTCCTTATCTAAGGACGCCAATTTTAACGCGATACCACCTTAGTTCTAGAATAAAATTCTAGCACCTCAAAACTTTAACGCAGTTCTACGATATTTTTTACTTTATTCAAAAATACATCTCCTAGGCGAGTTCACAAATACTATAATCAGTTTTCACCAACCACTGACTCTCTAAATATAGGGGATTTGCTAGTACTCCTATTCATTGATTTTGCTTTTCTATTATACCACATCACATACTTTATGCAATAAAAAACTTCCTAGCTCTTTAAAGCTTCTATAATTTCTATCTGTTTTACTTTTTTAATTGGGATCAAACAACATAATAATGTTAAAATAAGTACTCCTATAAAAACACCTAAAAGCACATTATTTTGTATAACAAAAAATTCATCCATCAAATCTGAAATACTTTTTTGAATCAACTGATTAGCAAAAATAAATAACTCTTTTAAAACAATCATTGCTTCTATAAATGCTGTGCAGGAAATACCTAGACCTTGACACAAAACAAGAGTTATCATCTGCCATAATGAAGCCCCCAATGTTTGTAAAATAGCAAAATATTTTTTTCTTTTAATGACCATCAAATATAAAACAACACCTAATAAAAAGCAGGCTGTTACAACTGATAAAGAACTAAAACAATAAAGGATCCATTCAATTTGTTGAAATTTTTCATCGATGCTTGAAGATAATGAACTATTTGCAAGTTTAAATTGATATAAAGGATATTTATTTTTTAAATCTTTTAAAATATTTTTATCTTTTACTTGCAAAAAAGCAGTTTGCCCTACTTCTATTTGATAAAGTTCTTTTAACATTTGACTCATTGCATATTCATTAAAATAAACGGTCTCCATTAAAGTCTTTTTATTTTCAATCCCTACAATTTTAACTTTATAAAAACAAATTCTATTTTGATATTCAAAAAACAAATATACATCTTTATTTATTAAATTCTTCTGATGCGATAAATATAAAAGTTGTTCATAAGTAGATTTAGATAAAATGATTTCTTGAGCATTTTTTATCTTTCTTCCTTGAATTTTCTTTTGTGGTTGCTGAATATAATCAGAAATATAAAGTGTTTTTTTCGTTTGATATTTTTTAGAAAAAGAGATTCCTAAAAAATCCACCTGATCATTTTGTAAAAAACGGTATTGAATTGCTGGATGTTGAATTTGTTTCAAATCATCCATCTTGATCATTTGATTATTTTTCTTTTTTAACATAATGGTTGTTGAAGGAATAATTTGTTCTAATTGCCGATGAATTTGTTTTTGTGTTGATTGAGTCAATGAGAGGGTCAATAAAATACTTAAAAGTGCTAAAAATAAAACTTGTACAACAATAAAAGAACTCTTCCACGTCATTTTCAATTCTTTCAATATAAATTGTAAAAAAGATCTTTTACTTGTTTTTTCTTCTTGTTTTTTTCTTTGAGTTATTGGATTTTGATGAATTAATTTTAATTGATAATCTTCTATTTTATAGAGATAATCATGGTATTTTTTAGCAAGTATTTCATCATGACTAATAACAATCACTAATTTTTCTTTAGACAGTTGTTTTAATATTTTAAAAATTTCTTCACTATTTTTTGCATCTAAAGCACCTGTTGGTTCATCACATAAAATAATGGGATGCTTAGCAATAAATCCTCGATAAATAGCGACTCGTTGTTTTTGACCTCCAGATAAAATCGCTGTTTTATAACGTTGTAAGTCTTTTATTTTTAAACGTTCTAAATAATATTCTTTTTTAGAAATCATTATTCTTTTAAAATACGAAATGAGATTTACATTTTCTTTAACATTCATTTCTTCTATTAAATAAAACTGTTGAAAAATAAAACCAATGTATTTTCTAATATAATGTGGTATTTGTCGAATATCTTGTCCATCAATTTCAATCACACCTTGATACTCATTATCCAAACCTCCTAAAATATTTAAAAGTGTCGATTTGCCACTACCGCTTTTACCAACAATGACATACATCCCTGTTTCTTGAAATGTCATAGACATCTCCTTGAATAAAGGTCGATCAAAAGACTTCGTTACATTCTTAATTTCTAACATCCTATTCCTCCCTTAAACACTCATACATTTTTATTTTTTTCATCTTTAAAACTATAAATAGACTTAATAAAATTCCTTGCACGATATATCCCAAAAGATAAAAGAGATATAACGTAAATGGCCATTGAAACTCTCTTGGTAAAACAAACAAATGACTTATGCCCCAGATCTTTTTAGAAATATCAAAAAATGAAATGATTTTTAAAACTCCACTAGAAACCAAACAAGAAACTATTCCAATTGAAATCATCATTAAGCTTATTTTTTTTAAAATAAAAAATGCTAAATGATGATTTTGATAACCATTAGCAAGCATGATGGCAAATATTTTTTGATTTTCATAAAACATCGATAAAACCATATATCCCATTAAAACGATTGCAATCATAAAACTTAAAAAAATAAAAACAAGACTAACCTTTTTAAAAAGATCAATAACTTTAAAATAACTTTCATATTCTTCATAAATAGGTGCTATACCTTGATATTGAACTGATAAATGCGTTAAATAATCTTTCATATATTTATGATTTTTAACATAGACAATACACGTTGAAACATCAATGCATTGAAGGGCTATTTCATTGGATAATGAATGATAATAAAGAACAGGTTCTTGATAATCATCTTGAATTACTCCTTTGATTTTTAATGTATATTGATGATGATTAAGTTTATAAATAAGTTTATTTTGTTTTATTTTGGTAATTAAAGCATGATTGGCATAAACTTCATTTTGCTTTGTTTTTTTGTTAATTGAAAAAGATTGAAAGTTTTTAAGACCTTCAATCTTTCCTATATCTAAATGATATTGATATTTTCCTTTCAGTTTTGTTATTTCTTTTTCTTTAAAGGGCTCTTGATTTTTCTTTTGAATCATAACTAAATTATTATTTATTGCTTGATTATATTGTTTTTGATAATAACCATTAAATCCTTCTAAACCAGTAATAATGAGCGTCATTGCTAGTACCATATAAATTTGTGAAACAAACATCATCACCCATTTCTTTTTATCTTTTAAAATCATTTGGATCATTTCTTTAAACAATAATCCACATTTTGTTTTTCTTATTTCATAACGTGAATATAATTGATGGTTCCAATCATAATGATGTTTTAAACATTCAAAATTCAAATGATAAGGTGTATATTTTGAAATTTTTTGATCATGAGAAACAATAAGAATAAGGCGTCTTTGACTCGCTTTTTTAAAAAAACGATAAACTTTTTGACGATTTATTTCATCTAAAGCTCCTGTCGGTTCATCACATAAAATAACAGGACTTGAACATAATAAAGCACGAATAAGGGACACGCGTTGTTTTTGCCCACCTGATAAATTCTTTACCTTTTGATTTACTAGTTCATTTAATTCAAAGATTTCTAATAATTCTTGTAACTGTCTTTCTACAACCTTTATTCCTTTTAAGTGACAATAAAATAAACAGTTATCTTTAACACTCAAATAATCAATTAACTGATAATTTTGATAAACAAAACTAATAACAAGTTGTCGATAATCTTTAATATCTTCTATTTTTACTTGATTAAAAAGAATCTTTCCCTCATAGTCTTGATCCAATCCTGCTATTAATTGTAAAAGTGTTGATTTTCCACATCCACTTTCTCCTGTAATAGCAATCAAACCATAATCAGGAAAATGAATATTCAAATTTTCAAAAATAACTCTTTCTCCTTCAATTGTTTTAAATTTTTTTGTGACATTCTTTAACTCTAATCCCATTTTCTTACTCCTTATGTTATAATTGCTTCGGTGATAAAATGAATCAATTTAAATACTCTTTAGATAACAAACGTTATCATACTTATAACTATTATTTAAAAAACAAATACCATCAAAAAGTCGCTAAAGTTGCACTAAATGCTGATTTTACCTGTCCTAATCGTGATGGAACAAAAGGCTATGGTGGTTGTATTTTCTGTAGTTCATCAGGATCTGGAGATTATGCGGGAAATGTTCATGATCATTTAGAAAAACAATTTCAAACAATCTCTCAAGTCATGAAAAGAAAATGGCCTGAATGTGCTTATATTGCTTATTTTCAAGCCAATACAAATACCTATGGTCCATTAGATAAAATAAAAAAAATGATTGCCCCTTTTTTAAACAAAGAAGATGTTAAGGGAATTGCCCTTGCTACAAGACCTGATTGTTTAAATGAAGAAATCGTTCAATATTTAAGTACCATCAATAAACAAAAAGATGTCTATATTGAACTAGGTTTACAAACAATCCATGAACAAACAAGTAAACTTATTAATCGTGGCCATACTTTTCAAGAATTCTTGGATGGTTTAGCATTATGTAGAAAATATAACCTTGAAGTATGTGTCCATATCATCAATGGTCTTCCTTTTGAAACAAAAGAAATGATGATTGAAACAGCTAAAACCTTAGGTCAATTAGATATTCAAGCACTTAAAATACATATGTTATTCGTTGTTAAAAACACAAAACTTCAACAAATGTATGAAAATCATGAATTTAACATGCTCTCTCGTCAAGAATATATTGATATCGTAGTAGAACAACTTCGTTACATTAAACCTGAAATCGTTATCGAAAGATTGACTGGTGATGGTAAAATCGATGATTTAATTGCTCCTTTATGGTCCATTAAAAAGGTAACTATTTTAAATGATATTGATAAAAAAATGAAAGAACTTGATGTTTATCAAGGTGATCTATATAAAAAATAGCCCAGTTTTTCTGGACTATTTTTTTACACTATTATTATACATCATTTCTTGAGCTATTTTGTCTCAAATTTGTTTCAAATTTGTCTCAAAAAACACTAACCTATTATAGTTGGTTAGTGTTTTTACATCATACCTATTCAGTTTCGATAAGCCCGTAATTTCCATCATTACGACGATATACAATACTAATAGCATCTGTTTCAGTATCACGATATACGAAGAATGAATGTCCAATTAATTCCATTTGCATAATTGCTTCTTCCATATCCATTGGTTTTGGAGTAATTGTTTTTGTTTTTACTAATACGTCTTCTTCTTCATCTTCTAAAGGTTCAATTGATGCTAAATTGAATGCAAGTTTATTATCTTTAGATTTTCTGTTTAATCTAGTTTTATACTTTCTAATTTGACCTTCTAATTTGTCGATAACTAAGTCAATTGCATTGTATAAATCTTGATCCACAACTTCTGCTCTTAAAAGTACATATTCAGTAGGAATTGTCACTTCAATTTTTTGTCCGTAAGGATAAGTTCTTACAAGTACTTTGGCTTCAACATTTTCACTTACAATGAAGTATTTGTCTAATTTTGATAATTTTTCACTGACTTTTTCTTCAATTGCTTCAGTAATTTCAATGTTCTTTCCTCTTAATGTAATTTTCATAATTAATTCCTCCTTTTTGATAACTATATTATACTATAAACTTTTCTAAATTCCTACTTTAATATGCTTTTTTATCCTGCTTAAAAAATACACATAATAAAAAAAGCTCAATTCATGAGCCTTTTTCTACATATATTTTTTTAAATTTTCTACCTTATCTAATTGTTCCCAAGGTAAATTTGCTTCAGGTCTACCAAAGTGTCCATAAGAAGCTGTCTTTTTATAAATTGGTGTTCTTAAATTTAAGGTATGAATAATTCCTGCTGGTGTTAAATCAAATTCTTGTTTAATTGCTTCAAGAATCACATCATGAGGTACTTTTTCAGTTCCTTTTGTATCAATATAAATAGATGTTGGTTCTTTTACACCAATTGCATAAGATAATTGGATTTCAAGTTCATCACACATATTGGCCGCAACAACGTTTTTAGCAATATAACGTGCCATATAAGCAGCAGAACGGTCTACTTTTGTTGGATCTTTTCCAGAGAAAGCTCCTCCTCCATGACGTGCATATCCACCATATGTATCAACAATGATCTTTCTTCCAGTAAGACCTGTATCTCCATGAGGACCACCAATAACAAAACGTCCTGTAGGATTGATTAAAACACGATAATCTGTATTCATATCATATTTTTTAACAACGGCATCCATAATGTTTTCTTTAACGAATTTTTTAAATTCTGCTTCATCAAAATCATCATCATGTTGAATGGACATTAAAATAGTATCAATTACTGGTTTTTCATCTGTATAATCAATTGTCACTTGTGCTTTCATATCAGGTCTAGCCCATTTAAAGGTTCCATCATGTCTTAAAGTTGAAGCGTGACGAACTAAATGATGCGCAATTGAAATAGCAAGAGGCATATACCCTTCTGTTTCTTTTGTCGCATAACCAAACATAATACCTTGATCTCCTGCTCCACCAACTTCTTCATTTGTTCCAAGAGCAATATCACTTGATTGACTATCCATGACAACTTCAATCTTACATGTTTTATAATCCATTCCTTTAGCTTCATCATCATAGCCGATTTCTTTTAAAACATTTCTTGCCACAGCTTCATAATCTACTTTCGCATTTGTAGTAATTTCTCCACCAATGACAACTAAGTTTGTTGTCGCAAAACATTCACAAGCAACACGTGAGTTAGGATCTTGTTTAAAACATTCATCTAAGATGGCATCACTGATTTGATCACATACTTTATCAGGATGTCCTTCTGATACAGATTCTGACGTAAATAAAATTCTTTCTTTCATTTTCTTCCTCCTTAAATAACAAATAAAAAAGCTTCCTAAAGAGAAAGCCGTTAGGAAGCTTTCTCTTATTGTTCAAGAATAAACTTGCTCAGTAAAGGCACCTTCTAACATATAGGGTTGCCACCACTTCATCGATCTTCATCTCATGGTTCTTAATAAGAGTCCTTTTTATTTTATTGATATTCTTCTTTTTTTAATGATGTCATTTTCTCTATGAGATCATCTTCCAAACCAAGATCTTTCAAAATATGAGCAATTTTGATTTGTTGTTGTTTTCTTTCATTCACTTTCATCACCTAAAATAAGTTTGTGAAATCGAATAAAATTTATGATATCTCCAATGACTAAAACATAATATTACAAACTCTCTATAAATGCAAGAAATTTATACTATAATGCACTAGAAATATTTTGTACTTCTAAAACACCAGGAACTTCTTCCATTAAGATTTGTTCAACACCATCTTTTAAAGTGTCATCAATCATGGTACATCCAGCACATGCTCCAAGCATTCTTACATAAACAATACCATCTTTAAAATCTACGTATTCAATATCTCCACCATCTCTTTGTAAATAAGGTCTTAATTTATGAATGACATTTTTTATTTGTTCTTCAATATTTTCCATTTTTGCAAACTCCTTTTTTACTTATTAAGTATATCATATAAATCCTACCATATTTTATATTTTTTCCTTATTAAATACAACACATATGCTTAAATTGTGCTATAATAGTGCCGCAAGGAGTGAAATCAAATGACAAAACTCATCAAACGAGGGGATATCATTGATGTTAAAATAACCGGTATTCAACCTTATGGTGCTTTTGCTCTTTTACCTGATAATTCAACAGGATTGATTCATATCTCAGAAATATCAGATAAATTCGTTAAAAGTATTGCCAGTTATGTGCATATTAATGATATTGTGAAAGTAAAAGTCATTGATTTTGATCATTCTAGCAATCACGCCAAATTAAGCTTGAAAGCTGTTGACAATCGTTTTCGAAGAAAAGACAAGAAACTCGTCTATAAAAATCCACGAAAACCAATTGTAGAAACACCTAAAGGTTTTTTACCTTTAGCTCAAGCAATGGAAGAATGGTTAAAACAAGGTGTAATGGAGGAAAACTAAATGATCACATTAGATTTATCAAAAGCAAAATTAGCTGAAGATTTAGGATCATACAAAGAAAAAGTAGCAGAAATTCATGATATGATTCGAAACAAAACAGGTGCTGGTAACGATTTCCTTGGTTGGGTTGAATTACCAGAAAATTATGACAAAGAAGAAGTTCAATTAATGAAAGAAACTGCTGCTAAATTAAGAGAAAAAGTAGACGTATTATTAGTATGCGGTATCGGGGGATCTTATTTAGGAGCACGTGCTGCTATTGAAGCAATCAATGGTTTATATTCAGATGATAAAGTTGAAATCATCTATGTAGGAAATACTTTCTCTTCAAATTATATTCATCAAGTTGCTAAATATATTGAAGACAAAGATTTCGCTATCAATGTTATTTCTAAATCAGGAACAACAACTGAAACATCTATTTCTTTCAGAATCTTCAAAGAAATGTGTGAAAAGAAATATGGTAAAGAAGGAGCTCGTGAAAGAATCGTAGCTACTACTGATAGAGAAAAAGGTGCTCTTAAAAAATTAGCTACTGATGAAGGTTATGTAACATTCGTTGTACCTGATGATATCGGTGGACGTTATTCAGTATTAACTGCTGTAGGTTTATTCCCTATCGCTATGGCTGGTATCGACATTGATGAAATGTTAAAAGGTGCTAAAGATGCAATGGTTAAATATAACGATGCAAACATTGAAACAAATGATGCTTATCGTTATGGTGTAGCAAGACAATTATTAAATAAAGCTGGATATTCAGCAGAAATGTTTGTAACTTATGAATTACAATTAAATAACGTTGCTGAATGGTGGAAACAATTATATGGGGAATCAGAAGGTAAAGAAAATAAAGGTATCTTACCTCATAGCGCTGTATTCTCTACAGATTTACATTCATTAGGACAATTCATCCAAGAAGGTTCTAAAGTTTTATATGAAACAATCTTCGAAGTTAAAAATCCACAAAATGATATGATTATCCCAAGTGATCCAGATGATTTAGATGGTTTAAATTACTTAGCTGGAAAATCAGTTGATTATGTTAACAAAAGAGCTTGTGAAGGTACAATCGATGCTCATGTTAATACTGGTAATGTACCAAACATCATTATTTCATTAGATAAAATGGATGCTTATGGATTTGGTTACATGGTTTATTTCTTCGAAATGTCATGTGCAATGTCAGTTTACTTCTTAGGAGTAAACCCATTCAACCAACCTGGTGTTGAAGTTTATAAGAAAAATATGTTCAAATTATTAGGTAAACCTGGTTATTAAAATCAAAGAAAGTAGATTTGTTCTACTTTCTTTTTTTTTACATATTTTATAATGGTGATATGATGAAAAAAGGAAAATATATTTTAATTATGCTTTCACTTTTTATATGTGCTTATCTTTTTTCAAATCGTATGACCCCTAGAATTGAAAATATTGCCAGTAAAGAAATAAATCAATTTATTCAGATACTTATCAATCATACTTCATTTACTCAAAAAATAGATACACATAAACTCTATAAAAAAGAAAATAATTCCATCAGTTTTCAAATGAATTATATCAATGATATTGCCTCTAATTACATCCATAATCTTGAAGAAACTCTTTTAAAGCTTGAAGAAGGCTCTTACCAAGAAAACAATCATTCTCCATACAATAAAAAACTCTTAAAAATCAATCAACAAAAAGGTATTGTTGCACGTATACCTATCGGTTCTCTTACCAATAATATTTTCTTACAAGATCGAGGTCCATCTTTTTCCATTAAATATAAAACACTCTCTTTAACTTCTTCGAATATTGATAAAAAAATTAAAAATTATGGGATCAATCATCTTGCTATCTCTATTGATTTAAATGTTACAATTGTTTTACAAATTCTTGTTCCCTTATATCATGAACATTTTAAAGAAAATTATACGATTCCTCTTGTTTATGAAGTCATTGAAGGTGAGGTTCCCTCATGGTATCAAAATTAAGTATTTTAAAAACATATTATCGTCTTCCTTTAGAAGATCAATTTTCATTTACTTATGAAGATGAACATTATTATTTAACAAATAAACCTTTTCCTTTATATTATCAAAAATACATTTCTTTACTTCAAATCAATCCCTTTAAAATCATTAATAATATTTACCAACAAAAAAACTCTCAAGGATACATCCTTTATCAAGTACAAAGCATTCCTCTAGATATCCAAAAAATCATTTCCCTATCACTCATCCCTCAAGAAACAAAAACAATAAAAGAAATAAAAAAAGAATGGATTCAATATTATGAATCTATTCTTATCTATACACCTTTAAATTCCCTAGAATATCAGATCATCTATTATTCTCTATTTACTCTTTGTCAGCTTTCTATCGAACTTTTAAATCATTATTTCTTGTCCACAACAGCCATTAACCTCTCTTATCAACATAAAAATATTCATTCATATGAAGATGTTTATCTTATAGAGAATATAAACCTCAATTTATACATTCATGATATTGTCTATTTATATCTAAACAATACAATCACAATCAATCAATTAGGACAGATAATCAATGAATATAATCTCACTTCAAAAGATCTACAAATTCTTTTATGTTATGCGCTTTTTCCTCAAATGTGTCTTGTACATTTCCAAGAAGATTCTTTAACCAAAAAAAGGAGAAGATTAATAAAATATAATAAAAAATTGTATTATCTCATTCTTCTCCTTCAAAAATATATTCAAATTCCACCTCTTAAATGGATAAAAAAGGAACAAAATAAATTTTGTCCACATGGTAATAATCTTTGAAGATTATTACCTTTTTCTTTAAAATGTTAGTTGGTGATTTTATGATTGATGATACTAACTATGCTGACTGCCTTGCTTTATACAATTTTAATCATGTTGATAAAATCAAAGGCAAGGAATCTTTTTCCTATATCTTTAATGACAATATCAACTATATCCGCTCTCTTTATAATAGAGGCAAGATCAGAAACATTACCTATGATACCATCCAGAAAACTATTCTTTGTGGTTTCATCTATCTTGGCTATGATCTTTTTGTCTGCCCTTATTGCGGTAACGAATCTATCGTCCCTCACAAATGTCACTCCAAGTTCTGTACTTCTTGTGGTACCAAAGAGGCTAAATTGCGTGCTGCTCATATTTCCTCTATCGCCCTTGATGCCAAGCATCGTCATATCGTCTTTACCATTTCAAAACATCTAAGAGGTTATTTCATTAAAGACAGATCCCTTTTGAATCTTCTTTTTATCGCTGCCAGAAACACTCTTGCCTGTGTTTTTTCTGACGCATCCAAATTCTTAATAGATAAAAAAACACACTTACATAGTAAGTGTGTTAGCTCCTTCATGGAGCGGGTGATGGGAATCGAACCCACGTAGTCAGCTTGGAAGGCTGAAGTTCT
>ERZ826396.267-NODE-267-length-81036-cov-3.724108_pt1 | contig 81036 bp, 90 predicted proteins | sample MGYA00519926_ERZ826396 | MGnify/ENA primary metagenome ERZ826396 (study PRJEB31778, sample SAMEA3449230) | human gut metagenome | biome: human gut; feature: human-associated habitat; material: faeces | place: United Kingdom | collected 2010/2012 ... | reverse complement strand
ATTTACAATATAGAAGATAGAATATATAATATACTTGTAAAGTAAACCATATGCGAATCACTGAAAGTTGTTATTCACTTATAGTTTATTTTAAGAAAATGTTTGATAAATATATCAGTAAATGAGATAATACTATGCAATAGGGAGTATTAGCATGGGAGAAAGTGATGAAAAAATATTAAAATCATTATTTGAGTTTATTGAGCAATTATCTAATTATTATTTAGATAAATTTAACGAATGGGATTCTATTGAAAACCATATACTCAATTTAAAAAATAACAAGGTTAATACTGTGTTTAATTTTAATCCATCAGGGGATAATAAGTATGAATTTTTCAATACAAAATATCTTAAACACATTGAAGAATATTTGGCTTTTTTAAATAGAGAAATGATATATAGTCCCCCATTTGATAGCATATTTGCTGAAATAAACATTTCTTCTAGAGTTAAAGCAATAAACTCACTATTATATAAAATTATAAATTATTGTATGGGAAAAGAAGAAAAAGGAAATGTTCCTTTAAACAAATGCATAAACGATTTACAAGGATATAGAGTGATCTTAGATATTGATTGTGAATACGATGATTTAAAATCGCATTTACAAAATTATTTGGAAAAATATCGTATGCAAAACAGAGAAGTACGCATAAGATATTTAGTAGCACACAGAGCTAACAATTCCTATAACGCCATTCATCTTTATCTTAATAAAAAGGGCAATAACTTTGTGTTTAGTTGGGAATTGCAAATTTGGTTGAAAAAGTATGAAAACAGTAATTTAAAATCTCATGCTGAATATAAACAAGGGTATACTAAATGGGAGCTTGAAATTAAGAATAAAGATTAAGAATGAAAGGAGGAATTTATATGTTTTATCATCTTATTATTATAGGTAGTGACTATATAGAAGGAACAAGGATTGCGATGCATTATCATAGTATTGAACCTATTTCTGGGACTGACATAATGTACGATTATAAATATATTCAAAAGATATGTGGAGATGATATACCATTAGCCATACATAAGCTAATTACAGATTCTCCTGATTGGGACAGTGTTATAAAAAAAGATATGTTTTTTAAAGATATAGTAGTCGTTGATAGTAAAGAAGCATTCTCTGCATTATTAAGAAAAAGCAGATTCATAAGTGCTAACGATTTAGCTTCATTTATATTGTCAATAGTTCCTTGTAGTAAATTAAAATTGCAAAAATTGGTTTATTTGTGTTATGCAGATTTCTTAGTAAAGTATGATATGAAATTATTTGAAGAAAAAATATATGCTTTTAAATATGGGCCATTCATTAAAGAAATTGATGGTAAGTATAAGACAAGAGGAAAAGAAAGAATTAAAGATGAATTGTATGAATTTACTAATAGCGAAATTCCTCCTCTTCTAGCGAGAATGGTGTTCTCAAAAAACGGAAAAGAAATTGTTAATAGCTGTTTACTTACCATAGGTAAATATGCTGATAAAAGCCCAGCTAATTTAATAAATATAACTCATACTAAGGGCGGTCCATGGGATAGAACATATGTTGTGAACAAAAGATATTTAGAAATTACTGATGAATGTATAAAAAAATATCACCGGTTTGAAACAATTTAATAAATTAAATAAGCATCATAAGCACCCAAGTGGTGCTTTTCCTATTCACAATTACTATGGAACGATTACCCTTTATATGATATTATTGAAATATGTAGGAGGGGTTTAAATGTTTGGTAGGAAAAAAGAAAGTAATATTCCTGTGAAAGAAATTATTCCTGAAAATATACAGATATGTACATTGTATTCATTTGAAAAGAACAAATTTGGCACAGAATTATTGACTTCTACAATTTTATGCAACGAAGGTGATGGATATTCTTTCGATCATAAAGAAACTCACTTTTCAATAATTAACGTGAATTGGAAAGGCAAGAAAACTAGAACTTATTCTAACTCTACAAACACCAGCGTATCAACTGGCGATAGTAAACGAAAAGGAAGAGTATTGGGAGCTGCCATCGGCACAGCGATTGCTCCGGGAATTGGCACGGTTATTGGAGCTGCCTATGGGACGGGCAATAAAAAAACAAAAGTAAACACTGTTAGTCATGCAAATACTATAGAAACAGAACTTGAGTTGTTTTCTAACATTAGCGTAACCTTGAAATATATTGACGGAACAATAAGTGATAAGTTATATAGATGCTTAGAAAAAGATGCACAGAAAATCATAAGTTTAGTAGAAACTGATGCTTGTCAGTCTTCTGATCCCATTCAGATGATTAAAGATATAAAAGAATTGCTTGATGTTGGAGCAATAACGCAAGAAGAATTCGACGCTAAGAAAGCAGAATTGCTAGATAAGATATAACAAAGACCTCATTTTATGTTAAATCCATTGTAATATGAGGAGGTAATGGGAATGAACAATGTCAATATAATGATGCGTGATTTGAAAAAAAATCATCCTGAATTGATTCGTTTGATTCAAGATATATTAAAAGGTATTGAATATGGCATGAATGAAAAATTATTCATTAGAAAAGTTCATATGCTAGATGAATACTTAGATTGCGATGAGATGAATGCCATAATCAACTGTTATAAAAATAATAGCATTAAACATAATCAGATAAATATATCATTAAATACAAAAATGCAAAAAAGAATTAGAGCGTGTTTGTGCTTTAAATGTTTCAGAAAGCAATCGGTATTTCGGAAGAAATCAAATTTTTCTATATAAAACAGATGATAATTGGCTAGTTACAGATTTAGACGTAACAGATAAATTCAAAATAATCGAAGTTGAATGGTATGGTGCCGAGTTTAGATCAGATTATAGATCATGTGGTAGTACTAAAACCAATGAAACTACAAAACGAAAAGGTAGGGTGCTTGGCGCAGTGTTAGGTACTGCCGTTGCACCAGGTATTGGCACAGTAGTTGGTGCTTTACATGGTACGGAAAATAATAAAATAGAGCAACTTTCAGGTACTTCAAGCATTACTCAAGAAGTAAAAAGAGAGGTGCCAACTACTGCTTATATTACTATTAAATATAAAGATACAAATATAGAAAAACAATTCTCTATTCTTTGTATGGAGAGTGCTATTGAGCTTTTAAAAGATCTTGTGGACATACAAGAAAGTGAAGAACATAATAATATAATCAAAACTAAGCAATTAAAAGAATTGCTTAATGTTGGAGCAATAACGCAAGAAGAATTTGAAACAAAGAAAGCAGAATGTTGAACAAGATATAAAAAAGACCTCATTGGAGGTCTTTTCTAATTTAGAAGATTATTAAAAAGACAGTCTTGCTTAATCTCTTCGTTAATATGATTCAATAAGATAATTTTCGTATTTTTTAAAAGTTTTTTCAGTCCAAAGATCAAGGATTTCTTGATCAATTAAATTTTCTTTAAGATTTTCGCACATTTTCAAATAACCTTTTAAAAATTCTATAGTTGGAGGGTCACTAAATATTAAACCCATTGAATCGTCATTATAATCTATGATTTTTATATAAGGAATGGCATCAAGTATTTTTTTTAAAAGTCGCATGGTATCAGCAAATGAAATAATATTATCTGAATCTTTTACATCTGACAATCCGCAAAGCCAATCTAACGAGATTTGACATTCTTTAGATATCTTGATCATAGTTTCCAAAGAAGGTATTATACTACCTTTTTCATAAGAAGATAGCGTGGCTTGAGTACAATTTATAATTTTTGCGAATTTTACTTGAGTTAATCCTAAACTTTGACGTATTTCTTTTATCCTGTTTCCAAAATCTTTATAAATCTTGGAGTCGTTCATCTTAATCACCATCTTTCTATATGCATTATACCATATTGATATCTAAATTAAGTAAAATATAAAAAATAACAATAAATATATATTGCGATGTATATAATATTGTGCTATACTGATTTCACAATAAGGAGGTGAAATCATGACAATTAAAAGAGTGGTAGTAGAAACTGATGATGTTACTTACCGCAAAGAAAAATTATGGCAATAGAAGAAGATATTTCTATGAAAGAGTTTGTCAAAAAAGCTTTGCTAAAGCGCATAACATAAAAAGAAGCAGTAAAAGTAAGTGAAAATTCAAAATAAGAAGAAGGAAAGAACATGAAAGTGGCGAAGAGCATCAGGATAGATGATGAATTGTTTGCAAAAGCAAAAAAACATTGTAATGACAATGGCCTAATTTTTTCAGCATTCATCGAACGTTCCATCATGGCGCAATTAGAAAAAGAACAAAAGAAAAGCAATCGTTCTTAGTGTTGGCGCACTACGATTGCTATAAAAGGCAACAACCATAAAGGCTGTGTTTATATTTTACCACGCATTGCGGGGTTTATGCAACTAAAATTCCTTTATGGTTTCCACAAATTTTATGTGTGGTAACCCCACTAGGAGATAAAACAAAATGGAAAAAGAAATTAGTATCGTTTTAGATAGTGAACATGAACAATTAGTTGTATCTAGTTTACAGGTGGCTGATGATTTTAGGAAAGAACACAAAACAGTATTAAGAAATATTGAAAATTTGGCGGCGCAAAATTGTATCACCAAATCAATGTTTTATGAAGCCACATATGATAACAGAGGGAAAAAATATCCTATGTATATTATGAATCGAGATGGTTTTAGTTTGTTGGTTATGGGGTTTACTGGTAAAGATGCATTAGATTGGAAATTGAAATATATTGATGCATTTAACAAAATGGAGAAGAAAATTAAAGAACAATCAAAACTCCAGAGTGCAAAAGATAACACTGACAAATTATTGGTTGCTCAATCAAAGTATATGAATGCTAAAGCAAGAGTAGCAGCTATTTGGTTGAAATTGGGAGAGCGAGTTCTTGCAAACGCTGAATATCAGCAAATCTGTAATGCCTACGCATCGGAAGCATTAACAGGTCATAAAGTTCTTCCAATGCCTGAATGTCATGAACGTTATTATACAGCTACAGAAGTAGGGAACATGTTAGGCATTTCAGCAAACAGAGTTGGTAAAATTGCTACTCAAAATAACATCAAGACAAGCGAAAACGGAAAGTGGTTCTTTGATAAATCGCGCAGTTCAAATAAAGAAGTGGAAACTTTTAAGTACAATCAGAACGGTGTAGATGCAATTAAAACGTTAATTGAAGGTGGTTCCAAACATGAATGATAGAAGTGAGCTGAACAATATAGCAGCGAACATAGAAATGATAATTAGCACTTTGAATGTGGCTATAGAATACTTGGAAGGATTTCCAGATTGCGGAAGAACCAAAGTAGAGATAGATACATTAAACATGGTTTGTTGCAATTTATGTGAATAGCGAGTAAAACTAGATGAAATAATCGGGTAATCAAATTTTTTAGGGGTTTTCGCCAGAAATTTAGGGAGCAAATTCAGGGGGATGAAGGAAACAAACAAAGAAATTAAGACCCCTAAAGATTTTGGATACCCAAATAATCAACACAGCACTCTAAGGAGTGCTTTTTAAATACAAAGGAGGTGGGGGTTCAACATCGTGTTGAACGGTAATGAAGCAAGAAACTATCACGTTACTCCATTACCCATTAATGACGAATGGGGCGGTTAAACTATATAAAGAGGCCTTTTCCATATTTAAAACATGATGGTGTTATGGTAAGATAGAGATAAAAGAGTGGATGGAGATGCATAATACTAAAAATATATATGAGGTTGATTATGGTGAGGAATATGATGTAGATGATTCAGTTTTCAATGATTTGGATAAAGAATATATGGATAATGTGGAAGAGCATACAACTAAAATAGATGTATTATTCAACAAACTATATCCAAATTATGATAAAGCAAAAGAGGATAAGAAAGAGAAGGTTTATAATATCTATAAAGAAAATGGAACTAGCCAACAAAGCAAAGAATATCATTATGAAAAAAGTCAACTAATATCACCCAAAAAACAATACAAAGAGAATAAAAAAGCTGGAATAGTTACTTGTCCAAAATGTGGCAGTACATCAATTACAACAACGAATAAGAAAATATCTGTTGGAAAAGGTGTTGCAGGTGCAGCAGTTGGCTCTTTAGTAAATCCAGTTGGCACAGTAGTAGGAGCCGCAGTTGGAGCGACACACAGCAAGAAGATTTACAACGTCTGCATGAATTGTGGATACAAATGGAAACCTTAAAGATTAGTAAATACATCAAATGATGTTTACATATAGACTACGAGGGGGAAATGAAATGAAAAAGTTGCGTAGCAAAGTTGAAAGATTTGAGGTGAACACGTTATGAGTGATTATGTAATTTCTGCTTTTGTTTCAGCTTTTTGTGCATTAATTATTGGCACAGTTGTAGGTGTGTTTTCTGATTCTGTTGAATTAATGTTTTTATTAGGCTTCATTAGCTTTATTTTAGTTTTTATACTATTTGCATATTTAATGCACGATATACATAAAACCGATGACAAAATGGCTAAGATAGATACCAATGCAATATGGGAAGAATCACAATATGATTTAGATACAGCTTCCAAGACAATGTCTGAAAAAACCGGTCTTAACCAAAGTGTTTGCAGAAATTGGTTTATAAATGATTCTTTACAAAAAGCTCATATTACACAAGTGGTTTTAGATAATTCATATGATTTAGAAAAATCAGTATCAGAATTGCATAATATCACAGGTTTTGATGTTTTACTATTAAATGATCATGTACAAAAAATAATAGATCAACACAATAAACAAATTGAATCTCAAAAGAAGAATGTACAAACGGTCAATACTACACAAAGTTATCAAAGCACAAAGGCGGTGTCACCTAAAAAGCAATACAAAGAGAATAAAAAAGCTGGAATAGTTACTTGTCCAAAATGTGGCAGTACATCAATTACAACAACGAATAAGAAAATATCTGTTGGAAAAGGTGTTGCAGGTGCAGCAGTTGGCTCTTTAGTAAATCCAGTTGGCACAGTAGTAGGAGCCGCAGTTGGAGCGACACACAGCAAGAAGATTTACAACGTCTGCATGAATTGTGGGCATAAGTGGAAACCATGAGACCTTTAGGGGTCTTTTCTTTTGATACTCTTGACATTTGAGTTCACTAAGTGTAAGACGTATTTGTGAATTCAAAACAAGGAGGTGTCTAATGAAGAAGATTGGCAGACCAACAGACTGTTTAAAGGATATTGATTTGAAAGTTAGGGTAGATTCTAAAACAAATAGTAAGATTATTTCATATGCCCATGAAAATAATATCACAAAAGCAGAAGTTGTTAGAATCGCCATCAAAGAGTTCTTTGGGCGAAAATAGAAAAAAGGTATCTGTGCAAAGTTTGGCGACCTAACAGATACCTGTCCGTTACTAGGCACCTACATTATACAATAGGTGCCTCGTTTAATCAAACCCTGAAAGGGAAGAAAAGGAGGCATTTTATAATGGAACAAGTAATGAACACAACAGACAAAACCCCGATTGAGCTTGAACTGGAGATTGACGAAAACGGCATGACTACCGCTAGACAACTTTATGAGTTCTTGGAAATGGATAAAAGCAATTTTTCCAGATGGGCAAGACAAAACATTGAAAAAAATGAATTTTATGAGGAAAACAAGGACTGGTGGGGGTTCGTCATCATGACGAACGGTAATGAATGCAAAGATTACAAGCTGACAACTGATTTTGCAAAGCATCTATCTATGGAATCTCATTCTGCTAAAGGGAAAGAAGCAAGAAATTATTTTGTTACAGTCAAAAACAAGGCTAAGCAGACTGTTCTTGAATTAAGCAATCTATCGCCAGAACTTCGCTTGCTCATTAACGTTGAAATGAAAAAAGAGGAGCAAGAAAAGAAAATTGATTCAGTAAAAGAAGAAATTCAAGGAATTAAAGATGTAATTACGTTATCTCCCAGTAATTGGAGAAAAGGCACTTCAACTATCATTACACGGATTGCTCAAAAGCTAGGTGGCAACGAATACATTCAAACCGTACGCAAGGAAAGCTATAAGCATCTGAAAGAGAGAGCGCATGTAGCACTTGGCATTCGCCTTAGCAATAAGCGCAAGACGATGGCAGAGATGGAAGTACACAAATCAAAGCGTGACAAGCTGAATAAACTGGACATCATAGAGGAAGACCCTAAGGTATTAGAATGCTATCTAGTGATCGTAAAAGAAATGGCGATCAAGTATGGAGTTACAGCATCAAGTGAAGGTGGATTGAAGAAATGAAAGCATATGTTTATTATAATAATAAGACAAAATTTGCTTTTTGTTTAAATCTAGATGATAGCTTATGTTTTTGCTTACCACGTAAAAAGAAAACACACAGATCTATTAGACGGTTATTAAAGAAGATTAAGAAAAAAATCATATACTCGCATCTTGATCTCGAATACATAAATTAAGCACCCCTTGGGTGCTTTTTTAAATACAAAGGAGGTGGTTACTATGGTGTAACCAATCGCAGCTATAATGGCTGCTTTTTTATTTAATTACGAAAGGAAGGTGAAAAAATGAGTGAAAATGGATTGGAGTTTGGCATAGATGCTGAAGTTAAAGATGCAAGTAGTAATCTTGATGATCTATACGATGCATTAAACAAAATTGCTAATCTAATAAAAGAACAGTTTAAGGACAATGTAAAACTAAAGAATACCATAAGACAAATTAGAACATTATCAGAAATCAATACAACAAGGTTGCAGAATAATCTTACCGCACTGAACAATGCTATGTCTGATACGAATGGCATTTTTAAGTCAAAAACTTTTGAGAATTTTTCTTCACAGGTGATGGCTGCCGAGAATGCAACAAATACATTGCGTAGAACCATGCTCTCTATCGCTAAAATAAATACAGATTCTTTAAAGAACTTTGATTTGACTAACATCATAAATCAAATGAACAAGTTTAGTTCTCTTGATGATAAAGCTGTATCTAAATTCGGTACTACATCAAAAGGAATTAAAGATATATCTAATGTAATGGCACGTTTGTCAACAATGAAAGTTGATAATAAAAATGCTGATATAAATCGGGATTGAATGCACAATTAGAATAGGTTCGTTCCTTTGCGTCGCAGTTTTCAGAAGCGTTTAAGATTATAAAAGCCAATGCAATCAATGCAGTTGTCAGAGCTGTGAAAGAACTTCCTAAAACAATGGAATCTATGGAAAACTAAATGTATCAGATATAGGGCAAACATTTGATACTCTCACTCAGAAGTTACAAAGCTTTCTTGCAACATTAAGAGAGGGCAGTGAAGATATACGTAACTTCGCGATTATCGTCACAAAGTTAGGTGGTACAAGTACCAAGGGGTTAGATAGTAACAAAGTTACTAAAACGGTATCATTTCTTAAACAAGTAGAAAAAGCAACAAAAGACGTTGGAAATCAAGCTGATAAAACTAATAAAAAAATTGGCAATATGCTTTCTTTTGGAAAAGTTTACGCATTTTAGAATCAATTAAGGCATTATGGACGAAGTTTCGTAAATTTACTACAAAAATCAATCGACTTTGCTGAAACAGAGAACTTATTTAGCCGTGCTATGGGTAATATGCGTGGAGAAGCAATGAAGTTTCAACAGAACTTAGCCGATATGTTTGGACTTGCTCAACCTGAAATGATGCAAGCGCAGGCAACTTTCAAGAACATGTTAGGTAGTTTAGGCGGTTTATCTGATAAACAAGCCTATAACCTATTAGATCGTGTCACAGAGATGGCGCTAGATTTCAGTTCTTTGTATAACACAACGATTGATGCGGCGATGACTAAGTTTCAAGCTGCGTTATCAAAACAGGTAAACATTTACCCATTATGTATGAGGAATGTATAGTGAATTTCTTATAATTGCTGGAAACCTAAGCCCTTGTGGAGATGGCAATCAGCAGGTAAGTATTAACTAGTTTAATAAAATTAGTTAATAAAACTTCAACGACTATCCCATAGGCGGTGAAATTCCGCATTAGGAGTACGGCTCAAGCGAGTTGGTGAGAATCCCTTAAATGGAAATGGAGAACACGAAGAACTCGTGAAGATATAGTCTAGTCTTATTGGAAACAATAAGGAGTTCATAAGAGAACCGGTTATGTGTAGCGAACATAATTGAATACCACGAAGACCTATACGTTCTGTCAGTGGTTATGATATTACGCATAATGTTCTTTGAGCAACGATACAAGAAATCGGTATTAACGATCGTAAGATATCTCAAATGAATGAGATGGAAAAACGATTACTTGTAATTTTGACTTTACAAAAACAAATGGCTGCATCTTCCGCTATGGGAGATTTTGCAAGAACCATTAACTATTTAGTGGCTTTACACCGTAAGGTGTATCGAATAACATCGTGAACGCATGCAAAAGCGGCGTGGTAGCAATAAGTTACTGCTAACAGGGAAACTCTTAGTGATAAGACAATCCTGTGCCAAGCCTATATATAATAGGAAGGTGCAATGACTATTCCTTGAGGAAGTACAACGGAGATTAGCACCGTTGGAAGTGCGATGGATGCTAGAAATAGCATTGTGATATAGTCTGATCTCTATGGTGACATAGAGCTAACATAAATGTGAACAACTAGCCAATCAGTTACGTGTTTTGCAACAACAATTATCGGAAGTAGGCAGATGGATTTCTGCTGCTTTTTATGGAGTAATTGCATCAGTTTTACCGTATATAAACGGTTTCATCATGGCAATAAAAGAAGTGGCTAAGTCATTGACTTTATTTCTTGGTTATACAATGCCTGATTCCAGTGGTTCGAGCGATACTATTTTAGATCAAATGGATGATGGTATGAGTAGCATTAATACAGGACTAGAAGATGCTGGCAAGAACATCGACAAGAATAAGAAAAAGACTAAACAGTGGAAAAACTTTTTGGCATCTTTTGATGTCGCAAATGTCATACCAGATCAAGATACTGATAACTCTGATGATACATCAAGTGATGGTGCAGGTGGGATGTCAATAGATCCTCGTTTACTAAAAGCATTAGAAAATTACGATTATCTATTTGGTAATATCAAAATGAAAGCCACAGAGATAGCTAAGAAAATTACTGAATGGATAGACAAATTAAATGAAGGAATTAAGGATAATATTTTTGAACCAATTAAGAATAATGGAAAAAATACAGTCCTGGTATTCTAGCAAACGTAAGAGAAACGAAAAATAATATAGCATCAATTTTAGGCGGTGCTATCGGTGTTGTTGAGAAAAAATGGAAACCATTTTTTCAAGCATTATCAGGTTTGTTTTTTAGCTTAGTTGACACAGCAACAAATATCTCCTCAACTATTACAAAGTTACTTAAAATTATTTGGGATAATGGTGGAAAATATTTATTTGATTCATTGTGGGATTTAGCTACAGCGTTCTTAGAATTAGCAACTAGTGTAAATGATAATTTTGTTAAACTAGTTATGGGCTAGATAAAAAATAATATCGTGCCTATCTTTGGAGTATTACTAGGAAAAGTTTTAGAGGTTACAAGGTTTTGCAAACGTTATTACATGGATATCGAAGTGTAAGCCTGTGGTTATTGTATTAAGTAGCGCGCTTGCTGCAATGTTCGTTGTTGTTAAAGCTGCTAAATTTATAAAGTGGATACAAAGCATTAAAGAAACAATTGAAATTTATGGTGGCTTGAAAGCAGCAATTAAGGCAGTAACACTTAAATTAATAAATAGTAGTGAAAAAATAGGGGTATTCAAAGGAGCTTACCAACTTTTGAATGGATTAATAGGGAATACGACTGTTTGGAGCAATATCGGAACGAAAATTATGAGTTTTGGTGAAAACTTAGTTAACTCCGGAACAGCTGCAGGTAATTTAGTTGGTGTATTAAAAGGAAACTTGGAGGTGCATTGACATGGCTAGCTGCAAATCCAATGGCTTTAGCTATAGGCGCAATCACAGCTTTAATAGCAGGAATCGCACTTCTTGGCTCTAAACAAAAAGAAAAGAAATATGACATGGACGATTATTCAAAATCTGTTCAAAATCAAATAAAAGCCGTAGATGGGCTAAAAGACTCCCTTAAAAGCGCAAAAGAAAGTTATAATAGTGCTATGCAAGACGCGCAAGCAAATGCTGAAATTGCAGAATCGGCTTTATCTAAACTAGATGAATTGGGTGGCGCAACTGGTATTATTGACCCATGCAATGCAAAAGAAGCGAATAACGCTATGATGTTGTTAAATAAATCTTTGGGAGAAGAAGTTGTAACGATTAAAAATGGCAAAGTTGAGTACCAAGGAAGTATTGATAAGATTAAAGAACGCATAGCAACTTTAAAAGAACAAGCTGAAAAAGAAGCTAAGTATCAGCTCTATGTTAAATACACGAAAGCTAAAATCAAAGCAGATGCTAAATACAATGAAGTTAAATCACAATACGATGTTGATTTTTTCAAGATATCTATTACAGACTTGATTGTGGCATTTGCAGGGATAGGATCTTTGCTAAGCATAGTGTTAATAACCTATTTTTTGACAGAGGAAAAAGAAGATTTAAGAATATTAAAAGAAAAATTATGCGATAAATTGGATTATATTACTATAAATATAAATTTATTTGATGAACATTTTTTTAACGATGATTTTGATAAAACCTCATTTACTTTAATAAAAAAGAAAATAGATAGAAGTATTAATTTATTAGAATGTTACTCAAAAAAATTTGGTTATATAGAAGAAATATCTAAAATAAAAGAAAAATTTGACAATATTCAAACTACTATCTCTAATCATATTACAAACCCAGCTGGTTGACGGTCGTAAAGCGCGTCTAACAAACAAGGAGTTCATTGCTCTTATTGTAGACTACTTGAATAAAGAGCATATGTAGAACAACGATGCAAAGTCCATGTAAGTATTAATAATAGACTTCAATGCATGTCATTTTACCAGTTTTTTCTTGTGTTAAACATTCTGTAGATTAATAAGATAACAAAAACACAAAAATATGGCTTGATTATTGTATATATGGTACAATATTACCTAGGTGATAAGCATGAATTATGTCTTGTATGGAGAAGAACAGTTTCGTTTGAAAAAAACATTGCAAACGATCATCAAAGAATATATAGCAGATGGCGATGAATTAAATACCGTTCAATACGATGCCTTGCAATGTGATCTGGAAACGATCCTAGAGGATGCTATGACGATTCCTTTTTTCTCTGCCTATAAGATTATTCTTGTTTATCATGCAAATTTTTTATCCACTGCCAATGATACAGGAATTGATCCCAATGGATTAGAAAATTATGTGAAACAACCGATGGAAAGTACGGTGTTAATTCTGATTGGTGATTTCGCGAAATTAGATACACGCAAAAAAATCATTAAGCTGATTCAAAAAAATTGGAAGGTATTAGAATTTCGCAAGCTGGATGATCTCGGTAAGCAAAGTTGTGTGAAAGAGGAAATACAGCGCCGACAATTGCATGTAGATGCACAGGCCATGCAAGAATTATTGAAACGATTACCACTGGATATGGAAACCATTCATTCCGCATTTGATAAATTGCAGCTTTATGGTGGAGATATCACGCAGGATGTGGTTGCTCATTTAGTAGCCAGACCGTTAGAAGAGGATGTTTTTGAGTTGGTCAATGCGGTGGTGGAGCAGGATGTACGTAAAGCCTTTCGCATTTGGTGCGATTTGTGTGTCGTTAATACCGATGCCATTTATCTGATTGCCCTGTTAGCATCTCAATTTCGTTTTCTGTTTGAAGTAAAAACTTTGATGATGCAAGGGGAATCCAAAGATGGGATCAAAGATATATTACATGCACATCCATACCGTATAAAATTAGCTATGCAGAGTGTGCAGAATTTATCCGCTTCTTATCTGATGAGCATGTTGGCAAAGTTAGCAACACTGGATCAGAAATTAAAAGGCGGTTTACTGGATAAAAAAATGGGATTTGAAATGTTTTTATTAGAATTGCAAGGAGCTTAATATGAAGTCATTAAAAGAACTATATCGGATTGGTCCAGGACCATCCTCCTCACATACATTAGGACCACAGCGTGCCTGCCGTTTATTTCAGAAACGTTATCCTATGGCACATCATTATGAAGTTGAACTCTATGGTTCTTTATCCTTGACGGGAAAGGGACATTTAACAGATGCTATCATTATGGAAACGATGAAACCTAAAGCATGTTTGGTGTTTTTCAAGAATAAAAAAGATTTAAAGCATCCCAATACCATGCGCTTGATTGCTTTTGATGAAAAGAATCAGGAAATTGGGGATATGATTGTGTATTCAATTGGTGGTGGAGCAATTCGTGTTGAAGGAGAAACAAGTAATGAAGGAAAGGATGTTTATCCGCATCATTTTCTGAAAGATATTTTAGAATATTGTGAAGCCCATGCAATGGAATTATGGGAGTATGTCAATATGTTTGATCCCTTAGGTGATTATATGGATAAGATCATGGATCAGATGATCAAAACGGTTGATGGTGGTTTACAGAAAGAAGATGTCTTACCAGGCGATCTGCATTTAAAACGGATAGCAAAAGAATTAAAGGAACAGGCAGATGAATGCAAAAGTGCTGTGGAAAAAGAAAAATTATTGTTGTGTGCATATGCATATAGTGCCAGTGAGGAAAATGCTGGTGGCAGTATTACCGTTACGGCACCAACGCTAGGCAGCAGTGGTATCTTACCTTCTTTGGTATACTATTACCATAAAAATTTGGGGTATTCCCGTGAATGCATTCGTAATGGTTTGAAAATTGCTGGTTTATTCGGCAATTTAATTAAGGAAAATGCGACGATATCAGGTGCACAAGGAGGATGTCAGGCAGAAATTGGTGCTGCTGTTTCAATGGGGGCGGCTATGGTGGCATATTTTCGCGGTGGAAGCAGTTCCCAAATAGAATATGCGGCAGAAATCGGCATTGAACATCATCTTGGTTTAACCTGTGATCCTGTCGGCGGATATGTTATGATTCCTTGTATTGAACGTAATGCTGTAGGAGTTCTTAGAGCAATGGATGCAGCTATTTTAGCGCAAAGCATCTGCAATGTCAGAGAACATAAGGTCAGCTTCGATATGGTCGTAAACACCATGAATTATACTGGACGCAAGATTGCTTTAGAATTAAAGGAGACAAGTCTTGGCGGTTTAGCAAGCGTCGTACCGATTCGTTAAGAAAGGAAGTGCTTTAAGATGAAGTCACTGATTGTTTATTCCAGTGCTACTGGAAACACTCGAAAATTAGCAGAAGTATTTGCTAATGAAATCGAAGATGCAGAATTACTGAGTATTCAAGATGTCAAAGTATCCATGTTAAAAAACTTTGATATGCTTTATTTAGGTTATTGGGTGGATAAAGGTGATTTAGATGCAGCTAGCGCAAAGTTGGCAGAGCATGTGCAAAATGCTAAAATTGTCTTATTTGGCACATTAGGGGCTGCTGATAATTCCGAGTATTATACCATGGTCAAACGACGCATTGAAACGCATTTTCAAGATGCCAAACTGTATGGGCATTTCTTATGCCAGGGGAAAGTACAAGAATCTGTGATTGCACGTTATCGTCAAATGATAAAAGAACATCCCGATGATGTACATATGCAGGAACAGCTTAAAAATTATGAGAAGGGAAGAACTCATCCAGATGAAACGGATTTACAAAAAGCCCGCGATTTTGTCCGTTCCATCACCTAAAATTCCATATGAAGATGGCTTTTATGTGTATTTACTGCGTTGCTGTGATGAATCCTTGTATTGTGGATGGACAACCAATTTACGTAAACGCTTTTATGATCATGTTATGAAAAAAGGTGCAAAGTATACAAAAGCACATCGCCCATTGGAGTTGTATTATTTTGAATTCTGTGAAGATGCAGCCAGTGCTCGTAAACGAGAATATGCAATAAAACAGCTAAGCAGAGGGGAAAAATTAGCATTAAGAAATATTAAAAAAGCATCTGATTTCTAATGAATCAGATGCTTTCCTACATAATAAAGACAATTGCTATGAAATGCAAAATACTGGCGATATTAATACAAATATGCCAATAAGAATGAAAATATTTATGTTGTGGTTTGCCATAAAAGAAGGCGCCAATGGTATACATGATACCGCCAGCTACGATCAACCCTAGAAAGAGTGGCGTTACATTCTGGATGATTGCAGGCATAAATAAGAGTGCTGTCCATCCCATAATCATATAAATCGTCATAGACAATTTCGGATAAGATTTTGAAGATAATGCTTTTAATAAGACACCGCCGATGACGGCACACCATTCAATACAAAGAATGGCAATACATTCCCAACCGCCGATGACACATAAGGCAATAGGGGTATAACTACCGGCAATCGCAAAATAAATGCAGATATGATCTAGCTTACGGAAAACATATTTATGATCGCTACCAAAAGGCATACAGTGATATAAGGTAGAAACGATAAACATCAAAAACAAACAAACTATGAAAATGGAAACACCTGTCGAACGCAAGGTTCCACCAAGTTCATATGAGTATACAGCTGCGGCAGGAAGAGCGATAAGACAAAGCAATGCCATGATTCCATGGGTCACACAATTGGCAACTTCTTCTCCTAATCCCAGTTTATACATATCACGCATGGATTTTTCTTCCATGAATGCATCACCTCCCATGAAGTTGTTACCTATTGTAGCACAATTGTATAAAAAGCTCAACGAAGGTTGTCGAAGAAATATTTATTTAGCGCTCATATAAAGAAGTGTCCTCTGTATGAAACACATTTCCGTAAGAGTGCTGATTGAAAAAATGTGGGAATCTTAAAATATCTTGTAAGACATGGGAAAAATCATGATATAATAGAAAACGGTATAAAAAAGCAGATTCGTATTTTAGTAATGATTATTTATCAGACAATACGTGACTTTTTGAATGGAGGCACCTATGTTTTTAAAACGAATAGAACTGCAGGGATTTAAATCCTTTGCGGATAAATCCATCATCACCTTTGATTCTGATGTCATTGGTATCGTAGGGCCAAATGGCTGCGGAAAAAGTAATATCAATGATGCCATTCGCTGGGTGTTGGGGGAGCAAAGCGTAAAATCACTGCGTGGGACCAGTATGAGCGATGTTATCTTTAATGGCTCAACAGAACGAAAACCGGTAAATATGGCCGAAGTGACCTTGGTCTTCGATAATTCGCGTCACATTATGAATGTCGATTTTGAAGAGGTTGAGGTTACCCGTCGTTTGCATCGTCAAAGCGGTGAAGGCGAATATTTCATCAATAAGACACCATGCCGTTTAAAAGATATCGTTAATCTTGTGATGGATACTGGATTAGGAAGAGGTTCTTTATCTATCATATCACAGGGAAATATTTCAGCTTTTGCGGATGCAAAGCCTGAAGAGCGAAGAGCTTTATTTGAAGAGGCAGCCGGTGTGGCTAAGTATAAGAAACGTAAAAATGAATCGTTAGGCAAATTAAATCGCACACAGGAAAATCTGTCTCGTTTAGAAGATATCATTATGGAATTGGAACGTCAGGTGAATCCTTTAAAGCGGCAGGCAAAGAAAGCGAATATTTATATTGAGAAAAAAAGTGAACTAGAAAAGATTGAGGTTAGTGTGTTAGTGGATGAGATTGAAAAACTGCACACGCAGATGGAAGAGCTGAAAAAGAAATCTTTTGATTTAGATACACAGAAAGCGATGCATGAGACAACGATTTCCGTAGAAGATAATCAAAATAGTGAATTACGGAATGAGATGTATCAGTTGGATCGTGAAATCACCAAATTACAGGAAACTTTTACGAAATTAAGTGAAGATGCCCGTATGTTGGAAACGCGGAAGATCGAAATGGATGAAAAGCGTAAATATGCGTTGGAATTTGCCAGTAATGCAGAGAAAGCGAAAGAATTAAAAGCAATGATGGAAGAGGCTCATTATGAATATGAGGATCGTTCTCGCCGTTTACAAGACTTGGAAACGGATATGGCATTGCGTAAGGAAGAAATGACGAAATGTGATAATGATATTTCTTATTGTTTGCAAGAAAATCAACAGGCGAATGCCATCTTGAATCGCTTGCAGAATCGTAAGGATGTATTAGAAAATTTAGCGCGTCAGCCATTTAATCATCAACAGGCGGTCAAGGCAGTACTAGATGCAAATTTAAATGGTATTTTAGGGGTAGTATCCCAACTGTTTAAACCGCAGATGAATTATGAAACGGCAATTTCAAATTCATTGGCTGGAGCAATGTATCATATTGTAACAAAAGATGAGGCATCTGCGCGGCATGCAATTTCTTTTTTGAAAAAAAATCAGTCAGGTAGAGCAACCTTTTTACCTTTAACTGTCATGAAACCACGCTATATGAATAAAGAACATCGCATGTTGGCTGAAAACTGTGAAGGATTCTTGGGAATCGCGAGTGAATTTGTTGAAAATGAAGAACGGTTTAACACCTTGCGAGATGCATTGTTTGGGAATGTCATTGTGGTGGACCAACTGGTGAATGCGAATGAGATTGCCAAGGTGTTGCGCTATGGCTATAAGATTGTAACGCTTGAAGGAGATATCGTTAATAAAGGGGGAAGTATGACAGGTGGACGTACTCGTAATCAAGCAACTCCTTTAACGATACAAAAAGAATTGAATCAGGTGTTGCAAAGCCTAGATGGTCAAAGCATGAAAGTAGATGGCTTAAAAAATCAGCTAACAGCTTTGCAAAGCAAAAAAGAACGCTTGCGTACCGATTTTGTGCAGATGCAGATATCCAGTGCGCAGCTAGATCCTATCGTTAAGGCAAAATGGGCGAAATATGATCGTTTAAAGGCGGATTACGAGCAAATTGCTCCGCAGGAAGATTTAGCAGATAGTGCGCTGATGGAAGATGATATCGTCGTCAAGCTTTCCGCGGTGCATTCTAAGATTGATGATATTACCTCACAGATGAAGAGCAAACGTGAACGTCGTTTAAAAGCCGGAAACGAAGTGGAACGTAAGGATGGCCAGATTCGCCAATTACGTCGAGAGCTTAATGTGTTACAGAATGAAATGCGCGAAGTAGAAGTCGCACAAGCTAAAGCTGAAACACGGTTAGAAACAAGTATGGAGCGTTTGAGTTCTACTTATGAAATGACGTTTGAATATGCGCAGAGCATGAAATTAGATACCGATATGGAGGAAGCTCGCAGACGTGTTGTCGTGTTGCGCCAGGAAATTGCGGCGTTAGGAAACGTAAATTTAGATGCGCCGAAAGAATATGAAGAGGTGAGTGAACGCTTTACCTTTTTATCGAAACAGCGCGAAGATTTATTGGCGGCAAAGGATAAGATTCTTACCGCAATCGATGAGATGGATGAAATCATGATCAAACAGTTTAAAGAGATGTTTGATAAGATCAATGCGCAGTTAAATGATGTTTTCCGAGCCTTGTTTGGCGGTGGTAAAGCTAGATTGTTCATGGTGGATCCACAGGATGTGTTAAATACCGGCATCGATATTGATGTCCAGCCTCCAGGAAAGACCGTACAAAATATTCGCCTTTTCTCTGGTGGTGAAAAGAGTTTGATTGCGATCTGTGTGCTCTTTTCTATCCTAAAGGCGAGAACGATGCCACTGTGCATCTTTGATGAGGTAGAAGCTGCTCTTGATCAGGCGAATGTTGAACGATTTGCCAAATACATTGGGCAATTCCGAGGAGAGAGTCAGTTTATCGTAGTGACTCATCGTCCGGGAACAATGGCGCAATGTGATGCTTTATATGGGGTTACCATGCAACAAAATGGTGTGTCGCAACTGTTAAAAGTTAAGCTGCAGGATGCAATTCATATGATTGATAAAGAAGAGGTGAGTGCATAATGGGAATTTTATCAAAATTAAAAAATACATTTTCATCCAAAAAGGATGGTGATCGCTATCTAAGTGGTTTAAATAAATCAAAAAAATCGTTTTCTGAACGTATTCGCCGTTTAGCAGTAGGATTTGCTGGTGTTGATGAAGCGTTCTTAGAAGAATTGATGATTGTCTTGCTAGAGGCAGACATCGGTATAAAAACAGCTCAGAAAATTGTTGATGAAGTAGAAAATCGTGCAATGGATCGGAAATTGAAGAAATTTAATGAAATCACCGATTGTCTGATTGAAGTTATGCGAGATATGTATTGTGCAAAAGAGGACGCTCCTTTTCATAAAAATACAGATGGTCCTACGGTGATCTTAATGGTTGGTGTAAATGGCAGTGGGAAAACAACCACCACGGCTAAACTGACCAAACGTTTTCAAGAAGAAGGAAGTAGTGTTGCTTTGGCGGCAGCGGATACATTCCGCGCAGGAGCAATAGATCAATTGGCAACCTGGGCCCAACGCTTAGATGTGCCTTGTATCAAGGGACGCGAAGGCGGAGATCCAAGTGCAGCTTTAGTGGATGCGTGTCGCTATGTGAAAGAACATCAGATTGACTATTTGATTGGAGATACAGCAGGAAGATTGCAGAATAAGGCGAATTTAATGAAAGAGCTGGAGAAAATGCGCCGTGTTATTGAACGTGAAATTCCTGGTGCGCCGCATGAAGTATGGTTGGTATTGGATGCAACAACCGGACAAAATGGTATCTCACAGGCACAGATTTTCTTAGAAACGACCAATGTGACAGGGATTATCTTGACGAAACTTGATGGTACGGCAAAAGGTGGCATTGTCATTGCGATACGTGAACAATTAGGTCTGCCTGTAAAATATATCGGTTTAGGAGAAACGGTGGATGATCTTCGTCCGTTCGATATTGATTCTTACTTATATAGCATGTGTGAAGGATTATTAGAAGAATGATCGAAAAAACCGAAGAGATGAACGCACTGCTTGATTTTTATGAAACACTTTTAACCGAGAAACAAGCAGAAGTGATGAAATTATATTATCAAGAAGATTTTTCACTTTCGGAAATTGCGGAAACGTTAGCGATTTCGCGCTCAGCAGTAAGTGATCATATGAAACGCAGTTCTTTGATCTTACAGGAGTATGAGAAAAAACTTCATCTTGTGCAAAATTATGAAACAAGAATCAAAATCTATGATAAAATAAAAGCAGTCGGTGATGCAGAAATCTGTACACTGGTTGAGGAATTAGAAAAATTGGAAAATTAGCAGGAGGAAAGCAGAAATGTCTAAAATTATTTCAGTGAACGCAGGTAGTTCATCATTAAAATTCCAGTTGTTTGAAATGCCATCTGAGACGGTATTAACGAGTGGTATCGTCGAAAAAATCGGTTTTGAAGATGCGATGTTTACCATTAAAGTAGATGGTGAGAAAATTAAAAAAACATTGCCTATCCCAGATCATACAAAAGCAGTGGCTTTATTGTTGGAAGCTTTGGTAGAATATAAGATTGTCAATAGCTTAGATGAAATCGTTGGCGCAGGTCATCGTGCTGTACATGGTGGAGAAATCTTTAAAGAAAGTGTACCTGTAACAGATGATGTAGTTGCTAAATTTGCATCTTTAAATGACTTAGCACCATTACATAACCCAGCTGGTTTAGTTGGTTATAACGCATTCAAAGAAAACCTGCCAAGCTGTAAACATGTGTTCGTTTTTGATACGGCATTCCATCAGACAATGCCAAAAGAAAGCTATATTTATGCATTGCCAATGCGTTATTATGATGAATATAAGATTCGTCGTTATGGTTTCCACGGAACTTCTCATAAATATGTATCCTTACGTTGTGCAGAATTAATGAACAAGGATGTGAAGGATACAAAGATCATTACTTGTCATTTAGGAAATGGCGCATCGATTACTGCTGTAGATGGTGGAAAATCTATTAATACATCCATGGGCTTTACGCCATTGGCTGGTGTGATGATGGGAACACGCTGCGGTGATATTGATCCTGCTATCGTTACGTATGTCATGAAAAAAGAAGGATTAACTCCTGATGAAATGGATACGGTTATGAATAAGCAATCAGGTATGCTGGGCGTTTCGGGCATTAGTTCTGATGCACGTGATATTGAAGATGCTTGCAAGGAAGGCAATGAAAGTGCCATCTTAACAACGGAAGTATATGTGAATCGTGTTATCAATACAGTAGGTGGCTATTATGCACAGCTTGGTGGTGCGGATGCTATCGTCTTTACTGGTGGTATTGGAGAAAACGATACGAATATTCGCCGTTTGGTATGCGAACGTTTGAAGGATGCATTTGGTATCGTCTTAGATGAAGAATTGAATGCAAAAAGCCGTGGAAAAGAGCTATTATTATCAAAACCAGAAAGTAAGGTTCAGGTGTGGTTGATTCCTACTAATGAAGAACTGATGATTGCGCGTGATACCTTTGCATTGTTAGGTGAATAAGATGTATCAAGCACTGTTTGATTTAGTTGAGCAATATGACATTATCACGATATATCGTCATGTTTCTCCAGACAGTGATGCCTTGGGTTCACAGTTTGGTCTCAAACAGTGGATTCAAGATACATATCCCAAAAAGCAGGTATATGCTTTAGGGTCGAGTGGAAGCGGTTCTCGTGACGGCAATTTTCCCGCAATGGATGTTGTAGATGATGAAACAATAACCCAGAGTCTCGCTATTATCTTGGATACGGCGAATAGTGCCCGTGTGGATGATGAACGCTTTCTAAACGCTGCCTATCGATTGAAAATAGACCATCATATTTATGTCGAAACATTTGCCGATGTAGAAATTATTCAGGATCTGAAAGGTGCTACATGTGAAATATTAGCAGATATGTTTATGCAAAAAGGTATTCGTATATCTGCACTGTGTGCACAATATTTATATGGTGGTTTAATTGCTGACACTTTACGTTTTTCTATTTCAACCATGACACCAGATACGTTCCACGTGGCTGCTTATTTATTAACATGTGGTGTGGATGTAGCTAAGGCAAATGAAGACAATTTTTCAACAAGTCTGCGTCTATATCGTTATGAAAATTATATTCGTGCGAATTGCAGTGTCTTAGAAGAGAAATTAGCCTATATGATCGTATCCAAAGAAGATTACGAGCATTATGGACTGACGTTTGATGAGGCGAAGGAAAAAGTATTTGTTATGGGTGGTGTACAGGAATTTGAAGCATGGGCCTTATTTATTGAAAAAGAACGAGATGCTGATGGTAACGCAATCTATAATGGTAGCCTGCGCTCTCGCCAAAAAACGATCAATGATATTGCCAATACTTATCATGGTGGCGGACATCGTTTTGCCTGTGGGGTTAAGGGATTAAAGAAGGATGACATTAATCGCTTATTACAGGACTTATTAAAACGCATTGATGAATAAATAAAAAGTCTTGAAACTGTTGTTATGTAGTAGTATAACGATAGTTATAAGACTTTTTTCATGTTTTCTGTAATTTAGAAACCGAACGAGTTTAACTACCATTTTATGAGTGAACTTATGATGAAATTCCCTGCCAAATGAAAAGGTAGAGATAAGTATGTGTATTCCTTACGTTATAAGGACGTAGTATGTGCATACATGTAATGAAAAGGGAATCTAAATGGTTAGGGAAATGATATTCTCAATGTAATCTTTAGGAAATCTGTGGAAGAGGTTCAAGTTTTCTTTTATACATGATAAAATATAAGAATGAAAGAGGTGATGTCATGAGTGTACATCTGCATGTGCGCAGCTGTTATACCTTGCTGCAAAGTACGATGACCATACAAAAGATCGTTGACAGTGCTAAGCGGTATGGCTATCATGCGGTAGCACTTTGTGACAAAGAAGTTATGCATGGAGCCATGGCCTTTTATCATATGGCTAAGAAAGCTGATATTCAGCCAATCTTTGGTATGGAAGTAGAGGTGGCTGAAGAAGAGGGAATATTTGGCTTTATACTATTGGCCAAAAATGATAATGGTTATCAAGCGTTGATGAAATTATCTACAATGCTAAATACAAAAGAACGGAAAGAACAGTTAACAATGGAAGAGTTGTTAACGTATACGAAAGATTGTGTCGTCTTAACAAATGGTGACCAAAATCAGATGGAAACATATCTCATAAAAGAAGAGATGGAACATTTGGCAGCCTTTTTGCAACGGTGTAAGGAAAGTTTCGCGACTTTCTATGTAGCAATCTCTCGTAACGACAGCCCGTTATTACGACAAAAGAACCGACTTTTAAAAGCATTATGTCAACAGATGCAAATACCAACGACGGCTTTATCTCGTATATATTTTGATGAAGCGAAAGGTGAAGAAAGCTATAAAACACTATGTGCTATCAATCAAGGGGTATCTTTAGATGATAAGATGCTGAATTATAGCCCAAAGCGATATTTCCGCTCGAAAGAAGAAATGGCAGAGCTATACGATGAAGATGATCTGGCGGCCAGTGATAAAATTGCTCAGATGTGTCATGTTGAAATGAAATTTCCAAAGGCCATTTTACCTAAATTCAAAAATCGTTATGGTATGAGCAGTGAGGAATTCTTACGCAGGCTTTGTCATAAAGGACTTGAGAAAAGGATGCAATATCAGAAAATCCCATCTGTTTATGAACAGCGTCTGCGTTATGAATTGGATGTTATTATTTCTATGGGATATGCAGATTACTTTTTAATAGTCTGGGATTTTATCCGTTTTGCAAAAACGCAAGATATTTACATTGGGCCAGGCCGTGGTAGTGCTGCCGGTTCATTAGTCGCCTATTGTTTAGGAATTACTCATGCCGATCCGATTCGCTACCATTTGTTGTTTGAGCGTTTTTTAAACCCTGAACGTGTTTCTATGCCGGATATCGATACCGATTTTCCAGATGATCGAAGAGATGAAGTGATCGCCTATGTGCATGATTTATACGGAGAACATCATGTGTCACATATTATTACATTTAATACCTTGGCTGCAAAACAGGTACTTCGCGATGTAGGAAAAGCGATGCAAGTTGCCCCAAGACAGATTGATTTGCTATGTAAATTAGTACCAAATCGGCCCAAAGTAACTTTACAGGATGCTTATCAGGAACGTGTGAAATTCAAACAAATGATCAACAGCGGTGAACAAATGCGGAAGCTGTTTGCCATTGCTTTGCAATTGGAAGGTTTGCCGCGTCACTCCTCTTTGCATGCTGCCGGTATTATTTTAAGCAATGAGGATATTTCTAATGTTTGTCCATTAATTGATGTAGATGAAGGAATGTGTGCCACACAATTCACGATGGAGTACTTGGAAGAATTGGGACTTATCAAAATGGACTTTCTGGGATTGCGTAATCTGACCATTATTGATGAAATTGTCCATCAGATTAATGCGAAAGAGAAACGTTTAGATATCATGCATATCCCTTTAGACGATGCGAAAACGTATCAGCTCATTCGATCAGTAGATACGGTCGGAGTCTTTCAATTAGAAAGTGAAGGGATGAAAAATTTAATCCGTAAGATGAAACCGACTTGTTTTGAAGATATTGTGGCTACGGTAGCACTTTTTCGACCTGGACCGATGGAAAATATACCTCGCTATTTGGAATGCCGTACACATCCTGAAAAAGTAGATTATCTACATCCTGATTTAAAGCCGATTTTAGAAAACACTTATGGCGTTATGATTTATCAGGAACAGGTCATGCAGATTGCTCAAACAATGGCTGGCTTCTCACTTGGCAAAGCGGATAACTTGCGAAAGGCGATATCAAAGAAAAAAGGTAAGGAATTACAAAGTTTACGAGAAGATTTTGTCGAAGGTGCTAAACAAAAAGGTTATGAAGAGAGCTTGGCAATACGTGTCTATGAATTGATCATGAAATTTGCGAATTATGGTTTTAATCGTTCACATTCTGTTGCTTATGGTATGATTGCTTATCAGATGGCGTATTTGAAAGCCAATGCACCCTTGTACTTCTTTACCGCTTTGTTGAATAGTGTGATAGGCTCAGAAACCAAGACGAGTGAATATGTTTTTGAAGCAAGAAAACGACATATTGAAATATTGTTGCCATCAATAAATCAAAGCAGTAACCAGTATGAAATAGAAGGCAATGCATTGCGCTTTCCTCTTGTTGGTATTAAAGGTATTGGCAATGCGGTATCTAATGTCCTAATTGAAGAACGTCAAAAACGTGGGAACTTCAAAGATTTCTTTGATTTTGTGGCGCGTATGGAAGGGCAAAAGCTTGGTAAAAAAACAATGGAAATGCTGATATTTGCTGGGGCATTGGACGAATTCAAGATCAATCGCAGTTCTTTGTTAGCATCTTTAGATGATGCAATACGTTATGGAGATCTGGTGAAGATTGAGGATCAAGATCAAATATTATTTGATTTTGAATTAGTAAGCAAGCCGGCATTAACTTCTTTAAAAGAAAATGCGGCACAGCGCGCTGAACGTGAAAAAGAGATGCTAGGCTTTTACTTATCTGCTCATCCGATTACGGCATTGCGTGATAAAATGCAGCAAGGTTTGGTGCCTTTAATTGCATTGACCTCACATTTGCATTCTTATGTGAAATTCATTTGTATGGTTGAGCGTACCAAACAGTTCCGTACAAAGAATGGTCATTTAATGATGTTTGTGGTAGGAGCTGATGAAACAGGGAAGTTTGATTTGGTTTGTATGCCAAATATTTATGAACTACATGCTGATGATCTAATCAAGGGGAATTATCTGTATGTGGAAGGAGTTGTTGATAAAGAAACCTCCTGCTTGGTCAAGAAACTAACACGTATACAGAAGGATGAGGAATAAGGCTAGCTTCATTCGTTAGGAAGTAAAGGATTGGCGATACAGAAGTAAACGCAATGTTTGTTATGTTTGTTAAAAAAGATTGCAACTATTGTAGAATTATCTCAAAATGGATTGCATGCGTATTAACATCGTCATATCGAATTGATTAGTAAAGAATGAAAGAAAAAATTAGGAAGGCATGAAAGAAAAAAACTCTTGTTAATTATTAGAGTTTATGATAACATATCTATGTTGTATGTCCTCTTTTGGATTTACAACCGCTCAAAACAGGGTTTAAGCATGAGAAATCATCACCTTGCATGGCGAGTCTTAAACAAGAAGGAGGTGCGATTATGTACGCAATTATTGAAACAGGCGGAAAACAGATCCGTGTAGAAGAAGGTGCAACAATCTTCGTTGAAAAATTGGATGTAGCTGAAGGAGAAACAGTAGTATTTGACAAAGTTGTCGCTTACTGCAACCGTGCACTGCGCGTTGGTACTCCATATGTAAAAGGTGTAAAGGTGAATGCTAAAGTTGAAAAACAGGGCAAAGCTAAGAAAATCATCATTTACAAGTACAAAGCAAAAAAAGGAAGCTCTCATCGCAAACAGGGTCACCGTCAGCCATATACAAAATTAACAATCGAATCTATCGAGGCTTAAGAATATGGTAAACGTCGAGGTTAAACGACAGTCGGATTTTCTACAGGAAGTGCTGATTCATAATCATGCAGAATATGGCGAACATGGTCAAGATCTTGTATGTGCCGGAGTTAGTTCTATCGCGGTAGGAATGCTGAATGCTTTGGACCAAATGACGAAACATGACGTGTGCGAACTTGTCATGAAAGAAGCATATGTAAAAATCAGTTTAAAACAGAGAGATGAAACGGCAGAGCTTTTACTAGAAGCGATGCTGATTCAATTAAAAACTCTGGAAGAAAATTATCATAACTATATTTCAATACATGATCAGGAGGTGTGAGTATGAAATTCGTATTAGATATTCAGTTGTTTGCATCTAAAAAAGGTGTTGGTTCTACAAAGAACGGTCGTGACTCTGAGTCAAAACGTCTTGGCGCAAAATTAGCTGATGGACAATACTGCCACGCAGGTTCTATCATTTATCGTCAGCGCGGAACGAAAATTCACCCAGGTACAAACGTTGGGAGAGGTGGAGATGATACCTTATTTGCAAAAGTAAATGGTATCGTAAAATTCGAGCGTTTAGGTAAAGATAAGAAAAAAGTATCAGTTTACCCACAGGCTTAAGAATAAAAAATCCCCACATGGGGATTTTATTTTTGAATAAAGTTTGTTTAAAAAATAGATAAGGAGGTGTGCAAATGTTTGTAGACCGTGTAAAAGTACATGTAAAAGCGGGAAAAGGCGGTGATGGTATCGTTGCTTTCCGTAGAGAAAAATATGTTGCCTATGGTGGGCCAAGCGGTGGTGATGGCGGTGATGGCGGTGATGTTGTCTTCATGGTAGATGAAGGGAAAACAACATTGTTAGATCTTCGTTATAACCAAAAGATTGCGGCTGAGCCAGGTGGCAAGGGAAAAACAAAGAAAATGCATGGAGCACGAGGTGCGGATTGTGTTGTTAAAGTTCCATTAGGAACGATTGTAAAAGATATGAAGAGTGGTAGGATCATTGCCGATCTGACCCATAAAGGACAACGAGAGGTTATTGCCAAAGGTGGTAAAAAGGGCAAAGGAAACTTTCATTTTAAATCAAGTAAAAATACGGCTCCTCAATATGCAGAACTAGGTGCGCCAGGAGAAGAATTAGATATCCAAGTAGAATTAAAGGTGCTAGCCGATGTTGGTTTGGTCGGTTTTCCATCTGTAGGAAAATCAACACTCTTATCTGTTGTATCAAAGGCACGTCCAGAGATTGCAGAGTATCACTTTACGACCTTAGCTCCGAATTTAGGCATGGTTCAAGTGCCGGATGGACGTAGTTTTGTTATGGCAGATTTGCCGGGCTTGATTGAAGGTGCAAGTGAAGGTAAAGGATTGGGGCATCAATTCTTGCGTCATATTGAACGTTGTCGCGTGATTATCCATGTAGTTGATATGGGCAGCCATGATGGCCGTGATCCGCTAGAAGATTATAAGATCATAAATGAAGAGTTAGCAAACTATGAATATCGTTTGATGGAACGTCCTCAGATTGTTTTGGCGAATAAGATGGATCTAGAGAAAGCAAAAGAAAATCTAGAACGTTTTAAAAAGGCCTATCCTGAGGTAGAAGTTTTTGAAACGACGACGATTATCGCGGAAGGTTTGGAGCCGGTATTATATCGGGCAGCTGATTTATTAGAAACTACACCACAATTTCCATTATTCAATGATGCAGAAGTGGATGAGGAAGCCGAAGGTGTCTTATATAAATTTGAACCCGAAAAACCAGCGTACGAAATTCGCAATCATGGAAATGGTGATTGGGAAATCGTTGGTGATGAGATTGAACGAAGCTTTAAGATGAGCAAACTGGATAATGAAGAAGATTTCATGCGTTTTGCGCGTAAGATGCGTAAGATGGGGATTGACCAGGCATTGCGTGATGCGGGATGTCAGGACGGCGATACCGTTGTCATCTGTAATATTGAATTTGAATTTATGGAATAAACAGAATGTCGGTGATGATCTGCAGACTTTCATGTCTTGCTACATCACTGACTTTTTCATGTGAAAGAAAATATATCCAGGTAGCATGGAAACGCAAGATGTTTGGTTAAACTACTAGTAATTTTCTATGAAATCCGTTATCATAATGCTATGTGATGGAGGTAGATGTTTATGAAGATGGTATCATGGAATGTCAATGGAATCCGTGCCTGTATGACAAAGGGCTTTATGGATTTCTTTCAAGAAATAGATGCAGATATTTTTTGTATTCAAGAAACAAAGATGCAACCGGGGCAATTGGATATTGCAACACCCGGTTATTATCAATATATCAACAGTGCAGATAAAAAAGGATATAGTGGGACAATGGTGTTTACCAAAGAAAAGCCAATAGCGGTGACCTATGATCTGGGTATTGATGAACATGATCATGAAGGACGTGTCATTACCTGTGAATATGAAAACTTTTATCTGGTTTGTGTGTATACACCCAATTCAAAAGATGGTTTATTGCGTTTGGACTATCGTATGCAATGGGAAGATGATTTCCGCGCATATCTGAATGCATTAAAGGAAAAGAAAAGTGTGATTGTTTGTGGCGATTTAAATGTAGCACATAAGGAAATTGACTTAAAAAATCCAAAGACCAATCGTCGCAATGCCGGTTTTACTGATGAAGAACGAGCGAAGATGACAACGCTTCAACAAAGTGGTTTCATCGATTCTTTCCGTTATTTATATCCAGAGCAGGAAGGCATATATTCATGGTGGAGCTATCGCTTTAAAGCGCGCGAGAAAAATGCCGGATGGCGCATTGATTACTTTTTAGTGAGTGAAGATGCCAAAGATAAGATACAGGAAGCAAGTATTCATACAGATGTATTTGGCTCTGATCATTGTCCGGTTTCACTTGACATTGACTTTTAAAAGTTCGTACGAAAGTACGGCTTTTTTTATTTTATGATGTTGTATCCAAAAATATAAGATAAATAAGAAATATAAGAAAATGATTGCAATCTTTTGTTGAATCCCATATAATGGAAACTATAAAAGGAGGGTTTCTTATGATAGCATTTGCACCAAGATCATATGTATATATAGATTATGAAACATTACAGGATGAGGCGATGGAAGAATTATTAGCATTATTTGCAAGTAAGCATATGCAAATGCGCCTTTGTGTAAAAGATGCCTGGGAATTGGAAGAAGCAAAACATCTGGATACGTATGGGTATATGTGCGATGTCGTTTATGGTGAGGATATCCTTTCTGCATTAATGCGTTATGCAAAAGCCAAAAAACAGCGCAAGAAACATATTTTATTATTCACACAACAAACGATTGATCTTCACAAGGTGGATGATATTGGTGTTATCACTCTGGGAAAGAAGGGGGAATATGAAAATTTACAAAGTTTTTTACAGGTAAAGAGTGCTTATGTGAAGCAGTGGCAATTTCGCTTATCTTGCATCATGGTGTTGTCTGCAGTGCTTATTGGCTTAGATATGTATTTTGCCTATCAAGGAACGTTGCCTTCTATATTAAACGATGGTTTTATAGCTTTCCTTGCTCTCATGTTTCCATTAGCTGCTTTTATCCATAGCTTTGGCTATGGTGTCAGCAAAGATGTTTTTTCATTAAATTGTTTATGGGCTTTATTGGATGCAATTTAAATCCATTGACATTTTGTAGTATAATGAGCATACGTTCTAAGAGAGGGGCAGTAGTATGGAAAATATACAATTGGTTATTTGTGATATTGATAGTACCTTGGTGACAACAGATCGCCGATTGACATGGAAGACCAAAGAGGTGATTGATCGTCTACATGCACATGGAGTATTATTCGGTATCGCTTCTGGCAGACCGTTGGATGAATTAAAGCGGAATGCAAAGAAATGGGGATTTTCTTATCCTTTTGATATTTTGATTGGTATGAATGGTTCTGAATTATGGGATGAAAAAAGACAAGAAGAATTTGGCTATTATAAATTAAAGCCCGAATGGATTAAAGAAATCATTGAGCTGATGGAGCCATTTGATGCAAACTACTTTATTTATCATGATGGTTATTTACTGTGTAGACGCAATGATGCGATGATGCAACATTCTGCTAAAAGCAGTGACAAAGAGATTGTTGTTATGGATACGCCTGAACAGCTGTATCAAAAAGAGAATGCAAAGATCATGTTTCGCGTAACGGAAGAGGTTATGCCATCAATTGAACGCTATGTTGCCCAGCATCCTTCACCGTTTTATAAAGGCTTTAAAACACAGTCAACCTTAATGGAATTTGCTGATCATCGCGTTTCAAAAGCTTTTGCGCTAAAGAAATACTGTGAGATGAATCAGCTTTCTTTCGCAAGTGTGGTGGCATTTGGTGATACAAGTAACGATAATGATATGCTTGCATGCAGTGGTTTAGGTGTATGTATGTGCAATGGCAGTGCAGATACGAAAGCGATTGCGGATGATATAACAAAGAAAAGCAATGATGAAGATGGCTTTGCATGGTATATGGAAGAACATTTTTTAAAGCCTTTCGGTTGGTAGATACGATTTATGCGTGGCAAGATAGAAGCAACGATAAAGCACAAAGGGGGAGAAAATTTTGGTAATGGAAGTGCAGCCCGTCATATTTTACGACTGGCTGTGCCAATGACCCTTGCACAATTTATCAATGTTTTATATAACATCATTGATCGTATTTACATTGGCCGTTTACCGGATGTAGCCGATCATGCACTTGCCGGAGTCGGTATTACGTTTCCCATCATCACCTTAGTCATTGCTTTTGCAAATCTGGCAGGGATGGGTGGCGCTCCTTTGTTTTCGATTGAGCGAGGACGTGGGAATACGAAAAAAGCAGAAGAAATTATGGGAAACAGCTTTACGCTTTTACTGGTATTTGGTATCGTTTTAACCCTTTTTGTATTGTTGTTTAAAACAGATATCTTATATTTGTTTGGGGCAAGTGATGCTATTTTTTCATTTGCAGATGACTATATTACCATTTACATGTTTGGCTCGCTCTTTGTCATGATATCCTTAGGCATGAACAGTTTTATAAATGCCCAAGGGTTTGGAAAGATAGGGATGTTAAGTGTAGTATTGGGTGCTGTACTCAATATCATTTTGGATCCGATATGTATTTTCAGTTTTCATTTAGGGGTAAAGGGGGCAGCAATCGCAAGCGTTCTTTCGCAGCTGGCATCGGCTGTTTGCATCTTATGGTTTCTTGCGCATAAACAAAGTGGTATCATGCTGAGGCGACATGCATTGAAATTGCAATTGTGCTACGTAAAAAAGATCCTTATGCTAGGGATGAGTGGCTTTGTTATGGCTATTACCAATAGTGCTGTACAGGTGGTATGCAATGCCAGTTTACAACAGTATGGTGGTGATGTGTATATCAGTATCATGACCATTATAAATTCATTACGTGAAGTCATCACATTACCTGCAAGTGGAATTACCAATGCTGCACAGCCGGTGTTAGGGTATAATTACGGAGCTCATAAGGATGAGCGCGTCTTGAAGGCAATTCGCTTTATGAGTGTCGTTGTTGTTGTTGCGTATATGCTGCTCATGTGGCTATTTGTCTATTTGACGCCTACGTTCTTCCTCCATATCTTTTCTAGTGATCAAGTGATTGTAAAGTGGGGCATACCGGCAATCCAACTGTATTACTTTGGTTATTTCATGATGTGATTTCAATTTAGTGGGCAAAGTGTTTTTGTGGCATTGAATAAAAGTGGACAAGCTATCTTTTTTTCTTTATTCCGCAAAGTTATAATTGTTATACCGTTAACGTTATGGCTGCCTACAGTTGGCCAGTTGGGGGTCATGGGAGTGTTTCTGGCTGAACCGATTTCCAATTTTATTGGCGGTGGTTGCAGCTATTTGACGATGTATCTTACCGTTTATAAAAAATTAAAAAATGATTGCAAAGCCAAGGAGGAAGTATGAAAATTTTATGGTTACCTGGGGCAAAATGTACAAAGGAAATATGGCGATACATGATAAAGGATTGGGAAGAAGAAGACAATGTTTTTGTAAAGTATTCGCATGATGTTTTGTTACAGGCAAAACAAGTGATGGATATCACGAAAGATGTTTATGATCGCTATGGAAAAGCATCTTATGATTATATCATAGGACATAGTATGGGTGGCAAGATTGCCTTACAGCTTTGTGCAGACTTTCAAATGCGAGTGAAAGGGATTATTTCCATAGAAACTAATTTACGTCCGGCAGCGGCATTTTATCGCAATTTGCTTTTGGCAAAAAATAGTGAAGTAAAAGATGAACTTATGTCGATGCTTCAAGAAGAATCCATCTATTACTTAGATGCCTTAAATAAAGAACTGCAAGAAACATTTGATGATGCTTATCTGGTGCAGCAGGCGAACTGCTTGGTGTATGGTGTTTATGGTGATCGTGGCTTGCCTGCATATCCTGATCGTATACACGATCTTTGTTTAGATGCGGATACTTTGGCGAAACTACAACTCTTTTTTGTTAAAGATAGTTGTCATATGCCAATGTTGGAAAACCCAGACCATCTCACAAAAATAATCAAAGGGATTATAAGATAACCAATCACCTGTCTAAAAATTAACGATAGGTGAGAAGATGTGCAAAAAAATTACCTGTTCATGATTTTTATTTCAATCTTAGTTGTAAAATGTAACCGTTTACGATATACTCAATACAGATATAAATATAAAATGGAGGAAATTATGATTGTAAATTTTGAGCAGAAAGAGCGCTTACCATTAAGCAAACATGAGATAACACGGAAAGGTGAGCTTATAGGTACTACTGTTTTACCCGAAGCGTGGATAGGAACGATGCAGTTGCTTGGTCATGATTATGAGCTAAATGCAGAAGGTTTTGAAAAAGTTGTTATTCGTAAAGATGGCATGCCATATGCTGAATGCATGAGCAGACTACATGTTACAAAACAAATTCTTTTTGTAAAAACAGGATGGGAATATTATGAACTTATAACGCCGGAAAAAACCTACCAAATCTATGAAACAGGGCTAGGGGCAGATAAACATTTTTATTCATTTTATGAACATGATCAAGTTGTGGCAATTATTCATAAAAGCGACGTAGTAAAGCGTTTTTTAGACACGTATACGTTTTACATGAAGGAAGAACAGCACCTAGAAGCGGTAAGTTTGTATTGTCTGTTTTTAGAGAGTACACAATATTATGATATGGATGCTACAGGGAATGAATCTTCTGCAACAGAAACAATCACTATGCAAAAGGAGTTAAAGGAGAAGTATGATCCTACCTTTATTGAGCAGGTAATTGCAATGGACAAAGAGTAACGGTTTCCACAGGTCGGATTCTTTTATTTATTGCGTTTACATGTTATTAAGCAAATCACGAATTATTTACGATTATATGAAAGAGCTTAAAAGCTCTTTCATTGTTTTTTGATATTTTCCTTTGTGGTTGGCTGATGAAGAATCGTTAGGAATCTCATACTCCTTCTTTTTTTTTAGCGTTAGGCATGATAAAATAAAACAAGGTGATAAAAATGATAGCATTTATTCGTGGGACGATTCACAGCTACAGCAATGATTCTTTGATCATAGATAACAATGGCATTGGTTATCGTGTATATATCGCAAATCCACAGGCTGTACGTTTGAATACAGAAGTAACCTTGTTTACCTATCAGCATGTTCGAGAGGATGCTATTACGCTGTTTGGTTTTACAAGTATGGAAGAACATGATTTGTTTTTGCAATTGATCAGTGTAAAAGGTGTGGGTCCTAAAACAGCATTGGGCATGTTGGCGGTTTGTCCTGCTAAAAATATGATCATGGCAATTGAAAATAATGATGTCAAAACATTAAAAGGATTACCAGGCATTGGTGCTAAAACAGCAAGTCAAATTGTTTTGGATCTGAAGAATAAATTGGTCGAAGAGGTAACTGAAATTGAGGCAAAAGAAAATGCCCAACTGTTGGATGCCATAGAGGCATTAAAAGCTTTAGGCTATAAAAATGCTGAAATTAGCAGTGTAAAAAAAGAATTAATGGCCATGGAAGAGTCTACGACTAGTGATCAATATATTCGAAAGGCATTATCTATATTGGCAAAAAGAAAGGGAGTATAAGGCATGGAACGTGTGCTTTCAAATGAAATGCAGGGAGTTGAGGAAGAGGATACACTTCGTCCTTCCACATTAAAGGAATATATCGGGCAGGCGCAGTTAAAAGAAAATCTAGCAGTATTTATTCAGGCAGCGAAGCAACGCAATGAAGCTTTGGATCATGTCTTATTGTATGGGCCTCCGGGATTAGGAAAAACCACATTGTCTTATATCTTGGCAAATGAAATGGGTGGACATATTAAAACAACCAGTGGACCATCTATTGAAAAAAGTGGAGATTTGGCTGCTATCTTATCAACTTTAGAAGCAGGAGATGTTTTGTTTATTGATGAAATACACCGCTTACCCAAACAAGTCGAAGAGGTGCTCTATCCAGCAATGGAAGATTATTGTATTGATATCGTAGTCGGTAAAGATTCCAGTACGACACGCTCTATCCGTTTGGATCTTCCACCATTTACTTTAGTGGGCGCAACGACTAGAGCTGGAGATCTAACAGCACCATTGCGAGATCGTTTTGGTATAGTATCGCAGCTGGAATTTTACAGTCTAGATGAGTTGCAACAGATCATATGGCGTACAAGCCGTGTCATGGATACGGAAATTGAAGAGGAAGCCGTATTGGAAATAGCATTGCGTTCACGTGGAACCCCACGTATCGCAAATCGTTTATTTCGCAGAGTGCGTGATTTTGCACAAGTTATGAATGATGGCATCATCGATAAGGCAGTCGCTGCAATGGCCCTTGATAAGTTAAAGGTCGATCATTTAGGCCTTGATAACGTTGATCATAAATATTTGAAAGGAATCATTGAACGATTTAAAGGCGGTCCGGTTGGCTTGGAAGCTTTAGCTAGCAGTATCGGTGAAGAAGCTATGACATTAGAAGATGTGTATGAACCATATCTATTACAAATCGGTTTTATAAATCGTACACCCCGTGGTCGCATTGTAACGGATAAAGCATATCGTCATTTGGGTTATGATATGGAAGAAGGGTTATTCAAGTTATAATTAGGCTTTCGCTTGTGTCTTCGCATACATTAACATACAGCAAGCGATAAAAGCCAGAGCTTTGGAAAGCATTTCTATAATGGACAGTAAAGAAATGCCGCTTAATAAAAAGACGGGTATGCAAAATAAAAGAATCATTCCTAAAGCGCTGAACAGCGCTTTTTTCTTTGTTTTGATGCCTAACCAGACACCTCCACAACCATAAGCAATAGCTCCGCCAATCCAATTCAGAATATGAAAAGTTTCAGCTGAAATCCAGGTAAAATAGTATAAAGCGGCAAAGATAAGAGAAAATAACAATGTGAGTGCTAAAAGAATAGCGGCACTTTGAAGGTAAGTCTGTAACTTTGATTTCAATGGGAATCACCTCATTGTAATGTATGAAAAAGTTTGTCGGACTATGCAAGGAGGATGAAAAATGCAAGAATATATCACATTGATGATAAAATGTCTCGTCGTATACTTTGTCATTATAATTGCCTTACGAATCATGGGAAAGCGTGAAGTTGGTGAATTATCTGTATTTGATATTGTTATTTATTTGGTTATGAGTGAATTGCTTGCTATTTCTATTACCGAATCACATGAAAGTATTCTCAAATCACTCGTACCCATTTTTACCTTGGCCGTTTTACAAATCATTATCAGCTGGATCTTATTAAAAAGTAAAAAAGTACGTGATATTTTCGATGGTAAAAGTGTTATTTTAATACATAATGGCCACATCAACCAAGATGCAATGCGTAAGAATCGATATAACATTGACGATTTGATGAGTCAAATACGTTCGCATGATCTATGTACGCCTGATGAAGTGGCTTTTGCTGTATTGGAAAATAATGGACAATTAAGTGTGTTGCCTAAAAAAAGCTGTAAAGTCAAGCATCCGGATCCATTGATCAGTGATGGCATTATCAATAAAAAAGCACTGAAGGATCTGCATCGCGACAGTGAATGGCTGAAAGCCTGTATGAAAGAAGAAGGGATTCAAGATATTAAAGATATCTTTTTATGCATCTGGCAAAAAAATGCTTTTTTTATCATTAAGAAGGAAATAGACTCCCAAAATAAGATGTTTTGATTTTATCGTGTCGCCATAAGAAATCAGATGGTATAGATAGAAATTTTTCCATGTTTCTATCTTTTTTATAATGTGCAATAATTATTATTTGTTTTTGGTAAAAGCGAACCATAGGCGAATGGCATGAAGACAAGTCGTGACCAACATACCAGCACTGATTGCTATGCTTAATGCATCGGCGAACAGGATATGTGATAAAAAGGCGACACAGCATAAGCGGGTAAAGGAGCCTGCAAAGGTATCGAATACTGTTTTTTTACTGAGCGACATCGCATGCAACATGCTACTTAAAGGAGGCTGCAGCGAATACAGTGCAAAGGGAATGGCGAGTTGTTTTAATAAAAGGGCACCGCGTGTATTGTGGTAAAAAAGCAATAACAATTCTTCATTAAAAAAATAGCATAGGAAACTGCAGATAGCACCGACAATAAAGCAACTTGCTAAGATAAAAGAAAATTGATGACGGGCTGTCGCTTCATGTCCACGGGCATAATGATACGTAAAAGAAGGAAGTAAAAAATTACTTAAGGTGATGGTTAAAAAACTAGGCATCGTGATGATTGGCAAAACATAGCCATTCAATTGTCCATAGGCATGAATCATCGTATCACTTTGTAAGGCACTTAAACCAATTACCATGACAATGGGTTCTAAAAAATAGGTAAAAGATCCGATTAAACGACTTCCGGTCATAGGGATGCTGATGGATAATACTTCATCAAATTGCTGACGATGCAATGTGTGAAATAAGGTTGGTAATTGTCGGATATCATGTTTATGCTGACGAAGGGCGAACAGCATATACAAACTGCTACATAATTCACCGACACTGATTGAATACATGGCGATTTTTGCCATTGTGACATTAGTTAACGTGTGATTCATAGAGAACATAACAAGCAAAAAGAGGATACGTGAACCTTCTTCAAATAATTGACAGGCAGTTGCTTGAACGTGCTGTTGCTTCCCGAATAAATACCCCTTTAATATACCGGATATGCTCACAAGGGGAATTAATGGTAAAATGGCGTATAACACCGGTAATATTTCACGCTGTTTTAAAATATAGAAAGATAGAAAAGGAAGAAGAATGAAAAAGGCGGCGATAATTACGATATTATTTATCATGGAAACAAAGATACTTGCTAAAAGTGGTTTACGCGTATCCTTGCTTTGGGCAATGACCTTGCTCAAAGCTCCAGGAATCCCCATTTGCGCTAAGGTAATCATAATGACCATGGTTGGGGAAGCGAGTGTATAGTAATTCATTGCAGACTCACTTAGGGTGCGAGCTAAAAGAATACGTACAAGAAAAGATAAGATTTTAGCAATCACGGAAACCAACAGTAAAAGAAACGTTGAACGCAGCAATGTTTTTTTCATAAGAATCATCCTTGTCTGTATCAAAGTATATGAAACGTATGCAAAAAACATGTACATACCGTGGAAAGATGGTTGTTCGCAGCAATATAAAGGACCTTTCTTGCTGCTTTTTAGGCCTTTCATTAGAAAGTTGAAATGATGTGAAAAATACCCTACTTGGAATTTCATATTGCCTTATGAAAAGGAATGATGTAAAATATGTGTTATGGTATTGAGGAGGAAACTATGAGTGAGCAAAGTCTGATTGATGATAAATACATAAAACTTGCCATCGCCCTAAAGGCCAATGAACTCAAACGAGAACAGTTATCTTCCTTAACATATCAGCATGTAGAAAGTGCATTAATTGGAAAATGGAAATATGAGAAAGTAGACAGTGTGCATGATGCGGTGAATGATGTCATGCAGCTGAGTGCTAACGATGTGGTCGCATATTTATCTAATGAGGCCATTTTACTTGGCGCAAAAATGAAGATTAATGACTTTGAAGATTTATTTGGAGGAGATAAGCAATGAAAAAATCGCGTTTAGTTGTTTTTGGCATCACGGTTTTGACAATTTTGGCAGTCATTGTCACTTGCAGTGGAATGATCAAAGATAACATGAGGCTTGGTTTGGATCTGCAGGGTGGATTTGAAATTCTGTATGAAGTAAGTCCGCTGGATGGAAAAAAGATGCCAAGTATGAGCGCAGTGGCAGAATCTGTAAACAAACGTGTCGATGTGCTTGGTGTTAATGAACCAGATATTACGGTGGAAGGTAATAACCGTATTCGTGTACAGTTAGCTGGAGTGAAAAATGCCGACCAGGCAAGAAGGGTAATTTCATCTACTGCAAATTTAACATTCCGTGATGTGAATGATAATCTGCTGATGGATGCTAGTGTTTTAAAAGAAGGAGGAGCCAGTGTTACAACAGATCAATATGGCAATCCCGTCGTTAGTTTGAAACTGGCAGATCAAAGTAAATTTTATGAGGTTACCAAAAAGGTTGCGGCAATGGGAGATGGTCAAAATCTGATGGTAGCTTGGCTGGATTTTGACCAGGCAACAGATTCTTATGCAGCAGAAAAAACAAAAGAGAAACCAAAATATATTTCTGCGGCATCTGTAAAAGAGGGAATTAATAGTACGAGTGCCCAAATTAGTGGGAACTTTAGCAAAGATGAGGCAAATGAATTAAAGGATCTTATCAATTCAGGTTCCTTGCCTGTGAAAATGGTCGAATCCTATAGCAATGCGGTAACCGCTGATTATGGTATTGATGCCTTTTCAACAACCATGATGGCTGGTGCTGTAGGTATTGCTTTGATCATGTTATTTATGATCTTATATTATCGTTTACCGGGCGTTATATCCGCAATTACAATTGCATCTTACGTCTTTGTTGTCTTCTTGATTAATAACCTAATGGGAGCCGTCTTTACCTTATCAGGTATCGCTGCCTTGGTATTGGGTGTCGGAATGGCAGTCGATTCTAATATTTTGACATTCGAGCGTATTCGCGATGCTTTATATAGTGGCAGAAGTGTCAAAACAGCCTTCTACGAAGGTAGTTCCAAATCATTTGTCACGATTTTTGATGCTCAGTTTACGACCTTTATTTCCGCATTGATTCTGTTCATCTTCGGTACAGGTAGTGTAAAAGGTTTTGCAACCATGTTGATCGTGTCAACGATTTCTACATTACTGGTTATTGTCTTTGTAGCTAAATTCCTTTTGAAGATGCTCGTGGACAGTGGCAAATTGGATGATAAGAAGAGTTGGTTTGGTGTCAAGAAAAATCAGATTCCAAGCGTTGCTAACGGAGAATCACGTTTCTATTATGGACGCTTTAAAGGATTTGACTTTGTTGGTAAAGCAAAATATTTCATCTTTACTTCTTTGACCATTATGGTCATTGCCATTGGCTGTATGGGCTTTAATGGTTTCAAAGGCGATGGTATCTTAAACTTCGGTATTGATTTTACCAGTGGTACAAAAATTACGGTACAAAGTGACAGTGCAATCAAAGCTGATGAATTAAAAACACAATTAAAATCTTTGGGTATTCATGCGAACAGTGTGAAGATCAATGGTGATAAGAATGAGATTGCACATGTCTTTGTCAAGGAAGCGGTTAATACAAGCACGATGGAAAAAGCGAAAACGGCTTTGAAGGCAACATACAAACATGATGTCAGCGATAGTACTGTTACACCAGTCATCGGTCGTGAATTAGTAAGAAAAGCTATTGTTATTTCTGTATTGGCATGGATTGGTGTCATGATTTACATTTCCCTGCGTTTTAAATGGGATTATGCATTAAGTGGTATTATTGCGTTGATACATGATGTCTTTATCATCTTATGTTTCTGTGCTATCTTCCGTTTAGAGGTGAATACGGAAATCATAGCTGTAATGTTGGCAATCATTGGTTATTCTATTAATAACTCCATTGTTGTCTTTGACCGTATTCGAGATCAGGTTAAAGAAAACCGACATGAAAAGCTGGATCAGGTAAAATATAAGGAAATTGTGAATATTGCCTTGCAAAATACGGCAACACGATCTATTTTATCTACTTTTACGACTGTATTGCCGGTTATCTGTCTGCTAGGTTTGGGTAGTAACGCAATCTTCACTTTCTGTTTGGCTTTATTTATCGGTTTAATTGCCGGTGCTGGAAGTTCTTTGTTTATTGCTGCACAAGTATGGTATCAACTGCGTATGCGTGAAAAACCTAAGAGCAAAAAGGTGCATAAAAAACATAAAAAAGAAGCTGTAGAAGAAATGATCGTTCCAGGCTTAAATGATTATTAATCAAACATTTGCGCAAATACTCTTTGTTTAGAGTATTGCGCTTTTCTTTTTGATATGTTGTCTACATTTACACTTGCCATGTATTTATGATATAATCCTAAGACAAAGAGAATGAGGTGGAACGAATGCTCATATGTCCGAAATGTCATGAACAATTAAAAAAAGAAGAACACGTATGGCGCTGTGCAAAAGGGCATAGTTATGATATAGCTCGTCGCGGATATGTTAATCTGGTGCTTGGTTCCCATAAGGCAAGCGGTGATGATAAAGCGATGGTACGCTCTCGTACCCGTTTTTTATCCCATGGTTATTATCATATTCTGCAAAAACGATTAGCGACAATGTTACAGAAATTAGCATTGGAAACGCTGATAGATGCAGGGTGTGGAGAAGGTTATTATACAAATTATTTTCAGGAAGTATTGCCTGCCACACAAATTTATGGCTTTGATTTAAGCAAGTATGCGATTGATGAGGCTTGTAAAGCGCATCGTGGTGTAACTTATGGGGTGTGTAACATCTTCCATTTACCAATAGCCAAGCATTGTGCAGATGGGGTGGTGTCTGTTTTTGCCCCTGTGGATAGCAAAGAAAATTATAGAGTATTAAAAACAGGTGGTTATTTTTTAAAGGTAGGGCCTGGTCCAAAGCATCTATATGAGCTGAAACAACTGTTATATACGGATGTGTATGAAAATGAAATTGAAACAGGTTATTCCGGTTTTACCTTACTACATGAAGAAATTGTAGAAGATACCATTACAATTCAGGATGCTCAGGATATTTGGGCACTGTTTCAAATGACTCCATATTATTGGAGAACTCCTAAACAGCAAGCAGAGGCATTAAAACAATGCAAGGAATTGACGACACAGATATCTTTTCATATTGCGTTGTATCGCAAAGAATCCATGAAATAGCCTTTCCAAATAAGAATTGGCTATGATATAATAAACAAGAATTCAGGAAGAAAGGCGGAAATAGAAGAATGGCATTTGAAAGTTTGAGTGAACGTCTGGGAAAGGCGTTTAAAAATATAACAGGTAAAGGTAAATTAAGCGAAAAAAATATGAATGATATGTTGCGGGAAGTGCGCATGTCATTATTAGAAGCTGATGTGAATTATGGTGTAGTAAAAGATTTTATCGCTCGTGTAAAAGATAAAGCATTGGGCACTGAAGTAATGACTTCTTTAAACCCTGGGCAAATGGTCGTTAAGATCGTTCATGATGAAATAGTTGCCTTATTAGGAAATGAAGAAGCTCCTATCAATTATAAGAAAACGGGCATAACAACCGTCATGATGGTTGGTTTACAGGGTACTGGTAAAACAACGGCGGCAGCTAAAATCGCTAATGTTATGAAGAAGAAACAAAGTCGTAAGCCATTATTGGTTGCCTGTGATGTAATTCGTCCGGCGGCGATTGAACAGTTGAAAACACTTGGTGAAAGCATTGATGTCGAGGTGTTTTCTTTAGGGGTTGAAACAAAGGCATTAGAAACAGCGCAAAAAGCGATGGATTATGCCAAAGAACAAGGCTATGATACGGTTGTCTTTGATACCGCTGGGCGTTTGCATATAGATGAAGAATTAATGCAAGAATTGTCTGATATTAAAGCGTTTGTTCATCCGGATGACATTTTGTTAACCGTTGATGCTATGACTGGACAGGATATTGTGAATGTCGCAAGTAGCTTTCATGAACAGTTAAGCGTTACTGGACTTGTCTTAACGAAACTAGATGGTGATTCTCGCGGCGGTGGTATTTTATCTGTACGAAGCATCACACAAGTGCCTGTAAAATTTGTTGGTTTAGGTGAGAAAATTGAGGATTTGGATGTGTTCCATCCAGATCGTATGGCAGATCGTATCTTAGGAATGGGTGATATTCTTTCACTGGTAGAAAAAGCTCAGGAAAAAATGGATATGGAAGCTAGCACCAAATCAGCAAATCGTATGATGAGTGGACAATTTACATTGAGTGATATGTTAATTCAATATGAACAAATAGAAAAGATGGGGTCTTTAGGCGGCATGATGAAATTACTGCCTGGTATGGGACAGATGGCAAATCAAATTGATGAGGCAAAGGCAGATAATAAATTGAAAAAAAGCAAGGCTATCATCCAAAGTATGACGCCTGAAGAAAGAGAAAATCCTAATATTCTTAGAGCAGGAAGAAAAAATCGTATTGCTAAGGGAAGTGGAACTACGGTGGCTGATGTAAATCGTTGCATTTCCGAATATGAAAAGATGAAGACGGTGATGAAACAGATGATGTCAATGTCAAAAAATGGAAAAATGCCTAATATGGGAGCCATGGGAGGCATGAAAAATATGCGTGCTATGAACAAAGCTATGCGTGCAGGAAAAAAAGGCAGAAGATTTTAAATAAGGCAAGGTAAAGAACCTTGTCTTTCTTATAAGGAGGATGTCTCATGAAAGTGTTTGTTTATGGTTTTCGAGAAGAAGAACGTGTATATTTTGAAGAATGTGCAAAACAATATGGAATTGCGTATGCTACATGCAGTAAACGTCCAACCTTAGAAAATGCTCATTTGGCATGTGGTTATCCATGTATCAGTATCTTATCGACACCTTGTGATGCGGCCCTTATTGAATCCTTTCATCGTAAGGGTGTGCGTTTCATTTCAACACGTACGATAGGTTATGATCATATTGATTTGGCAGCTGCTAAAAAAGTATGTATGGGAATAGGAAATGCCAATTATGCCCCGGAAAGTGTTGCCGATTATACAATTATGCTGATTCTGATGACGCTTAGAAAAATGAAACTTATTATGAAGAGCACGGAATTGCAAGATTATTCCTTTGAATCTGTACAAGGCAGAAATTTAAAGGGGAAGATAGTAGGGGTCATCGGTTGCGGCAATATTGGCACGACGCTGATACGTCATTTGGCAGGTTTTGAATGTGATATTTTGGCTTATAATCGACATATAAAACCAGAACTACTTCCGTATGCGCAGTTTTGCGATTTAGCAACTTTGTTGAAAAAAAGTGACATCATCACACTGCATCTGCCATTGCATGAGGAAACTTATCATATCATTAATCAAGAACGTATCGCTATGATGAAAGATGGTGTGATTTTGATTAATACGGCGCGAGGCGCTTTGATTGATAATGAAGCTCTGATAAAAGGCATTGAAAAGGGTAAGATTCAAGGAGCTGCTTTCGATGTGGTAGAAGGGGAAACAGGTATTTATTATCAAAAACAAAAGGGAAGAGTGTTGCCTTCACGTGAAATGTTACTTTTAAATAGTTATCCTAATGTAATCTTATCTCCACATATGGCATTTCTGACAGATGATTCTAATCGCGATATGGTCTATCACTCAATGGAAAGCTGTCTTGCGTTTATGGAAGGGGAAGAAGATGCTATGCGAATCTTATAAATGCTAATCCAGGATATAGCTTTTTGGTTAAAATCAATATTTTATTATTGCACGAATGAAACATGTATAAAAAATAAAAGGTGTAAAGGAAAAATACTTGACACCTTATAAAAATATGGTACAATAAACAAGCATAACGCAATATAGGAGGAAAAATACATGGTAAAATTAAGATTAAAAAGAATGGGTTCTAAAAGAAAACCTTTCTACAGAATAGTAGCTGCTGACTCTCGTTCACCTAGAGATGGACGTATCATTGAAACAATCGGTACTTACAATCCAACAACCAATCCAGCATCTATCACAGTAAATGAAGAATTAGCTGTAAAATGGCTGAAAGATGGAGCACAGCCTTCTGATACAGTACGTAACATTCTGTCTAAACAGGGCATCATGAAACGTCTGCACGAAGAAAAAAACGCTAAGTAAGTATGATTGATTACGAAAAAGTGTTATTGGATCTTGTAACACCGATGGTTGAAGATAAAGCGAGTGTTTCTGTGAAGAAAATGGATACATTGGATGAAAATGAAATCTTATTGTATGTATATGCAAACAGTGAAGATGTAGCCAGATTGATCGGAAGACGCGGTAGCATGGCATCTTCAATTCGTCAGATGATGTCTGTGGCATCAAGAAAAGAAGATAAACGAGTTACAATTAAATTCGAATCTTATTAGGATGCAGGAAAGCATCCTTTTTTCAGGAGGATCATATGAACGAAATCAACATAGGAATACTGGTAAATACACATGGTTTACGTGGCGAAGTTAAAGTGAAACCTACAACGGATTTTGTCGATATCCGTTTTGCGAAAGGAAAACATATTCATATTCAATATCAGCAACAGCTTCTTGATGTCTGCGTGGAGTATGCAAAATGGGCGAAACAGTTGTTGATTGTGAAGTTTGCAGGATATGATGATATCAATCAGGTTGAGGCATGGAAAGGCAGTCTTCTTTCTATCAGCGAGGAACAACTGCATGCATTAGAAGAAGATGAGGCGTATTTCTTTGAATTACAAGATTGTCAAGTGTTGGATGAAGAGGGAAGATATTTAGGAGATGTAATCGAGGTGTTGGAAACTAATGCCAATGCCATCTTGCGTGTTCGCAATGAAGAACGCGAATTTTTAGTTCCATATGTAAAAGCATTTGTACAGGATTTTAAGCGTGAAGAGAAATGCATTGTGATTAAGCTGATGGATGGGTTATTATGAAGATTACAGTCATGACATTGTTTCCTGAATTTTTTGACAGTTTTGTTACGACCTCTATCATTAAACGGGCAATTGAACGTGAATTGGTTACCTTTGAAACGATTGATTTTCGCGCTTATACGAAAGATAAGCATAACCATGTTGATGATACCCCATGTGGTGGTGGACAGGGAATGGTTTTATCTTGTCAGCCGATTGTTGATTGCCTGAAGGATATTCGTACGCCATCTTCCTATGTGGTGATGTTATCACCGCAAGGAGAGACTTTTACGCAAGCAACAGCACATCATTTTGTGAAAACATATGATCATTTGATTTTTCTTTGTGGACATTATGAGGGTTTTGATGAACGCATTCGCTCGTATGTCGATTTAGAACTTTCTTTAGGGGATTTTGTCTTAACAGGTGGTGAACCTGCAGCAATGGTGATGAGCGATGCCATCATTCGCTTGCTGGATGGTGTGATTTTAGAAGATAGTCATGCGGATGATTCTTTTGAAAATGGTCTTTTAGAATATCCACAATATACGCGTCCGATTGAATTTGAAGGGCAGCGGGTGCCAGAGGTATTGCTGAGTGGCCATCATGCGAATATCCGACGCTGGCGGTTAAAACAGTCTTTAAAGAAAACGCTGGAGCGCCGTCCGGATTTGCTGGCTACACGTGTTTTTACTAAAGAAGAACAAGAATTGATGGAAGAAGTGCGAAAAGAAGCAAAGGAAGATTTGCATACAAAAAATGATAAATCTTAAGAAATATAAAGAATTTGCGAAATTTATGTAATTTCTTTTCAGATGGGCATGAAAAATGGTATGATTATAAGGGAAAGAACCCGAACTTTCCAAAGAGCAGTGTCTTCATGAATGACTGTAAAATTTTACAAATTCCTATTTACAAGAGAAACGAAAGTGTGCTATAATCAATAAGCCTATTGGCAAACGAGGTTCCGCTGGACGTCTTAATTGTTTATGAGCCCAACGTAAATATATTGTAGAAAAGGAGCGCCGAGAGTATGAATTTACAGTTAGTTAATGAAGTAACAAAATCTCAATTGAAGAAAGACATCCCTTTCTTTAAATCTGGTAGTACCGTTCGTGTACACGTTAAGATTAAAGAAGGCGACAAATCACGTATCCAGGTTTTTGAAGGTCTGGTAATCGCACGTCAGGGTGGAGGAATCGCTGAAACATTTACAGTTCGTAAGATTTCTAACCAGATTGGGGTAGAAAGAACTTTCCCAATCCACTCTCCAATTGTTGAGAAGATTGAAGTTGTCCGTCACGGTAAGGTTAGAAGAAATAAATTATATTATCTTCGCGGACGTTCAGGTAAAGCTGCTCGTATTAAAGAAATTCGTTAAGAATTAGAAAAGTCGGGATATGTTCCGGCTTTTTCTTTTATAGATTGTGGAGGAGTCGCAATGCACAAATCTGTGAACAGCAAACACAGACAAGAACGTGACGAGACTCTGGGAAGAGTTATCGGCAGTAATCTTCTATCGTTATTGAAGATTTTTTTGGCATGCTTCGTGCTTGTATACCTAACCATTAATTTTGCTGTAAGACCAATTCACGTTAGTGGACAAAGCATGTTTCCTACGATTGAAGAAGGCGACTTTGCGCTAAGCAATGCGTTCAGTGCAAAATTTCAAGAAATAGAGCGTGGGGATATCGTTATAGCTTATGAGAATAAGCAGATGCATCGCATGATCATTAAACGCGTAATTGGTTTACCGGGGGATCGCATATCTTGTAAAGATGATAAAGTATATGTGAATGATAAGGCATTAGATGAGCCGTATTTAGATAATGAATGGGCAAATGCCATACGTGATACTGTCGATGCATTTACGGAAGATTTTACCGAAGTGTGTTTACAGGAAGATGAGTATTGGCTAATGGGAGACAATCGGATCAATTCACGTGATTCGCGTGACTTTGGACCTTTTAAACGCAGCCAGATCAAAGGAAAGGATGCGTTGGTCATTTTCCCTTTTCATAAGATACATATACCAAAGTAGGTGAGTTCATGCAAAAGAAAAAAACAAAATGGGATAGATTCTATCAAGTTATAGATACTATGAGAATGTTTGCCGTCTGTATGCTGATCGTCTTATTGATGTTTACCTTTGTGTTGCGAGGTAAGACAATCGTGGGGGAATCTATGTATCCGACCTTAAAGGATGGGGAACAGGTTTTTATCAATGTTGCAGCATCTTATTTAAGCGATATCAAACGTTTTGATATCGTTGTAGTAAAACATGCATCTGATGATGATTTATGGGTGAAGCGTGTTATCGGTTTGCCCAATGAAACCGTAGAATATAAAGATAACAAACTGTTTATCAATGATTTAGAGGTTAAAGAACCCTTTTTAGACAACACGTATAGAAAACGTATTGAGAAAGAAAAAGGTATGTTTACAGCAGATTATCCTAAGCATACATTAAAAGCAGATGAATATTTGTTGGTTGGTGATAACCGCGTTAATTCTTTGGATTCGCGCTCAGAGAGTGTGGGGCCTTTTAAGCGAAGTCAAATACTTGCGAAAGGCATGTTTGTCTATTATCCTTTTGAACAAGCGAGGTATGTAAATTATGGAAAATGATAAGATAAGAATACAATGGTTTCCGGGTCATATGACCAAAGCAAAACGTGAAATGCAAGATAAGATGAAGATGGTGGATTTGGTTATTGAATTAAGAGATGCCCGTATTCCTAATGCTTCCAAGAATCCGATGATTGAAGAATTGATTCAGCAAAAACCAAGACTCATCATTCTTTCTAAAAAAGATAAGGCTGATGCGGCTATTACAAAGGCCTGGATTCAGACTTTGAGCAATGCGTCCACAATGGTCTTAGCTTTGGATATCATAACTGAAAATATTACGCCAAAGATCGTAAAAGCTGTACAGACACTGATGCTGGCGAAAATTGAGCGTATGATACGAAGAGGCATGAAACCGCGTGCGATGCGTGCTATGGTGGTTGGTGTTCCCAATGTAGGAAAATCTACATTTATCAATAAGATTTCAAAGAAAAAAATTGCTGTTACCGGAGATCGCCCGGGTGTTACGAAATCGCTGCAATGGTCAAAAATCAATAAAGATTTGGAATTATTAGATACACCAGGTGTTTTATGGCCGAAGTTTGAAGATGAACGTGTTGGTATCTTGTTGGCCATCACCGGTGCTATCCGAGATGAAATATTGCCTTTAGAGGAAATTGCAGCTTGGGCTATGCGCTATCTGTTGCAGCATCATGCGCAAGCATTAACGAAACGTTATGATATCGCATTGTGCTCAGACCCTTATGAAATGTTAAATCGAATTGCGCAAAAGCGTGGCTACATGCGCAATCATGAAATCGATGAAAAGCGCACCATTGAAACGTTTTTGCGTGAATTGCGTGATGATAAGCTTGGTCCAATTAGCTGGGAGGTTCCGGATGCAGTGTGAGAATGCTTATGAAATAGCTTGGTGGAAAGAAGGTAAAAAGAAAATCATTGGTATTGATGAGGCTGGACGTGGTCCTATTGCTGGACCATTGGTTGTAGCAGCAGTCAGCTTTCCTGTTGGTTTTTCGCATGAAAGTATTTATGATTCAAAAAAACTCAGTGAGAAGAAACGCAAGGCCTTGTTTCAAGAAATCATTCAATTGGCTAGTGAATATCATATTAAGATTGTTTCTCCACAAATAATCGATGAACAAAATATTTATCGAGCAACACAGTTGGCGATGCTGGAATTATCGAACAGCTTTCATGATGCTGATGGTGTTTTGACAGATGCCATGCCCTTGCCCAATGCGTCATTGGATGTCATATCTTTAGTAAAGGGAGATCAGAAAAGTGTTAGTATTGCGGCTGCCAGTATTTTGGCAAAAGTCACAAGGGATTGTATTATGTGCGCGTATGATAAACAGTATCCACAATATGGTTTTGCAAAGCATAAAGGATATCCTACGAAAGGGCATCTTGAGGCAATGCATACTTATGGAGTGATTAACGATATCTATCGAAAAAGTTATGGTCCGGTTGCGGCTATGCAACAATTGGTATTTGATCTTTAGCAGATAAGGAAGCAGTATGTGCCTGCTTCTTTTTTACTAAAGTTAGCATAGAATCGCATTAGACGATTGCATTAGAACATCACCTAGGATGAGAAGTTTTGAGAACACTGTAGTAAATTGTTTGTATTATAAGAAAAATAAGAAAAGTAAGAATAGTAGTTGCAAAAAAATAAGAAAAATAATATAATATGAATAAGAAAGGTGGTGTCAGGATGTTTACATGGGTCAAAGGTAATGTATATACGCTGATTTTGACGTTATATCCCAGTAATATCACGCTGAATAGTAGCGCAGCCAGTTACTTTGAAGATGTGCGATGGTGCATGATTGGTATTGATGCGGAAAACAGTCAATTGGGAATACGTCCGGTAAGTAAGCGCGAAATAGATTTGCATTTAGTAGAAATGGATCAATTGCATAAAATATCACTGGGTAAAGGTTATGCCCGTATCACAAACAAGGCAATCATGGAGGAAATCGCATTACTGACGCATCAGAAGATGGATGGTTTAAAAGTCAATGCTCGCTTTGATGAAAAAGAAAATATGTTGATAGCAGATTTAAAAGACCTGATCAACAAGAATGAGGGGTGAAGAAAACATGGTAGTAATCTGGATTGGCATCAGTATTGCGGCACTGGTAGTAGAATTAATTACACCGACAGCCTTGGTTTCTATCTGGTTCGCCGTTGGCGGTATCATAGCTGTTTTGCTTAGTCTGTTAAATCTTCCTATATGGGTACAAATAGCCGGCTTTGCTATTGTTTCTATTGTCAGTATGCTTGTGGTAAGACCAATTGCATCCCGTTATTTACGTGGGAATACAATTGCCACAAATGCGGATCGCTGCATTGGTGAATTTGGTGTTGTGGTAAAACCGATCATGGCAGATGAATGGGGAGAAGTAAAGGTGAATGGCTCCTTATGGCATGCCATAAGTGTAGATGGTACACCAATTGAAAAAGCTGCAAGAGTGAAAGTAATTGCAATCGAAGGTGCTAAACTGCTTGTTCGTAAAGCGGTTTAACATAAAAAAGAAAGAAGGGTAAATAATGAATATTTTTACAATTATTATTTTAGTAGTAGTGGCATTGATTGTCATTGGGCTGTTTGCCTATTTGGTGCGTATTGTTCCACAAGCAAAGGCTTTTGTAATTGAACGTTTAGGTGCATATCATACAACTTGGAATACCGGTGTACATTTTTTAGTACCTTTTGTTGATCGTGTAGCTAATAAGGTAACGTTAAAAGAGGTTGTGAAAGATTTTGCTCCACAGCCGGTTATCACAAAGGATAATGTAACAATGCAAATTGATACGGTTGTTTATTTTCAGATTACCGATCCTAAACTTTATACTTATGGAGTTGTCGGACCAATTACGGCTATTGAAAATTTAACTGCCACAACATTACGTAATATCATTGGTGATCTTGAATTGGATGAAACTTTGACATCACGTGATATCATCAATACGAAAATGCGTTCTATTTTGGATGAAGCAACCGACCCTTGGGGAATTAAAGTCAACCGTGTGGAAGTAAAAAATATCATCCCACCGCGCGATATTCAAGAAGCGATGGAAAAACAGATGCGTGCAGAACGTGAACGTCGTGAGTCCATCTTACGTGCGGAAGGTGAAAAGAAAAGTGCTATTTTAACAGCTGAAGGTGAAAAAGAAGCAGTCATTTTACGCGCAACAGCTAAGAAAGAAGCGATGATTGCTGAAGCAGAAGGTCAGGCACAGGCAATGGAACGTATTTATGAGGCACAGGCACGTGGTATTGAAATGATCAAGACAGCGAATCCAACCAAGGAATATTTAAGCTTAAAAGGCTTGGAAACCTATGAAAAAATGGCAGATGGCAAGGCTACGAAGATCGTTGTACCTAGTGAATTACAGAATATGGCCTCATTGTTGACGAGTGCTCGTGAAATTCTGATTGACGATGCAGAAAAAGACTTTCTGCCAGATTTGAAAAAGAAAAACTAATTTGTCCTGGGGAAGAGGACATGAAATATCGCAAAACGGGAATTGCCATAGCGTGTAGCTTTTGGATAGCAACAATCTTTCAGCTCTTGTATGTTTTGTACCCACAAAGCTACGCGTTTGGGAAATCTTATCAGCTTTTGAGTGATGTTGTTTGTATATCACTTGTTGTTGCTGTATATTTGCTACAACGCAAGCAATATGCGAAAAAACATGTATCCATACGATTTGAACTGCATGCCGGACACATCTTCGGTATAGCTGGAGCATGCATGAAGATCATGGCCGAACTTGTTGAACATCTGCATACTAGCGCTTTGTTGTTTAATGTAATTGCTATCTTGTTGTTATTGATAAGCATGTTGCTAATGTTGCGTGCTGATTCTTATGAAGAACGTACAGCAATCTGATAAACTATGTTGCATGGGAGCCTTATGAATATAGGGCTCTTTTTTATTATTTGATAAAATAAAGCACTTTTACGAAAAAGACCTATCTGTGTCGTATATAAAAGTAAGGAGGTTTAAATGATGCAATATCGAGAACAAATTTTAGCTTATGCGATACAGTATAAAGGGGATTGGTATAAGATGCGCGAAGCCATTAAGGAAAATAAAGCATGGAATTTACCAGCATGTTCATGTACCTATGTTACAATTGTCGATCCTACATATCCTTGCAAATTTAGAAGGCTGCAATGTCCACCGTGGATTTTGTTTTATGAAGGTAATCTTGCTTTATGTGAACAGCGAAGTGTGGCTGTCATAGGCAGCCGTCAGCCAACCGCCTATGGAAGTAAGATGTGCGCACAAATTACCAAAATCTTAGCATTGCGCTATTGCATTGTGAGCGGGCTTGCCAAGGGAATCGATGGCATTGCACATCGCGAAGCTCTTGCTCAGCATACAATCGGTATAACGGGATGTGGATTGGATGTGTATTATCCGAAAGTTAATGCCGATATTCAACAAATCATGGCAGAAAAACAATTGGTCCTAAGTGAATATCCACCCCATACACCGCCAAAGCCCTATCATTTCCCTTGGCGCAATCGCTTGATTGCGGCCTTGAGTGATGCTGTTATCGTTGTGGAAGCAGGGATGCGAAGTGGCACAATGCTGACTGTTAATGAGGCGCTTTCGCTGGATATACCAATTTATTGTGTACCACATCCGATGGATCAACGAGAAGGAAAAGGAAGCAATACGTTAATTGCACAAGGCGCAATGATTTTAGTAGATGAACAAGATATTCGCATGATTTAGCATAAAATGTTTGACAAATGCTAAAAAAAAACAAATAATAAAAGACGTGTAGTTTAGGCTAGGAGGCTAAAAATGAAAAATTTAGTAATCGTGGAATCCCCTTCCAAATCGAAAACCATAGAAAAATATCTTGGTGGCGACTATCATGTCGTTTCTTCCAAGGGACATATACGTGATCTTGCGACAACAGGTAAAGGTGGCTTAGGCATTGATGTGGAGCATGACTTTGAACCTACGTATAAGATAAGCTCTGATAAACGTGCAGTCGTAAAAGAATTAAAAGATCTTGCCAAAAAAAGTGAACATGTCTTTCTAGCAAGTGACCCTGACCGTGAGGGTGAGGCAATTGCTTGGCATTTGGCAAATGTATTAGAACTAGATATGGAAGAAGAAAATCGTATCATCTTTCATGAAATTACGAAAAATGCTGTAACAGAAGCATTTCAACATCCCCGTACGATTGATCAGGATCTGGTGAAAAGTCAGGAAACAAGACGCATGCTGGATCGGATCATCGGTTTTAAGTTATCAAAGTTATTACAAAGTAAAATAAAATCAAAGTCAGCAGGACGAGTACAGTCTGTTGCTTTGCGTTTGATCGTTGAACGCGAAAATGAAATTCGCGCTTTTAAGAGCGAAGAATATTGGACGTTAGCAGCAAATATCGAAAAAAATGGCAAACAATTCAGTGCCAGTCTGAATAAAGTGGATGGCAAAAAGGCAGAATTAAAAACACAGGCAGATGTAGATGCTATCATTGAACGCTGTGCTGCTTTTGTTGTGTCCGCTATTGAAAAAAAGGTTCGTAAAAAAGAAGCAAGAATGCCTTTTATCACTTCGACGTTACAACAGGAGGCCAGCACAAAGTTAAATTTCGGAGCAAAAAAGACGATGCAGATTGCCCAAAAGCTTTATGAAGGTCTGCCCTTAGCAGATGGGGTGAGTGAAGGTCTTATCTCTTATATGCGTACAGATTCTACGCGTTTATCAGACGTGTTCGTGAAAGATGCTGAATCATATATTAGAAGTTTATGGTAAGGAGTATAAAGGACGTGCACGCCAGAAAAATAATGAAAATGCACAGGATGCGCATGAGGCTATTCGTCCTACCAGTGTTTTCAATACACCGGAAAAAGTGAAACCATATTTAACAAATGATCAGTACAAATTGTATAAGCTGATTTATGCACGAACGCTGGCTTCTTTAATGGCACCGAGCAAAAGTGATGTCGTGAATGCGCAAATTGTTTCAAATGGCTGTGAGTTTAGTGCCAATGGTTCGATTCTGACATTTGATGGTTATTTGAAAGTATATCACGATTATGAAACAGTAAAAGATGAAATGTTGCCACCATTGCAAGAACAGGAACAATTAAAGGATGTGGAATTGGAAGGTAAACAACACTTCACAGAACCACCTTTACGTTATAGTGAAGCTCGCTTGATCAAAGAAATGGAAGAAAAGGGCATAGGTCGTCCTTCAACGTATGCTATTATTATTGATACATTGCAAGCTAGAGGTTATGTATCATTAGAACGCCCAAGTGAAGGCAGTAAGACCAAAGTCTTTATCCCTAGTGAACAAGGGGAATTGACGGATGCCAAATTGCAAGAATTCTTCAAGGACATCATCAATGTTTCGTATACGGCAGGCATGGAACATCACTTAGATGAAATCGCAGCAGGAAAACGTAACAACATCGAAGAAGTGCGAACATTCTATAATGAATTTGAACCATTACTAGAAAATGCTTATGAGCATATGGAGAAAAAGGAGCTGGAACGTACCGGGGAAACTTGTCCGGAATGTGGCAGCGAATTGGTGTATCGTATCGGACGTTATGGGAAATTTGTATCCTGTATTAATTTTCCTACTTGTCGTTACACGAAAAGTGAAAATGAAGAGGAAAATACCGAAAGTGAAGAAGTCTGTCCAAAATGTGGTAGTAAGATGGTCATGAAGAAAGGACGCTATGGTTCTTTCTTGGCATGTAGCAATTACCCGGATTGTAAATATATTAAAAGCAATAAGCCAAAGGAGGAACCTGTACCAACCGGTGAAATGTGTCCGGAATGTGGTCATGAACTTGTACAGCGTAAATCACGCTTTGGCACAACCTTCATCGGCTGCAGCAATTATCCTAAATGCCGGTATATCAAAAAAGAGCCAAAAAAGAAAAAGAGTGATGAGGAAACAACTGACAAGAAAAAGGCAGCACCAAAGAAAACGGCTAAAAAAGTCGTGAAAAAAACAGTTAAGAAGAAAGCGACAGAGGTGGAAGCAGAATGAAACAAGTGACCATAATCGGTGCCGGATTGGCGGGCTGTGAAGCCTGCTGGCAGTTGATCAAACGTGGGATCCCTGTGAAATTAGTAGAGATGCGTCCGTTAAAATCCAGTGATGCCCATCACAGTGATCAGTTTGCAGAACTTGTCTGCTCAAACTCTTTGCGCAGTGATTCTTTACAAAATGCAGTTGGTATTTTAAAAGAAGAAATGCGGCATTTGGATTCATTGATCATGAAGGCAGCGGATGCTCACCGTGTACCGGCTGGTAGTGCCTTGGCCGTGGATCGTACCTCTTTCAGCGAAACAATCACCAAAATTTTAAGTGAACATCCTTTGGTAGAGGTTGTTCGTGAAGAAATAACGAAGATTCCTGAAGGACCGGTGATTATTGCCAGTGGACCATTGACAAGTGATGCTCTAAGTAAGGCAATTCAGGAAATGACTCATGAGGATTATTTCCATTTCTATGATGCGGCAGCTCCTATCATTGAAAAAGAATCTATTGATTTTACCAAGGCCTATGTGAAATCACGTTATGATAAAGGAGAAGCAGCCTACATTAATTGTCCGATGAACAAAGAAGAATTTGATGCTTTTTATGATGCTTTATTACATGCGGAAACAGCGGAACTGCATGATTTTGATAAAACCTTCTTTGAAGGCTGTATGCCGTTTGAAGAAATGGCACGCCGTGGCGAGAAAACGTTGCTGTTTGGACCGATGAAGCCTGTCGGTTTAGAAAAACCGGATGGTAGTTTGCCTTATGCAGTGGTCCAGTTACGACAGGATAACGCGATTGCCAGCTTGTATAATGTCGTTGGTTTTCAAACACATTTAAAATGGGGCGAACAAAAACGTATCTTATCCATGATACCGGGATTGGAACATGTGTCCATCGTGCGTTATGGTGTCATGCATCGCAATTCATATTTGTGTGCCCCAAAGGTGTTGCGTCCTACCTATCAGCATATAACGCGGGATGATTTGTTCTTTGCCGGGCAATTGACCGGTGTGGAGGGCTATGTAGAAAGTGCTGCCAGTGGATTGTTGGCAGGCTTAAACATGGCAAATCTGATCAGAGGAAAAGCAGTTGTTACCTTGCCAAGCACTTGTGTAATTGGCTCCATGGTCAATTACATCACGCATGCATCCGCAAAGTATTTTCAACCGATGAATGCGAATTTTGGCATCATGCAGTTAGAAGCCAAGGTGAAGAAAAAAGATCGTAAAGAAGCCTTTGGCAAACAGGCATTGGCAGTTATTGACAGCTATCGGGAATTGTTTGACTGATGGAATCTTATCTGACGCGGTTTTTAGACTATTTAGATACGGTCAATAGCGGGAGTGCACATACCAAGGATGCGTATCAGCGTGATATTACAGAATTTCTGGATTTTCTAAAAAGTGAGAATATCATGAGCTTAGATGATGTAGATCGCATCATCGTGATGAATTATGTGAGTCATCTGCGTGAGCGAGATGGCCGACAGGGAACGATGAAAAATGCCACGGTTGCCCGTAAGCTAAGTTCATTGCGTTCCTATTATCGTTACTTGAATGAGTATGTTGGGGTGCAAAACAATCCGTTCTTATATTTCAAAGCACCCAAGCAAACACGCAGGATCCCGGAATTTCTATTTTATGATGAAATTGCATTATTTCTAGCATCGTTTGATTTGCATGAAGCGGTAGATGTTCGTGATCGCGCATTATTTGAATTGATGTATGCCAGTGGCTTGCGTGTCAGTGAGGCAGTAAATCTACGCTTATCCGATATTGATTTCCATGATAATATCTTACATATCATCGGGAAAGGAGATAAACAACGCTTGGTTCCTTTCTATGATCTGGCAAAAGAACGTCTTGTTGATTATATCGAACATGTTCGTCCAAAATGGGTGAATACGTTACAACATGAATATGTCTTTGTGAATCAGAAGGGCAAGCCATTAACAAGTCGCGGTGTGCAATATCGCATGGAATTGGCTGCTAAAAAGTGCCATCTGCATCTGCATATTCATCCGCATATGTTTCGTCATAGCTTTGCCACACACTTATTGGATAATGGAGCTGATTTGCGTGTTGTGCAAGAATTATTGGGACATGCTTCCTTATCTACGACACAAATCTATGTCCATGTGACACAGGATCGCTTAAAAAGTGCATATGAGCATGCACATCCTCGTGCCGGCAAAGAAAACACATAGTAAGATCATATTTATGAATGGTGAAGCAAACAATGGCGCCAATTTCTGTAAAAAAATAAAAAAAGCCCTTGAATTAGGGCTTTTCTATGTTATAATAAACAACGGTGCGACGAAGTTCGCATACAACACACATCATGGATTCCGCAGCCCGTGCTTTAGATGCGTTAAGTAAGCGTCAATGATAAGTTGCTGCAGTTTGAAGTGATGGAGGATAAAAACGGAAAGTGAGGATATTTTCATGTCAGTAGTATCAATGAGAAAATTATTGGAATCTGGTGTACATTTTGGTCATCAGACACGTAGATGGAATCCAAAGATGAAACCAAACATCTACGCAAGCAGAAATGGTGTATACATCATCAACTTAGAAAAAACATTAGAACAGCTGGACACTGCGTATGCTGCAATGAGAGAAATCGCTGAAAAAGGCGGTAAGGTATTATTTGTAGGTACAAAGAAACAGGCACAGGCTGTAGTTGTAGAAGAAGCATTACGTTCTGGAAGTTTCTTCGTAAACCAGAGATGGTTAGGTGGTTTATTAACAAACTATCGTACAATCCAGAAACGTGTAAAACGTTTAGTAGAAATCGAAGAAATGGAAGCAAACGGAACTTTAGATCTGTATCCTAAGAAAGAAATCGCACAAGTTAAGAAACAGAAAGCACGTTTGGAAAACTTCTTAGGTGGTATCAAGGAAATGAAGAAACTGCCTAACGCATTGTTTGTTATTGATCCTAAGGAAGAACACAATGCTGTTGCAGAAGCTAAGAAATTAGGTATCCCTGTATTCGCTATGGTAGATACTAACTGTGATCCAGAAATGGTAGATTACCCAATCGCATCAAATGATGATGCTATCCGTTCTGTAAAATTGATCACAACATTGATGGCAGATGCAATCGTAGAAGCAAAAGGCGGATTGTTAAGCGTAGCACACAGTGTTGATGAAAACGAAGAAGATGTAACAATGAAAGATGTTATCATCAATGTTGAAGAGCAGATTGCTGAAAATGAAAGACGTCGTCGTCAGAGAAATGAAGAACGTCGCAACCGTCGTAACAATTTCGATCGTAACCGCAATGGTGGACGTGGAGGCAGAGCTCCTTATCAGAAACGTGAAAACGTAAAACCAGCTACTGAAGCAAAACCTGCAACAGAAGCAAAACCAGCAGAAACTAATACTGCTGAATAATCACGAAAAGGAGGAAATAGAAAAATGATTACTGCATCAATGGTAAAAGAACTGCGTGAAAGAACAGGCGCAGGTATGATGGATTGTAAAAAAGCATTGACAGCGTGTGATGGAGATATGGAAAAATCTATCGACTGGCTGCGTGAAAAAGGTATTGCTAAGGCTGCTAAGAAAAATGACCGCATCGCTGCGGAAGGTTTGACGCGTGCAGCTGTCAATGGAAATACCGGTGTTGTATTTGAAGTAAACTCTGAAACAGACTTTGTTGCTAAGAATGAAAAGTTCTTAGGTCTGTTGGATGAAATCCAGGGTGTGTTAATTGAAAACAAACCTGTTGATTTAGATGCTGCTTTAGCATGTGCTGCAAGTGAAGGCACTGTTGCGGATGCTGTAACGACAGCAACAGCTACGATTGGCGAAAAGATTTCTTTACGTCGTATCGCAGTAGTTGAAAAAGCAGATGATGAATTCTTCGGTTGCTATATGCACATGGGCGGAAAGATTTCTGCACTTGTTACCTTAAAGGGTAAAGCTGATGAAGCTGTTGCTAAAAACATCGCTATGCAGATTGCAAGTATGGCTCCACAGTATGTAAACCGTGATGAAATGCCTGCAGAAGTCGTAGAACATGAAAGAAAAGTACAGACTGAAATCGTTAAAAACGATGAAAAATTGGCTAACAAACCAGAAAAAGTATTGGCTGGTATCATTGAAGGTAAGATCAGCAAGAACTTGAAAGATCTGTGCTTGGTAGAACAGGAATTCTTCTTGGATCCAAACATGAAGGTTGCACAGTACCTGAAAGAAAACGGCTGTGACGTTGTGAGCTTTGTACGTTATGCAGTTGGTGAAGGTATTGAAAAACGCCAGGATAACTTTGCTGAAGAAGTAATGAGCCAGGCATTTGGTGGATAATTAACGATAGGGAGAGGTCATTGGACTTCTCCTTTTTTAAGGGGATATCCTTAAAAAAGAATGACGATATGTAGATACAATTACCATAGATATGGAATATAGTTGGATCTTACTGTGCTCGCAAATGAGGATTGGTTTTCAGTTTATTCAGTAAGATGATAGTCTTGTCTGTAAGTATCCAAAGAAAAATGAAAAAAAGGAGAATAGCTCTTCCTTTTTGTAAATCTTTTCTTTATAATATACAGTGGAGAGTTAAAAAAACGACAAAAGTAAAGGTGGAAGTAGACATGTACAAAAGAGTATTATTGAAATTAAGCGGTGAGGCTTTATCTTCACCTGGTAATTCATTTGATCCACAAATTTTAAAAGCGTTGGCAAAAGAATTGAAAGAAATTCATGAGCTTGGTGTGGATTTAGCCATTGTTGTTGGCGGTGGAAACTTCATTCGCGGTAAAATGGCAGAAACGATGGGAATTGAGCGTGTACAGGCGGATTATATGGGAATGCTTGCGACGGTCATAAATGCATTGGCTGTTCAGAGTGCGTTGGAACAAGAAGGCGTGCCTACGCGTGTGCAAACGGCTATTGAGATGCAAAAAGTGGCAGAACCATTTATTGTGCGTCGTGCATTACGTCACTTGGAAAAAGGCCGCATCGTAATTTTTGGCGCAGGTACAGGAAACCCTTATTTTTCTACCGATACAACGGCTGCATTACGTGCCAGTGAAATCGGTGCTGATGTCATTTTGATGGCCAAAAACGGTGTAGATGGAGTATACAATGCGGATCCTAAAACACATCCTGAGGCTGTTAAATATGATGCTTTAACTTATATGGATCTGATTCAGGAAGGCCTGCAGGTCATGGACACTACAGCTACCAGTATGTGTATGGATAATGATATTGATCTGGTAGTATTTAATATGAATGAAAGTGGAAATATTTTGAAAGCTGTTCGTGGAGACATTACGGGTACAGTAATTTCAAAAGATCATAGATAAAAAGAAAGGACACGAAACTATGGAACTGTTAGATGTAACGAAACACAAAATGGAGAAAGCAGTAGAGAAGCTTGACGAAAATTTAAAAACGATTCGCACAGGAGTAGCAAACGCATCTTTGTTAGAACATGTACATTTTGAATATTATGGAAGTGAAACACCTATCAATCAGGTTGCTAGTATTAAGGTCGTAGAAGGACGTCAATTAATGATCAAACCTTATGATCGTTCTACTTTAAAAGATATTGAACGTGCAATTGCGACCAGTGACACCGGATTGGTGCCTCAAAGTGATGGTGAGGTCATTCGTTTGAATGTGCCAGCATTGACTGAAGAACGTCGTAAACAACTATCAAAAGAAGCAGATAAGATGGGAGAAGAAGCAAAGATTGCTGTTCGTAATGTACGTCGTGAAGCAAATGATGCAATCAAAAAAGATAAAGAATTAACAGAAGATGATGCGAAGAGAATGCAGGAAAAAGTACAGAAATTAACAGATGAATTTGCTAAGAAAATTGAAAAAGAAGTCAGTGAAAAAGAAAAAGAAATTATGAAGGTTTAATTGTAACAAAGGGGAGAGCGGATAGCTTTCCTTTTTTTCATGTGTAAGTGTAAACAAACATTGTGATTATTTAAAGTTCAGTGATTTAATAAGAAAACGCGACAATTAAATAATCCGAAATTATCCGTTTATGACTGTTTGCAGAATGAAAGAAAAGATGCAGTTTTCGACACTTTTTTAGATGAAATGCTGCGCATAGATACAATGTTTCTATCTTTTATGATATAATATCAGAGTTAAATTATACAATGTAGTTATAGGAGGTTGCTGGACATGGAAGGAAGAATCATCCCGCAGCATATTGCCATCATCATGGACGGAAACGGCCGATGGGCGAAAAAAAGAGGGTTACCGCGAACTGCTGGCCATAAGCAGGGGGCGGAGAATATAAGAAAAATCGCGATAGCATGTAATGAGTTAGGGGTAAAAGCATTAACTTGCTATGCATTTTCTACAGAAAATTGGAAACGTCCAGAGAGTGAAGTAGAATATCTTTGCAAACTGCCTAAACTTTTCTTTCAACGCTATTTAGCAGAGTTAAAGAAAAACAATATTCGCGTTACCTTTTTAGGTGAAATTGAGCGTTTTCCTAATGAGACACGTTCTGTTATTACTACGGCAGTGGAACAAACAAAAGATAATACCGGACTTATTTTATGTCTTGCCGTAAATTATGGCGGAAGAAGAGAAATCACCTTGGCGGCACAACGTTATGCGGCTGATGTAGTACGTGGTATAGCTGATGCCGCAATTGATGAAGAAGCGTTTGGTCATTATATGATGAGTGAAGGTATGCCAGAACTTGATCTAATGATTCGTACAAGTGGGGAACTTCGCATATCTAATTTTCTGTTATGGCAACTAGCTTATGCCGAATTGATTTTCACACCAGTTGCATGGCCGGATTTTGACCGTGACTGTCTAGTAGAAGCGATTGATGAATATACACATCGCAATCGCCGCTTTGGAGGTTTATGAGTATGAAAACGCGAATCATAACAGCTTTTCTTATCATCGCTTGTGTCATTCCTCCTTTGGTGTTTGGTGGTGTATTATTATATGCCTTATTATCATTTATCATTATTGCGGGTGGTTTGGAATTGATGGCACTACGTGAGCAGAAGGACGAAACATGGCCCTTGCTGATAAAACCTTTGGCAATCGCCTGTGTATTTGCATTAACGTTTATCAAAAAAGATGCCTTATTATTTCCTTTGTTAGGAATCTTTGTCCTTTGCTTTTTATCCCTTCCTGTTTTTACTGAACGCTTTCATGCGAAAGATGGATTTTTATGTATCGCCTATATAACTTTTTTCTTTATAATTGCTAGAGGTTTTTTGCATATATACGATCGCAACCCGTTATATGTCTGGTATATCATTGTCGCCACTTATGGCTGTGATACCGGTGCATATTTCTGTGGTAGATTTTTAGGGAAGCATAAGATGAACCCTCGTATCTCTCCTAAAAAGACTTGGGAAGGTGCCTTTGGGGGATGGTTATTGGGGGCTGCCTTATCTTTTGCCCTCGCATACTTTTTAATTGATACGATGACTTTGCCACAAATCCTAGCAGCGAGTTTGATATTGACGATTACCGGACAAATCGGTGATTTAGCTTTCAGCGCGATCAAGCGTAATTTTGGGATTAAGGATTTTTCTGATTTGTTACCAGGGCATGGCGGTGTATTAGATAGAGTAGATTCCTTGGTCTTTAATTTTATTTGTTTTGACTTAATACTGGTGGTGTTAACATTATGAAGAGAATTGTTTTATTAGGAGCAAGTGGTTCCATTGGTTCCCAAACGATAGATGTCGTATTGCATCACAAGGATGAATTTTCCATTGTGGCGGTAAGCATCGGTAAAAATATCGATAAATTAAAAATGCTGTTAGCGAAGATACCATCAATTCAACATGTTTGTGTAGCAGATGAACAAGTAAAAGAAGTCTTACGACTAGAATATCCGGATAAACAATGGTACAGCGGCGATGAAGGTCTGCAAGCGTTAGCCGGTTTAGCAGAATATGATATTTTTGTGGATGCTGTAGTTGGTTTTCGTGGATTGTTGCCGGCTTTAACAGCAATCGCAAATCATAAGGTTATCGCATTGGCGAATAAAGAAAGCTTGGTAGCAGGAGGACCGCTAGTGAAAGCGGCATTAGCGAAACATCAGGTTCCTCTATATCCGATTGACTCAGAACATTCTGCCATTTTCCAATGTTTACAAGGCAATACACATGATAGTATTGATAAGTTAATCATCACTGCTAGTGGAGGCAGTTTCCGTGATCTGACGCGTGAGCAGTTGCAAGACGTCAGTGTAGAAGCAGCTTTGCATCATCCAAACTGGAATATGGGTGGAAGAATCACGATTGATTCTGCTACCATGATGAATAAAGGCTTTGAAGTGATAGAAGCACATTATTTGTTTGATATCCCTTATGAAAAAATCGATGTACTCATTCATCGCGAAAGTGCCATTCATTCAATGGTTCAGTTTCAGGATCATGCAATTATTGCGCAAATAGGAACAGCGGATATGCGTCTGCCAATTCAATATGCACTTTCTTATCCGCAACGTTTGAAGATGTATAATGATGAACCATTCGATTTTGGCAAATTTGCTACCTTGCATTTTGAACCGGCAAGCATGGAACGATATCCTTTATTAAAATTGGCATTTGAAGTAGGCAAAAAAGGTGGAAATCTTGGTGCTATTATGAATGCTGCAGATGAAGAGGCCGTTCGTCTTTTCTTAAATAAGAAAATTGCCTTTTTGGATATTGAAACATCCGTAATTAAGGCAGTGGAAGGTGTACGTTTTATTGCTGAACCAACATTGCAAGATATTATAGAAAGTGATGCAGCCGCCAGACGGTTTGTAAAAGATATGTGGAAAGGGGCTATGGAATGAGTGGTATTGTAAATTTATTGTGGTTTGTATTAATTCTAGGCGCAATTGTCATTGTTCATGAGTTTGGACATTTGCTAGCGGCTAAGAAGTTTGGTGTATATTGTAAAGAATTTTCGATTGGTATGGGTCCTTTGCTGTGGCAGAAGCAGAAAGGAGAAACTGCTTGGTCTATTCGTGCTTTGCCTATCGGTGGGTTTGTGGCCATGGCTGGAGAAGATGAAGAAAGTGATGAAAAAGATGAATTAGATATTCCTTTTGAGCGAACCTTAAATGGAATTAAGCCTTGGAAACAGGTCATCGTGATGGCTGCCGGAGCCTTTATGAATGTATTGTTGGCATGGCTGATCTTTATCGGTATCACTGCATATCAAGGTAGTGTAAGTGTACCGCCAAAGCCAATCGTGGCAAGTGTTGTAGAAAATTCACCTGCACAGAAAGCCGGTTTTCACGTAGGGGATGAAATCATCCGTTTAGAAAACAAAAGCAAAAAGGAAACATTAACACCTGATTCTACACGTGAAATCATGGAGTTTTTGCAATATTATCCAGGGGAAATCACCTATACCGTCCTACGGGATGGAAAGCAGGTAACCCTACAAGGAACAGCCGCCTTTCATAAAGATGAAAACTTATATATTTTAGGTATTGGCTATCCGCAAAGTGCCGCTAAAGAAATTTCTTTCTGGGTAGCTATTCCATATGGAACGCAGCGGATGGTTAGCTCTGTTACCAGTATTATGGATTCCTTGGGAAAGCTTGTTCGTGGCGTCGGTTTAAATAATCTGAGTGGTCCGGTCGGAATCTTCCAGATTACGGCACAGACAACACAGGATGGTTTATTATCAACCTTAGCCTTAATTGCTTTATTATCAGTAAATGTAGGTATTGTCAATTTGATTCCGATTCCCATTTTAGATGGTGGACGTATATTCATCATTCTGATCGAGACACTGATAGGGAAAAAATTGAGTGAGCGTATGCAGTCGGTTATCATGATGGCTGGTTTATTAATGATCGTAGGTATCATGGTGCTAGCAACCTGGAATGATATAGTTCGCTTATTTTGATTTCTATTGCTAGTATTGTGCGTTGTTCTCTAATCACATAAAAAAAGGTCCTCTTCAACCACCAATGTTTCATCAAACGGTGCGTGTAGGGACCTTTTTCATATGCGTGTTATCATGAATGTGTAATAGAAGGATTAAAGCTTTTGATGATCTGGTACATAAATATAAGTGTTGGTATCTTCGTAACGATAATAAGCATAATAATCATATCCAGTCATATTAAAAATAAAGTTATTCGCTGTCAGCATCTGATCGAGTTGTTCACCTAATGCTTTGCTGGAACATTGGAAAACCAAACGATATCCTTTGTTTGCACTTTTTTGGATAAGCTTTGTCATCTGCTGCTTATCACAAGAAGTGAAATAAGCTCCTTCTTTCATGAAGTAAGAATCTTTGCGGGAAGGTGTGTCTTCCATATAATCATCTGTGAATGGTCGATTTTCCGCAAGAATCTGTTTCTTGGTCATAGCAAAATACATATATCGTGATTCTTTTGTATTATTTAACATATCCCCATTGGTAACATCCATATAATAGTAATTGCCATCCATTTTTACCATGTTCCACGCATGGGATACATCTCCTTTATCCGGTCGTGTAAAACCGGTGATATACGTGCAAGGAACACCTATCTGATTCAATAAATATTGCATACCTTTTGCATAACCGGCACAAACCGTTTTATGTTCAAGAAAGGTGCTTAATATATTTTGATTCTCTTTGGCTTTTTCATCATAGGAGGTATGATCGATTAAATAATCATATACATATTTTACTTTTTCATAATCGCTTTTTTTCTTTTTTGCAGTATTGATTATTTTTTCTGTTACTTGCTTGATTTCTTTATCACGACTTTCGATTTCACTTTTGATCATACGATAACTTGGTTTTAAGAATAAATACGTAGCTTTGCTTTCATATTCGTTTTTATCTGTTACATAATCAAAACTGTCTTCAAGATAATAAAGTTCAGGATGATCCATCTTAATGGCTGCATGAATATCATTCACATCAGAAATCGTAACATTTTTTAAGATAATTTCTTTATCTAAATTTTTATATCCTTGTAAGACAGCATCATAAGAAGGTTGTATTTTCTTATCCAGATGATCTCTGCCACATTGATACATCTTCATGGTTTCAGCTGTTGCAGCTATTGGCTCTTTAACAGCTGATGAACACCCACTTAGCAATAAACCCGCACACAACAATAGGACGCCTAATTTTTTCATATATGTTCACCTGATATATTGTACGTAACGCATCAAAGCAGTCATACTTACAATATACATTTCCTTTCTATCAACCTTTCTCACCGCGGTTGATAACGGTTGATATCATTTGTAAAAGATGAAGATGTGAGTTCACTGATTGCTTTCCTCTTAAATGAGATTTTATCATACCTCATTAGTTCTATTTTACTAAACTGGATAGCAAAAGTACAACTCTTTTTAGAGAATAAAAAAAATCGATCTTACGATCGACATTATGCAGCAATGGAGTTAACTGCTTTAGCTAAACGTGATTTCTGTCTAACGGCATAGTTTCTGTGCTGGATTCCCTTGGCAACTGCTTTATCTAACTTAGAGTTTGCTGTGTTCAGGGCAGCAACTGCAGCTTCCTTGTCGTTTGCTTCAACAGCAGACAGAACGTTTTTGATAGCTGTTTTCAGAGCTGATTTCTGAGCGTTAACAGCCAGGTTTCTCTTGTTATTAGTTTTTACACGTTTTTTCTGAGACTGGATCTGTGGCATATTGCACCTCCTAAATTCTAATTGCCAGTAAATTATAACAAAAAGAATTTAAAAAAGCAATAAGGACGATAAAAATTTCCATACTATGGTAGAGGTGATGAATATGGGCAAAAGTTATCAGATACGTAGCGATTTTGCCGATGAGATATTGAGCGCCGATATCCGATCGAAAACGTATGAACATATTGAAAAACAAAATGCCAATATCAAAAGCAATTATATCAAAGTATTGCTGGATGAAAATGAATTGGGAAAAGCGAAAGGTGATTATGTTTCCATTGAATGTAAGGATTTGTATGATCACGATATAAGAGAGCAAATGGTGGATGCTATTTTGGAAAACTTACAACATATGAGTGCCAATATGAACATCAAGATGAAGAAGATACTCGTTGTTGGTTTAGGAAATCGTTTTATTACCAGTGATGCTTTAGGCCCTGGAGTAGCGAATGAAATTCTGGTGACAGCACATCTTTATGCACAACAATCGTCGCGAATGTTGAAAGGAACGCGTAATGTAGCAGTGCTGCAGCCAGGAGTCATGGGGCAGACCGGATTGGAGTCATTATCGATCGTTCAAAGTGTGACAGCTTTATACAAACCAGATTTGGTGATCGCAATCGATGCGTTAGCTACGCGGAACTTAAACCGTATCAATCGCGTCATTCAAATTAACAATACCGGGATCCAACCGGGAAGTGGTGTTGGCAATCATCGCATGGCATTGAATGAAGATTCCTTACATGTGCCAGTGATTGCTATTGGAGTTGCCACTGTTACAAGTATCGGGGCTATCTTAAACGAAGCTCTTGATCAAGCGGAAATTAATCGAGAAGCAATATTGGAAAGTGTTTATGGCAATAAACATTTAGATCTTGTTGTCACCCCAAAATCAATGGATGATGAATTAAAACATTTGATCTATATTGTATCACAAAGTTTAAATCGTTTTCTTCACCCTGATTTTTTAAAGCTATAAGCAAATACTGTCGAAATTAGAAGATGGTTTCCCAACATGATACGCACTTTCTTCTCATAAAGTATAGAGAAGGGAGTGCTTTTTATGAAAAATACAGCCAAGATCATAGTCAAACTGGCAATGCTAGTTCTCTTTCTTTATGTGACACCGTTTTATGATGGCTTGTTAAATTGTTTTGAAAACTCGCAAGATTTCATGCATAATCTGATCTATCATCAACAGGTGGTTGCACAAGATATTTCGTTAAAAAAACAGCTCAATGTTTGGAGTTATAACGAGAATTTGACATTGCCCAAAGATGAAATTAAAGTCGAAACAACACTTGAGGATCCTATGATCGTACCTGGTGACAATAAACAGGAAAAAAAGGAAAATAGTTCGGATGCATCTACGGATAAAAAACAAAATGTCCCTTCAAATGGTAAGAAAATATACATCTACAATACCCATCAGGATGAAAAGTATCAAGGTGGTAAAACAGTCATGGATGCAGCTGTGATCCTAGCAGGACATTTAGAAAAAAAGGGATATAAGGTTGTTTTGGAAACAAATGATTTTAATGCATATTGTAATACGCATGGGTTAACCTATAATGATCTATATACCGTATCCAATAAATATCTTAATGATGCATTGGTGAATTATGGTGGTTTTGATTTATGCATTGATCTACATCGTGATAGTGTTCCAAGAGCGTATAGCTATATCAAGATTGGCAATAAGACGTATGCAAAGGCAATGATGGTCGTGGCTGGCAGTTCTTCGAATGTAAAGAGCGCTACCAAAATATCGACGACACTAACCGACATGGTCAACAAGCGGAAAAATGGTATTATGAAGCATGTCATGACCAGACAAGAGGCTTACTATAATCAATATGTCCATAAAGGTATCGTGTTAATGGAATGTGGAAGCGATTATAATACATTTGAAGAAGTAAAAAACACTTTAGGTATTGTTGCACAGGGTATTGATGAGCTAATGAAGAAGGGATGGTAACATGAAACGGTTTTTAGCGGATGCAATATTGATTCTCATACTAGTAGGCTTAGGAGGCTATGTCCAAAAACAGGATGAAAAAGTTCCTTCCATCGAGGCAGAGGTTGAAGCTTTTGAGGATACCATAGCACAGCATAAAAGGATTACTCCTAAAAATACGAAGGTACATTTACAAGATAAGGAAGATAATAAAGCAAGTCGCATGGCGAAGTATGGCAGTGCTTTTGTCGTTGATACGTTGCATGGTGGAGTGGAAGTGCTTTCGTCTTTGTTTGACTCCTTACTAAATTAGATGAAACGTAACTGAAAACATGCTATAATACCCACAGCAGAGGTGATGTTAATGATAAAAATCTTATTTATGGGAACACCGGACATTGCGCAAGTGATGTTAAAGCGTTTATTAAAAGATGGTTATGATGTCATTGGAGTTGTTACCCAACCGGATAAAAAAGCCGGAAGAAAACAGCAGTTAAAAATGTCAGAGGTCAAACAATGTGCACTTGCCAACCATTTGCCGATTTATCAGCCATTGTCTATTCGTTCGGAATATCAAGAATTATTAAAACTAGATATGGATCTGATTGTTACATGTGCGTATGGACAGTTTATTCCTCAAGTGTTACTGGATGCCCCAACTTATGGCAGCATAAATGTACATGCTTCTTTATTGCCAAAATGGCGTGGGGGAGCTCCTATTCATAAAGCTATTATAGAAGGCGATAAGGAAAGTGGCATGTCGATTATGCGGATGGTGAAGAAAATGGATGCCGGTGCGGTTATGGCACAGTGTCGTGTTGCGATTACACAAGAGGATACGACCGGTGATTTATATGAGAAACTTGCTGTTGCCGGTGCTGATTTATTAAGTGAAAGTATACCGAAAATTATTGATGGCAGTGCCATCTTTGTAGAACAAAAGGAAGAAGAGGCAACATTTGCATATACGATTCAAAAAGAAGAAGAGCACATCAATTTTCAAGAGGATGTCCAAAAGGTATACGATCATATACGTGGGTTAATACCTTTCCCAGTAGGAAATGCGATTGTGAAGGGGAAAAAGATAAAATTTCATAAAGTGCGCATGATGCGTTGTGACCATTCCTATACACCAGGTGAAATCATTGGCTGGTTAGAACATGGTTATGCGATTGCGGCAAAAGATGGATATATTCTGGTCGATAGGATTCAAATGGAGGGGAAAGCCAAAGTAGATGCCAAATCCTTCTATAATGGAATGGGGAAACAGCTTATCGGTTGTATCTGCGAATAATAAGATTCATTGATTTCGATTCAGCACAACAATTGTGTTTGAGTGGAAATCTTTTTTTATGCAATGCTGGTAAAGGTTTCCAGAGCATATGAATAGTGTATGTGGTGACACTATGATAGGATATAGATAGATACTTTAAAAAGTAAAGTCACTGCAGAAAGGAGTGTGTAAGATGATCAAAGGTTTTGCAGGAAGCTATGCCAGTGAACAAAGCCAATGTCTGATACAGTTTTGCTTTGATGAGACTACGAAGCAATTCACACAGCGCAAAGAGCTTCCTGGCTTTGAAGATGCCAAATATCTCTCTTATGTTAACAAGAAATTGGCAGCGGTATGTCGTAGAAATGCTGCGGGAATCACTTTATGGGATATTTCTTGCGATAAAACAATGACACATTTGAGTGAAACCAAAACATCGTGTTTTATTACGCAGGATGATAGCTATATTTATACAGCCAATTATCATGAAGGTACGATATCAGTTTATAAAAAGGTTCAAGATCTGCCTTTGATCAAACGTATTTATATTCAAGAAGCAGCAGGGTGTCATCAGGTTTTGTTACAGGAAAATTATCTGCTTGTGCCATGTTTATTATTGGATGCTATATATGTGTTTGATCGTCGAAAAGATTTTGCCTGTGTTCACATTTTGCCTTTCCCTGCGCATAGTGGACCGCGGCATGGCGTCTTTACCAAGAATAAGTACTTGTATGTCGTCAGTGAATTAAGCAATGAGTTATTTATGTGTCATATGAATGAAAAGATGCATGGGAATGTGCAAGTTGTCCAGAAACTTTGGGATTCACAAAATCAAAAAGCAGCAGCTGCCGCTATACGTATAGATGCACAGGAAAAATTCTTGTATATCACTTTACGAGAAGTCAACCAGATCATCGTATTCGACAGAAAAGCGAAACGTATCGTTCAACGTTTATCGACTATGGGAGATCATCCTCGTGATATGCAACTGTCAAAGGATGGACGTTTTGTCTTTGTCATACATCGTTTCAGTCATGACATCCGTGTTTTTGAAAGAGATGAAAAAAGCGGTTTATTACAGCCATTACGTGCAAAATTACATGTACAGGAAGGTGTTTGTATCGTATTTGAACAGGAGGAAAGTTAAATGAAACAACAGGATATCGCTGTGATCGGCTTAGCCGTCATGGGAAGAAGTTTAGCGTTGAATATGGCAGATCACGGCTTTGCTGTGGCTGCGTATAATCGTAGTTATGCGGTTAGTGAGCAGATGGCTAAAAACCACCCTCATCCTCATATACACATTTATAAGGAATTAAAAGATTGTGTTGCGGCACTGAAAAAGCCACGGAAAGTGATGCTGATGGTAAAGGCCGGTAAAGCAGTGGATATGGTGATAGAACAGTTAGTGGGTTTATTAGAGGAAGGGGATATCATTTTAGATGGTGGTAATTCATTTTTTGAGGATACGATACGAAGAGAACAAGCATTACGCAAAAATGGTTTGCATTATTTTGGAGTAGGTGTATCCGGCGGTGAAGAAGGTGCCCGCTTTGGCCCTAGTATTATGCCCGGTGGAAATAAGCAGGCCTATGATAAAATACGCCCTATCTTAGAAACAATAGCGGCTAAGGCAAGTGATGGGAAGCCGTGTTGTACGTATATAGGAGAAAATGGAGCAGGACATTATGTGAAAATGGTCCACAATGGAATTGAATATGCTGATATGCAATTGATCAGTGAAGCGTATTTACAATTAAAATATATAGGTGGCTATACAAATACGGAAATCGCAAAAATTTTTAAAGAATGGAATGCCGGCGAATTAGAGAGCTTTCTTATCCGTATAACAGCAGATATTTTTCTTGCTTCAGATGATCGTTCCTCTCAGGATTTGCTAGATGTTATTGTAGATAGTGCTGCACAGAAAGGGACTGGACGCTGGACGAGCATAGAAGCATTGAAACAGGGAGTGGATGTTTCCATGATTACGGCTTCCTGTAATGCTCGTGTCATGTCAAATTTGTTAGCACAGCGTCATCAAGCACAAACCCTTTATCCCGACAGAAAACCTTTGCAAAGAAAAAATGATGCATTTGTAGAAACTGTACGCCAGGCGTTATATGCAGGAAAGATACTTGCCTATGCACAGGGGTTTGCTTTGTTAGCACATGCTTCTTCACAATATGATTGGCAGCTGGCATTAGGTGAGATAGCCGCTATTTTCCGGGCTGGCTGTATTATTCAGGCACGTTTTTTGAACGATATTCAACAGGCCTTTACCAAAGATAATCCAGCATCGCACCTTCTATTTGATCCTTTCTTTGCCAAACAATTGCAGACACATCAGCAAGCTTTGCGTGATATGGTAGTCATGTCAATCACACAGGGTCTGGCAATTCCGGCGATGGCAAATGCTGTCAGTTACTTGGATATGTTTCGCTCATCTCATAGCGGTGCCAATCTGATTCAGGCGCAGCGTGATTATTTTGGCGCACATACATTCGAAAGATGTGATATGTCAGGAAGTTTTCATCATGAATGGAGGAGAGATCATGAATGAACAAGTCACATTTACGATATTTGGAGGTACTGGGGATTTAGCGTATCGCAAATTATTACCGGCCTTTTATAATTTATATGCCAATCAAGCTTTTCAGCATGCGAAGATTGTTGTGCTTGGCAGACGACCTTATGATCATGAACAGTATTGTACGATCATAAAAGACTGGGTAATGCAATTTGCGCGATTGCCATATCGTGAAACCCTTTTTCAATCGTTTTGTGAAAAGATATCTTACGTATGTATGGATTTTACGAAAGAGGAGGCTTATGATACACTGGCTGCCTTCTACAAACAACATCAGGATACACAGCATATTTTCTACTTTGCTGTCGCTCCTCGATTCTTTTCAACGATTGCCCAAGGATTGCTTCGTGTGCCGCATGCAAAACAAGGCAGAGTGGTCATAGAAAAGCCTTTTGGAGAAGATCGCAAGAGTGCCAAACGCTTAAATGAACAATTGGAATCGTTCTTCAAGGCAAGTCATATTTATCATATTGACCATTATCTAGGCAAAGAAATGGTGCGTAACATTCAAACGATTCGTTTTTTGAATCCATTATTTGCTAATGTTTGGAACCATGAATGTATTGCTCATGTACAAATATCTGCTATGGAGGAAGTCGGAGTAGAAACGCGTGGCGCCTATTATGATCAAAGCGGGGCATTAAAAGACATGGTTCAAAATCATTTGTTTCAAATTCTCAGTATCCTCGCCATGGAACCTTTAGAAGCCTTTACCCAAGAAGATTTGCATGAGAAGCAGCTTACGCTTCTACAACAACTACGTCCTGTAGATCAGCTGAATATACAGGATACTATGGTACTAGGTCAATATTTTGGTTACCAAAAAGAAGCTCATGTCGCACATGATTCCACGACTGAAACGTTTGCGGCATTGCGTTTATATATTGATAATGAACGTTGGCAAAACACACCGTTTCTGATTCGTACCGGTAAGAAACTGAATAAACGAGAAATGGAAGTTGTCATTACCTTTAAGGCTCCATTTCCTAATGTGGAACCAAACGTATTAATCATCAAGATTCAGCCGACCGAAGGAGTTTATGTACGTTTTAACATCAAAAAGCCAGGGAACAGTGAAGAAATTTTGCCAGTGAGTATGGATTTTTGTCAAAGTTGTAGCGATATTCATCGCATCAATACACCAGAAGCATATGAACGCTTATTGCAGGCAGTTTGGCATGCAGATACATCCTGGTTTTCCAGCTGGGATCAAATTGAAACAAGCTGGGCCTATGTCGATGCATTGAAAGAGCGTTATGAAAACGCGCAGCTTCCTGTATATATCTATCCATCTGGCAGTGAAGGACCTCAAGCAAGTGATGAACTCTTCACTATGCAGCCGCAAGGAGAATAATCTTATGACAAAGGAAGAAAAGAAAAAACAGGCAGCACTAGCGGCTATAGCGTATCTAAAAGATGGCATGCATATCGGCTTAGGAAGTGGAACAACAGTTAATTACTTTTTACAAGCATTGCAACAACGATGTGCCAAAGGATTACAAATTCGGGCAATGGCAAGCTCGCTATGTACGCAGCAATGGGCGAAGCAATATCAGATTCCTTTGCTGGCAGATACGTATGTGCAAACATTAGATGTTTATGTAGACAGCTTTGATGTCTTGAATCATCATGGCGATATCATCAAAGGCGGTGGTGGAGCTTTGGTTAGAGAAAAAATGTTATTTCAATGGGCCGATAAGACGATTTGGATTTGCGACGATGAAAAACTAGTTGATGACTGTCATTGTTATGCTTTGCCAGTTGAGGTTCTGCCTTTTACACTTGCTCATACGCGCCATATGCTTAACGAACATGGTTATAAAACGAGTTTGCGTATGGCCGAAACACAACCTTTTCTGACAGATAATCAGCATTATATTCTTGATGTTTTCGTGCCGAAGCAAGTAACGTTGGCACAGGCACATACCTTTCTTATGTCTTTTGCTGCTATCGTCCAAACCGGTTACTTCCATGATGAAGACAATCTATGTATTATCGCCTCGTCAAAGGGGGTATGTATTCATCCTGTGCGTGATGTATAAAGATAGATCAATCGATTCATGATGGATGAAAGTTCTTTGTATGAGTATTGTAGGCATCTGCTAGAATAAAAAAAGAGCTATCTGCATACAAGCTAGATGGCTCTTTTTCGTGTAAGAGATGCTCTCTCATCCTTTACAAACATAACTATAGCACTGCCTGTGCGCTTTCGTCAAGAACGCCTGCACAATTTCTGTTTGCATCCCATTAAAACTCTGTTATAATTAGGTCTGTGTTGTTAGGAGTGATACCTGTGGAACAAAAATATATACGTAATTTTTCCATCATCGCCCACATTGATCATGGAAAATCAACGCTTGCGGATCGTATTTTGGAATTGACGGAAACCGTTGAGCAAAGAGAAATGAAAGAACAGCTGTTGGATACGATGGATCTGGAACGTGAACGTGGCATCACCATTAAACTAAATGCTGTACAGCTGCAATATACAGCATTAAACGGAAAGACTTATATTTTTCATTTGATTGATACACCAGGTCATGTCGACTTTACTTATGAAGTATCACGTTCTTTAGCAGCTTGCGAAGGAGCTGTTTTAGTCGTAGATGCGGCTCAGGGAATTGAGGCACAGACACTGGCAAATGTGTATTTAGCATTGGATAATGACTTAGAAATTTTACCTGTCATCAACAAGATAGATTTACCTAGTGCACAACCGGATGTCGTTAAAAAAGAAATTGAAGATGTGATTGGTTTGGATGCTTCTTGTGCACCATTGATCTCAGCTAAAAATGGCTTGCATATACGTGATGTGTTAGAAGATATCGTGGCCAATGTACCGGCACCAAAGGGTGATCCTAATGCGCCTTTACAGGCCTTGGTATTTGATTCTGTTTATGATGCCTATCGTGGTGTCATTGCCTTTGTGCGGGTAAAGGAAGGTCGTATTCGCGTTGGCGATAAGGTGCGTTTTATGGCGAGTGATGCAGAGTATGAAGTGTTGGAATGTGGTGTACGTACACCGAAAGAGGTCAAGAAAGACAGTTTGGAATGTGGAGAAGTTGGTTGGTTATGTGCGTCAATCAAATCCATTCAAGATGTGCGTGTCGGTGATACCATAACCAATGTCGAATATCCTGCTAGTGCACCACTGCATGGATATCGGGAAATGAACCCTATGGTATATTGTGGTTTATATCCGATTGATTCGGCAAAATATAATGATCTTCGTGATGCTTTGGAAAAATTACAATTAAATGATGCTTCTTTGCAATTTGAAGCGGAAACTTCACAGGCTTTAGGTTTTGGTTTTCGTTGTGGTTTCTTGGGTTTACTACATATGGATGTTGTTCAAGAACGCATTGAGCGTGAATATCATATTGATCTGATTGCAACCGCGCCTTCAGTTGTCTATCATGCTTATCTGACAGATGGCAGCATGCTTGCTATTGATAATCCAAGCCTGTTACCTGATGTGCAGAAAATCGACCATATTGAAGAGCCATTTGTCAAAGCCAGCATCATGACACCAAAAGAATATGTCGGGGCAATCATGGAACTGTGTCAGCGCAAGCGTGGCAATTATACGGATATGGTGTATATTGATGATACGAGAATGAATCTGATTTATGAATTACCTTTAGGAGAAATTGTTTATGATTTCTTTGATAAACTGAAATCTTGTACGAAGGGCTATGCATCCTTTGATTATGAATTAATCGGTTATCAGCCCAATAAGTTAGCGAAGATGGATATTTTGTTAAATGGAGAAGTTGTCGATGCCTTAAGCAGTATCGTGCATCGCGAGTTTGCATATCCAAGAGGAAGAGCTATTTGTGAAAAATTAAAGAAGCTGATTCCTAAACAACAATTTGAAATTCCTATTCAGGCAGCAATCAATGGGAAAATCATTGCTCGTGCAGATATTAAATCTTTGCGCAAAAATGTCTTGGCAAAATGTTATGGTGGGGATATTTCCCGTAAGAAAAAATTATTAGAGAAACAAAAAGAAGGAAAGAAACGGATGAAGGCGGTAGGCAGTGTGGAGGTTCCACAGGAAGCATTTATGGCGGTTCTATCCATGGATGATGAATCTTAAAATAAGCAAACATATCACTTATGCGAATACATAATACGAGGAAGATAAGAAAAACAGGCTATAAAAGGTCTGTTTTTCGCTAGTTTTGTCGAAACTTTGAGGATTCCTGTAAAAACATGCTACACTATTGCCTTGGAGAGTGATGGTATGTTTGAAACAACAAGGACATATAGTGAAGATCAATATATCAAGAAAGAGGAATTAAGGAAAGAATTATCAGGCGTCGTATTGGAAAGCGTATGGCAACAAATTCAAGAATATCGAAGAATCTTTCGTTTTACACCATATAAAGAAAAACCATACTATGTTACCTTAAACCCATATGTAATACAAAAGCTTTCCTTTTGTGAAAGGCTACTTCTGCAATATCAACAACGGCATAAGGAACCAACACATTCATCTACATTAACACAGGCACAGCGCTTTTATATCGAGCAGCAATGGCCCTGTGATATATCAGAAACAGTGAAATGCTTTCATATAGCGATTCCTCAAATGTATGTACAGCTGATCTGTAATACATCTATCCATGTGATATTACGTTTATTTTTTCTCTTGCAAGAACATAAGGAATCGCTTTTACGAGCAGCTGAACTCATGTTGCGTTGTGAAGGACTTTGTGGTTTAGGAGATGGGGAATTATTGCAATCGCTATATCGTGATATACTGATCGACCATCAGGAACACGATTTGACCTATGCGCTGCTAAGGTTTCTTGAAGATTTACAGTTGCAAATTTCAAACAGAATGGTATCATTAAAACGGAAAAGCCGGCAATTTCTTACCTATGATGCTCAAACTTTACAAGAAGTATGTCCGGCAATGTCCTTGATACAGGCCGCCTTTTATGCAAAGCATCATGAAGCACATCATTATTATACGATTGCCCAATGTATGCAAGAACATGATGTATGTTATGAAACAGCCCGCACTTCTATGGATGGCTTGGTAGCTTTAGGTTGGTATACCAAAGAAAAAGTCGGTCGTAAATTTGTGTATTATATAAACAGCTGATAAAGGGGAATAAAACAATGGCAAGAGTGTATGTTTGTCTGGATGACATTGTATTGCTGAAACAAGTTATGGATATGAGCATGGAGGAACAAGATCTGAAAATCGTTGGTATTGCCACATCCATTCCACAGTCTGCCACAGAACTCATACAACAAGATGCAGATATTTTTATCATGCGTTATGCCATCGACCAGCAAAAGGCGAAATATTTATTAGAAGAAATTGCGCTGAGCGAAGCGTTAGTGAACTTGCAAATTATCATGATGTTTGATGAAATGGATAGTGATGTCTTTCAACTTATGGCACAATATGATTTACATACTTTTTTAGCAAAACCTTATAATCCTCATGAATTGATGGAAGCCATCCACAGTAAAAATCGCTATCATAAGCTTGTAGAAAATGGCAACTGGACCTCGGAAAGTGTGGCTGGCAGGATCCTTGAAGAACTTGGCCTGCCGGCGCACTTAAAAGGCTATAATTATTTACGTACCGCTGCGATTTTGTTTTCACAGCAGGAAGATCCGTTACAGTTAAAGATGGGGACCTTATACGCTATGGTGGCAAAAGTTCATGCTACGACCCAAATACGTGTTGAAAAATGTATGCGTACAGCGATTGCCTATGCGTATCGTCATTGTCCGGAATTAATCTGCGTCTATAATACCAAGCCAACCTGCTCACAGATCATTCATTATGTGAGTGAACATTTGAAATTAACGATGTTGACCTATTAATTGCTTTTTAAGGAGGAACCTTATGTGCAAAGCTGCTTATTTACATGTGCCATTTTGTCAGGATATCTGCGCCTATTGTGATTTTTTTCGATGCCGTTATCATGTTGAGCTTGCCGAAAAATGGTTGGCGGCGATGGCAAAGGAATTGACGATAAAAAAGTTATCACCGCTAACGACGATGTATATTGGTGGTGGAACGCCGAGTGCATTACAGCCGCAACAACTGGAAACACTATTATCCTTACTAGTTCCTTATACAAAAGAAGTAAACGAATATACGATCGAGGCCAATGTTGAATCCTTAACGGATGAAAAGTTAGATATATGTCAGCGTTTTGGCGTGAATCGTATTTCTCTGGGAGTGCAAAGCCTGCAACCATCTTTGCTGAATCAGATGCACCGTCATCATACGAGCGAAGATGTCCTTGCTTGTATAAAACGTATTCATGCACATGGTATTCATAATATTTCTATTGACATGATCTATGGTTTACCTAAGCAAAGCTTGGCTATGTGGGAGGAAGATTTACATACCATCGTATCATCCTTTCCCATTCAGCATATTTCTTTGTATGGACTGACAATAGAACCTCATTCGGAATTTGGTCGTCAAGGTATACAGAATATTGATGAGGATATAGAAGCGGATATGTATGATCTTGCGATAACCTTGTTACAACAATATGGTTTTCAACAATATGAAATCAGTAATTTTGCAAAGCCCAAGTATGCCTCTTTACATAATCAAGTTTACTGGCGATATGAAGATTTTTATGGCATTGGCTGTGGAGCTAGTGGAAAAGACAAGCGAGGTCGCTATGAAAACACACGCAATTTAGAAACCTATCTGCAACAAGGGGCATCTTCAGTATATGAAAAGCTAGATACGAAGGCTCAGATGTTTGAGATGATCATGATGTCGTTACGAATGAAACAGGGTATTTCCCGACAAGCTTTTTTTGAGCGTTTTGGAAAGGATATCAGCGAAGTATATGGGTCAATAATCGAAAAACAAAAAGAGAAAGGCTTGCTTTTAGTAGATGAAGAGAAAATTTGGGCAAGTGAAAGAGGCTTTCATCTATTGAATGATGTGTTGGTAGAGTTTTTAGGTGATGATGAAGCACATGGATAAATAAGATATGCATGAAAATCAAGCGTTTTTTACTTTAGGTAAGAGATAATACAGAAAAGGATATTAAAATGCTTGCAAAGAGCAAAGAAATAATGCAATGACGTATAAGATGAAGTTTAAAAATATTGAAAAACACTTGCGATACGGTAGGGAGTATGCTATTATTAACAAGGTTTTATACTTGGTCTGCACGTGTATTCCTCGACGGCTCACTCAGTATGAAACATTATGAAAATATAGGAGGAAATAACATGTTATTAAAAAGCGAAAAACAGGCAATCATGAAAGAGTATGCAAGATTTGAAGGGGATACAGGTTCTCCAGAAGTTCAGATCGCTGTATTAACAGCTAGAATCAATCAGCTGACAGAACACTTCAAAGAACATAAGCACGATTACCATTCTCAAAGAGGTTTGATGAAAATGGTAGGTCGTCGTAGAAACTTATTAACATACTTAAAGAACAAAGACCTGAACCGTTACAAAGAACTGATCGCTCGCTTAGGACTGCGTAAGTAATTTATTTGTAAAGGAAACAGAAAGTCGCATGAATTTGCGGCTTTTTTTCTTTCCTAAGTGTTTAATTTATGATATCATTTAAAAGATAGAAAAATTAAG
>ERZ826396.264-NODE-264-length-81325-cov-11.212046_pt1 | contig 81325 bp, 70 predicted proteins | sample MGYA00519926_ERZ826396 | MGnify/ENA primary metagenome ERZ826396 (study PRJEB31778, sample SAMEA3449230) | human gut metagenome | biome: human gut; feature: human-associated habitat; material: faeces | place: United Kingdom | collected 2010/2012 ... | reverse complement strand
CGGACACGCCGCGCATGAAGCCGTTGCCCTCTTTGCCGAAGATGTCCTTCTCCTCAAGCTCCACGTTGTCCATGTACACCTCGCAGCAGCTGTCCATGCGCAGACCCAGCTTGGTGAGCGGCGAGAGCTTCACGCCCGGCTTGGACATGTCGAGGAAGAACTCGGTGAACACGGTGGGGTCGTCGGCGTTCTTCGCCATGATGACGAGGTACTTCACGCCGAGCGAGGACGTGATGAAGGTCTTGGTGCCGTTGAGGTAGATCTTGCCGTTCTCGCGCTTGTACGTGGTGGCCAGCGAGCTCACGTCGCTGCCGGCGCCCGGCTCGGTGCAAGCGGAGTTCCAGATCTGCTCGCCGGAGCCGAGCGTGGACATGACGGCCTCGATCTGCTCCTCGGTGCCCTCGCGGATGACCGTCTCGAAGCCAGGCAGCTGGTAGAGCACGTAGGTGGGCGCGCCGTACTTGCCCAAGATCTCGTAGACGGCCATGAGCGTCACGCACGGCTGCTCAAGGCCCAGGCCGCCGTGGCTCTCGGGAAGCATGATCTGGTCGAAGCCCAGCTCGCAGAGGCCCTTGACCCAGCGCAGCGGGTACTCGTGCTTCTCGTCGCACTCGTGGAAGTACGTCTCCCAATTCTCGCTCTCCATGTACTCGCGGTAGCTGTCGACGATGAGCTCTTGCTCGTCAGTCAACTTGAAATCCATGCTGATCCTCCTTCGATGTTCATGCAACGGGGCCGTTCCCCGCTGTAACCAATTTGGCGTGACAGGGGCGTGACAGGGGGACGGGGCTTCTGTCACATTCAGGGAAGAAGGCGGCGAGGGTTTGCGCTTCGCGGGAATGCGGCAGAAGCCCCGTCCCCCTGTCACGCCCTCCCTGCCTCGCTCTGTCCCGCCCTCGCCACGCCTACCGCGCGCCGGCGCCCTTACAGGCCCAGCTGCTCGCGGTAGAAGGTCGCGCCGTGCTCGAGCGCGTCGTTCGCCGCATCGAGCATCTTGGTGTAGTGCAAAAACGCGTGGATGACGCCTTCGAACACCTCGTGACGGTGCGACACGCCGCAGTTCTCGCAGACGGCAGCGAGCGTGGCCGAGTCGTCGCGCAGCGGGTCGTACTCGGCCGCGGCGATGTAGCAGGGCGGCACGCCGCGCGAGAAGTCGTTCAAGAACAGGTTCGCGTAGGGGCTGGTCTGAAGCTCGGCGGGATCGTTCGCGTACAGCCCCATGTAGAATCGCCAATCCTCCTCGGCAAGCCCGTCCCACGGACCGCCCAGAAGGCGCATCGAGGACGAGTCGGCCAGGCCGAACCAGCCGTAGTACAGAAGCAGGCACTTCACGAAGTCCGCGCCGCCCTGCTCTTCGCGCAAGTACAGCGTGGCCGCGAGGCCCAGGTGCGCGCCGCCGGAGTCGCCCGCGAACGCAAGCCGCTCGCCGTCGATGCCCCAGGCCGCGCCCCGCTCGTGCAGGTAGGCGGCCACGGCGGCCACTTCCTCCACAGCGCTCGGGAACTTCGCCTCGGGCGACAGGCGGTAATCCACCGCCGCCACCGGCACGCCCGCCCGTTCGGCCAGGATGCGGCAGATGCGGTCGTGCGTGTCGAGGTTTCCCAGCACGAACCCGCCGCCGTGCGCGTACACGATGGCCGGCAGCGCGCCCTTCCCCGCCGCGCGGGCCGCAGCCGCGTCCTCGGTCGGGTAGTAGAAGCGCACCGGCACGGGACCGTGGGGGCCGTCCACCTCGGCATCGACCTTCTCGGCCATGACGGGGCCGCCTTCGGTCCAGTGCGCGCGGCCAACCACGTAGTTCTCGCGCATCTGCTCGAAGCCCACGCTCGTGTCGTTCGCGTCCCCCGCCAGCTCGTCCTCCTTGGCGAGGACCGCCTTCATCTGCGGGTTGATCTTGGAAAGCACGTCGATCTTGTTCACGAAGCCCTCTCCTCTCGGTTTTCCGGTCGTTTCGGAAAGGCCCGGGCCGGTTTGCAGCGGCGGCCCGGGCATCGGACGAACAGGCCGTTAGGCGTTCGCCGTCTCGGCGTCGGCGTCGACGCGCTTCTCAGAGGCGAAGTGCTTCTTGAGGGTGCGCAGCACCATGACGAGGCAGAAGCACCCGATGACGGCGAACATGATCTCGAAGCCGAAGATGGCAGAGAAGGCCTGGGTGCCCTGCGCGTCGATCAGGCCGCCGTACCACGTGTGGATGAACACGTCGGGCAGAAAGCCCACGACGGACAGCAGACCCGAGGCGGTGCCGAAGATGGCCATGGGGATCTTCACCTCGGACAAAGGCGACGAGCCGATGGAGAACGCGCCGTAGGTGGTGAAGCCGAACACGACCACGAGGACGGAGGCGACGACGGCGCCGGAGGGATCCTGCGGGAACAGGATGAACCCGACGAGCGCGGCCACCGACAGGATGAGGCCGCCCATGATGGCCTTCGAGGGGCTCTTGATCTTCGTGGCGATGAAGCCCACCACCGGGCCGGCGATAAGGCCGATGCCGTAGGTGCGGATGAGGCCCACGACGTTCACGAGGTTGCCGTCGGCGTTGAAGCACTGGGTGAGGTAGGGCGTGGTGTACGTGGCGCCCTGGTAGACGGCGTACACGCAGAAGTAGGCGACGCACGCCCAGATGACACCGGGGTGCTTGATGGCCTGGACAGCCTCTTTGAGGCTGAACAGCTTCGCGTCCTTGTTGATCTCGCCCTTGAAGTCGGGGATGAGGAAGAACGAGATGACGCCGAGCAGCGCGATGACGACGCCCAGGAAGATGAGCATGGCCTGCACGCCGGCCGAACCGGAGATGGCCGCGATGATGGCGGCGTTGATAAGGCCGATCACGAGGCCGGTCACGCCGTAGATGGAGTAGCTGATGCCGATCTTGGAAGCGTACTCGTTCTCCTCGCAGCACAGGCGGATGACCTTGAAGCGCGTGCCCCACCACACGAGGATGGAGGTGACGCCCATGAGCACGAACAGGATCAGGCAGATCTGCACGGAAGGCAGCATGGCGTACACGAACACGAGAACGGCGGTGGCGATGAAACCGACCCATGCCAGCGTGCGCATGCGGAACTTGTCGGCCACGATGCCAGAGGGCAGGTAGCAGATCATGGCGGCGATGCCGTAGGCCGACACCATGAGGCCGAGGTCGGCGTTGGTGGCGCCGAGCGCCTGCATGAGCGGATCGTAGAACACGTTCTTCAGGTACATCGGCGCGTAGATGATCGACGACCCCATCGAGATGAGTACGACGAGGGCCCACTTGTGGAGCGTCGAGAGCTCCTTGTACGTGACCTCGCCCTTGCTCTTGGCAAGCAGTGACATCTTCCTTCCTTTCTCCTTGTCCTCGCCCGGCCTTCCCCTCGCCCGCTTTCCGAGCGAAGCGGCCGAGGGGAATCCGGGCCGTTGCCCCGCATTCTGTCCGCGGGCGGTCGGTTTGGCATCGCAAAACCGTACTGATTGACCTAATTACTTACTTTCTTGCGACGCGCTAGATTTGAATGAGTGATAGCTTTCCCCTGTGACGACGACGGGGCGGCGAAAGCGCAAGCGGCACGGGGCCTTTTGCGTCCGGGCAGTTCAACGGTATCATCATCCATCGCTAGCAGGGACGGAAAGGATGGTCGGCTTCATGGAGCTCCAAAAACGCGCCCCTCTCGGGCCTCGGGCAATGAAAACGCAGGGGGGGGGGGCACGTGACTGAGCTTGCCAACCGCCCCGCGCTCAAGTACGTGGGCTTCGCGCTCCTTCTGGCGTGGCACTACGCGCTGTGGTTCGTGCCCCACGTGTTCGTGCAGGCCGAGCTGCTCGATGAGCGCGTGACCACCGCCTGGCTCGTGAACCTGGGGGCGACCGTCGTGTCCCTTTTGCTGATCGCCCTTCTGCTGGGGCGCAAGCGCCATCTTTCGGCGTACCGCCCGCTCTACGCAGCCGCGCCCGCGCTCACCTGCGCGGCCACGCTCGCGCTCTGCCTCGCACCCCAGGTGTTCGCCGTGCCGGCCCTCGCCTACGCGCTCGCCTTCTTCCTCGGCGCCACCGAGTCCGTCATGTGGATACTCTGGGGCGAGCGCTACGCATGCGTGAAGGCGAACTTCTCGCTGCGACACATCGGCACGACGTTCGGCTTCACGCTGCTCGCCACCGTCCTCATCGCATGGTCGCTGCCCTCGTATTGGTCGACGGCGTTCGTCGCGTTCTTGCCGATCGCCTCCGGCGCGCTGCTCGCCGCCGCCCGACGCGACGGCGCCCGCGCCTTCCCCGTGCTGCTGCCGAAGAGCGCCTCGCAGGGCGGCTTCAAGAACATGACGGTCGTGAGCGCCATCGCGTTTTTAGCGAGCGTCGCCTGCTACTTCCTCGTGGCCATCATCCCCTGGGACGTGCTGCCCACCCGCGATCTCAGCTTCACGCTCGGCGTGCTGGGCGGCGGCGCCATCATGCTGGGCATCGCCGGCATCAGCATCGCCTCGAAGGACAAGGCGAGCATCTTCAAGATGTTCCCCTGGATGATCGTGCTTCTGATCGCGGCGTTCGCGCTGTTCCTCGCCGACAAGGCCACCTATTTCCCCTCGTTCATCATGGCCACGGGCATCTCGTCGCTTCTGGAGGTGCTCCTCATCATGTACTTCGGCATCCTCACGTCGAAGGGCTACGCCACCCCGGCCGCGGCCTTCGCCTTCTCCGGCGCGTTCGTGCGCGCGGGCATCGCGGTGGGCAACACGTGGGCCGTGGGCTACGAGCATGCCCCTTCGACAGCGGCGCTCGTCACGCCAGAGACGTGCCTGGCGCTCATGTGCGCGCTGGCCGCGCTGCTCGTGCCGCTCGTGCGCCAGGAGTTCAACATCGTGGCGCTCACGGCCGCGCCGCCCTCGAAGGCCGAGATCGACGAGATCTGCGCCGAGGTGGCCGCCGAGTTCAGCCTGTCGACGCGCGAGCGCGAGATCCTCGAGCTCATCGCGCGCGGTTACACCACCAACAACATGGCCTCGAAGCTAGTCATCTCCCCTTACACGGTGAACACGCATATCCGCCATATCTACGAGAAGATGCAGATACACAAGAGAAGCGAGCTTTTGAACTACCTCAACATGCAGCGAAGCGACTTCTAGGGAGCGATCGCCGCTGCGGCAGGGGTGCCTGGCGGTCAGAAGGCGGCGCGTGCGATCCACGCTGCGGCGCCCTGCCCAGAACGGCACCGGGAGAACGTGGCGCGTTGCGCATTCGTGCGCGCCTCCTGTCGGCTTCGCCGCCATTGGCGGCGAAATAGCGGCGGCGAAGCTGAAAGGAGGTGCGCCACGGTTGCCCGTTGAGGGCGAAGAGCCGTGCGAAAAAGCGCCCCGGACACGACTTGCCGTGTCCGGGGCGCTTCCATTCCGCACGGCTCTTCGCCGCGACTGGGGCGCTCGCCCGCCCGCGCGCCGTCAGCGCACGGCAGGTCCGCTCATGGCGCCTTCGCGCCTACTTCGCGGGGTAGAACCCGCTCGGCTCCTCGCCGAGGTTGATCATGATGTTCTTCGTCTGGCAGTAGTGCTCGAGCATGATCTTGTGCGTCTCGCGGCCGATGCCGGACTCCTTGTAACCGCCGAACGGCGCGCCGGAGGGGATCTGGTTGTAGGTGTTCACCCACATGCGGCCCGTGCGCACGCCCTGGGCCACGCGGAAGGCGCGGTTGATGTCGCGCGTCCACACCGCGCCGCCAAGTCCGTACACCGAGTCGTTGGCCAAGTCGATGACCTCCTGCTCGTCGCGGAACTTGATGACCACGGCCACCGGCCCGAAGATCTCCTCCTGCGCCACGCGGCAGGAGTTGCTCGGCACCTCGATGAGCGTGGGCTTCAAGAACGCGCCCTTGGCGCACGCGCCCTCGGTGTAGCGCTCGCCGCCGCACAGCACGCGCCCGCCCTCCTGCTTGGCGATCTCCACGTACTCGAGGATCTTGGCGGCCTGGCGCTCGTCGATCTGGCTGCCCATCTGGGTGTCGTCCTCCCACGGCATGCCGATCTTCACCTTGCCGAACGCCTCGCACGCGTCTTCCACGAACTTGTCGTAGATGTCTTCGTGCACGAAGATGCGGCTGCCGGCGCAGCACACCTGCCCCTGGTTGAAGAGGATGCCCAGCTGCACGCCGTCGAGCATCATGTCCCACTTCGCGTCGGGGAAGATGATGTTGGCCGACTTGCCGCCCAGCTCCAGCGTTGCCGGGATGAGCCGCTCGGCCGCCGCGCGCGCCACGTCGCGGCCCACCTCGGTGGAGCCGGTGAACGCGAGCTTGCTGATCTTCGGGTTGTCGAGGATGTACTGGCCGGACTTCGAACCGCGGCCTGTCACCACGTTGAACACGCCGGCCGGGATGACGTCCTGGGTGAGCTTCGCCAGCTCGAGCACCGTGAGCGAGGTCGTGGACGAGGGCTTGAACACCGTGCAGTCGCCCGCCGCCAGAACCGGCGCGAGCTTCCACGCGGCCATGAGGAACGGGAAGTTCCACGGCACGATCTGGCCCACCACGCCGATGGGCTCGTGCAGCACGAGCGACATCATGTTGCCGGGAAGCATGTCGGCCTCGCCCGTGTCGGCCAAAAGCACGCCGGCGAAGTAGCGGAAGTGGTCCACCGAGTACGCTACATCGATGGCGCGCGTCTCGCGGATGGGCTTGCCGTTGTCAAGCGACTCGAGCAGCGCGAACTTCTCCGCGTTCTCCTCGATGAGGTCGGCCACCTTGTTCAGGATGATGGCGCGCTCGGCCTTGGTGGTCTTGCCCCACGTCTCGAAGGCCTTCCACGCCGCGTCGACCGCGCGGTCGACGTCGTCTTTCGTGGCGTCGGCGATGGTGGAAAGCTTCTCGCCGTTGGCCGGGCAGAACACGTCGAGCGTGCCGCCGTCCGAGGCGTCGGTCCATTCGCCGCCGATGTAGAGCTGGTAGGATTGCTGAGCAGGATTGTTCATGGCGCATCCTTTCGCATGGAGGTTGCTCTGCGGGCGACGGCTGCCTGCGCGCCGTCTCACAACGCGCATCGGCAACGCGCATGCCGCGTCCTTCGCCCGCCTTCCGGCCCGTCGGGCCGATGCGGCCACCATACACCCCCGCGCCCTCGGGCGCGGCCCTCGTTTCCGAACGATCATCCGAACGGTGCCGTTTTCTCGATTGCTGCAACTCAGGTAACAATAAGGAAACGAAACCTGTGCGGAAACGCCCGGCGAACGGCAGCGCGTGCCGACGGGCGACGAGCGCCGCGCGCAACGTCCGTCTTCTGCGCGTATGCCGAGGAGCCCCGGACAAGCCGGGGCTCCTCACGCGCCAAGGGGAAAGACGGAAAACGCTGTCGGATGGCTTACAGAGCCGTGCCGGCGATCCAGTCGGCGTACTCCACGTGGCCGTCGTGCTTGTCGACGCCGCGGGCGATGGTGATGCGCTGCACGGTGGGAGCGCCTTCCTCAAGCCACATGGCGCGGCAGTCGCGGTACAGGCGCTCGGTCGGGCCGTAAGGCGAGTCCTCAAAGTAGCCGTCGCCACCGAAGATCTCGAGCATCTCGTCGGACACCATCTTCACGGTGTCGATGGAGAACAGCTTGCACATGGCGGCCTTCTCGTCGATGAACTCGCCGTGAGGATCCCTGTCGTACTCGTCGGCGAACTCCATGACCATGCAGCGCAGCGCGTGGATGTTCGTGGCCATGTTTGCGATCTTCATCTTGATGGCCTGACGCTGGATGATCGGCTTGCCGAAGGTGACGCGGTCGCGGGCGCGGGCGATGGACATCTCGAGCATGCGCTGCGCCATGCCGAGGTTCGAATCGGCGATGTGCACGCGGGAGATGGCGAGCGAGTGCATGGCCACCTCCATGCCCTGCCCCTCTTCGCCGAGCAGGTACTTCGGATCGAGCACGACGTTGGTCATCTTGAAGCCCGCATGGCCGGCGCCGCGGCAGCCCATCATATGCGGCATGGGGACGAGCTCGAATCCCGGAGCGTCCATAGGCACGAAGAAGGCAGACAGGCGCTCGTCGCCCTTCTTGTCAGGATCGGTCACCGCGATGACGTAGGCGAACTGGGCCACGTCGGTGTGGGAGATGAGCCACTTCTCGCCGTTGAGCACGTAATTGCCGTTCTCGTCTTTGACGGCCGTGGAATGCAGGTCCGCACCGGTGCCGCCCGTCTGCTCGGTCAAAGCGAAGCACGTGAAGATGGTCTTGTCGCAGAACTTGTCCATGTACTCGGCCTTGAGTTCCGGCTTGCCGTAATCGTCCAAGATGCGCCAGTTCAGGTCAGCCGCGTAGTGCAAATGCATGCGCATGCCGCCCGGGCCGCGGGAGAACTCCTCCTGCACCTGCAGGATCTCCTTCTCGGACAGGCCCCATCCGCCGTACTCCTCGGGCAGGGCGTAGCGGTACAGGTTGTTCTCGATGGCTAGGTCGATGAACTCCTGCGGGAACTTGTTGGTGACCTCGACCTCCTTCTGCATCTCCTCGAACGGGCCTTCGGCGAGCTCGCGCACGGTCTTGAGGTACGCGCGGAACTCCTCGGGGGTCAGCTTGCTCATACATCCTCCTATCGACGTAATGCCGGACGGCAACTGCGAGCCGCCTCATCTCCGCTTTGAAAGCGGATGGCGACCTCGCTGAGCACAGTTTGCACCCTAAACGATTATTTTGTCCAATAGGTAATCGATGATGATTCATTTAGTAAAGATAGGTTTTGGCTATGGTTCGGCCTTTCGATTTGCGCTCAATCCTTGGATCACTCTTGAAACATCCTGTCAAAATAATTTATTTTACCTGTTCATTTACTATAAATTTGAAATCGAGCAATCTGGTCCGCAACTGGGTCGCCACTTTATCGATAGAAGAAGACTATGGATCAACCTATAAATCGCCGAAAAGAACCTATTGGACAATTATGCAACTATGAGTGCAAACTGTACAGGGCAGCCGCTGAGACAGGGAGCGTACGGCAGCCCCTTCCGAAGGATCGGGGCATGCGAAGAAGCCGTTGCCGCGCGCAAGATGGAATACCGGGCAGAAAAGGAGCGCTGACTATGGACTTTAGCTTGACCGTCGACCAAGAATTGCTAGTCGAGAGCATCCGGGAATTCGCCGAGCGGTACTTCGACGAGGAAACCGTGAGCGCCATGTACGAGAATCACGGCATCCCCGACGAGATCGGCGAGGCGTACCGCGACGCAGGATTCGCCTTCATGGGACTGCCTGAAGAGTGCGGCGGCATCCCCTGCGACAAGCTCACGTTGGGACTCATGACCGAGACGCTCTACCACGCCACCGGCTGCATGACCCCGTTCATGACGGCCATGCTGGCCACAGCCGACGTCGCGGAGTTCGGCACGCCCGAACAGGTGTCGCTCATCGTCGATCAGTACAGCAAATCGGGAAAACCCGTCGCATCGCTCGCGCTGTCCGAACCGGGTGCCGGATCGGACAACAAAGCCATGAGCACCTACACGAAGCGCCAGGCCGACGGAACCTACATCATGAACGGCCAGAAGACCTGGGTCACGAACGGCGGCAACACCCCCTATATGCTGGTGGTGTCGAAGGACGAGCACCCGGCGCACGCCAACGAGAGCATGTCGCTGTGGCTCATTCCCACCGATACTCCCGGACTGTCCACCGCCCCGCTCGACAAGATCGGTCAGCAGATCATCCCCTTCGTCGACGTGTTCTTCGACGAGGTCGTGCTCACCGAGGACATGCGCCTCGGCAAGGAGGGCGAGGGCTTCTTGCTGCTCATGAAGAACTTCGAGATCGAGCGCTGCCTCGTGGTGGCCCAGTCGCTCGGCCTCGCGCAGGCCTGCATGGACGACGCGGCGGCCTACGCCAACGAGCGCTACGCCTTCGGCAAGCCCATCGGTTGGAATCCCATGATCCAGGACATGCTGGCCGAGATGGAGACCATCCTGGAGAACTCGCGCAACATGCTGTACAAGACCCTGTGGCAGCTCGACCAGGGCGAATCCGTCCGCACCGAGGCGGCGCTTCTCAAGCGCTACGCCACGGTGGGCTGCACGAAGGTGGCCGACATGGCGCTCGAGATCTTCGCCGCGCTCGGCTACACCACGGCCACCCGCGTCGGCCGCATCTGGACCGACCTGCGCGGCAACCAGCTTGCCGGCGGCACCGTGGAGATCATGAGCTACATCGCCGGACGCCAGATCCTCAAGCGCTACGCGAAGTGACCCTGACACGCGAAACGGACCGAGAGACAAGGAGCGAAGCATGAACATTGTCGTAGCAGTGAAAGTGGTGCCTGACGACCAGGACATCGTCGTCGCAGCCGACCGCAGCCTCGATTACTCCAAGGCTCACCAGATTGTGAGCGAATACGACCTCAACGCCATCGAGGCGGCTGCGCAATTGGCCGAAGCCTCGAACGCCACGCTTTACGCAGTGAGCGCAAGCAATGCGAAGGCAGACGACCTCAAGGTGAAGAAGAGCATTCTATCGCGCGGCCCCGCCGAGCTGCGCATGATAGCCGACGACGCATTCGCCTTCGCGGACGCTCGCACGACGGCACGCGCCCTCGCCTCGCTCGTAAAGAACATCGGAGAAGTGGATCTCGTGGTGTGCGGCGACGGTTCGGCCGACATGTACGCGGGCCAAGTCGACGTGCAGCTAGCCGCCGAATTGGACCTGCCCGTCATCAACGCCGTCACATCCATCAAACTCGAGGACGGCACCGTGGTGGTGGAGCGCACGCTGCCCGACGTGGTGGAGGAGATCGAAGTGCCCCTGCCCGCCGTCGTGGCCGTCACGCCCGAATGCGCGTTTCCGCGCATCGCCGGCATGCGCGAGATCTTGGCCGCCGGCAAAAAGCCGATGAACGTGACCTCAGCTGCCGACACCGACGCGAGCGTCGCACCCACGGTGGAAACCATCAGCATCGTAGCCCCCGAACTGGCCGAACGCAAACGGCAGATGTTCGACATGAAAAACGACGGCGATTTCGACGCATTCGCCCAAGCGGTGGCCGCAGCGGTGCGCGCATAACCGGAAGACCGAGAGAGAGGCATCTATCATGAAAGCATTCGTCATCGCCGAAACGGCCGACGCGCAGCGTGAGCTCTGCGCTGGGGCGCGCACGCTCGCCGACGAGGTCCTGCTCGTCTCCATCGGCCGAGCTCCCGAAACGGGCGTGGCCGACAAAGCCTATGTCGTCGAACTTCCCGAAGGCGAGCTCGTGGAAAACGCCTACGAAACCGTGATCGCCCTATATGACGAGACGGCTCCCGACACGGTTCTGTTCGAGCCCACGCCTCGTCTCAAGATCGTGGGAGGGCGCCTCGCGGCCCATGCGGGCACAAGCGTCATATGCGACGTCACCGCGTTCGAGGGGTCCGAGGCCGAGAGCCTGTACTTCGGAGGCTTGGCCACGAAAAGGCAGCGTCCCTTGGGCCCCGTGGCCTTCTATTCCACCAACGGCGCCGCCTTCGCCAAAGCCGAACCGTCGGGAACCGACGTCGTGGAGAAGCGCGCGTTCATCGCCCCGGCACGCCCCCTGAAGCTGCGCGGCACGCACGAGGTGCCGCACGCAGGAGCCGACTTGGGCCGTGCGGCGATCATCGTGGGTGCCGGACGCGGCTTCGCCCATGAGGACGATCTTGGGCTGGCACGCGATCTGGCCGATGCCGTGCACGGCGAGATCGCGTGCTCGCGCCCGCTCGCCGAGAACGAGAAATGGCTGCCCAAGAACACGTATCTGGGAGTGTCGGGCCGCATGGTGTCGCCGAAAGTGTACTTCGCCATCGGCATCTCGGGCCAGATGCAGCACATGATCGGCGTGCACAATGCCGACGTCATCGTAGCCGTCAACAAAGACCAGAACGCGCCCGTGTTCTCGCAAGCCGACTTCGGCCTCGTGGGCGACCTGCACGAGGCTCTGCCGGCCCTCGTCGAGAAGCTTTCCTAACCGAACCGGCTCGCGGAAGGAATCTCCTATGTCCGAAGATCAATTCGATGCGATCGTCGTCGGCGCGGGATGCGCCGGCGCGGTTGCGGCCTATCGATTGGCCTCGGCGGGTTTTGCCGTGCTCGTCGTGGAGCGCGGCAATTACGCTGGCGCGAAGAACATGACCGGCGGGCGCATCTACACGCACTCGCTCGCCCGCGTGTTCCCCGATTTCGAAGAGAGCGCGCCCCTGCAGCGGCGCATCACCCATGAGAAGCTATCGCTGGCCGCCCCCGACGCTTTGTTCACCATGGATTTCACGGCCGAAGATCTGCGCGAGAGCGGCAAGGACTCCTACGCCGTGCTGCGAGGCCCCTTCGATCAATGGCTGGCCGAACGGGCGGAAGAAGCGGGCGCCGAGTTCATCTACGGCATCGCCGTGGAGGACCTCATCGTGCGCGACGGCCGCGTGTGCGGCGTCGTCGCAGGAGGCGACGAGGTGGAGGCGCGCGTCACCGTGCTGGCCGACGGCGCGAACTCCCTGCTCACCCACAAGGCCGGGCTGGCCGACGCGTGCCCGGCGCCCCACCAGATGGCCGTGGGCGTGAAGGAGACCATCGCCCTGCCGCCGTCGGTCATCGAAGACCGCTTCCTGTGCGCGCCCGGCGAGGGGGCGGCGTGGATGTTCGCCGGCGACTGCACGAAGGGCCGCATCGGCGGCGGCTTCCTCTACACCAACGACGACTCCATCTCCCTCGGACTCGTGGCCACGCTGTCCGACCTCGCCGCGGGCGACGTGCCGATCTACCAGATGCTCGAGGATTTCAAGAAGCGCGCCGACATCGCCCCGCTCGTCAAGGGCGGCGAGCTTTTGGAGTATTCGGGCCACCTCGTGCCCGAGGGCGGCCTCGACATGGTTCCGCGCCTTTACGGAGACGGCGTGCTCGCATGCGGCGACGCCGCGATGCTCTGCATGAACCTGGGCTACTCGGTGCGGGGCATGGACTTCGCCATCACCTCGGGCGACCTTGCTGCCAAGGCGATCGCTCACGCGCTTGAAGCCGGCGAGGCGTCGGCAGCGCACCTGGCCGCCTACGAGCAGCTGCTCGACGGCAGCTACGTGCTGCAGGACCTCAAGCGCTTCCGCCGCTTCCCGCATTACATGGAGGAGACGACGCGCATCTTCAACGAGTATCCGGCCATGGCCCGCGACATCATGCTCAACCTGTTCAAAGTGGACGGACGCCCGCAGGAGCGCATCAAGGACAAGCTGCTCGGCCCGCTCAAGCGCGTGGGCCTGTGGCAGCTGGCCCAGGACGGCAGAAAGGGGATGAAGGCCCTATGAACTATCCCGCCATCAACGTGAACGTCGATGCCAAGCTGGCGACGAACAAGTACAACGTGGACGAAGGGCACGCGCATATCGAACTTATCGATGAAGCGGATCGCACCGAATTCCGCAAACTCGTGCTGGCCTGCCCTGCCGCGCTGTACAAGTTCGACGAAGACGGCGGCATGGCGTTCGACTACGCCGGCTGCCTTGAGTGCGGCACGTGCCGCATTTTGTGCGGATCGACCATCCTGAAACGCTGGGAATACCCCCAACCCACTATGGGAGTCGAATACCGCTACGGATGAGGAGGATCCCCTTTCCCACCCTGTGCCCGCGCGGAGGAATGCGCGGGTCCGAAAAATCGGCGCGCGCGGCAGCAAAGGCATCCTCCGCTTTCCTGCCGCGCGCGCCGACGAGCGAGAGGTCCGACGAGAATCGCCGCACGCGCACGGTCGGAAAGCGTCACAGCGCGAAATGCTCCTGCTTGCCGCTCGTACTCGGAATGGCAGCACGCCAAACCCCCTAGATCGCCCGTTTTGTGTAGCGCTCCATCCGACAATCCTCCGTATACTAAAGATACATTCCGCGCAGTGCGACGACCGAGGGGGACGACCGATGAACCTTTCGCAGCTGTACTACTTCCGCAAACTCGCAGAATTGCAGCATTACGCCAAGGCGGCAAAGGAGCTCTACATCACCCAGCCCTCGCTCTCGAACGCCATCAGCTCGCTTGAACAGGAACTCGGTGTGTCGCTGTTCCAGAAAACAGGCCGAAACGTCCATCTCACAAAGTACGGATGCGAGTTCCTCGTCTACGTGAACAAGGGGCTTGAGCATATCGACAAGGGAATCGCCGTCATGAAGAACTACGCCGGCACAAGCGACGGCGGCAAGATCGACCTCGGCTGCATCATCACCGTGCAGACCGACTACATCCCTCGGCTGCTCAACGATTACAAATCCGTCGCAGGAAACGTGTCGTTCAGCGTGCGCGAAGACACCTCCTTGCCCCTCGTGAAAGATCTCCTGAGCGGCTGTTACGACGTGGTGTTCTGCGCACGCGGAGAGGATGACCCGAGCCTCACGTACGTGCCCGTGCTCACCCAAAGGGTCGTGGTCGCCATGAGCGCCGACTGCCCGCTTGCGAATCGCCCGTTCGTCACGCCAGCCGACCTTCAAGAGCAGCACCTCATCTCCTATGCCGACACCATCCCTCTCGGACGCTCCATCAAACGCATGCTCGACGAACGCGGCGTCGACAACGTGGAGTACAGCTACCTCGACGAGTCCATCCTCGCGGGCTTCGCGGCCAACAGCGCGGAGGCAGCGATCATGCTCGACACGTTCTTCCTACGCAGCGTGGACAACGTGGTGGTCAAGCCGTTTCATCTGAGCCATCTTGAGCGACGCACCTGCTACCACCGCGTGTACATGGCTTACAGCACGAAAAACTATCATCCGTACTGCGTCGACCGCTTCATCCAGTACGTCGTCGAGAACAGGGCGCTCAAGCCCGACCCGAACGCCCGCTACATCGACTGACCTCCGACTTCCGAAAAGGATTCATCATGGCAGACTCCCCCGAAACCGAGATTAGCCCCACGCGCACGCACGCCACCTGGAAACCCGGCGTGATCGAGGATCCGATCCCCTTTTACTCCTGCAGCGAAAGCTCGGCGGTGTTCGTAGGAATCGACGGCGGCAACGGCCCTCGGTTCGAGGGCGACGGCCGACGTCCCGTCATCGAACTGCCTTACGCTCCCGCACCCGATCCGGCAACGGCGTGCGGCGGTTCCTTTGAGCGTCTTGCGACCGCGGACGCCTCATCGCAGGCCGATCGAATCGAGCTGTCCTACGATGTGGTGGGAGGATTTGACTCGAACGCGCTCAGAGTGTTCTGGGACGTTCGCGAAGAAGGCTGCGAACCGCGGTGGTTCGCACTCAAAACGTTCACAGGCATGCAGGTCAAATACGCATTGCCGGGCAAGCGCGCGCCGATCGTGTTCGCGCTGGGCGACGAAGACGCCTACGCTTACTGCGATGAGGACCCCTGCATCGGCTGCACGTTTCGCTGCAAGCGAGGCTTCGAGCTGTACGGCTACGTCGAACGCATCGGCCTCGTCAAGCTGGAAGTGCACCGAGAGTCAGTCACAAGCTAGGGGATCCGTCGTCCTCGCAATCGGGCCGCCCCAAATCGACCCCTTCCTTCTCAGCGTCGAACCCTTTCACGAAATCGATGAACGACTGCACAGCCGCCGTCTTTACGCGCTTTTCGCTGTAAGCCAGATGCACCCAGTAGAAATCGGGGCGCACGCCTTCCAGAGGGACCGTGACGATTCCGGAGAACACCTTGAGGCCGATGGAATTCAGCATAAGCGCGCCCAAGCCGCCGTCCACCGACAGGGCCGAGGCCATGGTGATGTCGTCGTCGTAGAGCGCCTCCACCCCTTTCAGCGAGCTTCGGTCGAGAAGGCGATGCACCTCGTCGCCGATAGGCGTACCTCGCCGATACGTGACGATGCGCGCGCCATGCAGCTCCTCAAGCGAAATCGACGTTCGGCTGGCCAGCTCATGATCTGCGCGCACAGCCAGTTCCAAACTGCGACTGAGCACGGGGAAGTAGGCGATGTCGGGCTCATGCTCGCGCCGTCCGCAAAACGCCACGTCGAGCGTCTCGTTGTGAAGGCTCTGCGTAAGGTAGTTCGTGAACGCCTGATAGGTTTCGACGCGTACGGAGCCATCGGTTCGATCGCGATACGCCTTGAGCAAAGACGGCAGATAGTCGTCTTGGACGGTGAATGTAGCGCCCAGGCTGACGACGCCTCCCACCTGCGCCTTGCGCCGTCCCATCGCTTCGATGCCCTCGTCAAGAGCCCTGAGGCTGTCGTCCACGTACCGGTAGAACTCGCCGCCGTCGGAAGTGAGCCTGACGCCGCGGCCGTCGCGGCAGAACAAAGACACGCCCAGCTCCTTCTCAAGCGAGCTGATCGCATCCGAGAGCGTGGGTTGGGCGATGTAAAGCTCCTTCGCCGCCCGTGTGTAATGCTGCAGTTCGGCGAGCTTCTTAAAGTAGTACAGCTGGGACAAGTTCACGGCAACGCCCCCCTATGGCCTCGAGCGATCACGACAACGCCCGACGGGGCCCGCCGAAGCGGGCCCCGAACCAGAACGCAAAGCCTCTTGGTCAGAGCGAATCTACGCTTACTCGGTCCACTGACCGCGAAGCCTCTTCGCTTGCGAGAAGGAGTACAAGCCGAGCAGCAGCACTGCGACGATCATGACGAGCCCCACGGCGAACACGGCGTTGAAGCCGAACGAAGAGCCGATCCAAGCCCAGATCATCGAGCCGAACGCGGCAATGAAGTTAAACACGGTGGAGATGCGCGAGTAGATGATGGCATTGTCGCGCAAACCGAACACCTGCTTCACCACGATGGGCACGAGCACGACCGCCGTGGCGTAGAAGGCGCCGAAGATGAAAGAGCCCACGTACATCATGTACTCGGATGCGGAGCCGAGCCAGCACAGCAGCACGCCGCCCACGCCGGCCGCGAACGCGAACCACAACGCGCCTTTCGCGTTCTTGTCAGCCGCAGCGCCCAGCACGATCTTGAAAATAGCCTGGCCCACCATCATGACGGTGGCCATGAGGCCGCCCACAACGACCACGTCGAACGTGGCGTCGGTGAGGGTTTTGGTGTAGGTGGGGAATTGCTGCGCGATGAGCACAGCCACGTTGATGATACCCGCGAACAGGCACAATGCGTAGAACACGGGCATTCTCATGGCCGGCTTGGCAGAGATGCCGTTCGGCTTGGCGGCAACGCCGTCCGCGGCGACCTTGGCGCCGTACGGGGCAAGTCCCGCGTCCTCGGGACGGTTGCGGATGCAGAACAGCGTGAAGGGAAGCGAGGTGACAAGCGCGATGACCCCCCAGATCAGATAGATGGTATGGTAGTCCATGCCGCCCGAACGCAAAGCGGTGAACAGGGCGGACCACAGCGCGCCCCCGATCCCGGTGAACGCCATGCACAAACCGATGAAAAAGCCAGCACGCTCATGGAACCAACGGTTGATGAGCTGAGGAATGGCCAGCCACAGGATGGATATCTCGCCAAGACCCAAAAGAACCGCGGCAACGTAGAACAAGACGATGTCGTTCGAGAAGCTCATGAGAACGAACGCGCCTCCCACAAGGCAGGCAGAGACGCTCAAGATGATGCGGATGTCCATCGTCTGGATGAGCTTCCCGGCAAACGGCGAGGCAACGGTCATCGTGAGGTACATTACCGTGACGTACAAGGCGAACGCAGTGGTGGGAACGCCCAAACCCTCGGCAACGACCGGCTGAAACAAACCCCACGTGGAAAAGCACAGGGCAGAGCACCCGAAGGTGATCATGATGCCCGTGAGAACGACGAGCGCATGACGCACGCTCATCTTCTCCTTCTTCGCTACGGTACTCAATGTGTCCTCCTAATGTCTCCGTCGTCTCTCCCGTGCGCTTCGCTTCGAAGCGCACGGGAGAGAACGCCACCCCTGGCGCCGCCTTCTCAAGGCGGGCCTTCTGGTGGCCATTATTCCGTTCTCTTAGCTCAACGAGAATGGTCATAAGAAGCGAACTGACCTAAAAATGAAGGACACAACGGATAATATTAGATAATTGAGTAACGATTTTCCGCATTTGGAAGGGACTATATCGCATCGTTGTCGCCATAGCACGAACAAGGGCGCCTGCCATGATGATCGGCAGGCGCCCTTCGGCGCGACCCCTCTCTCACACCGGAAGAGAGCGCGTCCTCAGTACTTACCCATGATGAGCGGGGAGGCGATGTACACCATGATCTGATCGGTGCCCTCCGCTATTTGGTTCCCTCGACAGTCTTGCCATAGCTGGCTCACCCGCGCGTCCTCCGTATAGCCCATTCCCCCAAGGATCTGCATGGCGTTCGAAGCCACTTCGGTAGCGGCATTGGGCACATAGCGCTTCATGAGAGCCACGGACAGTCGTTCGTCGGGCCCGCCGTTGTCCACCGCCAAGGCCGCCCGATACAACATGGAGCGCATGTTCCAGATGCTCACCTCCATGTCGGTGAGCATCTGCTCGATCTGCTGGAAGCGGCCGATCTGCACGCCGAACGCCTTGCGGTCGCGCGCATGGCCCACGGCGTCCTCCATGGCCGCGCGCGCCATGCCGAGCGACGAGGCGCACGTGAACACGCGTCCGAATTCAAGCAGCCTGAACAATTGGCGAAACCCCTCCTGCCGGCCGTTCAAGCGATACGACGGCGATAATTCCACGTTGTCGAACACGAGCGTGGCGAACGGCAGTATCGACTGCCCGATCTTGGTGATAGGATACGCGCTTATCCCCTTGAGGTTGCGCGGCAGCAGCCAAAACGTCATGGGAGGATATTTCCCCGGCTCCTCGACATCCCGGTCGATGGCGGCCACCATGATGTACGGCGCATACTCGCCGTTGTTCACGTAGGTTTTGCAGCCGTTCAGGATGAGATGCTCATCGACAGTGCGCGTGTAAGCCTGCATGTTCATGGCGTCCGAACCGGCCTCCGGCTCGGAGATCGCCAACGCGAACAGCAGACGACCCGTCTCCCGGTAATCGCGCACCACGTCGGCGAACTCCCCCTCATCGGCGAACTGCCGAACGATGGAGAGGTTGAACAGGTCGTTTTGGAACGGCAGCGTGGCACCGGCGCATCGGGACAGCTCTTCGATGATGAGCGCCTGCGAGCACAAACTGAACGTCCCCTCGGCATCTTCGAGCTCTTCCAATCCAAAGTACAGGTCGACGAACCCCTTGACCACCTCGTCGGGCAGCCCCTGGTCGCGACGCCACTGGCGCACATGCTCGGGCGTGAACGTCTCCTCGCCGAAAGCGCGGAACGTCGCCACGAGCTTGCGCTGCTTGTCGGTCAGTTCGAAATCCACGGATGTCCTTCTTCCTTCCAAGGTCCAGGCGTCCGCACGTCCATCGCATCGAGGAGCCACGCAACGCCGCAAACAGGGATTACCTCTCATCAGTATACTGAGGCCGCCCCATCGCATCACCCTCAAATTCTCCGAATTAACTAAAAGCACGGACGAATTGGAAGATTTGCACCTCTTTCCTCGGGCAAATGAAACAAATTGACAAACATGTGAGTGAATCATTTCCCTATAACCAAAACGAACTGACGACCATCAAGTAAGAGCAATTGTCCATAGCAACAAAACTAACGATATGTGAGCATGTTGACAGGAGGATAACAACAAGTAGTCTGAGAAAGGAGAACCGCCGTATGTCAGTGACGGAGAAGCTGAACGGGTACGGCCCCTTGAACGGCGTCAAAGTCGTCGAGCTGTGCGAATGGGTGGCGGCTCCCGCGACGGTGCGCGTCCTGTCCGAAATGGGAGCCGAGATCATCAAGGTCGAGCCCCTGCACGGCGACGCGCAGCGCACGCAAGGCCCGGGATTCGGATGCGAGCAAACCGACCGCGAGGACCCCACCATCGATCTGAACAACACGAACAAGAACTGGTTGGCGCTCAACCTGAAAACCCCCGAAGGATCGAAGGTCATGCACCAGCTTTTGGCCACGGCCGACGTGTTCGTGAACAACCTGCGCGACAAGGCCCTCGTAAAGCTCGGCCTGGACTACGCGACGCTCAAAGAAAAGTACCCGACGCTCATCTGGGCGCAGATGCGCGGCTACGGCGAGTTCGGCCCCGAGCGCGACACCCCCGGCTTCGACGCGGTGTGCTGGGCAGCGCGCGGCGGCGTGGCGAATGTGTTCCGCGAGGACGGGGAGTCCCCCGCCATCCCGCCCCAGGCGTTCGGCGACTACAACGCGGCATCCATCCTTTCCGGCGGCATCTTGGCCGCATTGTTCAACCGCACCCGCACGGGCAAGGGCGACAAGGTCACTTGTAACCTCTACGGTGCGGCCATCTGGGGAGGCAACATCGGCGTTATGGCCACGCAGTTCGGCGCGCCCTACCCCAAGTCGCGCAAGCATGTCCCCAACCCCTTCAACAACACGTACAAGACCAAAGACGACAAGTGGATGCTCATCTGCATGCCCCAGTACGACAAGTACTACAACATGATGATGGAGATCACAGGCAACGCCGACCGCAAGGATCAGCCCGACACCTGCAACCTGCCCTCGCTCAAGGCGTCCGGCAAGCAGCCCGAGGTCATCGGCTGGCTCGAGGCGTCGTTCGCCACCAAGACGTTCGAGGAATGGGACGAGATCCTGCGCGAGCACGAGGTGCCCCACCAGAAGTGCTTCCGCTACACCGACATCATCAAGGACGAAGAGGCCTACGACAACGACTCCCTGCGCTGGGTTGAGTACGAAGCGTTCGGCAAGAAGGCCATCCCCATGACGCCGTTGCGCTTCGACGATTACGGCGACCCGCCGATCATCCTGTCGAAGCCCATCGGCTACCACACGGCAGAGTTCCTCAAAGATCTGGGCTACAGCGATGCCGAGATCGCCGAGATGGAGGAGAAGGACGCCATCAAATGCTACCACGGTGAAGAGGTGCCGGACATCATCTTCAAGTCCGAGCGCCAGATCGCCGGAAAGGCCCCGTGCAACTGGTAGAGGCGAAGCCCCTGCGCCAACCGGAAGGGCCGCAGCAGCGCGCTGCGGCCCTTTTCCACGCTCGGACGCCGGCCCCGATTCCGCCCGCTGTCCCGGGCAGGGCGCGGCGAGCGCGGCCGGAATCGGGCGTGGGGGCTGCCGAAGCCCTCGGCCCCCACGCCCGATTCCGCGCGAAAAGCGCCCCGGCGCCGCACCGAGAGGCGACCTCGCAAACCCGCGACCTCCGCAACCCGGGAACGCGCCCCGGAGCGCAAGGCGGCGCTGCGTCAACCCCCCCCCGGAGCGCGCCGACGCAGCGCCGGGGCCTGGCTCCGTGCGGAGCCGGGCCGAACCGGATGCGGCCGGCGCATCGCGAGCGGCGATCGGCAGCATCGCGGACAAAAACGCGGGCTTTCCCTGGATTTAGCGCAAGAGGCAAAGGGTCGAAGAACCGGAGGGTCGCATCGCGCCCGACCGTCGGTTTGGCCTTTCGGCCATCCTCGCGAAAGGAAGGAGAAGGTTCCGTCTTCCGTCTGCCGGCCCGTTCTCCACCGCAGAACCGACACTGGGGCAACCCTCTCCCTGGAACATGGAAGACGAACCCTTCGTCTACGACGAGCCCTACACCAGGCGCGCGATGAGTCTAACCATATCGGCGCCAAGTTGGCGGGCGAAGGCGAAGGCAGTGCGATCATCCTGGACGCGCCGCCAGCGGATGCGGCCCCCGTCGTCCAAGCCGGCGAACTGCGATGCCGCCGTGCCGCTTGCCAGCACCGGCCCCGCAGGACGCGGATGGACGACGAGCATCTCATGGGTGGCGAAGAAGCGATCGAGCGCGCCAAGCGTCTCCTCGGCACCGCAATCGACGAGACCCGACGTGACCACCATGCCGCCCACCTTCCCCTTGAGCGCATTGGCCGTCATGTGCAACGGACGGGTGCGGTCGATGAACGTCTTCATGCGCGCCGTGACGTTGGCGAAGTAGTCGGGCGAGCCCAAGACGATGCCGTCGGCCGCCTTCATCTGCTCAACGAGGCCGTCCATGTCGTCAGACAGCGTGCAGGACGGTTTCGCCAAACACGCGTTGCACCCGATGCAGTAACCGATGTCGAGCCGCGCGAGCTCCACAAGCTCGGTCTCTGCCCCCGCGTCGCACGCCGCGTCGAGTGCGGCCTGCAGCAGCGCCGCGGCCCCCTTGCCCGGTCGATGGCTCCCATTGATGGCGAGTATCCGCATGCCTTCATCCCCTCTCGTCGAACCGCGTCGAAACGCGACCGCCCCCGACCGCAGTACGGGCCGGGGGCGGCGATGGCGAGCGCGCTTACATGCCGCTCGCCTTACTTATTGTGGAACTGATACTTCTCCGGATTGTCTTTCACGTCTTGCTTGTTCTTCGGGTTCATCTTGCCCACGCCCATGCGACCGTCGTTGGTGTTCGCCGCCAACACCTGATTGCGGTTCTCCATCTTCACGACGTTCTCGAAGCTCGTGCCGTCGAGAGAGGCTTGCAGGCATTCCTTCGTCAAGCGCAAACCGAAGGGAGCGGTGGCGTCGCACATGCGCTGAGCAAGGGCCACGGCCTCCTCCACCACGTCGTCATCGGCCACCACTTTGTTGGCGAAACCCCACTCATAAAGCTTCTCAGCACCAAAGCGCTCGGGGTTCATGAGGATCTCGCAGGCGCGGGCGTAGCCGACGATCTTGGGCAGGAAGAACGCGCCGCCCATGTCGGTGCCGGTGTAGCCGATGGACAGGTAGCCGGCGTTCATCTTGAAGCTCTCGCCCAGAACGCGCATGTCGCAGGCGCAGGAGATGGACAGGCCGCCGCCCACGGCGTAGCCCTTGAGCGCGCCGATGATGGGCTGCTCGCAGCGGCGCATGTTGATGATCTGGTCGGAGCACATGCGCTGCATGATGTAGAAGTCGCGCTGGATGCGGCCCATGTCCTCGGGCGGCTCGAGCGCGAGGTCGTTCAGGTTGAAGCCGGCGCAGAAGGACTTGCCCTCGCCCGTCAGCACGATGACGCGGCAATCCTTGTCCATGCGCACCTTGATGAGGAAGTCGTTGAACTCGGCCATCTGATGATAGGACATGGCGTTGAGGTTGGCTGCATCGTTGAACGAGCAGACATAGACGGGCCCACGTCGATCGATCTTCAGCTTCTCATAGTCGTAAGCAAACTCCGGCAAATGGTAATCCTCCTGGTACACGCTCATTGAACGTACCCCTTTCCCTGCGATGTCGTATCGTTTGCCCAGTGCTGCCGCAAACTGGGCACGGGCCGTGCTCATCGACCCTGCCCCCATGATCCCCGGATACGGGCCGATCATCCATGGGCAAACGAATGATACTGTCTAATACGAACATTCAAATTGCAACACTATTTCGATTTTGTCCTTATTTGAAAGCTTCTCCCAAATAAACGTAGTTCTCTCTTGCATGAAAAATCAGCGAAACCCAAATCGGCAAACCTTGGAATTGAATGAAAAACCGGCTATTTCATCTGGCATTTTCTCATTAATAGACGCTGGCTATCAACATATAGGAACTTCCTATCGGTAAACCCACAGATACGTATCGCCGACCATTATTCAGGCGATTACAATAGGGGAACCGAGCGCGACGCAGGGAACGAGGGTTATCGACGCTCGGCAGATCGCGGAAATCGGCAGAGGGGGTCTATCGAAATCAACTGAATCAAGCCTATGGGGCATGCCGGACGCAAACGTTCGGCAAGAGCGACGTGCTGTCGTCAAGAGAGGATTCAAAGACGATGATTACCGATCTCAAGATCAATGCGGAACGCAAGCAGCTCTATTACGAGAAGGGATACTGGACCGACAAGACCATCGGGGACGTATGGGCCGATCAAGTGGCCTCCCACCCCGAGAGAACGTACGTCACCGACGACCAAGGCTCGTCATACACCTATGGGGAGATCGACGACCGGGCATCCCGGCTTGCGTCCTGGATGACAACCGAAGGAGTGGAGCCTGGGGACGTCGTTACATTCCAGGTGCCCATCTGGGCCGAATTCTGCATCGTGTACGTGGCGTGCCTCAAATGCGGCGCCGTGATGCACCCCGTCCCTCCCAACTTCAACGACGAAGACCTCGTCTACAACATGAACAAAGTAAGCGCTCGCGCGTTCATCTGCCCGACCGAATTCCATCATTGCGACTTCGTTGAGCAGGCTTACGCGGTCAAAGAGCGCATCCCCTCGCTCAAGGCCATCGCGTTCATCGACAAAAAGGCCCCGGCGCCCGACGGCGCCCCGTGCTTGAGCGACATTTGCGCTCGATTCGAGCCAATGACCGCCCCCCCCCCGTATCGTCCGACGACGTGGCGTGCATCCTGTCCACTTCGGGAACCACCGGTCGCCAGAAAGCCGTGCTGTTCACTCATAACAACATCCTGTTCTCCGAACGCTCTTTCGTAAAGGGCCTTGGACGCACTGCCGACGACGTCATGTTCATGCCTTCTCCGCTCAACCATGCGACGGGCTTTTACCACGGGCTCATCTCCCCTATGATCCTCGGGGGCCGCACCGTGCTGCAAGAGCACTTCGACGCCGCACGCGCCTTCGAGCTGTGCAACCGAGAAGGCGTCACCTGGTCGATGGGAGCCACCCCGTTCATCTACGACATTCTCAGGCACCTTGAAGGAAACGGCCTCGACGCATTTGACACGCTGCGCCTGTTCGTGTGCGGCGGCGCCCCGGTGCCGAGCACGCTCGTGCAATGCGCTCACGCCCACGGCATCTTGCTGTGCGAATGCTACGGGTCCACTGAAAGCTGCCCGCACGCGTTCGTCCCGCCCGAGCGCTGCCTGGAGTGGAACGGCGCCTGGTCGGGCGTGCCGCTGCCCGGTATCGAAGTGCGCGTGGTGGACGCGGAGCGCCGCGACGTGCCGAACGGCGAGCAGGACGAGGAGATCTCGCGCGGGCCGCACCAGTTCGTGGGCTACCTCAACGACAAGGAGCGCACCGATCGCGCGCTCGACGACGAGGGATGGTTCTACAGCGGCGATCTGTGCTACATGGACGAGGAAGGCCGCATCCGCATCAACGGCCGCAAGAAGGAGATCATCATCCGCGGCGGCGAGAACATCTGCGCAAACGAGATCGATGAGAACCTCATGGGATGTCCTGGCATTGGCGACCACGCCACCATCGGCATGCCCGACGAGCGTTTGGGCGAGCGGATCTGCACCTTTGCGGTTGCGACAGGCGAGACGCGCCCCGAACTGGCCGACATAACAGGCTTCCTGGCCGATCGCCATGTGGCCAAACGCCTATGGCCCGAGCGCATCGAGTACATCGACGCCATCCCGAAGACGGCCACCGGCAAGGTGAAGCGCCACCTGCTGGCGGCCGAACTGGCCGAGAGGATGAGAGGCGCGTAAGGAGCAGGGGCGGGAGAACGGAAGAGCGAAGGGCGAAAGGGAAAGGGGCCGCGGCCCCTTTCCCTTTCGCAACCCGCCCCCGCTCAATCGATCAGACCCTTTCGCTCGAGGTAATCGAGCTGGGCTCGAACGTTCATGCGAGCGGCAGGATCGAGGCGGGCGTCGACATCACGGTACACGACCGCGAGCACGCGGTCGACATCCGCGCCGGCACCGACCCTGATCGCGTCTCGCACCCTCCCGAGTCGTTCGAGACGATGGCGCCGTGCGCGCTCGATGGCTTCGAGCGGATCGTCGACGAGCGGGCCGTGCGCTGTCAGCAGGCGAACAACGCCGCGTTCCCTCACGACCCCTTGCAGCCTATCAAGGCTGTCCAGATAGTCCGCAAGATCTCCGTCAGGCCAGCAGATGAGCGTGGAGCTTTGTCTAAACAGCATATCCCCTGTCACAACGGACGCATCGGAGGGAACAAGGAAGCCCACATGGTCGCTTGAATGCCCGGGAAGCGGAACCACCTCAAGGGGCGGCGCATCTGCACCGAGATCGAGCGGGCCGTCGGGCAGCGCGCCGCCTCTGCGCGAGAGCACCGGCGCTCCCGTCATCTCGGCGAATCGGCCGGCGCCCTCGGCATGGTCCGCATGATCGTGCGTGAGCAGGATGGCGGCGACCTCGCGTCCGTCCTCGAGACACGCATCGCGTACGGAACGCAGATGGGATGCCGAATCGGGGCCGGGATCAACCACGACGCACTTCGAGGATCCGGGAGAGGACAGCACCCAGGTGTTCGTTCCGAGGAAGGTGAGCGGCGACGGGTTGTCGGCAAGGATCACGCGAGCATGGGCCGACACGCGTCCGCTTCCCCAGGCATGCAAGCCCGTCACGGCAGCCGGCACGAAAGCACCGCCTCTCCCCCTTCGCGCACAACGGGTTTGAGCATCACGCTCGGAGCATGATCCACACCCGCCGCAAAAATCCCAACATCGAACGAGTGCGCGAGATGAGCCAGATTGAAAGCCGTGGGAGGCATGAGTCGAACCTCTCCGAGCGCACCGCGCTCAAGCATGAGACGCGAATCGGCCCAACCGGCCCCATCGGCCTCGGCAGTGCGATTGTCGGGCTCTTGGCCCGCGGGAACGAGGGCGGCGAAGAAGTACGTGTCGTAACGGCGCGGCTCGAATTCGGGCGTCACCCAATGGGAGCGCAGCCCCAGAAGGTCGGCGCGCAGCGCGAGGCCGCGCCGGGCGAGCACTTCGGCAAGCGAGGCCTCATGGCTCACGAGTCGGCGACGCTCCTCGGCCCATACGGGATCGGAGGCGTCCACGGCGCAGACGCCATGCTCGTCGCCCGCCAGCAGCACCCCGCACTCCTCGAACACCTCGCGAACGGCAGCCGTCACCACCCGTCGCGCCACGTCCGGGTTCGCGTCCATGCGGCGTGCCCACGCCCCCTCGTCGGGGCCGACCCACGGACAGCGCACGTCGTCCCCTGGATCCACGCTCCCTCCAGGGAACACGACGGCCTCGGGCACGAACGCCATCGTCGCCGCGCGGCGCAGCATGAACGCCTCGCGCGGGTGCCGCACGAGCATCACGGTGGCGGCGAGCCGCGGAACGGCCGGAGCCTCCTTCGCCGCGCGAAAGGCCTCGTGCATGCGAATCGACCGCGCCCCCATGGGCACTTCGAGCATCTCCCCCGATCGCCATGCGTTCATAGACCACCCCGTCCGCACTCGCCGCCCTTGCCCGCCCTCCTCCGCGCAACTATCGAAGCAGGACTCGCCTCATGGTATCACCGTCCAAGAACCGACGCTCCGGACAACGAAACGTCAGTGTCCGAGCAATTACCCAGACGGACCAAACTAGCCGGTCAATCCGCGCAAGCGGTGCCCTATGATCTAACGAGGGAAGAACCGCACACGATAAGGAGCACCCATCATGACCGGAGCCGTACGGCAGATCATCGAAGTTCCCTGCAGTGTCGATGCGCTTGAGCGCTCCGAAGCGCTCGCCCAGCTGACGCCTGACGCGGCGCGCGCCCTCGGCGTCGACGCAATCGACGGAAGCGACCTCGACGCGTCGATGGGCGCGCGCATCGACGCCGCCATCGCCGCGTGCCTGGCGGCTTACAAGCCGCGCGGAGTATACAAGCTGTTCAACCCAGCCACCTGCACGCTGCCGCCCGAATACGTGGAGCCGGCCATCAAGCTCGTGGGCACCATGATGATGTTCCACGGCCAAAGCGTGTACGAGCGCCTGCGCCGCGCGGCGCACTGCGCGCTCATGGCGGTGACCATCGGCCCCGACAACCCCGCCGCGCTGCCCGAAAACGCCGACGAGCTCGACCGGGCGCTGGCCGACGCCTGTGCGAAGGCGCTTGTGGAATGTGCGGCCGATCGCGTGAACGCCGCCATCGTTGCCGCCGCGATGGACGAGGGCCTCTACACCGACGATCGCCTGAGCCCCGGCATGGGCGATTTCCCGCTCGACACGCGCTCGCAGTTCGTGTTCTACACCCAGTCGGAGAAGCGCCTCGGCCTCAAGCTGGGCGACGACGGCGCGTTCTCCCCCCGTTACAGCACGGTGGGCGTCGTGGGCCTCTACGACCCGTCGCAGAAGAACCGCAAGCGCGCCTGCGGGCGCTGCAAGTACCGCTCCTACTGCTCCATCCGCGCCATCGGCATGACCTGTCACGGAGGCAAGGGCACCTTCGCGAAGTAGCCCCAGCGACCACGCCCCCGCCGCCTTCGCCGCCCCCCTTCCGAATGTTTCACGTGAAACATTCGTTCGCATCACCAGGCGTCTTTCTCCTGGGCGTACACCTCCGGCAGGATGGATGCGAGGTTGTTGAACTCGAAGAAATTGTGGCTGAGCGTGTTGACCAGCAACGGCTTGAGCGCCGGCTTCAGCAGGCGCAGGAGGCTCGGCGCGAAGCACGAGTGCTCTCCTCGTGGATCGAGACCGGCATGCACGATGACCCGAAGGTGGTTGCAGAGGCTTTCCTGGGCGCGTTTCGCGAGGTCCCGATGCATGTGATCGGCACTCCGACGAAAAGCGCCCCGACCATCCGGTCGGGGCGCTGGGGCGAGGCGGGCGAAACGCCTCGGGTGCGACGATGGGTTAGATCGTGTACAGGTAATCGGGATCCTCGGCAACCTTCGCGTAGTCCTTGAGGACGCCGCGACCGGAGATGTGCACCATGATCTCCACGGTGCCGCCGCCGATCTGGAAGCCACGGCAATCGAGCATGAGGCGGGACACGCGGGTCTCGTCGGTGAAGCCGAGGCCGCCCATGAGCTGCAGGGCGCGCGAGCAGCAGTCGGTGAGCGCCGGGGCGCCGTAGCGCTTGAGCATGGCGGCGTCGTTGTTCACCGGGATGCCGTTGTCGAGCTTCCAGCAGGTGCGGTACAGGAAATTGCGCGTGTTCGTGAGCTCGATCTGCATCTCGACGATGTGCTCCTGCACGAGCTGGAACGTCTTGATGCCTTTGCCGAACTGCTGGCGCTCGTTCACCCACGCGCACGCATCCTCCATGGCAGCCTGCGCCTCGCCCAGAAGCTCGGCCAGAAGCACGCAGCGCTCCCACTCGAAGTTCTTCATGAGCTGATAGAAGCCTTTGCCCTGGATGCCCAGAAGATCGCTCTCGTCGATGACCACGTCATCGAAATGGATCATCGAGAACGGCATGATCTGCATGCCGATCTTGTTGAGCGGCTCGATGGTGATGCCCTTGGCGTTGGCCGGCACAAGGTACATGGACATGTTCTTGTTCTCGCGGGACGGATCCTCGTCCTTGCACACCACGATGAAGCCGTCGACGTGCTCGCCCTGGGTCACCCAGGTCTTCACGCCGTTGATGTGCACTTTGCCGTCGCCCGTGCGGGTGGCCAGGCATTCCATGCCCTGATTGTCGGAACCCGCGCCCGGTTCGGAAATGGCGAGGCAGTACGGCGGATATCCGTTGTCCTTGTAGTAGTCCATCGCGTACTTGATCTGCTCAGGCGTGCCGAACTCGCACACGTCGAACATGATGAGCAGGTTGGGGGCCATGGGGATGTTGCCGCCGGCATGGTTGAGCTCTTCGATGATCATGGCCATCGTCTGATGGTCGCAGGGCGTTCCACCGTGCTCCTCGGGCAGGCCGTACATGCCCCAGCCTGAATCGACCCACGCTTTCGCCACTTCGGGCGCGATGCCGCGGTTCTTGTAGCCGGCTGCGATGACCTCCTCGGGAAGGTGCTCCTTGGCCCACTCGCGGATGCCCTTCTTGATGCGAAGCTGCTCCTCGGTGTATCCGAAATCCATACTTCCTCCTTACCGTCTTTCCCTTTATTCAAAACACTTGCGTGTTTGAACCGAGCCTCCACGGCGTTCGCCTCCCCTTGCAGCGAGCGAGGCGAACGCCAGCATATGCGCCGCTCGCTAGAAGGCCATGGCCTCCTTGTAGCCGGCGTTCACAGCCTCGAGCGTGCGGTACACTTTTCCGTCGGGCGTGGTGGCATCGCCGATAAGCTTGGCGTTCGGAAACGCCTTGGCGATCTCGTCGTAGAGCTTCGTGTTGGCCTTGACGCCCAGCGACAAAAGCACGGTATCGCATTCGAGCAGCTGCTCCTCGCCCGTCTCGATGTTCTGAACCTTCGCGCCCTTCTTCGTCACCTCAATAAGCTTGGTGCTGGGCATGAGCTTGACGCCCTTGGATTTCACGAGGTTGATGGTGGGTTTCTTGTCGATGATGCCGATGCCGTTGCCCATCTTCTTGGCCTCTTCGATGACCGTGATCTCGCGGCCGTCGCTCATGGCTTCGGCCACCTCGAGGCCGGCGAAGCCGCCGCCCACCACCACGACGCGCTTGCCCACGATAGCGGTGGGGCCGCTCGCCATGTTGAGGCCCATGCGCATGAAGCCCACGGTGCCGCCTTGCGCCTTGATGGCCGCCACGGCCGCCTTCCAGATGAGGCCCTTGCCCTCGGGCACGATGCCGGCGACCATGTCCTTGATGTCCTGCGAGCTCACGACGTTCTTGCCGTCGATGCCGGGCACGTCCACGCCGATGACCTCGCCGCCGGGGGCGACCACGACCTCGTCGGGGTTGAGCGCCTTGACGGTGTCGGCATCCACCTTCGTGTTCAGCTTGACCTCGATGTTGGGATGCAGCTTCATCTCCTCGTTCCAGTACGACACGAGGGGCTCGATCTTCTCGTTGAGCACCTGCGCCATGTTGAGCAGCCCGCCCACGCGGTCGGACTTGTCGAGCACGGTCACCTTGTGCCCGCGCACGGCCGCCACGCGCGCTGCCTCGAGCCCGCCGGGGCCGGCACCCACGACGACGACGTGCTTCTTCTCGTCGGCGGGCTTGTCCTCAGGATGCCCGAGCGCGATGTTGTCGATGTTGCCGTTGACCGAGCACCAAACAGGCTGGCCGAGGAACGTGTGGTCGAGGCAGCGGCTGCACACGATGCAGGGACGCACCTGTTCGGGATGGCCCGCGGCCACCTTGCCCGCCGTCTCCGGATCGGCGATGAATTGGCGCGCCATGCCTACGGCATCGCCGTAGCCCTGCGTGACCACCTTGTCGCACATGTCCAGCGAGTTGATGCGCGTGCCGGGGAACACGGGTTTGTCCGTGACGGTCTTCACCTGCTTGGCCAGGTCGATGAACTCGCCTTCGGACACGATCTGGTTCGCCACGGGGCGCGGGGCCTCATGGAAGCCGGCCTGCACCGACCAGGCGTCCACGCCGTGCTTCTCGATGATGGGGATGAGCTCGAGGGTGTCCTCGATGCGGTTGCCGTTCGGCATGAGGTCGTCGGCGGAGATGCGCACGAGCACCGGGGTGTCCGGGCAGACGCGATGCACTTCGTCGAGGATCTCGGTGAGCAGACGGGCGCGGTTCTCGGGGCTTCCACCGTACTCGTCGGTGCGATGGTTCGAGTATTTGGACAAAAAGCGCATGACCATGTAGCCGATGCCCGCGTGGATCTCGATGATGTCGAAGCCGGCTTCGACGGCGCGGCGCGCGGCCTCTCCGTACTGCTTCACCACGATGGCGATTTCTTCCTTGGTGTACTCGCACTCGGGCATGCCCACGAACGGGCCGCTCGGCACGTCCTTCGACGGGGCGTAGGACTTCAGCTCGTCGTCGCCCGACGCGCGCCACTCGTAGCACAGCTGCAGCTGCACGGCCGTCTTGGCGCCGTGCTTGTGGCACACCTCGTTGATGCGCGCGAGACCGGGGACAAAAGAATCATCCCAAATGCCAGCGGCTCCTGTAGTGGTATGGTACTTTGGCGTCGCATTGAAGCAATCGCTCACGTAGGCGCTGCCCAACTCCAAAAGGCCCGTACCGCCTTTGGCACGCTCCTCGAAGAAGTCGACGATGGCGTCGGTGATGTAGTAGTTATCGACCATCTCGGTGGTCATAGGCAGCATGACGAACCGGTTTCTGATCTCGACCCCGCCGATGCTGAACGGCTCCAACAACCTCTCGTACTTTGCCACGATGCAAACCCCTTTCCGCTTGGACAGTGCGAAGCGCCTCTCTGCGCGATTGGCACGAGGTCGATTCACGCAAATCATCCCCCTCGACGCGCACGGCTTCCTCGCTGCACTCATTGTAGGCCCCAGAAATCGTCGATACGATGGACAGAATTATCTTATTGGATAGTACTTGATAAAAATGTCACCCAAAAATATTACTAATGGTCTGCTTTTTGCTGGTATTTTTCCCAAAGAGAGAAAAATGGATTGCAAATACCCCATGAAAAGATTGCACATATTTTTATCTTTGTCCTAGAAATACGATAAATCACGACGTATAATGGCCTCAGTGTTATCGTCAGTACCGAGAGCGAGGCCGGATCCACATGAACGCGCTGAGCACCATGCTTCTCATCGCCGACACGTTCGTCGCGCTCTGCGACGAGATGCCGCTCAAAAAGGTGTCTATCAGCGACATCATCGAGCGCACGGGGAAGAACCGAAAGACCTTCTACTACCATTTTGAAAACAAGGACTGCCTTATCACGTGGATCTTCCGCTACGACCTTGGTCAAGAGCTCAAACGGCATTTCTCCGAGAGCGCGCTTGTGTACGAGTCCGGAGCAAGTGGCCCTTCGGCGCAGTTCCCGTTCTACATCCTGCAGAAGTCGGGCGTGCGCTCGCTCGACCATGCCGAGTTCTTCGAGTGCTTCGCCCGCATCCTCGAGGCCAAACGGCACTTCTACGCCCAGGCACTCGCCGACACGAACCCTTATTCGCTGCGCAACTACCTGCACCGCCTCTACCTGCCCGCGCTGCGCAACGACATCGACCTCATCCTGGCGAACCGCTACCTGCCGCAGGAGAACATCCAGTTCCTCGCGGAGTTCTACACGTGCGCCTTCCTGTACTACTTCATCCGCAAGTGCGATCAGCCCGGCGCCGACCGCCTCACCGGGCAGGCCGGGCCCTTCGCCAACATCATCCACAGCTCGCTCGAAGCGCAGATCAAAGAAGCGCAGCTGCGCCGCAACCTGTAGGCCCGCGCCCGCGAACGCGCTCAGTCCGAGAACTTCGGCGGCAGCGCCGCCGCGCCCAGCTCGCGCACGGCGGCGCTCATCGGCTGCAGGTGCGCTCCCACGAGCATCTTCGACGTCGCGTGCGCCAGGAGCGCGCCGCACCCGTCAAACGCCTCGGCCTCGCACAGGCACATGGTGCGCCCGCGCTTGATGACGCGCCCCGTTGCCGTGACGAACCCCGTGCCAGTCGCCTTCAGGCAGGTCGTGGACAAGTCGATCGTGGTGAACCCCTCGTCCTCGGCGAGCGAGCCGTACAGCGCCCAGTACGCGGCGCAGTCCAAAAGCGACGCATAGGCACCCCCGTGAGCTCCCCCGAACGCGTTCATATGCTTTCGCTGAAAGTCGCATACGACACGGCACGACCCCTCTGCCAGCTCGGCCAACCGCATATCGAGCAACTCGAAGTACGGCGATCTGTTCACCAGCTCCATTACCGCGCTCGCATGATCCGGATTCATAGCCGCCATGACCAACCGTCCTCTCCCCGTTCGCCGCGCCCCTTTTCATGGTAGCGACCCCGAAAGGGGCGCGACACGGGCAAACCTCTCACTTCGAGCAACGAGGTTTCGCCCTACGGCGCGCACCGCACAGCACCGCGCTCGGAAAGGCGCGCGACGTCGTCCGCAGAGACTCCTGCTTCGACCAGCACCGAAGCCGTGTGCTCGCCATGCGCCGGAGCTTCGGAGAACTCGTCGATGGAGGGACGCATCCCCGAGATGTTGTGGGGCAGGTTCGTCTGCAGCACGCGGCCCGCCCTCGGGAAGTCGCGATACGACATCATCTCCGGCTCGCGCTCCAAAAGCTGCGCGATAGCCGCGTCCTTGTCGATGACCGCTGCGATGCACAGGTCCTTGTCGGCCAACCAAGCCTCCCATTCGGCCAGCGTGCGCGACGCCACGAGCTCTCGCATGCGCTCGTAGGCTCCTTCAGGCTTGGCAACAAGCTCCGGCACGCCCGCATCCTCGCAAAACGATGTCCAAAACTTGTCTTCGATGAGGCCGAACGCCAGCTTGCCACCATCTTTCGTCTCGTAAATGTTGTAGAAACAGCAGTCTGCCGGATAGATGATCGTGTCCTCATCAAGAGCGCCGCCTTGGAAGCACCAACGCTCATCGAGAAGGGAGTTCCACCACACGAAAGAATCGTACATCGATACGTCGATGAAACGCCCCTCCCCCGTGATCTCCCGATCGTACAGCGCCGCGAGGATGCTCTGAGCCGCCACCATCGAGCTGGCGAGATCGCAGAGATGCAACGGCGCCTTCACGCCACCGTTGAGCGAAAGGTACCCGCTTTGCGCCTGCATGTTCAGATCGTGCAAAGGCAGCTGGCTGCGCGGGTCGTTTTGGCCGTAGCCCGAGAACGCGCAGTAGATCAGCCGCGGATTAGCAACATGCAGCGTCTCGTAGTCGATGCCGAGCTTCCTCGCCACTCCGGGACGGAAGCTCTCCACCACCACATCGGAGCTCCGTGCGAGCTTGAGAAACGCCGCACGGGCCTCCTCGTCTTTGAGGTCGATCGCAACGGAGCGCTTATTGCGTCCGAGCGCCTCGATATAATAGCTCATCCCGTTGCGCTGCGGACGCTCGTGCCGGCAGAAATCGCCCAGTCCGACATCCTCAACCTTCACGACATCGGCCCCGAAATCCGCCAGCACCTGCGTGGCGTACCCTCCGGGAAGATACCTCGACAGATCAAGCACGCGCAATCGCTCAAACGACGGACTGCCCATGAAACCCTCTCCTTTCCTCGACGCAGACTCTCCTTGAAACGATAGCCCAAGCATCGCGCCAACCGAGGCAAGCACGCATTGGCGTTCCCAATGGTTTCCGGCTATCAAACCTATCACAGCAGGTCGGACGTGCCGTCGAACGATCAAAGCTCCACTGGAGGAGCAGAAGCCTCTTCGCTCGCCCGCCTCAAATCGAGCATCTCGGCTTCTTTGACCGGAAAACTCCTCTTTTTGCCGCCTGGCCGACACGGACCTATTGATCCACCCTATCGATTCCGTCCGCTTTCCTCATTGGACAGACGGGTTCGCGTAAGCGGACAATATGCCGTAACAACGCGCCGTGCGATAGCGGCGCCCGATGCAGAGGAGGAGCCATGGGTAAGCTCACGCCACAGGAATTCGAAGCACACCTCAAAAAGTTGCGCGCCTTCGTCGAAGGCCCGTGCGAAGAGATGCAATCCGAAATCGAGGTCACGAACAAGTTTCCCCAGAAGTTCTACGACCTGTGCAACGAACACGGCATCTACCGCATGTCGCTGCCGGAGGAATACGGCGGCTGGGGCCTGAACGAGCTTGAGATCCTCAAGTGCCAGGAGGAGTTCTCCCGCGGCCCCGGCGGCATGCGCATGCACATGCACTTCGCCCAGGACCTCAACTGGCGCCCGCTCTACGACTACGGCTCCGAGGAACTCAAGGCCGAGCTCATGCCGAAGTTCCAGGACAAGTCCATCTTCTCGGCCTGGTGCCTCACCGAGGCCACGGGCGGCACAGGCGCCGACCTGCACACCACGGCCGTGAAGGATGAGAACGGCGACTACATCCTCAACGGCGAGAAGTGGCTCATCTCGTTCACCGACATGAACACCCATTCCTACATCCACGCCGTCACCGATCCGGATGCCGATCCCGACCATCGCCTGTCCACGTTCTACGTGCCGGTGGACACCCCGGGCTACGAGGTCACGCCCATGCCCCACATGATGGGCTGTCGCGGCGCCGGCCACACGGGCCTCAAGTTCACCAACATGCGCGTGCCCAAGAAGTACCTGCTCGGCAAAGAAGGTCAGGGCATGGAGATCGCCATGCACTCGCTGGCCGTGTCGCGCGTGCACATCGCCGCCTCGAACCTCGGCATGGCGCAGCGCATGCTGGAGATCTCGCTCGCCCGCGCCGCCGACCGCATCACGTTCGGTAAGCCCATCCTGTCGCGCCAGGCCATCAAGATGAAGATCGCGAACATGCAGATGTACATCCACGCGCTGCGCACGATGGTGTACGACTTCTGCAAGGACTACATGGCCGAGCCCAACGGCGCCTACATCGCCGAGAAGGCGGCGTGCTGCAAGCTGTTCTCCATCGACACGACGCGCCTCGTGTCCGACGAGATGCTGGAGATCTTCGGCGGCGACGGCTACTTCGAGGACAACCCCTTCGGCCCCGTCGAGCGCCTCTACCGCGACTGCCGCGCCATGTGGCTCGAAGAGGGCGCGCCCACGGTGCAGCGCATCACCATCGCGCGCGACTGCATCAAGCACGGCGGCCAGATGGCGTACCGCGACTAGCGGGTTTTATGCCTCATCGGACGACGACATCCTCCTCGTGCGCGTCGGGCTCGGCACAGCTCTCCCCGACGCGCACGCGTTCCACCTGGAAGCCTCGGGTGGACGACGTGGATCCGCCTTTGCATTGGTGCGCACGATGCGGAAGCACCTTCATGGGGCTCGGAAGTTCTGCGCCACAGGTCGACACCGACCTGTGGCGTTCGGCAATTGTGCGCTCCCCTTACGGTGCCATCGACGCCTCGCATAACGAATGTCCGTCGTGCGGAAGCGCTGGCATGCAACTCGTAGCGTTTCGCGACGCATGCGCTGCCGACGAGGGCTTCTCCTACGTGTTCACAGGAGGCATGGACGCGAACCTGCTGACGCTCTCCTGGTCAAACGAGACGCCCGATCCCGCCTTCATCGTGCTCAAAACGTTCACCGGACTCCAGACGCGTCCTCGTCCGCGAGGGCGCTCAGTCGCGTTCCCCCTCGCGGACGAGGACGCCTACTGTTACTGCGATCTCGATCCTTGCGAGTGGTGCGTCGCACGCTGCAAGCGCGGCTTCAAATTGTACGTGGCATGCTCTGACGGAAAGGGCTTGAGGTTCTCTTGCGAGCAGCCGCCCACCGCCGCCGCGACGCCCGATGCCATCCCCTCCCCTCAAACGCGAAGTCGCAACGACGCTCGCTTCCATCATGGCCCCAGCCAAGCCGAAACCCCCGGAGAGCCTCGCTAATCCCCTCCGACAACCGACGAGAAGCGTCGCGCCGTCTCGATGAAGCTCTCCACCACTTGGCTGCGGTAAATGCGCTTGTCGTATGCAAGGTAGATGTAATGGAAATCATCGGGCACGTCAGCCAGCGCGATCTTGCGCACGCCGTCGAAGCGGTCTATGGCGAACGTGTCCAACATGACGCCCGGCACGGCTCGATTCGCCACGACGACGCTCGTCAACATGAACTCGTCGTCGTAGACGATGGCAGGCTGAATGCCGAATCTGTCAAGCAGCCGCTTCACCTCGGTCCCAAGCGGCGTGTTCGGAGCGTAGCTGGCAAACGGCACGCCCCTCAGCTCCTCAAGAGACACGCTCTCGCGATCAGAGAACGGCCCTTCTTCGTGCACGACGAGGATGAGGCGTTTCGACAGCATGGGGACGAAGCGGAGATTGGGCTCGTTATCCGCCTTGGAAGCGAAGATCAGATCGAATTCCTGCGCCTTGAGCGCGCGAATGAGCGGCAGCGAGAACTCCACTGTGAACGCCATCTTCACGTCGTATCCGCACTCCTTCCAAAATCGCTGCAGCAGCTCGGGAAGGAAGTCGTGCTGTATCGTGGGAATGGTGCCGATGTTGAGCGATCCGCATCCCACCGAGCCCTGAGAGCGGACGGCGGCGATGCTGCGATCGAGATCGCCTAGCACACCGGCAATATCGGCATAGAAGTCGCGCCCATGCTTCGTAAGCTTGATCTGGCGTCCGTCGCGAAAGAACAAGGGCACGCCCAGCTCGTGCTCGAGCGCCTTTATGGACAGGCTCAATGTTGGCTGGGTGATGTAGAGCTCCTTCGCCGCGCGGGTCATGTGCTGCGTCTCGGCCAGCTTCTTGAAGTTGTACAACTGCGAAAGCGAAAGTGACGAAGAGTTGTTCACAAGCGCCTCCTCACCTGTCATGGACGCAACCGGCGATCCGCCCCTCTTCCATCGTAAACGCCCTGCGTCCCGTCCGCCACGGCCAGCCTGACCGTTGTGTTACGTTAAACGGGAAAGAGGGGACGGGGCGACGCCTCGCCTCCTCAGGAGAAACGCCGTAGCGCTGATCGCGAAGCAAAAGCGTCACCCCCCCCCGCTTCCTTGCCCTGTCGGGACCCGATGTCCGAGCGGGCACGCCGAAGCATGCCCGCCGTCGGTCACTCCCAAAGCGCGCGCAGACGCCGCGCCCCTATCGAAAGCGCCGCCAGGCCGGTGACCAGCACCACCACGAGCATGACGAGCCCCACCACGAACACGGTGTCGAACCCGTACGACGAGCCCACCCACGCCCAGATCATCGAGGCGAACGCGCCGATGAGGTTGAACACAGTGGAGATGCGCGAGTAGATGACGGGGTACTCGCGCGTGCCGAAGACGGAGCGCGTGAGCGCCGGAACGAGCACTACCGCCGTGGCGTAGAACGCGCCGAAGATGAACGCGCCGCCGTACAACATGAATTCCGAAGCGAAGCCGAACCAGCATAGGAAGATGCCCACCACGCCAGCCGCGAACGCGAACCACAAGGCGCCCTTGACGCTCTTGTCCACGACCGCGCCCAGGATGATCTTGAACAGCGCTTGCCCCACCATCATGACGGTGGACATGATGCCGCCCACCACGAGCACATCGAAAGCCACGCCCGTGAGCGACTTCGTGTACGTGGGGAACTGCATGGCGATGAGGTTCGCGATGTTGATGATGCCCGCGCAGATGCACACGAGGTAGAACGCCGACGACTTCATGGCGAGCGACGCGGACAGCCCCTGCGGCTTCGGCGCCTCCTTGCCCTCGGACACCGTGGCGCCGTAGGGTGCCAGACCGCAGTCGGACGGGCGTGTGCGCACGCAGAACAGCGTGAACGGCAGCGAAGTGACCAACGCGATGACCGCCCAGATGAGGTAGATCTGATGGAAGTCCATACCGCCGGACTTGAGCGCGATGAACACCATGGACCACAGCGCCCCGCCGATGCCGGTGAAGGCCATGCACAGGCCGATGAAGAACCCGGCCCGCTCGTAGAACCAGTTGTTGACCAGCACGGGAATGGCCAGCCAGAGGATGGATATTTCGCCGAGGCCCAAAAGCACGCCGGCCACGTAGAACAGGTAGATATTGGTCGAGAAGCCCATCAGCGCGAACGCAGCAGCCACGCTGCAGGCCGATGCGCTCAAGATGATGCGCACGTCCACCTTCTGCAGCAGCTTGCCGGCGATGGGCGAGGCGACGGTCATGGTGAGGTACATGATGGTCACGTACAAGGCAAACGACGTCGTAGGAACGCCGAGCGCCTCCGACACAACAGGTTGGAACAAACCCCAGGTGGAAAAGCACAATGCCGAGCATCCGAACGTTATCATGATGCCGGTGAGCACAACGAGCAGATGACGCGACGAAAGCTTTTCACGTGTTTGGACAGCCATATGATCCCCTCTCGACGATGTGGAACGAACCCGGACGTGAGCATCGTCCGGGTTCGCAGGGTGGGGTGCCAGCGCCGAAGCGCGGCAGAGACTAGAGGTTCCTAAACGCGTACTTCTCGGGATGCTCCTTCACATCCTGCTTGTTGCGGGGATTCATCTTGGCGCGACCGACCACGCCGTCCTGCGACACGGCACCGAGCACTTGGTTGCGGTTCTCCATCTTCACCTGCGTCTCGAAGCTCGTTCCGTCGATCGCCGCATGGATAGACTCCTTCGTGAGGCGCAGCGCCATGGGAGCAGTGGTGTCGCACAGATGGTGCGCGAGCTCGACGGCCTTCGCCACCACCTCGTCGTCAGGCACCACTTCGAGGCCGAAACCCCAGCTGTGCAGCGTCTCGGCATCCCAGCGGTCCGGAGACGACATGATGCGGAACGCGCGTTCGTAGCCGACGATCTTCGGCAGATAGAACGATCCGGACATGTCCGTGCCGGTGTAGCCGATGGCCAGGTAACCGGCGTTCATCTTGAAGCTCTCGCCGAGGATGCGCATGTCGCAAGCGCATGCGAGCGACATGCCGCCGCCCACCGCATAACCCTTGAGCGCGCCGATGATGGGCTGCTCGCAGCGATGCATGTACACCACCTGGTCGGAGCAGATGCGCTGCATGAGATAGAACATGGTCTGCACGTCGCCCATGTCATCGGGATGATCCATGGCCAGATCGTTCAGGTTGAAGCCGGCGCAGAACGCACGGCCCTCTCCCGTCAGCACGATGGCTCGGCACTCGTGATCCATGCGCACCTTGACGAGGAACTCGTTGAATTCGGCCATCTGCGCGTAGGACATGGCGTTGAGGTTGCCGGGGTCGTTGAACGAAACGATGTAGACGGGGCCGTCTTTCTTGACAGTGATTTTCTCGTAGCCGTCGTACGTGAACTCGGGAACGTGGTACTTCTCTTGATACAGACCCATGATTCCTCCTCATGAACGGATTCGTCCCGAAGCCCTGAGCGTCCGGGATCGCGTGGTTTGCAGCCTACCGATTCCAACCCTGCCCCGCCACGGACAGGATGCCCGCTTTAATCCCCCTCTCCGAATTCCATTGAAACTTTCAATGGATGAAGACGGACAATATCGAACATCCCCGAGCAAAACGACGCGAACACCCCTTGGCATTCCAATGATTTGGCATAACATGAAGATGAGGGAAATAGGAAACAATTCGATCTCCATGGCGTGCGCAACCGTCGCTTCGGTTCGCGAAAAGCCTTCGCAAGTCGCCATTAACTTTTGCCGGTTTTCCATCGACGCAGCGCTGTTGCAAAATGTAAAGCGTCCGGCGTGAGGAGGCTGCGTGACAACACGTCCGGCGCAGCCTGTGAAAACCGCCGAAAGGCGGTTTTCACGTTTCACGTTTCCGGAGAGTAAGCAGTGCGCCCCTTGACCAGAAAGACGTTTTGAGTATTATTATTGACAGTGATACGGCTCCGTGGACTCTAAGTGAGGCGGAGGCTGGTTAGGGGTCGTCGCCTTCAAGCTGCGGCCCCTTTCCTTTTGGAAAACCCTATGAACAGAGGAAAGCCGAAACCGGCCGTAGAACGAAAATCGGGGCGAGGCCGCATGCGGTCTCGCCCCTAGAAAGCCTTTCGGCTTTACAGCTGAGCACATTATGAGGGATTGGGGACCCAGATGTCAACGAGCCTCCACACGAAATCGAGATACGACGCGAGCGCCTCGTTCTTTTCGTAGCAGCGCGAGCGAGCTTCAACGTCGGCTTTGAGCTGCGCGAGGAGCTTAGCGTCGCGTCTCTTGGTGGAGTCCCGCGTGCAGAAGCGATCGAGCGCCCAGAGGGTCGACACTATCTGGGCGATGCGCAAGTTCTTCATCTTGGCACGGCGGTTTTTGCTGTTCGTGAGCCCCGCCCCCTTCAGGGCGTCCGCAATGATGCCTCGCGGGGTGTAGGCGCTGTTAGCGAAGTCCCTGGAGAAGCCGTTCACCACGCAGTTGCCGTGCGAGCTGGCGTTCCTCAGCGCCTTCACGCTCTTGAGGACGTAGTGCTCCTTCTCCATGCCCCTGTCATCCCAGCGCCTCGCACAGAAGAGGTAGAGGTCGTTCAGGCGACCGAACTCGATGACCTCAGTGAACGCCCACAGCGGGTAGTCGTCGGCATAGTGGGCGATGAGGTCGCCCGTGTAGGTGTCACGCAAGTCCCCCTCGGTCGCGCGTCTGCGCAGCGAGCCCAGGAGACGTCTGCGCTTTTCGGAGCCAAGGCCGTCGAGGTAGTCGCGGATCACGGCGTAGCCGTCCTCGCCCTCCTCCTCGGAGCGACGCTTGAGCTTCATGCCGGCAAAGTGCTCGATGTCGTCGGAGATCGCCCGGAACGTCGCGCGGAAGCGCCTGTCTATGGCCGACAAGTCCATGAGGTAGGCGAAGTCCAGGTTCACGTACTCGCCCTTGTGCTCGCCCTCGACCTGCCTGGGGTAGAGCTTGCGGTACGAGGCCGTGCGCAGGTAGTTGTTTGCGTAGCGGAGGAAGTCGGCGGCGTCCTCCTCGGAGACATGGGCGTAGGTGACGCCGTCGGCCTTGAGTTTGGCTATGAGTTCCTCTGGGGAGCGCGACGGCTTGTGGGGCGCCTTAGGCTCCTCTTCTGCCGTCTGCGTCGCCTTTTCCATTCGGTTCCTCCGAGCGCTCGCTATATCATGGCTCCTATTGTACCGCGACTGCAAGGGGATTTGACGCCGGATGGCGCGCAAAGAATAGAAGCGGCGGGCTCGCTCGCTTCGCTTGAATTGCAATCTCATCCGAACACTTTGTGTTTTCTCCCGCACTCACCCGAACATGTTCGGACGAGCCCGGCCAGCTCCTTTCCCGAGAGGCCCCCGGAGGGGGCCCGAGGGAAAGGAGAACCGAGAATGGAAGAGAAAGGGAGCAGGCCCTGCTTCAGGCTGGGGAGGGCCGAGAGGGTGGCCATCGAGCGCGGGCTCGACGGGCGCGAGAGCGGGAGGTCGATCGCGCGCTCGCTCGGGCGCTCGAACGCCACGGTGTCCGACGAGGTCAGGCGCAACCGCACGGTCGCCAGGGGGCCGGGCAAGGGAGGGCGCGCCGAAGGCGCCCCGGAGGACGCGTGCCCCAAGCTCCTGAGGTGGCCGTGGGTGTGCAACGGGTGCCGCTGCCGGAGGCGCCGCTGCACCCGCAAGTGGAGGTGCGAGTACTCCGCGGCGCGCGCCCAGGCCCTCGCCGACGGGCTGCTCTCGGAGGCGCGCCGGGGCGCGAGCGCGCGCGAGGCCGACTTCGAGGCGATGATGGCGGCAGCGCGCCCCGACGTGGCCCGCGGGCTCTCGCCGACCCAGATAGTCGAGGCGAGGAAGGGCCAGTTCGAGGTGTCGGCCTCCACCCTCTACCGCTGGATAGAACGGGGCTACGCGGGCATGTCGAACATGGACCTCAGGCGCAAGGTCGGCTACAAGCCCAGGAGGGCGGCCTCGCCCGCCGAGCCGACCCCGCACGGTCCCGAACGCTCCTTCGCGGCGTTTCTCGCCCTGCCGGCCGACAGGCGGGGCTCGGCCTGCGAGATGGACTGCGTGATCGGGAGGGCGCGCGGCGGCCGCCGCGCCCGGCTCGTTGGAGCGGGCCGTCGGCAAAGAGGCGCCCGCCCGCCTGCTCGGCCCCATCCTCGCCGACAACGGGTCCGAGTTCTCCGACTTCGCGTCGATCGAGGGGCCGGCCCTGCCGGGCGAGGCGGCCCGGTGCGAAGCGTGCTGCTGCGACGTGCGCCAGTCCCGGCAGAAGGCGGGCTGCGCGCGCAACCACGTCGAGCCGAGGAAGCTTCTGCCCAAGGGGCGGGGCATCTCCTTCGACATGCCGGACGGACGCGACTGCGCCGAGCCCATGAGCCAGCCCAACTCCGAGCCGAGGCCCTCGCTTTTGGGGATGAGCCCAATCACGATGCTGAAAGCCGCCATGCCCCGCGAGGCTGAGGAGCTCATGGACGCCCCGGGGATGAGGGAGGCGCCCTACGACGAGCCCGGCCCGACCCCGCGGGCTCTGAACGCCGCGCGCGCCGAGAGGGGGCCGCCGCCCCTCTGCTAGGGGCCCGAGGACGACAACCGGACAGGCCCCCCGCGACCCGTTCGGACGAGCCCGGGGGCGGCTCGGGCGGGCACGGCAGAGCCGTGCTTCCAGGCCCATCCGAACGCCCCGAGGAAGGGCCGCCTCCCCGCGAAGCCGCAGGCCGCCCATCGTCCTCCCCAGCCTCGAGCCGTTCGGCTAACTGGGAAAACGGCCGTCTAGGCTATGGTGTTCGGATGGCTTTGCGATTCAACCGCTCGCTTGCTTTTACCGATTCTCTATTGACACAGCGCTGCGGCAGGTTGCAAAGCGGCAGACAGTGATACGGTCCCGTGGACTCCAAGTGAGGCGGGGACTGGGAAGGTCGCTATCCTGCGAAGGTTAGCGACCTTCTGATTTTTGGAAGAGGGAATCAACGGCCAAAGAATCCAAAACCATCGACGATCCGATCTCTCTTATGCCCGCCGGGATCCTCGCCCAGCCGAAGGGTGTATAATCACGGCTATGGAACAGATGTCGCGACAGAAAAAAGCTCGGTTTGAGGATTTTCGGCCTTACGAGCTCCCCCGCTCCCTCGACGCCCTGCGCGGGCGCCGGAGCGGCATGGTGACGCTGCCCGTCACCGTATTCTGGCAGACTGGAGAGAAGGCCTTCGACCTCTCCAAACGCTGCGATGTCGTCACCATGTACGAGGCCGTCGTCGCCGAGGCGACCTCTGCCGACCAGGAGCGGTACCTCAACAAAGGCCTGCTCATCGAGATCTGGCCCGACCTAGCGCTGCCCATCAAGGCGGCGAGGCAATGGGAGGAACGCTTCCCCGAACTTACGGGAAATCCGAGGGCTTCATGGAAGATAAGCGCCTAGAGCGTCAGAAAGAGCTTTCGAGTATCGCCCTGTCGATACTCGGCGGCAGCGGCTATGTCCTCGCGGGTTCCGGCGCAATCAGGGAGCATGGCTTGACCAGCCGCCCCACCGAGGACATAGACCTTTTCGGCTCATACGAGGAGCAGGAGGGATTTCCCGACGCCGCAGATAGGCTCATCGACGGCCTGAAGGATGCCGGCTACGGCATCGAGGTCTACCGGCGAACCGACCGTTTCATGACGCTGGCCGCAACGAAGAACGGGCTTTCGCAGCAGGTCGATATGGGCATCGACTATCGCGAGTACCCTCCCAAGCTGCTCTCCGTCGGCTTCGTGCTGGACGTGAGGGACGCGGTGGCGAACAAGGTCTGCGCGGTTTTCAGCAGGGGCTATCCGCGCGACTACATCGACCTCGATTCCATACGCCGCAACTCCGGCTTCGCGGACGACGAGCTTATCGACCTCGCCATGAACGCGGACCCCGGATTCACCGAGGGGCTTTTCGCCCAAGCCCTTCTGCGAGTATCGACGTTGGAGCTCGGCCAGGTCGAACGCTACGGCGTCACGGTGGAAAGCCTTGATTCCATGAAGCGGGATTTGCGTTCATGGGCGAGCGAGCTGCTTGCCCCCGATATTCAGGTGGAGCTTGCCCGCGATGTCGCCTCGGAAACGCAAGGCGAAGAGCCTTTTCACCGGCAGGGCGTCAAGCGCTAGGCTCGCTCGCGTAGCACGTCTGCGCTTGCCTCGCCGTTCTTTTCGCGCCCGCCAGCCCCGACGTCCATCCTCGACACCGTGCCCGACACAGGAGGATCCCACGATCCCGCCTACAAGGTGGAGAAGCCCCCGTTCGAACTGAAGGCGGTCTATGCCGGCCATTGCGGACGCAATGGGAATCGAATCTGTCGAATCTTCTCCCGCCTTTTTGATCTCGATGGTGCGAATGAATCCTGCCCATTCGTAGGTGTCTTGAAAGAGGTGCTTGTGGATGGTCGTCAGATCGTTCAAGATCCCCGCGGGCTTAAGAGGAAGCAGGGAGAGAAACTCACTTGCACGAGCGGAAACCAAGTCTCCTTCGGCATCGTGCAGCTCTTAGCACGACGAAGCTCCGACAGGATTTCCCAGGATGTCCGTTTTAGGATCGATGCACGGATCAACGAATACCTTAGGCACGCGGTGCCAGCCCCTTGACGTCTTAGGGCTTCCAACGGCGCTTGGTACGCCTCATGAGCTCCTCGACCGAGATGTCGCCGTCCACGTACTCGTCCGCATCTTTGCGAAACTCGGCGGAAACGCACGATCCCTCCATTTCTCCGGAATGCATGGCCTCCTCAATCACCCGTTTGCGGTTCACGCCCGCCACCTTTGAGTGCTCCTGGCCTTTCATTTTATTGCAGGCGATTGCGGAGCGGAGACCTTCGCAGTGGGTTCCCTATCACGCATCGCGCAGCTCTTTACGAACCTGGGCGAGAGGGGTGAGGCGGCCAGCTTCGGCATCTTCGTGTCCGCGCATGGTCCCGCAATATGCGCGCATCTCACGGACGAACGCCCTTTGCCGGAGATCCATCCCGACATCAAGCCTCTCTACACCCATCACGACGAGGCTCGCTTCCCCGTTGCAAGTTACGAAGACGGGTTCCCGCGTGTCGGGGCAAAGGTCGTGCATCCCCGACATGTCGCGCCGAGGATCCGACGACGATCTGACGATGGACATGGCTCCTCCTTCCGAGCGCTTGCCCTCATCCTATCAGTTTTTTAGGAACGGTTCTGAAAACATTGCCAAACAACGGAAGCGGTCGATTTTGCCGATTCTCCATTGACGCAATGCTACCGCAGGTTGCAAAGCGGCAGACAGTGATACGGCCCCGTGGACTCCAAGTGAGGCGGGGACTGGGAAGGTCGCTATCCTGCGAAGGTGAGCGGCCTTCTGATTTTTGAAAGTGGGAATCCATGACCAAAAAATTGGCCATCCTTATTCAGCGCGGCAAATGACGAGCTGGTTTTGAATACAAATGTACGATGAAGCATCTTCTGCTTTCACTATGCGGCATGATAAATAGCATGAATACGTACCATTAGAAGGAACGCACGATGAGAACGGTAGATGCGATCAAAGTGATGAGCGGTTGGGACAGGCAAGGCATGTACCTGTTCGACACGAACGCGCTCGCACTTATTCTCAGAGAAACCGGCGACAAATTGCGGGCGACCATCAAAAGTCTCATGGTGGACGGGATCATCCGGAGGGTTGCCCGCGGCCTGTACGTCTATCTGCTGAGCCGTGATGTCGGCGCGAACACGATCTACGACATCGCACTCAAATTGCGGCAGGGCAGATACGTCTGCGAGAGTTTTGAATCAGCTGGGGCGCAGTGGGGTTTCATCTCTCAGATCCCCATCGACAGAGTTACCGTCGCGACGACCGGGCGTAGCGGCGAGTTCTGCACCCCCTACGGCGTCATCGAGTTCACGCACGTCAACCGCCCCGCCTTGGAGATCGTGGAGGGCATTGTGGACAGGAAGCCCTACAACCCTTTGCCTATCGCTTCTGAAAAACTTGCGCTGGACGACATGCTCGCGGCGAAAGGCAGATGCGTGGAACTGATCGATTGGGAGATGGTCGAAGATGGCGCGCGATGATTTCAGGGCGCTTGCCGCGCGCGGCAAGGTTGCGAGGAGACACGGACAACGCTCCCGTCACAGAAAAGGAGATCGTCCACTACGAAGGGCGATCGGCTCGCAGCGCTTTTTGGAGACAATCGGGAACGACGTGGCTGCTTTGTACGCGAAAGTCGCGAGGCAGCTAGGCTGCGCTTTGGACAGCAGTAGCAGCGAAGCCGCACATTTGGAAGCGAACCCCCTCTCCTGAAGCCGTCGCGAAGACTGCGAGGGAGGCTGCGACACGAGGCGCGGCAAACGGCCGAGAGACGTTGTCCAAGCAGCAAACGACAAAGCAGCTTTAATGCGAGCGCGTAATATATGGTGGCGCGCGCTCGACGAGGCCGCAAAGCAACTTTATCTGAAAAGCTCCTTAAACACGATGGCAATCCGCACGTAGCGATATCGCGCTCGCTTTCGGAAGAGGTGGAGTTCAAGGAACAAAGCCCCTCCCCCGGAGGAAGGCCGCGCACCCGAAAAGCCCGCGCCCTCGAAGCGGACGGCCGCCCGTCATTCCCCGAGCAGCTCGAAGCCGTAGACGTCGTGGTTCTGCGTCGTATGGAACACGCGCCACACCGTGAGCGTTTCGTCCGTGAAAGAGTAGTAGACCCAGTAGCGCTTCACGAGGATGCGGCGATACTCCCTTCCCAGCTCATCGTCTGACAGAACCCTTCCCGAAAAGGGGTTGTCGGCGATGCGGTCGATGGCGGCGTATAGCTCTTCGGCGGTTCGGCGCGCAGCCTGCGGCATCTTCAGCACATAGGCGAGGTAGACGACGATGCCTTCGATGTCGACAGCCGCGCGAGGCCGGAACTCAACGGAGCGCATGCGCGCGCTCAGCTGCTTCGATGATGGCGTCGACTCGGCGTTTCACCTGGTCGTAAGGAACCGCTTCGGAAACGTAGCGCGCCTCTATCTCGGCTTCGCGCAGCTTTCGCACGGCGCGCTCGCGCACAAGGCGCTCCTCGTATGCCCCGCTGTCCATGATCACCAGCGAGGGAACGCCGTTCTTCGTCATCACGACAGGCTCCCCCGTCTCCCGCGCCACGGTCTCTATCTCCGGAAGCTTCGTGCGCAAATCGCTGATGGGCCTGATGGATGGTAAAGCCGCCGCATACGACATGGACGCTCCCTTCTTTGCACTTATCTTGCCTTTACATATAGCAAAATAAAGGCAACGACGCAAGAGAGAGGATGCCGACCGTCAAAAAAACAGGGGCCGCACCCGCGCGGCCCCCTCTCGCAGTCTATGCGCGCAGCGGCTACTTGCGCTGCCCCTGCTTGTCGTTGAGCAGGCGGTTCAAGGCGTTGAGGTAGGCCTTCGTGGACGACACGACGATGTCGCCGTCGGCGCCGCGGCCCGTGTACACCTCTCCGCTCGGATCGGTCACGCGGATGGTGACCTCGCCGAGCGCGTCGATGCCGCGCGTGACGGACTGCACCGAGAACTCGGTGAGGTCGTTGTCCACCTGCACGATCTTGTTCACGGCTTTGCACATGGCGTCGACCGGGCCCGTGCCCCACTCGCAGGCGGTGACCACCTGGTCGGCCTGGTTGCGCAGCGTGACGGTTGCCGTCGGCGTGAGCGGGAACCCGCAGCTGATCTGCACGCCCTCAAGCGTGTACAGCGCGCTTTCGTTGCGGTCGCGCTCGTTCACGAGGCTCTCCAGATCCTCGTCGTACACTTCCTTCTTCTTGTCGGCCAGGTTGAGGAACGCCTCGTACACCTCGTCGAGCGCCTCGCCCTCAAGCTCGTAGCCCAGCTCCTCCAAACGGTGCCTCAAAGCCGCGTGGCCCGAGCGCGCCGTGAGCACGATCTGGCTCGTGCCCGCGCCCACCTCGGCCGGGTCGATGATCTCGTAGGTGTCGCGCTTCTTGAGCACGCCGTCCTGATGGATGCCGGAGGAGTGCGCAAAGGCGTTCGCGCCCACGATGGCCTTGTTGGCCTGCACGTTCATGCCCGTGATGGACGACACGAGGCGGCTCGCCTTGATGAACTCGCGCGTGTTGACGTCGGTTGCGGCATCCAGCTCTTCGCCGTGCATGCGGATGCCCATGACCACTTCCTCCATGGCCGTGTTGCCCGCGCGCTCGCCCAGGCCGTTGATGGTGCATTCCACCTGCGTGGCGCCGTTTTTCACGCCGGCCAGCGACAGCGCCGTGGCCATGCCGAGGTCGTTGTGGCAGTGCACCGACACCGTGACGTTCTCGATGCCGTCCACATGGTCCATGAGGTACTTGATGCGCGCCCCAAACTCCTCGGGCAGCGAATAGCCCGTCGTATCGGGGATGTTCACCACAGTGGCGCCCGCCTTGACGACGGCCTCGATGACACGCGCAAGGAAGGCGTAGTCGGAGCGCCCCGCATCCTCGGCGTAGAACTGCACGTCCTCGACGAAGTTGCGCGCGTACTTGACGCACTTCACCGCGCGCTCGACGCACTCGTCCTCGGTGATGCGCAGCTTGTCGCGCATATGGCTCGGGCTCACGCCGATGCCCGTGTGGATGCGGGGGCGCTTGGCGTACTTGAGCGCGTCGGCCGCCGCGTCGATGTCCTTCTCCACCGCGCGCGTGAGGCCGCACACTGTGGCCGCGTCGCCCGCCAGATCGGCGATGCGGCGAACGGACTCGAAGTCGCCGGGGCTCGAGATGGGAAAGCCCGCCTCGATGACGTCCACGTTCAAACGCAGAAGCTGGCGCGCGACGACGAGCTTCTCCTCCGTGTTCATGGAGGCGCCCGGCGACTGCTCGCCGTCGCGCAGCGTGGTGTCGAAGATGTTGATCTTGCGCGTCATAATCGTGCGTCCTTTCGTTTCGTTGCCCGTCCGCACCCTTCGCGGATCGCGGACGGGGGTATGGCGATCGAGCCGACCGTCAAATCCGCGCCTCCGAGCCCGCCCGGTCGGCGAAACGGCGAAGGCGTCCGCGTGGCACAAGCCGCCCGCCGCCTGCAAAAGCGGCGGGACGGCAAGGCGTCACAGCCTCACGTGCCAGAGGCTCTTCAGGTCGGCGAGGCCCGCGCGCAGCTTCGCGAGCACCGCTTCGGTCACCTCGCCCTCCACGTTCACGTAGGCGAGCGCGCGCCCGTCCTCGGGAGAAGCGGATATCTGCATCGTCGTGATGTTGATGCCCTCCTCGCCGAGGATGGTGCCGATCACGCCGATCCTGCCCGGAGCGTCGACGTACTCGAACACGAGCGACTGCCCGGCCGGCGCGATGTCGAGCTTGTACCCCAGAAGCGACACGAGCCGCGCGGCTTGGGACTCCCCCGCCAGCGTGCACGCCACCTCCGTGCCGTCGGCCACGATGGATACCCGCGAGGCATAGCCGCCGGCGTCGGGCACCGAGGCCGTCTCCACCTTGATGCCGTGGCGCTTCGCCACCGCCTTGGCGTTCACCGGGGTGACCGTGGCGGTGTTCTTGTACGACAAGAGCCCCTTGAGCGTGCCTGCCACGAGGATGGACGGATCCGCGCCGGCCAGCTCGCCGCCGGCGCAAAGCTTCAAGAACTGCGGGATCTCGCCGTGTATCTGCGCGAGCATGCTGCCCATCATCTGGCAAGCGGGCACGTAGGGCCCCACCGCGTCCATGACCTCGGGTGGGACGGGCGCCATGTTGAGCGCCGTGGGGACGATGGAACCCTCCAGGCCCGCCGCCACGTACTCGGCGATCTGCACGCCGGCGCGCTCCTGCGCCTCTCTCGTGCTCGCCCCCAGATGCGGCGTGAGCACGGCGTTGTCGAACTCGTGCAAAGGGCTTTCCCGGCACGGCTCGGCCTCGAACACGTCGATGCCCACCGCGCCGATCTTCCCCGCGGCCAAGAAGTCGGCAAGCGACTTCTCCTCGAAGATGCCGCCGCGCGCCGTGTTGACGAGGACGACGCCGTCCTTCATGCGGGCGTACTGGTCCGGCCCGAACATGCCGATCGTCTCCTTCGTCTTGGGAAGGTGGACCGTGATGAAGTCGGCGAGCGGCACAACGGCGTCCACGTCGTCGAAAAGCGCGACGCCCAGCTGCTCGGCGCGCTCGGGGCTGCAGTACGGGTCGTAGCCCACGAGCCTCATGCCGAACGCCCGCGCGCGCTCGGCCACGAGCCCGCCCACGCGGCCCAGACCGAAGATGGCGAGCGTCTTCTCGTACAGCTCGACGCCCGTGAAGCGGCCTCGCTCCCACTCGTGGGCGTGCACGACGGCGTTGGCCTGGGCGACGTTGCGCGCGCAGGCCAGCATGAGCGCCATGGTGTGCTCGGCGGCGCTCACGATGTTGGAGGTGGGCGCGTTGCACACGATGACGCCGCGCTCGGTGGCGGCCTCCACGTCCACGTTGTCCACGCCCACGCCCGCGCGCCCGATGACGCGCAGGCGCCCGCCCGCCTCGATGACCTCGCGCGTCACCTTCGTGGCCGAGCGCACGATGAGCCCGTCGTAGGCGGGGATGGCCGCGACAAGCTCCTCGGGCGGCATCTTCAGCCTGACGTCGGCCTCGATCCCCCTGTCGCGCAGCATGGAAAGGCCCGCCTCAGCCAGCTTCTCGGTAACCAGCACCTTCTTCGTCATAACGGAAACCACCTTCGAGCATCGCGTTGCCGGATTCGGATCGCGCCTCCCGATGAAAAGCGCGAGCGCTCGGCAGGAGGCGACGTGTCCATGATAGTGCGAATTCCCCCGGACGCGCGGCGCCGCTCGGCGAAAATCGCAGAAAACCGCCCTGCGAGGCGTGCGGCGCGGCCCTTCGCGCCGCACGCGGAAACCGCGTCGGCGCGCCTACTCGTCGCCGCGCTTGATCCAGCTGAACATGCCGCGGATCTTCTCGCCCGTCTTCTCGATCTCGTGCTCGTTGACGGCCGCGCGCTGCTCGAGCAGCCATTGGTGGCCGTTCTCGCAGTCGGCCATGAACTCGCGCGCGAACTCGCCGTTCTGGATGCGCGCGAGGATCTCGCGCATCGCCTTGCGCGACTCCTCGTTGATGACCTTCGGGCCCGCGTAGTACTCGCCGTACTCGGCCGTGTTGGAGATGGAGTAGTTCATGAAGTGGATGCCGCTCTCGTACATGAGGTCGACGATCATCTTCATCTCGTGGTACACCTCGAAGTACGCCAGCTCCGGCGGGTATCCCGCCTCGGTGAGCGTCTCGAAGCCCGCCTTGATCATCTCCACGAGGCCGCCGCACAAAACCGCCTGCTCGCCGAACAGGTCTTCTTCCGTCTCCTCCTTGAACGTGGCCTTGATGATGCCCGAGCGGGCGCCGCCCACGCCCCAGCAGTACGACAGCACCACGTCCCACGCGTCGCCGGTGGCATCCTGCGCCACGCAGGCCAGATCGGGCACGCCCGAGCCCTCCGTGAACTGGCGGCGCACGATGTGGCCGGGGCCCTTCGGCGCGCACATGACGACGTTCACGTCCTCAGGCGGCACGATGTAGCCGTAATGGATGTTGAAGCCGTGGGCGAACGCGAGCGTGTCGCCCGCCTTGAGATGCGCCTCGATGTGGTCCTTGTACACTTGCGCCTGCAGCTCGTCGGGCACGAGGATCATGATGAGGTCGGCCTCCTCGGCGGCCTCGTCCATCGTGCAGACCTTCAGGCCCGCCTCCTCGGCCGCGGCCCACGACGACGAACCCTCGCGCAGGCCCACGCGCACGTCGCAGCCGGAGTCCATGAGGTTGAGGGCGTGGGCGTGGCCCTGGCTCCCGTATCCGATGACGGCGATCTTGCGTCCCTGGATGATCTGCGGATCGACGTCCTGCTCGTAGTAGATGGTGACAGCCATGTTCTCTCTTCCTTTCTTGTTGGCTGCGGTTACCTTTCTTGCCCCGCCGCTTTGGCAAGCGGCGACGAGGCCGGCGTTGCGGGGCGCCTCGGCGCTCCTCGCCGGCCCTGCCGGACCGGGGGCGCTCACGCGTCCTTGCTGTTGCGCGACATCGCGATCTTTCCCGTGCGCGTGATCTCCTTGATGCCGTAGGCGCGGAAGAGGTCCTCCATGCCCTTGAGCTTGCTCTCGTCGCCGGTGGCCTCGATGGTGAGCGAGCTTCTGCCCACGTCGACGATCTTCGCGCGGAACACGTTCGCGATCTCGATGATCTCGCCCCGGCGGTCGGGAGGCGCGTTCACCTTGAACAGCACCAGCTCGCGCTCGATGGCCCCCTCGTCGGTGAGGTCGGTGATCTTGTGCACGCTGATCAGCTTGTGCAGCTGCTTGGTGATCTGCTCGTAGGCCACCTCGTCGGCCTTCACGATGGCCGTGACGCGCGACATGGTGGCGTCCTCGGTGGGGCCCACGGACAGCGATTCGATGTTGAATCCGCGCCGCGAGATGAGGCCCGTCACGCGCGACAGCACGCCGGGCTTGTTCTCCACCAAGACGGACAGGATGTGCCTCATCGGTCCTCCCCCTTCCCGTCGTGCTCGTCGGACGCGTCGGGCACGCCCTCACGCACGGCCCCCACGGCCGCGTCGATGGCCCCGATCACGTCGTCGAGCGCGCGCCCCGGCGCCACCATGGGGTACACGTTCTGCTCGCGGGAGACTGCCACGTCGAGCAGGTAGGGGCCGTCGCTTTCCAGCATGCGCGCAAGCGCCGCGTCCACCTCGTCGGGCCGCTCCACGCGCTCGGCCCGCCAGCCGTACGCCTCGGCCAGCTTCACGAAATCCGGGCACGCGTCCAGAAGCGTGGAGGAGTAGCGCTCGTCGTAGAACAGCTTCTGCCATTGGTGCACCATGCCGAGGCACCGGTTGTCCAAGACGAGCACCTTCACCGGCACCCGATGGACGGACGCCGTGGCCATCTCCTGGCTGTTCATCTGCAAAGATCCGTCGCCAGCCACGCACACCACCGTCTTGTCGGGACACCCGAAGGCGGCTCCGATGGCGGCCGGGAACCCGAACCCCATCGTGCCCAGGCCGCCGGAGGACAGAAAGCTGCGCGGCACCTCGCGCGCGATGTGCTGCGCGGCCCACATCTGATGCTGGCCCACCTCGGTCACGACGATGCTCTTCTCGGGATCGAGCGCGTCGGAAAGCCTTTCCATGACCACCTCCGGCACGATCTCGCCGGGGTTGTCGCCCACGTTGGGATGGTAGAACGGATGGCGCTCGCGCCATTCGGCGATCCGGGCCAACCATTCCTCCGTGGCAGGGCGGGCGCCCTCCTTGGAAAGCTGGGCGACGACGCCTTCGAGCACGCCCTTGAGGTCGCCCACGATGGGCACCTGCACCTCGCGCACCTTGCCGATCTCGGCCGGGTCGATGTCGATGTGGATGACGTCGGCGTGCGGCGCGAACTCGTCGAGCTTGCCCGTCACGCGGTCGGAAAAACGCGCCCCCGCCGCGATGATGAGGTCGCTTTCGGTCATGGCGAGGTTCGCGTACTTCGAGCCGTGCATGCCCACGGGGCCCAAGTTGAGCGGATGCGACGCGGGAAACGCCCCTTTTCCCATGAGCGTGGTGACCACGGGTATCCGCATGGCCTCGGACAGCTCCACAAGCTCTTGGGACGCGCCCGAGGACACCGCGCCGCCGCCCACGTACAGGACGGGGCGCTTCGCCTGCCCGATGCGGGCAACCGCTTGCTTGACCTGCTTCGCGTTGCCGCGGTAGGTGGGCTTGTACGAGGGCAGGCTGACCTCGTCGGGATACTCGAACACGAGCCGCTCGCTGGCCACGTCGCTCGGCACGTCGATGAGCACGGGGCCGGGGCGGCCCGTCTTGGCGATGTGGAACGCCTCGCGAAACGTGCCCGCGAGTTCGTCGGCTGACTGCAAAAGGTAGCTGTGCTTGACGACGGGCATCGTGATGCCCACGATGTCGGACTCCTGGAACGAGTCCGTCCCGATGACGCCGCGCGGCACCTGGCCCGTGATCACCACGAGCGGGATCGAGTCCATGTAGGCCGTCGCGATGCCGGTGACCGTGTTCGTGGCGCCCGGTCCGCTCGTCACGATGGCCACGCCCACGTCCCCCGTGGCGCGCGCGTAGCCGTCGGCCTCGTGCACCGCCCCCTGCTCGTGGCGCGCGAGCACGTGGGTGATCTGGTCGGAGTCGTACAGCGCGTCGTAGATCTTGATGGCCTGGCCGCCCGGGTATCCGAAGACGAGCCGGACGCCCTCGGCCTCGAGCGACGCCACCACGGCCTGCGCGCCCGTCATCTCGAGGCCCTGCTTCGCCGTGCGGCTCCCGAGGCCGCGCGGCGCGCCCTTGGCGGCGGCCGTCGCGGGCCGGGGCCGTTCGTTCGCTGGCTTCGTCATGACACGTACGCCCCCTCGTCGGCCGACGAGACGAGCTTGGCGTACTTCGCCAGCACGCCGTGGTCGTGCTTCTGCGCCGGCGGCTGCCACGCCGCGCGTCGGCGCGCGAGCTCGTCGTCATCCACCTGCAGCGTGAGCGCCCCTCCCTCGATATCGACGGTGATGAGGTCCCCTTCCTCGATGAGCGCGATGGGGCCGCCCGCCGCGGCCTCGGGGCTCACGTGCCCCACGGCCGGCCCCTTCGTCGCGCCCGAGAAGCGCCCGTCGGTGATGAGCGCCACGGACGTGGACAGGCCCATCCCGCAGATGGCCGAGGTGGGCGTGAGCATCTCGCGCATGCCCGGGCCGCCCTTCGGGCCCTCGTAGCGGATGACCACCACATCGCCGGCCACGATCCGTCCGGCGTTGATGGCCGCGCACGCTTCCTCCTCGCTCTCGAACACGCGCGCAGGGCCGGTGTGCTTAAGCATGGAGGGATCCACGGCGCTCTTCTTCACGATGGCCCCGTTGGGCGCGATGTTGCCGTGCAAGACGCGCAAGGCGCCCACCGGGGAGAACGGGTTGTCGTGCGCGCGGCACACCTCGCCGTCGGCCGGACGGGCGCAGTCGCGCAGATACTCGTCGAGCGGCCCCATGCAGGTGAGCGCGCTGCGGTCGAGCAGCCCCAGCTCGGCCAGCTCGTGCATCACCACCGGCACGCCGCCCACCTCGTACAGGTCGGAAAGCGGGCGCGGGCCCGAGGGGGCCAGCTTCACGAGGTGCGGCGTGCGCGCGCTCGCGGCGTCCCAGTCATCCATCGTGATGGGATGCCCCGCCTCGCGCGCGATGGCCGTGAGGTGCAGCACCGTGTTCGTGGAGCCGCCGAAGGCCATGTCGCACTCCATGGCGTTGTGGATGGCCGCCGCGCTCACGATGTCGCGGGCGCGCACGCCCTTCTCCAGAAGCTCCATGACCTTCATGCCCGCGCGCTTCGCGAGGCGGATGCGCTCGGAGTACACGGCGGGGACGGTGCCGTTGCCGGGAAGCGCGATGCCGAGGGCCTCGCACAAACAGTTCATCGAGTTCGCCGTGAAAAGCCCCGAGCAGCTGCCGCAGGTGGGGCACGCGTGGTCCTCGTGGTACTTCAGCTCGTCCTCGGTCATCGTGCCCGCCTGCACCCGGCCCGCGCCGTCGAAGAGCGTGTTGAGGTCGGTGGAGGGGCCGCGACCGCCCGGACGGGTGCCGGCGAGCATCGGGCCGCCCGAGACGAACACCGTGGGGATGTTCACGCGCAGCGCGCCCAAGAGCATCCCCGGCACCACCTTGTCGCAGTTGGGGATGCACACCATCGCGTCGAAGGCGTGGCCCTGCACGGCGCATTCCACGCTGTCGGCGATGACCTCGCGCGACACGAGCGAGTAGTGCATGCCGTCGTGGTTCATGGCGATGCCGTCGCACACGCCGATGGTGGATATCTCGAAGGGCACGCCGCCGGCCAGGTAGATGCCGGCCTTCACGGCCTCGGCGATCTTGTCGAGGTTGTTGTGGCCGGGGATGATGTCGTTGCGCGAGTTCATCACCGCGATGAGCGGGCGCTCCAACTCCTCGTCGGTGACCCCGTCGGCCTTGAGCAGGCTGCGGTGGGGGGCGCGCGCCGTGCCGCATCGCACGGCATCGCTTCTCAGCTGCATGCGTCCGATCCTTTCTCCCGATGCCGCGCCCTGCCGGCCGCGGCGTTTCCGCCCATAAAAAAAATCCCGCTGCAGGCAGGCTGCACCAGGACCTCAGAAGGAAGGAGGACGCGCCGCCGACGCACGCGCGCCGCGGCTGCTCTCGATCGGACCGATAACGGAGTCGCCGGTTCAGCCTACTTGCCCCGCGCGCCGTCGGAGATCGTCCGAGTGCGTCGCGCAACGTTCGCGCCGAACTGCTCGGAGGTGGCGTTCAGGCCGCCCACCGCCGGCTCGCAGCAACCGCCGGCTCTCTGGAGATGGGTTCGTCCCTACTGTCCTCGTCAACGCATTTCGCCTATGAACTTGTCGAGCGGAAGTATACCCCCGCGCCCATCCTTTCCCGCGCGCGCCGCGCGCGCCCTTCACAAAAGCCACAAACCGCATCGCGCCCCAAGCTCACCTTGGCGCGCACGAAGCGCCCTCGCGCCCTGGCGCGCTCGAAACGGCCTCGCACCTGACACCCTCTCCCGGACGTCCCCTTCGGGCGAAAGCCCATCGGGTCGCCGAGCCCGAGAGGCCGCGCGGAAGCAGCCGGGCGACGGCGATTCGGGAGCGGGGCGGGTTTCGCGCCCGAAAGCGCCCCGTGCGCGAAAAGGAGGGATCGCCGCCGCCTCCGCGCCGGCGCGCGAAGGCGCGCGCCCCTCCGTCCATCGTCGCGCGCGGCAAGTCCCGTCCGCTTCCCGATGCGGGCCTTCGCCCTCGCAACGTGTCGGACGGCTGACCGATCGGCCAAGGCAGGGAAACGGCTGGCCGAACGCGTGCAGGGCGAGCGTGCCCGCGTCGTACACTCGCCTTCCACCACGGGGCCCCGCGCAGGGGCCCCTCCCGTCTGGAACCGAGAAAGGAGGCATCCGCATGGCGTACCGGGCGATCCCCTACCTCGTCACCCGCAGCGCGAAACGCGAGGCGCGCACCGATCCGTACGCGACCGAGCGGAGAAGCCTCCCCAACCGCACCCACGGCATCTCCTACGCCTCGTCCCCGTGCCGCTCCGCACGCATCAGGACCTACACCCCCTCCGAGGCCGTCCGTCCCGCAAGCGCCTCTGCGCAAAGCGCGCTGCCCGAGGCCGTCGACCTCAAACGCGTGCTCGCCGCCGTGCTCGTCATGCTGCTCGTCTTCATCCTGTCGGCGTTTCTGGGCATATACGCGGCCCGCGCCGCGAGCAGCCTCCTCGGCGACGAGGCGGGCGCGTTCGCAAACCCCTTCGGCGCAGACAACGAGACGCGCGCCGAAAGCCTGAGCGCGCCGCAGTCGACCTGGGAGGAGGGCAACGTTCCCGAGCTTTACCAAGACGACCCCCAGTGGGCCGACCGGCCTTACGGATCGAGCACCATCGGAGCGGCGGGCGCGGCACCCGTGTGCCTGGCCATGGTGCGCGTGGCCGTGACCGGCGATGTCCAAACCGACCCCATCGACGTGGCGTCGTTCTCGCAGCGCAGCGGCTACGCCGACTCGCCCGACGCCACCGCCCTGCTCACCGGCGGAGCGGCAGAGCTCGGCCTCGCCGTGAGCGCCGTGGACGCGAGCGAGATGGCCCTGCGTCGCGAGATCGTGGCGGGGCGGCCCGTCATCGCCGTCGTGGGCGCGGGGGTGTTCGGCCCCTCGGCCACCTACGTGGTGCTCTCGGACATCGACGAGGGCGGGCGGCTCGTGATGAACGACCCGCTCAGCGACGAGCGCACCTCGCGCCGCTGGACCTTCGACGAGGTGCTCGGCCAAACGACCGCACTGTGGTCGTACGCGAGCGCCGGCTAGCGCATGCTCGCAAGGCCGTCCTGGCGGGCCACCTGCACGCGCGCCGAATGGCCCGCGCGCTCGACCACCTCGGCCAGCGCCTCCCCCGGAAGTCGATAGGTGTTGTTGTTCTGCGAGACGTGAAGGGCCGTCACCTGCTCGAGCGCGTCCGACAACAGCGCCTTCAGCTCCTCGGCCGCCTGCGCGTTCGACAGATGGCCCTGGTCGGACGCCACGCGGCGCTTGACCGAATAGGGATACGGGCCGTCCCAGAGCATCCGCTCGTCGTGGTTGCTCTCGAGCGCGAGCAGCCTCGCGCCGCGCAGGGCCTCGTGCGCCTCCCCCGTCACGACGCCCGTGTCGGTCATGAACCCGACGACGTCGCCCCCTTCTGCCTCGAACCGAAACCCGCACGACGACGCCGCGTCATGCGAGGTGCGGAAGACGTGCGCCTGCATGCCCGCGAGCGAGAGCGCGTCCCCCGCTCGTAGCTCGCGCATGTCGCACGTTCCTTCGAGCACGGCGATCTCCTTGCTGGCCGCGCGCACGGCGGCGTCGGCGTACACCGTCGGCTCGACGCCGAGCTTCGCAAGGCCGCGCATCACCACGCCGAGACCCTTCGTGTGGTCGGTGTGCTCGTGCGTCACGAGGACGGCCGCAAGCCGCGCCGGATCGAACCCCGCCTCCTCACAGCGCGCGAAGAAGTCGCGCTTGCAGATGCCGCAGTCCACGAGCACGCCCGCGCCCGTCGCCGCGTCCTCGACGACGGCCGCGTTGCCGCGGCTCCCGCTTGCCAGCACGTGCACCGCCAGCCGACGTTCCATGACAGCCCTCCCCGCCTTCTACAGCTGCTCGATCACGCCCACGACCAGGCGCGCGAAGTCGCCCTCGCGCGTCTTCGCCACGTCGAGCACCTCCGCACCCGTGGGGCTCGCCCCCTCGATGCCGCAGCCCATGTTCGACACGAGCGATATGCCGAGCACCCGCATGCCCACATGCCGCGCGGCGATGACCTCCTCGCACACGCTCATGGCCACCGTGTCGGCACCCCACGAGCGGAACATCCGGATCTCGGCCGGCGTCTCGAAGCTCGGGCCGAGCGCGCCGAGGTACACGCCCTCTTGCACGCGGATGCCGCCCTCGGCGGCCACGTCGTGGGCGATGGCGCGCAGCTCGGGGTCGAACGCGTCTTTCATGGAGAAGAAGCGGTCGGAGAGGTTCGCCGGATCGGGCGCGGCGACGGGGTTGCGCCCCGTGAAGTTGATCTGGTCGGCCATGATGCAGAAGTCGCCCACCTCGTAGTCCGGGTTGAGCGCGCCGGCCGCATTCGTGGTGATGAGCGTGCGCACGCCGAGGCGCTCCATGAGCCACACGGGATACGCCACCTCCTGCGCGTCGTTGCCCTCGTAGCCGTGCAGACGGCCCTGCATGGCCAGCACGCATTTGCCGCCGAGGGTGCCGCACACGAAGCGGCCCACATGCCCTTCGGCCGTGCTCGTCTTCATGCGGGGGACTTCGACGTAGGGGATGCGCGCCGCGTCCTCGATCTCGTCGGCGAGCGGGTTCAGGCCCGAGCCCAGCACGAGCCCGACCGTCGGCTTACGGCCCTCCAGCCGCCGGCGCAGCACGTAGGCCGACAGCGTGAGGTTGTCGTCGAGGATATTGCGTTCGAGCATGGCGCGTCCTTTCCCGATGGGCTTCCCGCCATTATAGCGGTCGCCGAACGATGCGGCGCAGTGTTCGGATGGCGAAAAATCGCCGAAGTCGGAAGATCTGCGGGGAGCGCGGCGTCTTACGAGACGGGCGGCGGTCGCTCAGCCGCGCAACGTCCCAGGTCACGAACATCTTGCCTTTGAAAACGGAGCGCACGACGGGATCCGGCTTTCCGACTTCGGCGATTTCTCGCCATGCGCGGCCCGATCCGCACCGCGCAGAGGGGCCGGCTCCCCTACGCGACCGGCTTGCGAACCGTGAGCACGCGGGGGCGGCCGGCGAGGTCGGGCACGACGCGCGCATCCTCGAAGCCGGCCGCGCGCGCGAGGGCCGCGGCTTCGTCGAGGCGCGTCTCGTGCAACTCGAAGGCCGCGCCGCCGCCCGGCTTGAGCGCGCGGGCGCACCACGGCAGCAAGCGGCGCAGCACGTCGAGGCCGTCCTCGCCTCCATCGAGCGCGAGCAAGGGCTCGAAGTCGGCCACCTCGCGCGGGATCTCGGAGAGCACGGAGGCGGGCACGTACGGCGGGTTCGACACGACGAGGTCGAGCCGGCCCATCGCGCTCGCGGGAACGCCCTGGCCCAAGTCGCACCGCACCACCCGCACGCGGTCGGACAGGCCGAGAGCGTCGACGTTCTCGCGCGCGAGCGCCACCGCCTCCGGCGCGATGTCGGTGGCGATGACGCGCGTGCGCGGATGCTCGTAGGCGATCGAGCACGCGATGCAGCCGGACCCCGTGCACAGGTCGGCCACGAACAGCGGCGCGGCAACGGACGCGGAATCGTCCGGGGAGACAGAGGAGGCGCGGGGGCCGGGGACGTCCGAAAACGCGGCAGACGGTTCGGCGGCGGGCCGATCGGCCTCGGCTGCGTCCTGCGCGGCGCGGGCCGCGAGCAGCTCCTCGGCTTCGGCTTCGGTCATGCGCGAGTCGAGCGCGCGCGGCCTGCCCACCGCGGGCAGAAGGGCGAGCGCCTCGCTCACCAGCACCTCGGTCTCGGGACGGGGGATGAGCACGCCGGCGCGCACCTTCACCGCGACATGGCGAAACGCCACCTCGCCGGTGATGTACTGCAAAGGCTCGCCCCTGCCCCGCCGCGACACGTAGTCGCGCAGCGTGTCGCGCTCCTTGAGCGACAGCGGCCGCTCCAGTCCGGTGTACAGCTCGATCCGGCGAAGCCCGCACGCCTCGCCGAGCAGCCATTCCGCCGACAGGCGCGGGTTCTCGTCGCCCTTGCGCCCAAGGTAGCCCACCGTCCAATCGAGGGCGGCCTTGACGGTCCAGATGTCGTGTTCAACCATGGATTTCAACCTCACAGGTTGGCGTAGCCAGTCAGCGAGGACGGCTGCGGCATCCAAGATTCGCGGGATCACGGAAACGAAGCGCGCTTCGGTACGCGAGCTTCCGGGATCGCGCGAAGATCGGGTGCCACAGCCGTCCGCAGCGTCGGCAGGTTCCGCCGTTCGTAGAATAGCGGACCTTACACGGCCGCTTCGAGCTTCTGCGCGCGGTCGGCAGCTTGCAGGGCCGTGATGACGTCCCCCAGCCCGTCTCCCAGAAGCACCCCGTTGTAGGTGCCGTTGAACCCGATGCGGTGGTCGGTCACGCGGTCCTGCGGTCCGTTGTAGGTGCGGATCTTCTCCGAGCGGTCGCCCGAGCCGATCTGCGCCAAGCGTTCGGCACCTTCGGCGGCCTGCTGCTCGGCGAGCATCTTCTCGTAGAGGCGCGCGCGCAAAACGGCCATCGCCGCGATCTTGTTCTGCAGCTGGCTTTTCTGATCCTGTGACTGCACCACGAGCCCCGTGGGCAGGTGCGTGATGCGCACGGCCGAGTCGGTGGTGTTCACGCACTGGCCGCCGGGGCCGCCGGCGCGGTACACGTCGATGCGCAGGTCGTTCTCGTTGATCTCCACCTCCACCTCGTCGGCCTCGGGCAGCACGGCCACCGTGGCCGTGGAGGTGTGGATGCGGCCTTGGCTCTCGGTCTTGGGCACTCGCTGGACGCGGTGCACGCCGCTTTCGAACTTCATGACCGAGTACACCTTGTCGCCCTTCACCTTGAACTGGATCTCCTTGTAGCCGCCCGCCTCGGAGGGCGACACGTCCATCGTCTCGGTCTTCCACCCCTGCGCGGAGGCGAAGCGCTCGTACATCTTGTACAGGTCGCCCGCGAAGATAGCCGCCTCGTCGCCGCCGGCCGCCGCGCGGATCTCCACGATGATGTCCTTCTCATCGGCCGGATCGGCTGGGATGAGCATGAACTTGATGTCCTCTTCCAGCTGGGGCAGCCGCGCCTCGATGCCGGCGATCTCCTCCTGCGCGAACTCCTTCATGTCCGCATCGGCCAGCATCTCCTTGGCCGCAGCCAAGTCGTCGGTGACCTGGACGTACTCGCGCGCCTTGGCCGCGAGCGGCCCCTGGCTCGCGTACTCCTTCGCCAGGCGGTTGTACTCCTTCTGGTCGGCGAGGACGGCCGGGTCGCCCATGCGGCCCTGCAGGTCCTCGTAGGCCCGGATGATCTTCTCGAGCTTCTCTCGCATATCGGTCTCTTGCATGATGTGCGCCGTCCTCCGTGACGTGGCCCTTGAGCGCCGCCCCGTGCGACGCTCGAAGCGCCCGCCTCGCATGGCGAGGGCGGGCGCTCGCGGTTAACCGGTACATGATAGCAGATCGCCATCGCGCATGCAGCATCCCGCAGAAGGATGCGGCAGAAAGCCGCCGAACAGGTCGGCGCACCGGTTTCGGCACCCCGGCTCGAAGCGCGCTAGATGGCCAGGTACTCGGCGGCCTCCTCGGCGCACAGCGCCCCGTCGGCCACGGCGGTGACCACCTGGCGCAGAGCCTTCGTGCGCACGTCGCCGGCCGCGTAGACGCCCGGCACCTCGGTCGTGCCCGTCTCGTCGGCCACGATGTAGCCCGTCTCGTCAAGCGTGAGCGCGTCGTCAAGAAACTCGGTGTTCGGCTCGGTGCCCACGGCCACGAACAGGCCGTTCACGGCGATGTCGCGCTCCTCGCCCGTCTCGAGCATCTCGATGCGCACGCCCGCGAGCGCCCCTTCGTCGGCCACGAGCTTTCGGGGAACGGCGTTCCACACGAACTCGACGTTCGGTAGATCCTCCAGGCGCTTGTGGTAGATGGCCGTGGCGCGCAGCTTGTCGCGCCGGTGCACGAGGTAGACCTTCTCGCAGATGCGCGACAGGTAGATGGCGTCGGCGGCGGCCGTGTTGCCGCCCCCCACTACCATGACAGACTTGCCGCGGAAGAAGCTGCCGTCGCAGGTGGCGCAGTACGACACGCCGCGACCCTGCAGCTCTTCCTCGAGGTCGAGCCCCAGCTTGCGCGGCCGCGCCCCCGTGGCGATGATCACGCTTTTGGCCCGGTACTCGCCGAAGGCCGTCCTGAGCACCTTGGGGTTCTGCGTGAAGTCGACGGAGGACACCTCCTCCCCCACGTGGTTCACGCCGAAGCGGTCGGCGTGCTGCTTCATGGCGAATGCCAGCTCGAAGCCGTTCGAGCCGTCCGGGAAGCCGGGGTAGTTCTCCATGTGCTCGGTCTGCGCGAGCTGGCCGCCAGGAGCGATGCGCTCGAACAGCACCGCCTCGAGGCCCGCGCGCGCGGCGTACAGCCCCGCCGTGAGCCCCGCCGGGCCCGCTCCGATGACGGCGACGTCGATGACGCCTCCGGAACCCTCCTTGCACGCCGCAGACGTCTCGTTGGCTGTTTGCTTCTCGTTCATGAGTCTCCTCCTGTGAATCGCGTCGCTTTTTCGGCACAGTATAAGCGACGGCGCGGAATTGTCATCGAATCGGAAGCACTATGCGCCAAATCTCCGACCAGAGGAACGGACCAGCAGGAGCGCGGGAGAGGGCGGCGGCGAGTCGGAAGCTGCAGCAAGCCGAAAGCCGACGCGGAACCGCCGTCTGCCGCACGCCCGGTCAGAACGTCTCGAGAAGCTCGACGAGCTCATCGCGCGAATGCACTCCCAGCTTGCGGTACACGTTCCTGATGTGGGTCTTGGCCGTTCCCTTCGCTATGACGAGCTCCTCTTCGATGTCGCCTATGGACTTTCTTTGCGCCAAAAGCAAAAGCACCTCCTCCTCGCGCCGAGACAGGCCGCGCTCCTTCGCCACTTTGCCGCACAACTCGACAAGCTGCTGGCTCTTGACGGCGAACCCGCCCTCCCCCGCGTCGCCCGTCGCCTCGTCGAGCACGACGACGCCCCACCGACCCGACGGCTCCCTCTCGGAGAAGAGCATCATGGTGAGTATCGCCACGAGCAGGATGACGAGCGCGTTGAGCGCGAAATCCGACGGAAGGCCCGCCACGAGATCAAAGCGCGCGAACACGGACCCCGTCTCGCGTCCAAGCAGGTTGAACAAGGTCCTCACCACGCGCTCGATGCCAAACAGCCAGATGGCCGACACGCCATAGCGGTAGCTGAGGTTCGCCAAGATCGTCATGATGAGGATGGAGAAGGCGGTGTAGGAGCCCGTCATGCAGAAATCGGCGGCGGCGCTGTCCAAAAACCCCAGGCTCGGAAGGACGAGGAACGTGGCCACCATAAGGGGCAGCGCGAAACGGTGCACCGTCCGAAAATCGAAGCGGCTCCCCTGCGAAACGATCCCCGCGAACACCACGAGCGCGATGACGAGCGTCCCGAACGCCGAATGCAGCCCAAAAGACCCTGCGTACAAAGAAGGCTCCTTCAGCCCGAACGCAAAAGCGAACAAGGCCATGAGCAGCACCGGCTTCCAGGGAAACGAGCAACCGCCAAACACGGGGCACGGAAGCTCCGACTCGCTCAACGACCGAAACCCGGCCCGCAAGCAGAGAAGCGACGCGATCGGCAACGTCAGCATGGCGGCGAACAGCCACGGATGGAGGAACCCTCGGCACACGTAGACGACGAGGGCGCCAACGACGATGGAGGCGCAGAAGCACAGCCCGACGCGCACTGGGTTGAGGCAGCAGTACAGCTCGCACCAAAACAGGATCATGAGCGCGATGCCGACCCCTCCGAGAACAGCCGAGGGCACCGCGAGAGCCGAAGCGCACGCGGGCACGGCCAAAGACGCGAACAGGCCCATCGTCGAGCACGTGAGGGCAAGCCCGCAAAAAACATGCAGCGCCTTCCGGTCGAAAAGGGTTCCGATACGCTTCGAAAACGCGACGAACACGAGCGCGGTAACGAGCATGGCCGAATCGAACAGGTCGTGGCCGCCGAAGCGCGCAGCGGGAAAATCCACGAACGACCCGACGAAAGCGATTTCTATCCACGCCCTATGGAGCCCGAATCCCAGAAGGAACAACGGAATGCGGGGCATGCGTTCAAAAAAGCCCGACTTCCCTCGACCGAGGCCGAATCGCCCGCCCGAACGCCCTTCGCGCCCACTTTCTTTGCATGATCCCACAAGAACCCCTCCTCCCTCTGCTCCATTCTAGTGCATAACGGGCGCCCCGCAACCGACAATGACGCGAGCGCAACGAACCTTTTCTTCTTTCACCTGGTCGAAAGAGGGGTAACGCGACGGATGACCGGCGGGGATGAGCAAGATCATCCCCGCGCCGTAACCGCGCATGAATGACGGCAAGGGAAGCGGGGGCTATCGTGAGGACGCAAGGCGCGGCACCGAAGCAGATGGCCGCCACAGCGGAAAACAGACGTAAAGCAAGGAGGAACATCATGGGAAACGAACTGACACGTCGCAGCTTTCTGCAAGGGGCGCTCGCAACGACGGCGGGCGCCGCAACCCTCGGACTCCTCGGATCCTGCGCGCCCGCAAGCGGATCCGACGCCGCGAACGCCGTCGATCCACACGAATCTTCGAGCGGAGCGACGGAAGCGACCGACTGGCTGGGCGAGGAGCCTGACGTCGGCGAGCCGCAGGAGACCGTCGAGTGCGAAGTGCTCGTCATCGGAGCGGGCTCGGGCGGGATGGTGGCCACCATGACCGCCCTCGAGATGGGCTTTAAGACGATCACCCTCGAGAAGACGGGCGCTGCCAGCATGGTGCGCGACGACATCGGGGGCATCGGAACCAAGCTGCAGCAAGCCGAGAACAACGTGCCCGACGCGGCGGCGTGCCTTCACTACCTCACCATGTACGCCGCCAACGACATCGACCAGCGCCTCGTGAAGATCTGGCTTGAAGAGAGCGCCGAGGCCGTCGACTGGTACGCAGACCTTCTCGAACGTCGCGCGGTGGGAAAGCTGCTCTTCGAGGGCGGCTACTCGGCCGACTTCTCGGATCCCACCGCTCATCCGAAGTTTCCCACCGGCCACAGTCCGGTCTGGAACGATCCCGACCGGACGAGCACGACGGTGTGGCCCGAATACGTGAAGGAGCTCGGAGGGGATATCCGCTACCAGACCTCGTTCGTCAAATTCGAGCACGACGACCACGCGGTCACCGCCGCCCTCGCGAAAGACGAAGACGAGCGCGTGATCCGTTTCGCAGCCTCGAAGGGCATCATTCTCGCAACGGGTGGGTATCAGCACAACATCGACATGCTGCGCGCTCTGCAGCCCCAGACGCTCGCCAGCATGCCCGCCGGCTACGCCTCGGCCGGGCTCACCGCCGGGGACGGGATAAAAGCATGCCTGTGGATGGGCTGCGCTTTCGACGAGACCCACGCCTGCATGGTGTTCGACCGAACGGGCATGTACCCCGACGAAACACCCCTCACCTGCACGGAAGGGCTCGGCTGGCCCGAGCTCAAGAAGCAGGTCCGCTTCGGCTCGCAAGCATGGCTCAAAGTGAATCTGAACGGAGAGCGGTTCGCGAACGAATCGGCGCCCTACGACTACATCGTGCACGCCGCCGCTTACCAGCCCGAGCACTGCTGGTGCACTATCTGGGACGCGAACTATCTCGAGCATATGAAGCAGTTCGAGACCGTCGGATGCGCGCGCCATTACCCCTATCCCAACGGAGCCCCCTCGGACGGGAAGTACGAAACGCTGCCCGACACCATCTCCGAGTGGGAGCAAGCCGGGTTCGTGCAGAAGGCGGACACGCTCGAGGAGCTTGCCCAAAAGCTCAACATCCCTCCCGACGCGTTCGCGCGCACGGTCGAGCGCTACAACGAGCTTGCCCGCGCCGGGCACGACGACGACTTCTACAAGGAGCCCTACCGCCTGATCGCCCTCGACGAGCCGCCGTACTACGGGCTGCGCACATGCAGCAGGCTCCTCTGCACGCTCGACGGGATCCACGTCGACACCAGCCTGAGGCCGGTCGATGCCCAAGGCAAGCCGTTCGAAGGGCTCCATCTGGTCGGCGACGTTTCGGGAGGATTCTTCGCCCATTCGTATCCGAACCTCTTCACCGGATTGGCAAGCGGACGGACCATGACCTTCGCACGCCACGCCGTACGCGCCATCGCCGGCGAAACCCTCTGAAAGCCCGCAGAAGCCCCTCTTCCTCGAACCGCCCCGAACTGGCGAGGGCGGGCGGCGAACCGCCGCCCGCCCTCGCCTCACGGCCCCTCGACGGCCTCTTCACGGCTCGGCGCGTCCACCCCCATCGCGAGCGCATGCGCTACCATGTACCGCATTGCGAAGACGTCGCGAGAAAGGACCCCGCCATGCGCGACCGGAAAGCCGACACCCCCGCCAGCCCCTCGTCCCCCGAAGCCCCACCTGCCAAAACCCCGCCGATCGAAGCCCCGTCCGCCGATCCGGAAACGACGCGCACGATCTACCTGGCCGGGGGCTGCTTCTGGGGGCTCGAGGCGTTCCTCGAGCGCCTGCCGGGCGTCCGCGCCACGACGGCGGGCTACGCGAACGGCTCCACCGACCGCCCCAGCTACGAGGACGTGTGCTGGAAGGGCACGGGGCACGCCGAGACGGTGGCCGTCGCCTACGATCCCCGCGTGCTGCCCACGGCCACGCTGCTCGAGGCGTTCTTCGAGGCCATCGACCCCACGAGCGAGAACCGCCAGGGAAACGACGTGGGCACGCAGTACCGCACGGGCATCTACTGGGTCGACGAGGCCGACCGCGCCGTCGCGACGGCCGCGCTCCTGCGCGAACAAGCGCGCCACGCCAAGCCGCTTGCCGTGGAGACGAAGCCCCTCGACGGCTTTTGGCCCGCCGAAGAGTTTCACCAGGATTACCTGGCGAAGAACCCCGGCGGCTACTGCCACGTCGACCTGCGCAAGGCCGACGCTTTCGTCTGCCGCAAGGGCCTTTCGGAGAATCGCGCCGACGAGGGCGGGACCGGCCCAGACGCGCCGTCCCCGTCCTTGCGCGAAGCCCCTGCCGACGCCCCGTCTCCCGTAGCCCCGCCTGCCAAGGCCCCGCTGATCGGCGATCCGCGCGAGGAGGCCGCCGCGCTCATCCGCGCCGCCGGCTACGCCGCGCCGCCAGACGATGCACTGCGCCGCACACTCACCGAAGAGCAGTACCGCGTCGTGCGGGAAAGCGCCACCGAGCCCCCTTTCCGCAACGCCTACGACCGCACGTTCGAGCCGGGCGTGTACGTGGACGTGACGAGCGGCGAGCCTTTGTTCTCGAGTGCCGACAAGTTCGACTCGGGATGCGGATGGCCCGCGTTCTCGCGCCCCATCGCCCCCGACGTCGTGACCCGGCGGCCCGACCGCAGCCACGGCATGCGACGCACCGAGGTGCGCAGCCGCGCGGGCGACGCGCATCTCGGCCACGTGTTCGACGACGGACCCGCCGAGGCGGGCGGGTTGCGCTACTGCATCAACAGCGCGGCCTTGCGCTTCGTTCCGCTTGCGCGCCTGGAAGAGGAGGGCTACGGCTACCTCGAGCCGCTGGTGCGGGCGCGCTCCGAAGGCACCGGAGGTTCCGGGAAATCCGGCAGACCCGCACGCCCGGGGAGCTCCGGATCGACGGGCACGGAGCCCTCTGCGAACGCCGGCGACGCCGCCCTCCGCGCGCAAACCGGAGCCTAGCAGGCCCCGTCGCCCACCGTCGCCCGCGCGCACCCCTGCGCGGACCGGCTGCGATGGCGACGACGCAGCAGCGCCGCCGCGCACACGGTGAGGATCGCCTGCACCACGGTCACCGACAGCCAGACGCCGTCGACCCCGGCAAGGCGCGCCGCCCCGAACACCACGGCCACCACGAGCAGCGCCTCTCCGTACACGATGGCGCTCGAGGCCCGCGCGTCGTCCACCGCATAGAAGTACGAGGTGGACGCATGGGTGAACCCGTAGAACACGTAGGCCGTGGAGAACACCGGCAAAGCCCAGGCGATCACCCCTGCCGTCTGCTCGGACGCGCCGAACAGAAGCGGTATCTGGTCGCGCAAGAGGAACATCGCGCCAAGGCCGAGCGCCCCCAGGCTGACGGTTATGAGGTAGTTCGTGTTGCGGATGCGGCGCACGCCGTCGGCGTCCCCCGCCCCGTAGCGCTTCGAGACGAGCGGCTGGGACCCGTCGCCGACGCCCTGGATGAGCATCTGGATGACGCAGGCGGTGTAGGACACCACCGCGTAGGCCGCAAGCGCCGTCTCGCCACCGTACGCAGCCAGGTTCACGTTGATAGCCACCACCGTGGCCTCGGGCAAAAGCGTCAGGCCGAACGGCGCCATGCCCAGTTTGAGCGCATGGAGCGCGATACGCCCATCGATGCGCAGGTCGCGCCGCGCGATGCGATTCTTTTTGCGCAGGAAGAACGCGCCCACGAGCAGGAACGCGGACGCCTGCGCCGTCACCGTGGCCAAAGCCGCGCCCGCGGTGCCCCATCCCGCAACGATGACGAACGCGAAGTCGAGCGCCACGTTCATAAGCCCCGCGAGCACCTGCACACCCATGGCGTAGGCCACCTTGCCCTGGTTGCGGATAAGCGGCATGGAACCGGTGACGAGGATCTGGAACGGCACGCCCCACGCGATGACCGACAGGTACGCCGCAGCCTGCGAGAGCGTCTCGCCCCGCCCGCCGAGCAGCTGGCAGATAGGCTCGGCGAACGCCAGCAGCAGCGCCATGATGGGCGCGGCCGCCAGCACGAGCATGAGAAACGTCGTGCCCACGGCGCGGCGGGCCTTCGCCTCGTCGCCCGCGCCCTTCGCGATGGACGAGATGACGCCGCCGCCCATGCCGATGCCCGTGCCCACCGCCATGATGAAAGCCACGAGGGGGAAGGCGACGTTGATGCCGGCCAGCCCCGCATCGCCCACGGCGTGCCCCACGAACACGCCGTCGACGATGCTGTAGACGCTCGCGAGCGTGAACGTGATCATGGTGGGGACGATGTACTTGAGGTATTCGCGCACCATGTCCTTCGTGATCATAGCTTCTCCACCTTGCCTTGCTTGCTTCGCTTGCCTGATCGTTTTCCGCATGGTATTCTCAACCTTAAAGCGGCTTTAAGGTAAAGGAAGGAACCGAAGGTTTCGCGGAATCTTCAAAACCACGGCGAGCCGAACGCCCGCGCGTCCCGCGCGGCGCGCGAGACATACGCCGCGTTCGATCCCGGCGCGCGCGACTTTCGCGGCGACCGATATCCGACGCGCCGGACGTGTCTCGAACAGAGCGTCATGCAGCACACGCGCGAAGCACGTCCCGCTCACCGCGCCGTCCGACACAAGGAAGGAGGCGTCATGGCCGAACCTCGGCTCTACGACATCAAGGACGCGGCGCGCTACCTGGAGGTGGCGCCGTCCACGCTGCGCTATTGGGAAAGCCAAGGGCTCGTGCGCGCGCGGCGCAACCGCGGCAACGATTACCGACAGTACTCGCTGCACGACCTCATCGAGGCGAGCGAGATCGCCTTCTACCGCAAGCTCGGCGTGCCGGTGAGGGAGCTTGAGGGCTACCGTGCGCTCTCGGCTCGCGGCTTGGACGAGGCGCTCGCGCGCACCGAGGACGACGTCGAGCGAAGGATCGCCCAACTCGAAGCGACCCGCGCCCGGCTCTCTCGGCAGCGCGCGCTCAACGCCGAAGCTGCGCGACTCGCCCGTCAGGGCATGCGCCCCGACGCGCCCGGCATCGCACGGCTCGACGCCATCGACTACGACGAGGCCGGCCCGTGGCGGCTGCTCGTGGAGGAGCCGTGGCGCTACGGGGTGCTCGTGGACGCCGCGCATCCGAACGAGATTCGCGAAGCGGTGGCCGACGCGAGCCCGAGCGAAGCGGGCGCGGCCACGGGCACATGCGGCGGCGCGGCGGGAGCGCTCTGGCGGCGCTCGCCGGGCCACACGGCGCGAACGTGCCTCGAATGCCTGCTCAAGGTGGCACCCGCCTTGAGCGAGAGCAACGCGCGGGAGTTGTTCGACAAAGCGCGAGGCCAGGGCGTCGAGCCCGTCCTCATCGTGGGCAGCTACCTGCTCACGGCCACGGACGACGCGGGGCGCTGGGACTTCCATCGAGCCTGGGTCGTCGGCGAATCCGCGGCGTAGGCGGGCGATGCGGCAGGAGGACGCCGGTCGCACCGCTGTCGACGGACGCTCGCCGATCGGACGAACGACGCAAGGCATCGCCCCCCCGCCCACGCGCTCGGCATCCCTCCAGGGCGCTTCGGGCATGAGCGCGCTCTCGCACGACGCTCATGGCAAAGTTGAACTCACCGGCCTGAGGACGCTCCGGGCATGCGAGCTCCCTCGCACAGGCCCGGCGCGGCCCGAAGGAGCCCCGTCGGGCCGGCATCGACGCCGCCAGGGCGGCTCCCCCGTCTGCCCGAAAGCCGCCCGCCCCAAAACCGACGGGCGTCAAATGGGCCCCTGCGAGGAATCCGCTCGATTCTGGCCACGGAACCGCGTTTTGGCACGAATCGAGCGCGTCCCGAGTATCGCCGGTTTCGCCGACCTGGGCTTTCCCCGCACAGGGAGCTCCCTTCAGGCCGAAAGGGGCCGGAATCCGTGCCAGAACGCGGTTTCATGGCCAGAATCGAGCAGATCTCATGCATGGAGGGACGGAGCCCCCCCCCCCGACCGCAGGGCGCGCCCCGCCAGCCGCGCACCGAGCGCCGCCTTCTTCGCCAGTTCGCCGCGCGGCATCGTCCGGCAAAGCTCGCCGAAGGCGGGGCCGGCTCGCCGAGGAGCAAGCACAGGCATGCGAAAGGCCCCCGACCGGACGGTCGAGGGCCTCGCCAAAGCGCGTCGCGCAGCCGCGGACGCGCCCTCTTGCGACAGGGCTAGCCGAGCATCGAGAGAATGGCGTGTTTGGGCTGCACTCCCACGGCCTGATTCTTCACCTGGCCGTTCTCGAACACCACGAGCGTGGGCACGCTCATCACGCCGTAGCGCTGGGCGATGTCGGGGCTTTGGTCGATGTCGAGCTTGTACACGGCGGCCTTGCCAGCCACCTCGCCGGCCACCTCGTCGAGCGTCGGCGCGAGCATCTTGCACGGCCCGCACCACGTGGCGAAGAAGTCCACGAGCACGGGGCCCTGCGCGTCGAGCACCTTGGACTGGAAGTCGGAAGACGATACGATCTCGCTCATGAGAGCCTCCTTTTCCTCTGTTCACGACCGCGTTCGCGGCCCTATTCGCGTCGTCCGGTCGGACGCCGCCCTCGGTCGCACGGTCACATGCGGCCCTTCCGTGTTCCCTGGCATTGTACACGCAGAGCGTCGATCCTGCACCCAATTGTTACCATTCGAGGCATGATTGTTGAGCCTCGTGGCGATTTCCCCGGCGAACGGCCCGAGCGACGCCGGCCCTCCACCGACGCTTCACAATCCCCGCCGCGCGCGCTGCGCTATAATGGCCCGGAACCGCCGAAAGGAAACCCTATGAGCACATCAGCCGACCATCCGCGCACCTCCTGCCGTCCCGCCCCGCTCCACGAGCCCGCTTGGCGCGGACACGCCGCCACGGCCGCGAACCTCGTCTTGGAAGGGGGCGCGATGCGCGGGCAGTTCACCGCCGGCGTGCTCGACTTCTTCATGGACCAGAAGCTGTTCTGCGAGCGCGTCATCGGCGTGAGCGCGGGGGCGCTGTGCGGCTACAACTACGTGGCCGGCGAGGACGGCCGCACGTGCTACCTCAACACGAAGTACTGCGCCGACTGGCGCTACCTGTCCCTCAAAAGCTTCGTGCGCACGGGCAACGCCTGCGGACGCGAGTTCGCCTTCGACGAGATCCCCAACCGCCTCGAGCCGTTCAACTACGCCGGGTTCGACGAATCGCCCATGAAGCTCGTCGCCGTGTCCAGCAACCTCGTCACCGGCGAGGCCGACTACCACGAGTTCTCCGATGCGCGGGCCGACCTGCCTTACCTCATCGCATCGTCCTCCATGCCGCTCGTCAGCCAGATCGTCGACGTGGACGGCAAGCTTCTGCTCGACGGCGGCACCTGCGACAGCGTGCCCATCGCGCACTCGCTGCTCACGGGCGCGAAAAAGCACCTCGTCGTGCTCACCCAAGCCGCCGGCTACGTGAAGGGCCCTGACAAGATGCTCGCGCTCGAACGCCAGCGCTACGGCCTGTACCCCTACTACCTCGAGCGGCTCCAGCACCGCCACTACGAGTACAACCGCACCTACCGCATGCTCGCGCGGATGCACGAAGCGGGCGAGGCCTTCGTCATACGCCCGCCCGAGCCCGTGACCGTCTCCAGCATGGAGCGCGACCCCGAGAAGCTGTTCGCGCTCTACGAGCAGGGATACGCCGAGGCCGCCCGCACCTGGCCGGATCTCTGCGCCTACCTCGAGCGCTAGCCCCCTCGCGGGCGGGCCTGCCGCCGCGAGATGCGCGAGCCCGCCCGTCGCAGGACGGTTGGCTCGCTCCGCAGACCTTCGAAAGACGGCGCGGCCTTACGCCTGCTCGAGCGTGACGGCGGTGCCGGAGGCGGTGACCATGAGCATGTTGCCCTGGCCGAGCACCTCGTAGTCCATATCCACGCCGATGACGGCATGCGCCCCCAGCGACGCCGCGCGCTGCTCGAGCTCCTGCAGGGCTTCGGTGCGCGCCTGCATAAGCTCCTGCTCGTAACCCTCGCTGCGGCCTCCGACGAGGTTGCGGATGCCCGCGCCGAGGTCGCGCAGGAAGTTGATGCCGGTGATCACTTCGCCGAACACGATGCCGTAGTAGCCGGACACGCGGTAGCCGTCGACGGAATTCGTGGTGGTGACGATCATGGGAAAACGCTCCTTTCGCTCGGAAAACGCATTCCCGCCAGCATACCACGGCCCTTTGCGCACCCTCGTCGCCCGAGGGGAAGCGCACCGCAAAAGCACGCCCCTCGTAACCCTTCGCGGTTCGGCCTGGACGCCGCCCCACCCTGCCTCTGCAGCGGAAAAGCGCTGTGGAACCGAGCGTCGAGCGCCGATGCAGACCCGCGCATGCGGAAACTGTGGGACGTCGTCCGCGCAATCGATGAAGGTGTAGAATAAGGCATTTCTCACCAGCACGAACGCGTACGCACTCATCGAAAGGCGCACACCTCCATGACCTCCGACCTCGTCTCGCTCGCCATCATCGCGCTCACCGCGGCGGCAAGCCCCATCGTCGCGAAGATCATCCCCAACAAGCTCGTTCCCGAGACGGTGTTTCTGCTCATCGCCGGCGCGCTGCTCGGCCCGAACATGGCCGACGTCATCGGCGTCACCGACGCGGTGGGCCTCCTGTCCGATTTGGGCCTGGCTTTCCTGTTCCTCTTGGCCGGCTACGAGATCGACCCGAAGAGCCTCACCGGAGCCCAAGGCAAGCGCGGCCTTCTCACCTGGGCCGTGTCCATCGCGCTCGCCTTCGCCTTCGTGTTCGCCGCCGGGCTCATGCGGGAAAGCGAGCTCGAGGCCATGGCCGTGGCCATCGCTCTCACCACCACGGCCCTCGGCACGCTCATGCCCATCATGAAGGAGCGGGGCCTCATGGGCACCCGCGTGGGCGAGTCCATCCTCGCGTACGGCACCTGGGGAGAGCTGTGCCCGGTGCTCGCCATGGCGCTTCTGCTGTCGACGCGCGCCGAATGGCAGACCGCCCTCATCCTCGTGGCGTTCGTCGCCATAGCCGTGATCGCCGCCGTCGTGCCCGCCAAGGCGAAGAAGGCGGGCCACCGGCTGTTCCGCTTCCTCTCGGAGAACGCCGACGGCACGTCGCAGACCATGATGCGCATGGTGGTGGTGCTGCTCGTGGGCCTCGTGGCCGTGTCGGCCGCGTTCGACCTCGACATCGTGCTGGGCGCGTTCGCCGCGGGGTTCGTGCTGCGCTACATCATCCCCGAGGGCGACCACGGCCTCGAGCGGAAGCTCGAAGGAACGGCCTACGGGTTCCTCATACCCGTGTTCTTCACGGTTTCCGGCGCGAAGATCGACCTCATGGCCGTGTTCGCCCAGCCGGCCCTGCTCGTCGGGTTCATCGCGCTTTTGCTGCTCATCCGCGCGGTGCCCATCTTCGTCGCGCTGTCCACCGCGAAGGGCACGCGCGACATATCCACGCACAACCGCCTGGCCGTCGCGCTGTACTGCACGACGGCGCTGCCCATCATCGTGGCCGTGACCTCGGTGGCCGTGAGCGCGGGCGCCATGCCGCAGGAAACGGCGAGCGTGCTTGTGGCCGCCGGCGCGTGCAGCGTGTTCCTCATGCCGCTTCTGGGCACGCTCACCTACCGCGTGGCCGACGCGAAGCCCATCGAGGCCGTGCGCGAGATCGCGCACAACCCGCACGACATCGGCGGCATCCTGCGCGAGCACTGGGAGCTCGAGCGCATGCTCGCACGCGAGGAGGCGCTCGAGCGGCTGGCGCGACGGCGCGCCGAACGCGGTCGCACAGATGCGGAAGGCGACGTGCGCGGAAACGCCGCAGCCGATCTGAACTGGCAGGACCGCGCAGCGCTTCTGCAGCGCCGCAGCGCCCGCAGGCGCGCCATCGACGAGGCGCTCGATTTGGCTGCGCAGGAGATGGCCCGCCACGACCTCGCCGCCGACGCCGATCCGGACGGCGACGGCCCGCGGCAAGCGGTCGGCTCTCCGTCGCTCGACGAGCGTCGGCGACGCATCGCGCGCCTCGTCGTGCGCGAGCACCGACGGCGCCTGATCGAGCGGGGACGCCTCGTCGAGCAGGCGCTCCGCGCCCGAGAGGACGAAGATGCCCGAGAGGGCGAAAGCGCCCGCGAGGACGAGGCCGGCAGGCGCAGCTGAGGACGGCCGGGGCATCGCTCGCCCCTTCGGCTGCAAGCACCGCCGCACCCGCCGAAGCCGCGAGCGAACCGAAATCCGAGCCCGCCCCTCCGCTCAACGGAGCGCTTTGTCGAGCAGGTCCTGCTTGCCGGCCACGCCCATCTTCGCGTAGACGCGGCGCACGTGGCTCTTCACGGTGTTGACGGAGACGACCAGCTCGTCGGCAACCTCGGAAAACGCGCGCCCCTCCATGAGCAGCCGCAGCACGTCCTCCTCGCGCCGCGTGAGGTCGTAGGAGCGCGCGAGGCGGGCGCAGCGCATCTCGAGGTCGAGGCGCGCCGCGTCGGAGCCCTCCGACGCGGAAGCGGACGAAAGCCGATGCAGCTGCACATACGCCACCGCCGCCGCCATCGCGCGGGTGCGCTGCCAACGAGCGGCGAGCGGCAGCAGCGAGAACGCGAGCGCGCATGCCGCAGCGGCCGCGAGCGCCGCGGCCGGGACCCCGAACGCGTCCTTCACCACGAGGCATGCCGCGAGCGTCAAGCCGAACGCCGCGGCCCACGCCCCGACCATGCGGTAGGCGACGCGGTCGGCCCGCCGCCCGAAGAACGCCCGCGCCGCCGCGACGCAGCACGCCGCGCCGAGCGCTCCCACAAACGCGAGCACCGCGACCGTCGCCCACGACACCATGGCGCCTCCTTCCGTCGTTTCCCTTCGCAACCAGCATACCGCCTCGTCCCCGAAAGCGCAGTGATGAAAAACTTCATCATTGCCAAGCGGCGCGCACCCATGCTAGGTTTGGCGCGTCGATACGAGCGAAGGAGGCCATCATGAGCGGTGCGAGCGCAAAGACGATGCGGTCGGCGGCGGGAGCGGCGTGCATCGCGGCGGTGGTGGCGGCGTTCGGATGCTTCGCCTTCCAGTTCGTCCCGGGCGAGCCGCGCGCACCGCAGCCGGAGGAGTTCGACGGAAGCATCGACGGCGTCGGCAACAACCGCTACCGGGCCGAGCGCATCGTGGACGTTCCGTTCGGGCAAACCTATCGAGCCGAAAGCCTCACCAGGGGAAAATGGTTCAGCATGAGCGAAGACGAGCGCGCTGCGCTGAGCGACGAGGAGCGGGAGCGCCTTCTGAACGAATTCGACTACATCTACGATTTGGACGGCATCGAGATCACCCCCGGCGACATGAGGGCCGTGTCGCTCGAAGCCTTCGCCGAATGGTATCCGCACTATGCGCAAACGCTCGGCTACGAGCGAGCCTCCCGCTATGAGTCGAAGGTGCTCCTCGTCGACGTGACCTTCTCGAACACGTCCGACCGAGAGCAGCGCACACCCCCGATCGGCCTTTGGAGCGAGGACATCAAAGGGGCGAACGACGTGCTCGACAACGGCGTCGGCGACGGCGGCGGCAACTACATTCTCGAAGAGCTCTACGGAGAGCCCTCCGATCGCGGCCTCGTGCAAAACCACCTTCCGGACGACTGGAACGTCCTCGCGGCGGGCGAGACGCGCACGTTCACGCTCCCCTTCCTCCTCCCGCGCGGCCTGCTCGAAGACCCAAACGCCTTCGACGACCTCGATCCCGCGCGGTTCTGCTTGGCGCTTTCCGACTACGACCCTCCCACCGTCTACCGCCTTTGGCTGGGATGAGCAGCCTTCCACGCCGCGCGCTCGCGCCTCAAGCGGCCCAACCGACGCGATCTGCACACCGAAACGATCGAAGTTGCCGTCCGCAGCACGACGATCAACGGCGCACCCGACAGGATCCGCGCGCATGCGGCAGACTTGCACCGGCCGCCAGACAGACGACGAGCGCGGCCATCGCAAGCGCTGACGAACGATCTTCCAACCCGCTTCGACAAGCAAATCGGAGAGCGCGCCGACGAGCAGACGCCGCGAGCACGCTTGGAAAATGCGCGATTCGGCGCGCAACTCCCGCATGACGCGAGCAGTCCGAAAACGACGGCCTTCGAGTCCGCGAAAACAAAAAACGACCCCGGCATCGTTGACCGGGGTCATCGGCGAGCGCGAAACGAATCAGGGGCCTACAGCGCCGCCTCGCGGATCTTCTCCACCAGCTGCTCTGCTGGCCACGCGCCCAAGTCGCCCTCGTGGCGGTCGCGCACGCTCACGGTGCCGTTCTCGACCTCCTTGTCGCCCAGCACCACCATGTAGGGAATCTTCTGGCTCTGGGCCTTCGCGATCTTCACGCGCATGGGCTCGTTCTGGCCGTACACCTCCACGCGACCGCCAGCAGCCTTCAGGCGGGCTGCCAACGCGGCGGCCGCGTCGTTGTGGCGGTCGGCCAGCGGCAGCACGGCCACCTGCACGGGAGCCAGCCACAAAGGCAGCGCGCCCGCGTAGTGCTCGATGAGAATGCCGAGGAAGCGCTCGATGGAGCCGAAGATGGCGCGGTGGAGCATCCAGGGGCGCTCCTCGGTGTTGTCCTCGGTGCGGTAGGTCAGCTCGAAGCGCTCCGGCATGTTGAAGTCGACCTGCACGGTGGAGCACTGCCAGGTGCGGCCGATGGCGTCCTTCACCTTGATGTCGATCTTCGGGCCGTAGAACGCGCCGTCGCCCTCGTTGATCTCGTAGTCCAACCCGTGGCGCGCGCACGCCTCCTTGAGCGAGTTCGTGGCGTGCTCCCACATGTCGTCGGTGCCGATGGACTTCTCCGGGCGGGTGGAGATCTCGGCTGAGTACTCGAAACCGAACGTGGTCATGATGTGGTCCACGAGGTCGAGGATGGCCACCACCTCGTCCACCACCTGGTCGCGCGTGCAGAACACGTGCGCATCATCCTGGGTGAAGCCGCGCGCGCGAAGCAGGCCGTGCACGACGCCGCTCATCTCGTGGCGGTACACCGTGCCGAACTCGAAGTAGCGCAGCGGCAGATCGCGGTACGAATGCAACTCGTTCTTGTACAGCATCACGTGGCCCGGGCAGTTCATGGGCTTCACACCGTACTCGCTCATGCGCGGGTTCTCGTCGTCGCCCTCGTTGATCTCGAAGAAGTACATGTTCTCTTTGTAGAAACCGTAGTGGCCCGAGGTCTTCCACACATCCGCGTTGTAGATGTGCGGGGTGATGACCTCCTCGTAGCCGCGCTCGTAGAGGTCGCGGCGCAACCACTCCTGCATGGTGCGGATGACGCGCGCGCCCTTCGGCAGATAGAGCGGCAAGCCCACGCCGGCCATGGGATCCATCATGTAGATGCCCAGCTCGCGGCCGAGCTTGCGGTGGTCGCGCTTCTCGGCCTCCTCGAGGTTGTGCAAATGCTCGTCGAGCTCCTTCTGCTTGAAGAACGCGGTGCCGTAGATGCGCTGCAGCATCTCGCGGTCGCTGTCGCCCTTCCAATACGCGCCCGCCACCTTCATGAGTCTGAACGCGCCGATTTTGCCCGCGGAGGGCATGTGCGGGCCGCTGCACAAGTCCACGAAATCGCCGTGGCGGCGAATGATGATCTCCTCGTCGGCGGGAAGCTCGCGGATATGCTCCAGTTTGAAGCGCTGGTCGGCGAAGATGGCCTCGGCCTCGTCGCGCGAAACCACCTCTCGCACGAACGGCTCGTCGCGTTTGATGATCTCGGCCATCTTGGCCTCGATGGCCTCGAAGTCCTCCGGAGTGATGGAGCGCGACAGCTCGAAGTCGTAGAAGAAGCCGTCTTCGGTCTGCGGTCCGAACGCGATCTGCGCGCCGGGGAACAGAAGCTGCACGGCCTCGGCCATGACGTGGGCGGTCGAATGGCGCATGATGCCGAGCGCCTCGGGGCTTTTCGCGGTGATGATCTCCACGGACGCACCGTCTTTCACGGGAGTGTCCAAGTCGGCGAACGCGCCGTCGATCTTGCCGCCGAGCGCGGCCTTCGCCAGGCCAGCGCCGATGGAGGCGGCCACGTCGGCCACGGTGGCGCCGTCGGCGAGTTCCTTTTGCGAGCCGTCGGGAAGTACGATGTTCATGCTGGTTCCTTTCTCTGTGCCGGGCGCGCACAAAGCGCCTGCACCGCCCCTTCGGCAAACGGGCGATCCCCCAGCCGAAGGAAGCTTCGGACAATACCTGAAACAACAGGGCCGCCCCGCTTGGCGCGAGGCGGCCCCGACGAGCGCACGGAAAAGCTACTGCACGCCGCCGCGCTCGGAAGGAGCGGGGCGCGCCTGCCTCGTCTGCTGGGGAGCCGCCTGATGCGGCTGCGGCGTTCGCGCGCCGCGACGCGCGCGGGGAGCCGCGCCCGCCACGGGCGTGGCGCAGTACGGGCACACGGTCCAGGTGGGATCGAGCGCATGGTTGCAGGTGCCGCAGAGGTTCTTCAGGCGCTGATGGCAGTTCGGGCACAGCACGAAGTCGGCCTCCACCGGATAGCCGCAGTTCGCGCACTCGCCGTACTTCATGAGCTCGCGCTGCTTGAGCGCGATCTCAAGCTCCTGCTCGTCGCGGTCGATCTGCAGAAGCGGCGGGCGCAGCAAGCAGTACGCGATCACGCCGAGCAGCGGAATCAGCGCGACGACGGCCCACACGTACCAGTAGGAACCGCGCAGGTAGGCGTCGCGAACCACCCAGACGATGGACAGCACGTACAAGATGACGAGCAGCACCACCACCACGGTGAACGCGGCCTGGAGCTCGGGCGCCCACAGCTGGGACAGCAGTTCAGTCATTTCAACCTCGTTTTCCTCGGTCGGCTCGAAGCCGGCGATCCCGCCGTCCCGCGAAGGACCCTGAAACCGCCGCCGTGCAGCGTCGAAAACCATCGGTTGCGTGCACGCGATCAGTCATTATAGCAAAGAAGCCGCAGACTGCGCCCTCGTTCAGCCAATTTCCGCAACCAGCCGAAGCGGGCGAAGGGCAAAAGGCGGCTCCAGACGAAAGGCCGCGCGCAAAGGTTTGCGCGCGGCCTGTAAACCGATGCGCGTGCGACCGACAAGCGATACACGCCCGCAACGATAACGATTTTGAAGATTTCTTGCGATATTTTACCGTAGCGATCGAAGCAAGAGGTTTCAAAGGCTGCGAACCGGCAAAAACGGCTCCAAGCACCTCTGATGGGGGTGCGGACGTTTTTCCGGACGGCCTAGGCGGCCAGCCCCAGCCGCCTCCTG